>Ga0307469_10000610_pt1 | contig 13134 bp, 9 predicted proteins | sample atmos_gasesAM2C__FD_203084 | JGI IMG/M metagenome (GOLD analysis project Ga0307469, IMG submission 203084) | Hardwood forest soil microbial communities from Morgan-Monroe State Forest, Indiana, United States - atmos_gasesAM2C_515 | ecosystem: Environmental > Terrestrial > Soil > Temperate forest...
GCCCTGCTGAACAGGCGCGAGCAGGACAGAACCTTCGTCGAGCTTGGCCAGCTAAAGCTCGTGCTGACGGTGCTCATCCCGTCGGCTGTCTACGTCGGACTCATCGGCTGGACCGGCATCTACGTCGCCTCTGCCGTGTACGTCGCGTTCTTCATGCGCCGGCTCGGCAAGTATCCGTGGTGGAAGGTCGCGGCCGTCAGCATCGGCAACAGCGCGGCGTTCTTTCTCATCTTCGAGATCTGGTTCAAGGTGCCCCTGCCGAAGGGGCCGGTTGAAGCGCTGCTGGGCCTGGATTGATGGACGAAGTCCAGTCGCTCGTCCAGGGCTTCGTCGTCGCGCTGAGCTTCAAGAACCTGGCGCTGATGTTCGTCGGTATCGTGCTGGGGGTCATCATCGGCGTGCTGCCCGGGCTGGGCGGCGCAAACGGCGTCGCGATCCTGCTGCCGCTCACCTTCTCGATGGCGCAGGCGCCCGGCGGCACCACCTCGGCGATCATCCTGCTGTCGTGCATCTACTGGGGCGCCCTCTTCGGCGGCGCCATCACTTCCATCCTGTTCAACATTCCCGGCGAGCCCTGGTCGGTGGCGACGACCTTTGACGGCTATCCGCTCGCGCAGCAGGGACGCGCCGGCAACGCGCTGACGGCGGCGTTCACCTCGTCGTTCGTCGGCGCGCTGATCGCGGTGATCGTGATCACGTTTCTGTCGCCGGTCGTGGCGCGCTTCGCGCTCGAATTCGGCCCGCCGGAGTTCTTCGCGGTGTACCTGCTCACGTTCTGCGCCTTCGTCGGCATGAGCAAGGAGCCGCCCTTCAAGACGCTCGCCTCGATGATGCTCGGCTTCGCCCTGGCGGCGGTGGGCACCGACCCCGTGACCGGCGCCCTGCGCCTCACGTTCGGCTCGACGGCGCTGCTGAGCGGATTCGATTTCCTCGTGGCGGTGATCGGCCTGTTCGGTATCGGCGAGATCCTGCTCACGCTGGAGGAAGGGCTCGCCTTCAAGGGCGCCAAGGCGAGAATCAACCTGCGCGTGGTGCTCGACACCTGGAAGGAGCTGCCGCGCTACTGGCTGACCTCGCTGCGCTCGGCCGCGGTCGGCTGCTTCATGGGCATCGTGCCCGGCGGCGCCACGCCGGCCTCCTTCATGAGCTACGGCGTCGCGAGGCGCTTCTCGCCGAACGGCGAGCAGTTCGGCACCGGGCAGGTCGAGGGAGTCGTCGCGCCGGAAACGGCTGCGCACGCCGCCGGCACCTCCGCGCTGCTGCCCATGCTCACGCTGGGCGTTCCCGGCTCTCCGACGGCGGCCGTGCTGCTCGGCGGTCTTCTGATCTGGGGCCTGCAGCCCGGGCCGCTGCTGTTCGTGGAGCAGAAGGATTTCGTCTGGGGCCTCATTGCCAGCATGTACCTCGGCAACATCGCCGGATTGATCGTCGTGCTGACCTGCGTGCCCTTGTTCGCCGCGATATTGAGGATTCCTTTCTCGGTCATTGCGCCGATCATCATCGTGATCTGCGCCATCGGCTCCTACACCGTGCACAACTCGCTGTTCGACGTATGGATGATGGTGGTGTTCGGAATCGCCGGCTACGTATTCAAGAAGCTGAGCTATCCGCTCGCGCCGCTGGTGCTGGCGATCGTGCTCGGCGATCGCGCCGAGGCCTCGTTCCGGCAGGCGATGCTGGTGTCGCAGGGCGACATGAGCGTGTTCTTCTCGAACGCGCTGGTGGGTTCACTGACGGGTCTCGCGCTGTCGCTGTTGTTCTGGCCGCTGCTGTCCTGGCTCATCCTGCGCGCGCGCGCGTCGGCGTCAGGCGCCCGCAAGCTTCTCTAGCAGTTCTCCCCGCAGTTTCTCGTTGCTGACATCCGGCTGACAACAGCAGCGCGCGATTTCGCGATGGCGCGACTTGACCGCAGTCAAGGCCACATCGCGGTCAGAAAAGAGACGATGCGCGCGTACCGACAAGAGGAGGAAACAATGAGCTCGATCGCGCAGCCGGCGCAACCCGTCACCGTCCGAGTCAGAGACTCCTATCGCTGGCTCCAGTTGGTGGTCGGCATCGTGTGCATGGCGATGATCGCCAACCTGCAATACGGATGGACGCTGTTCGTCAATCCGCTCGACGCGAAATATCACTGGGGACGCGCTTCGATTCAGGTCGCGTTCACCATATTCGTCCTGCTCGAAACATGGCTGGTCCCTATTGAAGGCTATCTCGTGGACCGCTTCGGCCCGCGGCTGGTCGTTTTGGTGGGCGGCATTCTTTGCGGCATCGCGTGGGCAATGAATGCCTATGCCGATTCGCTCACGTTCCTGTACGTCGCCGCCGCGATCGGCGGTCTGGGCGCGGGCGCGGTCTACGGCACCTGCGTCGGCAATGCGCTCAAGTGGTTCCCGGATCGGCGCGGGCTGGCCGCGGGGCTCACGGCCGCCGGATTCGGCGCGGGCTCCGCGCTCACGATTATTCCGATCTCGACGATGATCAAGTCGAGCGGCTACGAACAGACATTCCTGTACTTCGGCGTCGGCCAGGGCATCCTCGTCGTGGTGCTGTCGCTGCTGCTCGCCGCGCCCAAGCCCGGCCAGGTGCCGCCGTCTTCCAAGGTCCTGCAATCGCGGCGCCAGTTCCGGCCGATGGAGGTGCTGAGGACCCCGGTGTTCTGGGTGATGTACCTGATGTTCGTCCTGGTCGGCGCGGGCGGGTTGATGGCCACGGCGCAGCTCGCGCCGATCGCGAAGGATTTCAAGATCGCCGAAATTCCGGTCAGCCTGGTGGGCATTACGCTGCCCGCCCTCACATTCGCACTCGCCATCGACCGCATCCTGAACGGCCTCACGCGGCCGTTCTTCGGGTGGGTCTCTGACAACATCGGCCGAGAGAAGACCATGCTCATCGCATTTGGGCTCGAGGCGGCAGGCATCTGGGCCCTGTCCATCTATGGCCGCGATCCCGTCATTTTCGTCCTTCTGACGGGCCTGGTGTTCTTCGCGTGGGGCGAAATCTACAGTCTGTTCCCGTCAACCTCGGCAGACACCTATGGCACGGAATACGCTACCGCCAACGCAGGCCTGCTGTACACTGCCAAGGGCACGGCGTCACTGCTCGTTCCGCTCTCAAGCGTGCTCGTCGCGGCGACGGGCACCTGGCATGCGGTGTTCGTGGTGGCCGCGCTGATGAACGCCGTGGCCGCGCTGATGGCGTGGTTCGTACTAAAACCGATGCGCCAGAAGTTCCTCCAGCGCGTGCTCTAGTCGCCCAGCTTCTGCTTCAGGCGCGACAGCGTCTCGGGCGTGAGGTTGAGGTAGGCCGCTAGCTCCTTCTTGGGGATGCGCCCCGCGAGCTCGGGGTGCTTCCTCTGGAAGCGCATCAGGCGCCCCGGCGCATCGAGCAGGTGCAGGGTGATGCTATGTGCCATCACCTCCGACATCAGCTTCATCACCTCGTACTCGAAGCGCAGCTTGATTTCCGGGTGACGCTCGATGAACTCGGCCCACAGCGGCATCGGCAGCTCGGCGGTGCGCACCTTGGTCACCGCGACGATCGAATAGGGCACCGGCGTCCTCAGGCGCCACGCGGCGTAGGAGGTATCCATCTCGGTCTCGGCGGCGAAGCGCAGGATCATCTCGTGTCCCTGCGGGTTCGACACCACGCGCTTGAGCATGCCCTCGAGGATGAAGAACTGCTCCATCTCCTCGTCGCCCTGCCGCACCAGCGGGTCCCCCTTGCGGTAGTCGGCCACCAGCAAGAGCGGCTCGAGCTCGGACCACTGCGCCGCGCTTATGCCCTGCAAGAGCAGGTTCTGCCGCAGCTGCAAGCGGATGCTGTTGCGCTCCGGATGGGTCGTGAGGCTCGTCATCGGAGGCGGCATTTTAGTCCCTTGACCTGAGTCAAGGCCGCGCCGGGCGAGGGGTTCTTACCATAGGCTCCCTCACAGGAGGCAGCTCATGGGCACCGTCGAACCTCAACTCGCGACTGCATCACAGGTGACCGACGGCTTTCATCTGGTCATCGATGCCCTCAAGCTCAACGGCATCGACACGATCTTCGGTCTGCCCGGCATCCCGATCACCGACTTCACCCGCATGGCGCAGGCCGCAGGGCTGCGCGTGATTTCGTTCCGCCATGAGCAGAACGCCGGCAACGCCGCCGCCATCGCCGGCTTCCTGACGCAGAAACCAGGAATCTGCCTGACAGTGTCCGCCCCCGGCTTCCTCAACGGCCTGACCGCGCTGGCCAACGCCACCACCAATTGCTTCCCGATGATCCTCATCAGCGGCTCCAGCGAGCGCGAGATCGTCGACCTGCAGCAGGGTGACTACGAGGAGATGGACCAGTTGGCCATCGCCAAGCCGCTCTCCAAGGCTGCCTTCCGCGTGCTGCACGCCGAGGACATCGGTGTCGGTGTCGCGCGCGCCATCCGCGCCGCGCTCTCCGGCCGTCCCGGCGGCGTGTACCTGGACCTGCCCGCGAAGCTGTTCGCCCAGACCATGGATGCCGAGGCCGGCAAGAAGTCCCTCATCAAGGTCGTCGATCCGGCGCCGAAGCAGATCCCCGGCGCCGACGCCGTCAAGCGTGCCCTCGACCTGCTCAAGGGCGCGAAGAAGCCGCTCATCGTGCTGGGCAAGGGTGCCGCGTATGCCCGGGCCGACGCAGAAATCAAATCTTTGATTGAAAAAACTGCAATCCCGTACCTGCCGATGTCGATGGCGAAGGGGCTGCTGCCAGACACCCACGAGCAGTCTGCTGCCGCCGCGCGCTCCTACGTGCTGCCCGAGGCCGACGTGGTGATGCTGGTCGGCGCGCGCCTGAACTGGTTGCTCTCGCATGGCAAGGGCAAGACCTGGGGCGGCAAGGGCCACAAGGACTGGGGCGGCCAGAAATTCATCCAGATCGACATCTCGTCGAGCGAGGCGGACAGCAACGTGCGCATCGACGCGCCGCTGGTGGGCGACATCGGTTCCTGCGTGTCCGCGCTGCTCACCGCGATGGGCTCCAACTGGGCGAAGCCGCCTGCCGACTGGCTGGGTGCGATCGCCGAGCGCAAGAGCAAGAACGTCGCGAAGATGGCCGAAACCCTGGCCAAGGATCCGCGGCCGATGAATTTTCACAGCGCGCTGAACGTGGTGCGCGACATCGTCAAGGCCAACCCGGACGCGATACTCGTCAACGAAGGCGCCAACGCGCTCGACTTCACCCGCAGCATCGTCGACATGTACAAGCCGCGCAAGCGCCTGGACGTCGGCACCTGGGGCGTGATGGGCATCGGCATGGGCTTTTCCGTCGCCGCCGCCGTGGTCAGCGGCCAGCAGGTGATCGCGATCGAGGGAGACAGCGCCTTTGGCTTCTCCGGCATGGAAGTCGAGACCCTCTGCCGCTACAATCTGCCGGTCTGCGTGGTCGTCTTCAACAACAACGGCGTCTACCGCGGCACGGACGTCAACCCGGCCGGCGGCCCCGATGTGGCACCCACCGTGTTCGTCAAGGGGGCGCGCTATGACAAGCTGATCGAGGCCTTCGGTGGCGTGGGGGTGCACGCCACGACGCCGGCCGAGCTGCGCAGAGCGATGGAAGAAGCCATCCGCTCGCGCAAGCCCACGCTCATCAATGCCGTGATCGATGAAACCGCCGGCACCGAAAGCGGTCGCATCACGAGCCTGAATCCGACCAGCGGGAAAAAATAGTGGAAGCGCTCAAGGGAATCCGCATCCTCGACATGACGCACGTGCAGGCCGGGCCCACGTGCTCGCAGCTCCTCGCCTGGATGGGCGCCGATGTCATCAAGTTCGAGCCGCCGCAGGGCGACGCGACGCGCGGCCAGCTGCGCGACGTGCCCAACGCCGACAGCCTCTACTTCACGATGCTCAACTGCAACAAGCGCTCCATCACGGTCAACATGAAGAGCGCCGAGGGCAAGCAGGTGTTCGTCGACCTGCTGAAGAAGTGCGACATCGTGATGGAGAATTTCGGGCCCGGGGTGCTCGACCGGCTTGGCTTCACCTGGGAGAAGATCCACCAGATCAACCCGAAGGTCGTGATGGGCTCGATCAAGGGCTTCGGCTCCTCGGGGCCCTACGCCGACTTCAAGGCGTACGAAAACGTCGCGCAGGCGATGGGCGGCTCGATGAGCACCACCGGCGTGCCCAATGGCCCGCCGTTCGTCACCGGCGCGCAGATCGGCGATTCGGGAACCGGCCTGCACCTCGCCGTGGGGCTGCTCGCCGCGCTGAATCAGGCGAAGCGCACCGGGCAGGGCCAGTACGTCGAGGTCGCCATGATGGACGGGGTCATGAACCTTTGCCGCGTCAAGTTCCGCGATCACCAGCGGCTCACCCGCCAGGTGCTTTCCGAATATTCCGTGCCCACCTACCAGGGGATGGGCGAAGTGCCGCGCGCGGGCAACGATTCGGGCGGCGGCCAGCTCGGCAACGCGATCCACTGCAAGCCGCACGGCGCGAACGACTGGCTCTACATCGTGGTGCAGGAAGCGGTATGGGAGCCGCTTGCCAAGCGCATCGGGCCCGAGGTCGGCGTCCCCGACCTGGTGGCCGACCCGCGCCTCGCCGCGATCGGCGAGCGGCGCAAGAACCAGCAGCTCATGTGGACGCTGATCAGCAAGTTTGCCGAGAAATACACCAAGCGCGAGCTGATGGCGATCCTCAATCCGCTCGACGTGCCCTGCGGCCCGATCATGTCCACCCACGACCTTGCGAACGACGAGCACGTGAGGGGCCGCGACATGTGGGTCGAGCTCGATCACCCGCAGCGCGGCAAGTGGTTCAACGTCGGCATGCCGATCAAGCTTTCTGCTTCCCCGGCGCGCATCGAGCGCTCGCCGCTTCTGGGCGAGCACACCGAGGAAGTGCTCAGAACGGTGCTGGGCTACGACGAAGCGAAAATCGCGCACCTGAAAGCGAGCGGCGCGTTCAGCGCTCCGCCCAAGAAAGCGGCGTGATGAGAATCGCCATCGTTGGACAGCAGGACTTCGGCAAGGCGGTGCTCGAAGCCTTCCTCGCGCGCGGCGACGAGGTCGCGGGCGTGTTTTGCGCGCCGGAGAAGCCGGGCGCGAAAGCCGACGCCCTCAGGAGCGGCGCGCAGGAAAAGGGCGTTGCCGTCTTTCAGTTCCAGTCGCTGAAAGCGGATGACGCAAAAAATGCTCTCAGAAAACTCAACGCGGAGCTGGGCATCATGGCCTTCGTGCTGCAGTTCGCGCCGCAGGACTTCGTCAGCATTCCCAGCCACGGCACGATCCAGTACCACCCGTCGCTGCTGCCGAAGTACCGCGGTCCGTCGTCGATCAACTGGCCGATCATCCGCGGTGACCCGAAGACCGGCCTCACCATCTTCCGGCCGACCGACGGCCTCGATGAAGGGCCGCTGATCCTGCAGAAGGAGACCCCGATCGGCGCCGACGACACGCTCGGCACGGTGTACTTCGATCGCCTCTTCCCGATGGGCGTTCAGGCGCTGCTGGAGGCGGCGGAACTGGTGGTTGCCGGAAAGCATCGCGAGCGGGTCCAGGACGAGTCCCAGGCCAGCTACGAAGGCTGGTGCCGCAAGGCCGAGGCGCGCATCAACTGGGCCAACCACGTTGACTTCGTCTACAACCTGGTCCGCGGCTGCAACCCCGCGCCCGGCGCCTGGACCACGCTGGAAGGAAAAGAATTACAGATCTTCGATGCCCGCAAGCATCCGGTGCGCACTTTCGGCGCGGTCAGGGGCAAGATCGGCGAAATAGTCGAACTGTCCGACAAGAGCTTCCAGGTCAGCGCTCAGGGCGGCCGCGTCGAAGTGCTGCGCGCCAAGCTCGGCGATGGCAAGAAACTGAGCGCCGCCGAGCTGGTTTCCTCGGGCGCGATCAAGGCTGGCGCGATCCTCGGCAACTGATTTCATTTCGCTTTCCAAAACCCGGGTAAATATTTGACGCAGCGTAGTTTTGACTGCAACAATCCACCCTAGGCTCCTGATCCAAAAGAGCGGGGAGGGTGGGGCATGAAAGCCGGTTTGTGGAAGACCGACTGGTTTCTCGGTGCGGTCGTGGTTCTGGTCGTGCTGGTCTTCAATCGCTCGAGCGATCTGATTCCGAGCCTCGAGCAGAAGGCCTACGACCTGGGCTTGCAATCGACTTCGCGCCTGCCCTCCGACAAGGTGGCGGTGATCGCGATCGACGACACGAGCATCGCGAACATCGGGCGCTGGCCCTGGTCGCGCGAGATCCACGCCCGCATGACCGACCTTCTCGCCGACGCGAAAACCAAGGTCATCGCGAACACCGTTTTCTTCAGCGAGCCGCAGATCGATCCTGGATATGTCTACATCACCAAGCTGCTCGACCTCGCCGCGGCGCCGACGCCCGAGATGGCGCCGCTCGTCGCGCTGCTCAAGGAGGCGGAGCAGACGCTCAATACCGATCGCCGGCTGGCGGAGAGCTATGTCAAGGCGGGCAATGTGCTGCTGCCGGTTTTCTTCCGCATCGACCTTCCGCGCGGCCGGCCCGACCGGCCGCTGCCGGAATACTTCCTGAAGAACGCCATTGCCGCGAAAATCGGCGATGACTTCGGCGCCCTGGCGACTTCCGAGGTGCAGATGCCGGTCGAGCTGATCGGGCGCAGCGCCGCCGCGCTCGGCCACCTCAGCGCGCGGCCCGACGTCGACGGCGGCGTGCGCACCGAGCCGCTGGTGCTGCGCTATTTCGATCATCACTTTCCGTCGCTGTCGCTGTTGATCGCGGCGAAAAGCCTCAACCTCGGGCCGGGTGACATCAAGATCCAGCCCGACAGCGTCAGCCTCGGGCGGCTGCGCATCGGCACCGATCCCCAGCTCAGGATGTACACCTATTTCTATGGCGACCGCGGCGACCAGCCCGCGTTCCCCGTCGACTCGTTCTACGACGTCTACAGCGGCAAGATTCCGCCCACCAAGTACACCGACAAGATCGTGCTGATCGGCGCCACTGCCGCCGGCATCGGCACCTACCAGGTGACGCCGGTCTCGGCAGCAACCCCGCCCGCCGTCGCCCTGGCGCACGCGGTATCGTCGATCCTGCAGGAGCATTTCTTCGTCGTGCCCCCCTGGGCGTCGGCGGCGGAACTGCTCATCATTGCGCTCGTCGCTGCCTATCTGATCGTGCTGCTGCCGCGGCTCAAGGCGGGCCCGGCGCTGGCGCTCTCGGGCGGCGTATTTGCCGGGCTGCTGGTGCTGCACTTCGCGCTGATGAGGTCCGCAGGCATCTGGCTGCAGCTCATGCTGCCAGCGACGCTGCTGCTGATCGGCCATGCCGCGCTGGTCTCGAAACGCTTCATCGTCACCGAGCGCGCCAAGCTAAAGTCCGACGAGAGCTCGGCCGAGTCGAACCGCATGCTCGGGCTCGCCTACCAGGGACAGGGCCAGCTCGATCTCGCCTGGGACAAGTTCCGCCAGGTGCCGCTCTCGGAGGCGCTGCTCGAGAACCTCTACAACCTGGCGCTCGACTTCGAGCGCAAGCGCCAGTTCAACAAGGCGGAGGGCGTGTTCCGCCACATGCACCAGTTCAATCCGAAGTTCCGCGATCTCGAGTTCAGGCTGTCGCGCGCCAAGCAGCTCTCCGAGACGGTGATCCTGGGCGGCGGAGCCTCGCATCCGGGCGGCTCCCTGCAACTCGGCGTGGGCGAAAAACCCAAGTTCGGCCGCTTCGAGGTGCAGAAAGAGCTCGGCAAAGGCGCGATGGGGGTGGTCTATCTCGGCAAGGATCCCAAGATCGGGCGCGAGGTGGCGATCAAGACCATGGCCCTGTCGCAGGAGTTCGAGGCCGACGAGCTGGCCGACGTGAAGCAGCGCTTCTTCCGCGAGGCGGAGACCGCCGGGCGCCTGTCGCACCCCAACATCGTCACCATCTACGATACCGGCGAAGAGCACGACTTCTGCTACATCGCCATGGAGCTGCTGAAGGGCGGCGACCTGGCGCCCTACACCAAGGCCGGCAACCTGCTGCCGGTCGACCAGGTGGTGTCGATCACCGCGCGCGTCGCCGATGCCCTGGGCTACGCGCACCGGCAAGGCGTGGTGCACCGGGACATCAAGCCCGCCAACATGATGTACCACCGGGAGAGCGACACGCTGAAGGTCACCGATTTCGGCATCGCGCGGCTCACCGACAGCTCGAGGACCAAGACCGGCATGGTGCTCGGCACGCCGTCTTACATGTCGCCCGAGCAGCTCGCCGGGAAGCGGATCGAGGGGCGCTCGGACCTGTTCTCGCTCGGCGTGACCCTGTACCAGCTGCTCTGCGGCAGGCTGCCGTTCGAGGGCGAGTCGATGGCACAGCTCATGTTCAAGATCAGCAGCGAGCCGCCGACCGACATCCTCGGCATCAACCCGGCGCTCGCGCCCTCGCTGGTGGCGTTCGTCGAGCGCGCGCTGGCGAAAAACCCCGACGAGCGCTTCCAGACCGGCGAGGAGTTCGGCGCCGCGCTGCGCGCGGCGCTGTCCGCGACGGCGACCAGCGAGGTCGACATCCGGCTCTGAGCGCGCGCATGGACCTCACACAGACGCTGGAAATCGCAAGCTGCACCGATCCGGGCATGGTGCGCTCGCACAACGAGGACTCGGTGGCGGCGGACGCGGCGCACGGGCTGGTGGTGCTCGCCGACGGCATGGGGGGCTACAACGCCGGCGAAGTCGCGAGCGGCATGGCGACCACCGTCATCGTCACCGAGATGCAGCAGGTGCTCGCCGGTGCGCGTCCCTATGACGTCGACCCGCGCACCAGCCAGGAGATCGCCGCGCGGCTGCTGCGCGAGCAGGTGCTGAAGGCGAATACCGACATCTACCAGGCCGCGCAGAGCCAGCCGCAATACGCCGGCATGGGCACCACGCTGGTGGTCTGCCTGTTCTATGACAACCGCGTGCTGGTCGCGCATCTTGGCGATTCGCGTCTTTACGTCCTGCGCGACGGCAAGTTCAAGCAGGTGACGCGCGACCACTCCCTGCTGCAGGAGCAGATCGACTCGGGCCTGATCACGCTGGAGCAGGCGAAGAACGCGCAGCACAAGAACCTCGTCACGCGGGCCCTCGGCATCGACCCGAGCGTCGAGCCGGAAATGCACGAGTACCGGACCAGGCCGGGCGACATCTATCTGCTTTGCTCCGACGGTCTGTGCGACATGGTCGACGATGACGACATCGGCATGGCGCTGCAGGCCCTGGGCGGCAACCTCAAGCTCTGCGCGCAGCAGCTGGTTCAGATGGCCAATGACAACGGGGGGCGCGACAACGTTTCAGTTATACTCGTCCGCGTCCTTCGGGAGTACCCGGCCGCGCGAGGCGTGATGGCGAAGGTATTCGCGTGGTTAAAATAACCTCCCCAAGGGGTCAGCTATGGCGAAACTGATACTCAGCATGGATGGACTGGTGCTCAAGGAGATCCCCTTGACGAAGGAGCGCACCACCATCGGCCGCAAGCCCCATAACGACATCCAGATCGACAACCTTGCGGTGAGCGGCGAGCACGCGGTGATCGTCACCATCCTGAACGACTCGTTTCTCGAGGACCTCGGCAGCACCAACGGCACGGTCGTCAACGGCAACCCGATCAAGAAGCACTTCCTGCAGAACAACGACGTGGTCGAGCTCGGCAAGTACAAGCTGAAGTTCGTCGGCGAGGCCGCATCCGCGGCCGGCGCCGAGAAGGCGGATTTCGAGAAGACCATGGTGCTGCGGCCCGCGGCGATGAAGGCGGCGGCCGAGCAGGCCAAGGCAATGACCGCAAGCAGCCCCCCCCAGGCGGCGGGCGCTGCGCGCGCCACCGCCTCGCAGCAGGCCGTCGCCAGCGCCACGGCGGCCGGGATCGCGGACAAGGAGCCGAGGCCCGCCCCCGCGCCGGCCGCCCGGCCGGCGCAGCCGCTCGGCGCCATCCAGCTGCTGTCGGGCTCCAATGCCGGCAAGGAGCTCGAGCTCTCCAAGCCGCTCACCACGCTCGGCAAGCCGGGGGTCGGGGTCGCGGTGCTGACCCGCCGGCCGCAGGGCTACTTCATCACGCATGTGGAAGGGGCCAACCGGCCCGCCGTCAATGGCCAGCAGATCGGCGCCGCGCCGCACGCGCTCAAGGATCACGACGTGGTCGAGCTCGCCGGAGTGAAAATGGAATTCTTCTTGAAGGCTTGACGCCAAAACGGCAGGCCATCTGAGACAGCATATCGTAAGGATCGCCCTAGGCCTCGCGATCACGCTGTTCTTCATCGGCTACGCCGCCGAACTGTACCAGGTCGGGTTCATCACCCAGCTCGACAACATCATCTACGACACGCGGCTGCGCGTCACCATGCCGCGCGGGGTCGACCCCCGCATCGTCATCCTCGACATCGACGAGAAGAGCCTCGGCGAGATCGGCCGCTGGCCGTGGAGCCGCAGGCTGATGGCCGAGCTGGTCGACAAGCTGTTCGACAAGTACGGCGTCGGGGTCCTCGGCTTCGACGTCCTCTGGGCGGAGCGCGATACGAGCTCGGGGATCGACGTGCTCGACTTGCTGGCGCAAAAGGACCTGAAGGAGGTGCCGGCGTTTCAGCAGGTCTACCGCGACCTGCGGGAAAAGCTCGACAACGACGGCCTGTTCGCGGCGTCGATCAAGAGCCGGCCGGTGGTCCTCGGCTATTATTTCAACGCCGAGGACAATGCCGTCAGGGCCAACGCGATCCCTGATCCGGTGATTCCGAAGGGAACGTTTGCCGGCCGCAACATCGGCTTCCTGCAGTGGAAGGGCTACACCGGGAACCTGCCGATCTATCAGAAGCACGCCGCCGCCGCCGGTCATTTCAACCCGAAAGTCGACGACGACGGCGTGTCGCGGCGCGTGCCGATGCTGCTGGAGTTCGAGGGCGCGTATTACGAGCCCCTGTCCCTGGCGATCGTGCGTACCTACCTGGCGCTGAAGACCGGCAAGTTTCCCGAAGTCGAGCCCGGCTTCGCGCCGGAGCGCTACGTGTCGAGGAGCTACGGCGGGCTGGAATGGCTCAAGGTCGGTCCGCTGACGATTCCGGTCGACGAGACGGCGAGCGCCCTGATTCCGTATCGGGGGCATAAGTTCAGTTTCCCTTATCTCTCGCTCAGCGACGTCATCAAGGACCGCATCAAGCCCGATGCCTTGAAGGGCAAGATCGCTCTGAT
>Ga0307469_10000611_pt1 | contig 13133 bp, 12 predicted proteins | sample atmos_gasesAM2C__FD_203084 | JGI IMG/M metagenome (GOLD analysis project Ga0307469, IMG submission 203084) | Hardwood forest soil microbial communities from Morgan-Monroe State Forest, Indiana, United States - atmos_gasesAM2C_515 | ecosystem: Environmental > Terrestrial > Soil > Temperate...
CGAAACGGCCGGGTTGATTTGCGATGTCTCGGTCGTCGTCCATTCGGTTCGCATGCCGCCGAGCCAGGTCCAGGCACCGGCACTCGCCTGGTAGCTCAGGTAGGCCGCCTGGATTTGTTGGTGGAACTTGAAGTTGCTGGTGAGCGCCGGATTGAGCGTCTGAACCCCGCTCGCAGGATCGACGTCGGCTCCGGCAGTGACGAATTCGTAGTGGTCCAGCTCGAAGGCATACCCGACCTTCAACGACTGTGTCTTTGACAAGGGCAGCGCGTAGTCGACATCGGCCTCCGTGGCGCTGTTGTCCTCGCCAAAGTCGAGGTTGTCGTAGAAGGCCGGCGCCGGCGGCACGAACGAGTCATTCACGTAGTCGTAGTGCTCGTGCTGATGAGAGATCGAGCGGTGGACCGAGAAGTCCAGGGTCTCCCCGGGCGTGCTGAGCTTCTGACTGAAGCCCAGAGTCGCGTTGTAGTCGTCTTCCGGGTCGTGCCCGCGCGTAAGCCGTTCGGTGGAGCTCGTCACCGCGCCGGACTCGAGCGCGCTACTGTCAAACTGACTGTAGGTGCGCAGACCCCCGCGCTTCATCCAGCCCGCTGAAGCAGTGAACGACTGACGCTCATTCGGGCCGTACTCGCCCGACAGGCTGACCGTCGGGATGTTGCGGCGAATGAGCTGGCTGGCATGATCCTCGCTGTCGAGCACCTGCCCCGTCGTCGGGTCGGGCCCGATCACGTCCGATTGAATCGTTCGCTGACGGTAATCCGCCCGGAAGCCGGCATTCATGGATGCCGTGAATTTTTCGCCACCGTAGGTTCCGCTGCCACCGACCAGCCAGCGCCCGCCATCGCCCAGGCTTCCCTGCAGGGAGCCGAACGCCGCCTTTTTACCGCGATTCTTACGCGTGATGATGTTGATTACACCGGCAGCGCCCTGCGCCTTGAACTGAGCGGGAGGTGTCGTGAGAACCTCGATCCGCTCGATTTCCCTCGCGGAAATCGATTGCAGGTTATCGCCCGCCTTCGATCCCTGGAGTTGAGTGGCCGGCTTCCCATCGATGAGGATGAGGACGTTACTGTCCCCACGCAACGAAACCACCCCATCCGGGTCGACGTCGACCGACGGGATGACGCTCAGTATGTCGCTCAGTGTCCCGAGTGTGCTTTGTGCATCCTCGGGCACCGAATAGATCTTGCGGTCAATGCGCGACTCGACGGTCAGCCTCAGTCCCTGAACGATGATGGTGTCCATCGGAGCCGGTGGATTGTCAGCAGTCGCTGCACCGACCACGATCGGGGCGAGTACGATCGAACCGAGTACCAGGAGGATTCCAGAGGCGCGGGCTTTTGAGATGGGGAACCGCACTCTCGATCTTGACCGCTTTCGATTTCCGCTCTCGCGCGCGGGGTGAGTGCTTGAGGTGTACCTCAAGCGCGCGCTGAGCGCATCGTACCAAACCTACTATCCGCTACCACTCGGTAGCTCGAGGGCGAGTGCGAGCTGCCGCTGGGCAAGCTACAGCAGTTGCTAGAGTGACCGATCGACGGATGTGGCGTAGTCTCGACAGCACGGCCGGCCTCCTGGTGGTTTCTCGTCGTGAATCCCCGAACTGCCATCCTCGCTGCACTCGGCGCAGCAGTGCTGTTTGGCGCCAGTACGCCGTTTGCGAAGGCATTAGTCGGTGACGTGCCACCGATGCTGCTCGCCGGGCTTCTCTATCTGGGAAGCGGAATTGGCCTTTGGGTGCTCCGGCTCGTCCGCGATCGCGGGTTCAAGTCGGCGAGCCTGTCCCGCCTCGAATTGCCGTGGCTCTCGGGCGGCATCGCAGCTGGTGGGGTGCTCGGTCCGACACTCCTCATGTACGGACTCACCCGCACATCGGCAGCGGATGCCTCCTTGCTCCTCAATCTCGAAGCGGTGCTGACCGCTCTACTGGCCTGGGTGGTCTTTCGGGAGAACGCGGACCGACGCATCGTGCTTGGCATGGCGCTCATCGTGGCGGGCGGGGTGGTGCTGGTGTTGCCCTCCGGCGACGCGGGTCGAACAAGCATTTCGGGGGCGCTCGCGGTTGCCGGTGCGTGCCTCTGTTGGGCGATCGACAACAACCTGACCCGCAAGGTCTCGGCCATCGACCCGCTTTTCATTGCCGGGACCAGGGGTTTGGTGGCCGGAATCACCAACACCGGACTGGCTCTCTCGTTAGGGGCGGGCCGCCCCGCCCCCACGCTGATCGCCGCGGCGGCTACCGTCGGCTTTGTCGGTTACGGCGTCAGCCTGGTGCTTTTCGTTCTTGCGTTGCGCGGCCTCGGTGCCGCGCGCACGGGCGCTTATTTCTCAACTGCACCGTTCATCGGCGCCGCCTTTGCAATTGTTGCCTTTCACGCCGGGGCGTCCGCAGCCTTCTGGGTCGCCGCGGCACTGATGGCCGCTGGGGTCTGGCTGCATCTCACTGAACGACACGAGCACACGCACACTCATGAGCAGCTCATCCATGCGCATAGCCACCGGCACGATTCGCATCATCAACATACCCATGCGTTCGCCTGGGACGGCCGCGAACCTCACACCCACGAACACAGGCATGAGCCGCTAACGCACTTGCACCCGCATTACCCTGACATCCATCATCGACACACCCACTGAGCGCTGCCGTCTGCGACCCGGGCGAATTTGGACGCTCACTGCCCCGGATGCGCGCAAGCGTGGACTCAGGCTTAAGCACGCCGCGCCCTGCATGAAGAATATCCGTATGCTGAAGGAGAAAGGTGGGTTAAAAAGATTTCATGATGTTCCGCGGAAAGACGGCACGAGTCAGCGGCGCGATCGCGCGACCCAACACTTCCCGTGCGGGCACCGAGCTGGAGCTCCTCGATAGGAATCGGAGCTTTTACGACATGCTGTGGTCGGGCGCTCGCCTGATCGAGCCACAGCGCTTCAACACCTGGCCGCTCGTGCAATCACTGCTACCGACGGCGGTCCGGCGGCTCGAATTGGCGCCGGGTCTAAGACCACGATTGCCGATAGAGGGCACCCAGTTCCTGGATATCAGCGCGCCCGCGCTTGCCAAACTGCGCGCCCGCGGCGCAAAAGTTGTAGCCGGCAGGGTGACTTGCCTGCCCTTCGCCGACAACTCGTTTGATCTGGTGTGCGGATTCGACATCATCGAGCACGTCGACGACGATGACGGCGCTTTGTCGGAGGTGTCGCGCACCACGAAGCCAGGCGGAACCGTTTTGATCTCGACACCGCTGCACCCCGCACAGTGGACCTCGTTCGATGACTTCGTGGGCCATAAGCGCCGCTACGATCCTACAGAACTGCTGTCAAAGCTGGCGCGGCATCACCTGCTGGTGGAGCGTAGCGCGGTCTTCGGAATGCAGCCGCGCTCGTCTCGGTTGGTTGACCTCGGCATGTGGTGGTTGTTGAATGATCCGAAGCGAGCAATGTGGTGGTACAACTGGGCCATCATGCAATTCGGATTGCTGCTCCAGAAGAGACTCAGATTGGAGTCCGGAATGATCGCGACCGACGGTGTTGATGAGGTACTGCTGGTGTGCCGCAAGCAGCGCGGCGCTAGCCCGGTTGGAGATACTTGCTGACGGGGCGCTCGCAACCTGCTGTCTACGAGACGTGGAGCAGGGTATCGGTCACTGTCCCACAATTGTCCCAGAGTCCGCCACCAAGCCTGGTGAGCCTGGCGGCGAAACAGGCTCGCCGTTACACATAGCGGGGAATCGGTCCGTTGTGCGGCGTCATGCGATCGGTAAGATCCAGCATTTCCTCATCCACGTAACACCAGCCCCAGCCTTCCGGCGGGTCGTAGCCCTCGATGATGGGATGACCACTCGCATGAAAATGCTTGGTTGCGTGCCTATTCGGCGAATCGTCGCAGCAGCCGACATGGCCGCAGGTACGGCAGAGGCGCAGATGCACCCACGGTGAGCCGATCTTCAAGCACTCTTCACAGCCGAGCGCGCTCGGGGTCACGTCGCGTATGTGTTGCACATGTCGACACACCTTAGCCATGGGCTGCCTCCGGCGGTGCCGGCATTGACGAAGGACTCTGCGCCGTCTGCTCGAGATAGCGATGGAGCGTTGCGACCACCTGTGCGCCTTCGCCCACTGCCCCGGCCACACGTTTAATCGAGCCGGAGCGGATATCGCCGATCGCAAATACGCCGGCGCGATTGGTCTGGAAGGGCAAGCGACCGTTGGCGGCAAACGGATCAGCGCGTACGAATCCCTTGTCATCGACCTCGACCTCGGATTGGCTGAGCCAGGCGGTGTTGGGGTCGGCGCCGATGAGCAGAAACAGATGCCGCAGGGGCCGGCGCGTGATCAGGCCGCTGCGCCGATCCTTCCAGGAGACACCCTTGAGCTCTCCCTGCTCGCCTTGCAGCTCGACGACCTCATTCTCGAGCAGCACCTCGATGTTGGGCTGCGCGGCGATCCGCTCGCAAAGGTAGCGCGACATCGTGGCCTGGAGTGAGCGACCACGCACGATCATCCATACTTTGGCGGCGTGCGCCGACAGGTAAACCGCCGCCTGACCCGCGGAATTGCCCGCCCCGACCAGGGCCACCTCCTGCGCGGCGCATAGTTGAGCCTCGAGTGGCGAGGCCCAGTAGTGCACGCTCGTGCCCTCGAAGTCCGCCAGGTTGGGTAGTTGCAGGCGGCGGTATTCAGCGCCGCTTGCGATCACGACGCTGCGGGCGCTGACTGCATCGCCGCCGGCGAGCATGAGCCGGAAGCATTCAGCGCCACCGCTCTTCTGGACGGCGAGCGCTTCGACCTCCTCGGGGATAGCCATTTCGGCGCCGAATTTCTGGGCCTGGGTGAAGGCGCGTGCCATCAACGCGAGACCCCGAATGCCCGTCGGGAAGCCGAGGTAATTCTCGATGCGTGCCGAGGCGCCGGCCTGGCCGCCGAAGGCGCGACAATCGAGCACGACCACCTTGAGGCCCTCGGACGCCGCATACACCGCAGTGCCGAGCCCGGCGGGCCCCGCCCCGACGATTGCAACGTCGTAGAGAGTGTCGCGGTCGATCGCCCGCGACAGGCCGAGGCAGCGCGCCAGCTGATGCTCGGTGGGGTTGCGCAATAGCTGGCCGTTCGGGCACAGCACTATCGGCAGCTCGTCCCTATTCACCTCGAAGCGCTGGAGCAGCGTGAGCGCACAATTGTCGCTGTCGGGATCGAGCCGACGGTGCGGATAGCCGTTGTTGCCGAGGAATCCCTCGAGCCGGAGCACGTCGCGATTGGTCTCGCGCCCGACGATGATGGCTCCGACCAGTGTGCTCTCGAGCAGGGCGACGCGCCGCAGGATGAGTGCGCGCATGATGCGTTCGCCGAGCACTACTTCCTCCACCATCAGGTCCCGGAGTCGCGCTGACGCGATCAACAGTGCATTGACGTCGGTGGTGGCGATCACGTCTGCCAGTGAAGCCGTACCGGACAGTGAAGTGAGCTCTCCGACGACGGAGCCCTGACGGTGCTCGACGATTTCTCGGTCGCTCCGATGCTCTTCGGGCGACTGCACGCTGGCCGCTCCGGACAGGATTACCAGCAGGCCCGGCGATGGGTTACCGGCCCTCACGAGAGCGGTGCCCGCCCCGTAACTGCGGATCGACCCGAAGCGCTGCAGACGTTCGATCTCGGCTGCAGTGAGGGTTGGAAAGATCTGATCGCGGCGCGTCTCGAGGCTCGCGGGTAGTGGGGCCGCCATGGGTCCTCCTGGATCAATGAGCCGCCTGGGGCGCTATTCGAGCGCTGCCGGTGTCTCGGGCACGACGGCGCACCTGCCACTGACTATACGCTCACTGTCAAGAGCACCGAGGAGCGCCCGGGGACCGCGTCCTCGGGATCTCGCGCCGGAGCTCGGTGGCAAGCCCCGCCGGCTTCAGGGCTTGATTGATTTGTGTCGCCTCCATGACGCTCGACGAGACAACGAGAGCGGCGTCGAGACTCGCACGCCCGGCACCGTGACGAGACGCGGCGAGCGCACCAACTACCGCGTAGTCAATCGAACCGGCCGCATTGCATCCCGTTACTCGCCAGCATATCCCGCTTCAAGCTGGTGTCGAACAGCAAGAATAAGGACGATGTCCTCCGCCGGAAGCCAACGATACTTCGCGATATACCCGTAACGGCCGCGCGAGAGGATGAGTTCGCGTCGACCCTTTTCGGCGGGCTGGCCGAGTAGAGGATGATCGGCCAGGAGCTCAAAAGCCTTTCGTCCGCTCAGAATCTGTTCACGCGCCTTTTTGGGATTCTCGGCGGCGATAAAGTCAAAGAGCCGTTCGAGGTCGGCAAGCGCTCTTCGGGTTATTTCGACCGTCGCCATGCACGGGCCTTGGGGCGCCGCGCTTTGGCGCCGGACGCTCGCGCGGCCAAGTAATCAAAGGCAGCTGCGAGCTCAAAGGCCTTTCCGCTCGAGAGCGCTTCCTCTTCCGAACGTGCTGCCTCGTCGGCGAAGCGCGCTCTCAGTTCCGACCGCTCGGCTTCGCGAGCCAGCGCTTCGACCATGAACGCATGGGGCGTCTTATTTGCCGCATTTGCCAATCGCTCGATGCGGCGTTTGAGGTCTTCAGGAAGTTTCAGGCTGGTAGCGGCCATGGGTGAATCAACGTCCACGTCTAGGTAGTCATAAGGTAATACCGGCAGGGGTGGGGCGTCAAGATTCCACAGGGTCCGCCGTCTATAGACTGCGCGGGCGGCCACCCTGTCTCGAGTCCGCTGTTAATGGGTTTGGGGTCGCGCTTTGGCGAGTGCGTCGTCCAGCATCTTGACGAGAGCCATCCGGTCATAGGTGTAGGGCTGGCCCTCGTTGAGCTGCACCAACTGCTCAATTTGCTTGCGGATGGTGATCTCGGCTTCTTCCTGATTCGGCACCACCAGGTAGCGCTTTTCAGAATCCCCAAACCGGTCACTCAGTATCGCGAAAAGCGGACGCGGCTTTCGCTTGATTTCGACTTGGCACACCTACTGGCGCTTTCGCCGTTGCCGCTGGCGTTCCTCAGTGATCTACTTGCCCTGGTAACATCGGCCCGTTCAGTGCCCGGGACGTATGCAACTTGATCAACGCGGAGTAGCCGAGGCCCGAGAGGCTATGCATGTTAAAGAGTCTTTTGGCTATGTTACTAACACTAACCATAACGATCTCCGAGCACGTTCACTCTGCCGACCCTCCACACAACCAGCATCCCACCGCCTCGCTTTATGCCCGTGCGCTGTTAGTCGGCTTGCAACTCGGTGCACAAATCACGGCAGACGAGGGGAAGTCGCCCCAGTCGGTTGCTAACTGCATGCAAGCCCTGAGTCCGTCGAGTTTGACAGACGTAGTCGAGGCGGTACTTGTCAATAATCTGACGCAGGCGGAATTGAAGACCTCGGATGCGTTCTATAGAACGACGCCCGGGAGAAAAGAAGCAACGGTTGGAGTGTTGGACGCCTACACGGCCAATGGGAAGACTCCGCCGGAAGACTATCCCGAAATTTCCGACGCAGAGTACAACGAGGTGGACCGCTTCAGAAATTCGGCGGTCGGCAAGAAGCTTTGGAAAGTGTTAGAGAGCGACTCTGCGCGGCGCGCATTTGCGACGCGATTTCGAGCCTTAGGGAAATCTTGTGGTGCCAATTGGTAGCTTTGGGTTTAACGGCGCGCGCTGACGCGCCCCCGACTGACCGCTATCCGGAGAATCAGGGAGGGCAGCTCCTGGCCGCAATCCGGCGGATCGCTCCCGCCCCCGACCAGGGGGCGCCTAACGACCCTCCTCAAGGACTCTACGTCATGTCCTCCGGCAACAAGCTATAGAGCGCCGCGGCGTACGCGACCCCGTGCATCACGAGTCTATTGCGCGCCACGGCCTCGAACTTCGCCCCGACCTTCTCGGCGACACGGCGACTGGAGGTGTTCGTCGGAATGCAGGCGATCTCAAGTCTGGTGAGGCCCAATGTGGCAAATGCATATTGGGAAACAAGCCGCACTGCCGCAGACGCGATTCCCTGCCTCGTGCGCGAAGTGCGGACCCAGTACCCCACATTTGCGAGGCGGTTGGGCTTGGCGATGTGGTTGATAGCGATACCGCCGAGAAAAGCACCATCCGTCGCAGCAAGTATCGCGAACGGGTAGTGGCTACGGTCATCCCAAGCTGCGCGTGCAACCTTGATGAAACCCGCAGTCTCGTCGCGAGAATAGCCGGCATGGCACCACGGCAGCCAAGGGCTTATCTCCGGAATCGATTCCGTGACCGCTGCGTACATCGCGTCGCAGTCTTCGGGACGATGAGGCCGCAGCAAGATCGTTCCGTCGCTGAGCGAAAACGATGATGTCATGGCGCTTAACGAACTGAGTGTGCGCCCGCAGAGCCCTTCGGGGCTTTCGTCCCGCGCCAAGCGCTCGAGATGGTGGCCAAGACGAAGATCAGGAATGCACACTGCGCCGCGAGAATCCAGTTGAAGGGAATCTGATAGCGCTGGAAAAACCACATATTGTGAGCTACGTCGGTAGAGATGATAGAGAGCGTCGCGACAAGGCCAACCCGTGGGGCGACAAGCAGCAGGATTGCAGCCAAAGGATCGAGAAACGTCAGCGACGTCCAGTACACCCGCGTGAACTGAGGAACGCCTCCGTAATCCCAGAACAGCCCGTGCCGCCATACCGTTGCGGCATGCGTCGACATCCCGGCGAGCAAACAGGTTCCGTAGATTGCTCTGAGAGGAGCACCCATCGCAGCGACCCTGAATGACTGCTTTCGGGAATTGTATCTTCAAGGTCGAAGTGACCGGAATTGGCCGGATGATGCCGGTCAGCATACGACCCCTGAGCCGCCGGATGAGCTTCCCGAGAGAGGCCACTTTGGAGAAGGGACCAGACAGCCAGGGTCTCAATTGCCTGCAAGGGCTTGGTCAGAGCATTCTCCCTCAGCGCGAATAGGGGTACTAGAGGGTGAGGATGGACGGGAGTCGCACAGACCGTCTCGATCTTTCGCCTAGGCAACCGACACCGGACTTTGCGGCGCCGAAGCGTCACGCTGGGATGGTCGGCTTCACTGTTGTTGTGCTGACAGCGTTTCTTTGGGGCCATCCACTAGCTACCAGCGCGAGCGAAGAAGGTGGCGCGGAATACCAGCAATGGAAAGAACGGCTGGCCGCGGCTGTTAGACGTCACGACGCAGCAGAGGAAGTCCTCTGTTTGACGACGATCGGACGCCGTTGGAGTTGGGCTCTAAGCACATTGCCACACCGTCTTGTCGAGCAGACGGTGAGGGAGTCCGAGTTGGCACGGCTCGGAGACTCGCGCACCGAGCTCCTTCAGATGCTCTACGACATACGTTGGCTGGACAGCGACGGCAGCGAACCGAGCCGCTGGTGGCGGGAGCTCAGCCTGGATCTACTGGAGCGCAACCGACCGGAGGAAGCCTTCGCGGTAGCGGCGCACATCACGGATCCTTACTCCTTAATTGCACTGCAAGCCGACAACCGTTACACGCGGATCGCAAAATCTGAGTTCGTGGAGCGGGATATCCTCAAGGCGACAAAGAAGGAGCTTGACCGGCGCCAGGCCTTGGCTGCACGGCAGCCACGTGACCTCAGGCGTGTCGGAAGGGTCGCGCTGGGATTTATGCAGTTGCACCGATATGAGGACGTTTTGCAGCTCACCGATACGGTACTGCAGCGGAAGGCGGTCGCGGCGGCGCAGCCGAGTGCCTACGACGATATGCCACGGGAGTCTCCATGGATTCTCGACGTGCGTGCTAGGGCCTTGAAGGCACTCGGCCGGTACGATGAGGCACTTGCGCTACTGCGCCAGGCCTGCGAGGAATCAAAGCAGGATCTGGTCAGTCACCCACTGAATCTCGCAAATCTGCTCGCTGAGTTGAATCGCCCGCAGGAGGCGATGGCCGCGCTCCCGCCTCTCGAAACCGCGAGCCCCTACGGGCACGCTGTCGGCGCTGAGATCCGGGTGATGGTGGCTTCCGAACTGGCTGACACCTCTGGGCTCAATGCAGCTCTGGATGAATTGAGAGCTCAGGAACGGGACTTTCCAGGTATCTTTGAACGAGCACTGATAATTGCAGGCAAAGACGATGAGGCCGCCGCCGAGCTGATAGCACGGCTCTCAGATCCCAATCAGCGCAGCGACACCTTGGTAGAACTCCAGGACTACGCGGATCATCCGGCTCCCGCGCTGGTCATTGCGTGGCGGAAAAGACTATTGGCGTTGCGCGCGCGGCCGGAAGTCCATCGAGCCGTTGAAGCATATGGTCGTATTCGCAGCTACCCGATACCAGGAGTTGGATTTTGAGTACACATCAGAACGCGGGTATGCGCGCAACACAGCGCGTAAAATTTCATCTGCTCGCGGCTGCGTTGCTGTCCTTGGCAGGTCGCGCCTCTGGCGCCGAGGACTACTGGAGCTACGCCGGCAGCGACATTCAGGTGACTACATACGAGGGAGCTGCATACACGGCGTCATTGGCCCGAGACCTGGCGCGCTTCGACAAGGTACTTACCCGCATCCTGCAGCCAACCGAAAGGCATCTGCCGACCCGCATCTACGAGCTGTCGCCAGACCTGGCAAAGCAGCTGCTCGGTGGGTCCGCCGGCGCTTCTTCCTACAAGTTTTCCGGGTACGACGTCTCGGTGGTCACCAGTGAGGGGCAGGACCGGCAGAATCGCTATTGGGGCGCGCTCTTTGGTTACACCGGCGCTCTATTTTTAAACGGGCGGACATCACGCTCGCCCTACTGGTTTCAGGTGGGCGTGCCTGCACTGTTCGCCCATACCGAGTTTGAAAGTGCCAAGGTTAGAACGGGGGGCCCCGTGGTCGGCTTTCTGTGGACGCTACAGAAAGGCAAGCGTATCCCGATGCGCACCTTCCTGCGTGTGCAGCGTACGGACCCGCAACTGCAGAGCTCATCCGACTTCAACTCGATGTTCGAGGCGCAGAGCTGGTATCTGGCTTATGAGGTATATGTGGAAGGAAAGCTGCGGCCGGAGTTCTCCCAGTATCTCGGCCTCATACGCGACGGGAAGACAGAGTCGGATGCGTTCGCGGCAAGCTTCAAGATCAGCTACGAGGAACTCGACAAGTTACTTACTGACGCACTGAAGGAGCAACCTCGCATATTCGTAGTGAACGAACCGCAGGATAGCGTGTCTGCCGATGCGCCGCGCAAACTAACCACTAGTGAGACCAAGGCCATGCTGGCGGACCTCAGCCTGCAGTGGGACCACCGACCCGATGCACTACGCCTCGCCGTGGAAGCGCTCCAAGGAGATCCGAACAATGAGCTTGCGCTGCGAGTGCAGACGCGCGGAACGTTGCGAGACGGTGATTTTCCGGTTGCATTCGCTAACGCTGACAAGCTGGTCGGACTTTCAACTGTATCCGCCGCCGCGCTTACCGACGTTGGCGAGGTGTTCGTCAAGCTTGCATACGAAGTTGGGAGAAAGCAGGCAGTCATCGGGGTCGCGGCCGACGACTTGAACCGGCGCGCGCGGGAGGCTTATCAGCGAGCTATCGGCCTCGACCCGGAGTACCTGCGAGCCTGGGCTGGGCTTGCGTACCTCTACGGTTCACAGCGCGATGCCGCGGCTGCCAAGGAACTTGCCGAGAAAGCGCAGCCAGTCATGGAAGCGCATCTCAACAGCGGCGCGCTGGCCCGCGCGCTAGCCACAATGTGTGGCAAGACAGGGCAAACACATGCGGCGTTTCTGTTCGGGGAATATTGGCGGGACGATGCCCTCACGCAAGGAGATCTCGACGCTGCGATGGCGTTCATGGCGCAACTGCGTGCACAGTAGCGCCAACGTGAATCCGCGTTGTCCGACTGTCCGCTTTGGAGAAACCTGAGCGGCGCACTCTAACGGCCGCTTCTGGCCGCAACCTGCCGTCCACGAGCAGCGCGAACTGGGCGCACTGTCCCAAATTCGTGCGAACTGGTTTCAGAAGATCGTCCGAAATTCTTGTTCTGATTGGCGGGGGGGGGGGGTACTGGGCTCGAACCAGTGACCTCTGCCGTGTGAAACGGAAGTGGGGCGCTTACGAATCGACGATATGCGAGCAGTGTTCCTAATTGCAACAAGGACTAGGTGACATGTGAGATCACTTGATATCACGCGATGTCACAACTGCACTGTCCCAAAAATTGTCCCAGATCCACGCAACGACGCCCGGCAAGGCTGGGAACAACGGCCCCTCGTTTGAGGTCGATCACAATTGATCCGCATGACTACCTCAGCAGCCGAAGCAGTTGTACACTAATTTCATGAGCCGCCGTCTGATAGTTGCGATCCTTCTTTTGGCCATTAGCTGGGATGGGCCGGCGCTGGCTTATTCGGCGCCGCTCAGCACACCCAACAGCCACGCGTCCGGCGGCATGCCCTGTGCAGATCATCGGGTGCTGGACCGGAGCGGATGCGACGGCTGCTGCTCTCAAGGCTCAGGTTTCTGCGCGGCCGCCTGTGCACTTGCGCTTACGGCCATGATGCCGACTGCCGTTTCGGCGGCGGTATCGACACTCCCCCGTCTTCCTGTACCTGACGCCGATAAGCCGGCGCCGGTTGAGCGCCAGCGGGCGCGTCTCTTTCGACCTCCAATCGTCTGACGCAACTCTCGATTGAGAAGTAGCGCCGTCCTCCGGGACGGGCTGAGCTCGTCAACGATTTGCGGAGGTCACCGTGACCCGAAGATCCTGCGTTCTCGCGGGCACGCTGGTGCTGGCAGCACCGGGATTCGCGCTCGCCAAGCCCATTGCATTCGCCGACGGCACCACCGTGATGCTCGAGTACGGTGCTGGCACCATGACGGAGGCGCAGGTTTTTTACGCACCGGAATTCAACTATTCCGTTGGCGGAGGCCACGTCGAGTTCGCCAGCGCGATCAGCCCAGAGACGGTGCGTATCACGTACGCTCGCCTCAACTATCTCCTTCAGCGCTGGAACCTGGAATCGGCACAAGCCAACGTCTACGCGTGGGGAGGCGCCGGTGGAGCCACCGGCAACACCTTCGCCGGCACGCAGGGCGTCGTGAACGCCGGAGGGCAGGCGGACTACGAAACCCGCCGGGTCTACGCGTCCCTTAAGACTGATCTCCAGCGGTCTAGTGCGTTCAGCGTTCGAGTGGACACGCTCCA
>Ga0307469_10000612_pt1 | contig 13118 bp, 12 predicted proteins | sample atmos_gasesAM2C__FD_203084 | JGI IMG/M metagenome (GOLD analysis project Ga0307469, IMG submission 203084) | Hardwood forest soil microbial communities from Morgan-Monroe State Forest, Indiana, United States - atmos_gasesAM2C_515 | ecosystem: Environmental > Terrestrial > Soil > Temperate...
GTTGGCCACGAGCTAGCTACAGCGAGACACCGGGCCTGGGAAGTTTACTCTCAGCCTGGGCAGGGGCGGCAGGTACCGGCTGGTAGTCCTTGTGCACGATGTCCACGATCGTGCGTCCGACGATGCGCGCTTTCGCTTCAGAGTGAATATGCGTCGGCAGCGTGAAGGACTGGACGTCAGAATAGTCCTGCCAGAACTCGATGTGCTTCACGAAGAACGACGGGGACTTCACAACACTGCCTTCCACGCGCGCGAGCGCGCCGCTGCGCGCATCCAGATAAACACGGCCCTTGAACAAGCCGGGGCGCTTTTTCTGGGGCTTGACCTGGTAAATGTGCACCATTCGGTCACCGATCCGGCTCAGCCCGCGATAGGAGAACTTGTAGTTTGCGGAAGTGATGGCCGTCAGCGCCGGATCGTCCTTTTGCACATGATCCACTTCGGTCTGCAATAGGCGAGTAATGACGTTGTTCTTGACGAATCCGTCACCCGTGAAGTGGACCGGCGTGAACTGCAGCGTGTGCGGCGCTTCAAACGTCCGGCGCAGTTCAAATTCCCCCTGCTGGGAAGTTTCCGGCAACTCCGCCCGTATCACGGTCACGGCGGAATATGCCGCCAAGGCAGTAGCCTGCTGAGACGCACGCTGCTGATAGGTGGCCAGTGCCAGTTCGGGGGACATCAGGGGCAGCTCTGCCGAGGGCCCAAGCTTCGGGACCGGTTCCGTGTCCGCAAGAATAAGCGGAAAGGGCGGCAATACTCCCTTTGAGGTCGGCAACACTATCGCCTCGCCGGCGGAGAACATTCCCTGTGCAAAAGCTCCTGCTGGAGCCCAGAGCCCGAGCAGGAGGACTATGAGAATAGGTCGTTTCATCAATAAATTAGGACAGATATGGTTATATAAGATTCAACAGAGCCCTGAAAAGTGGCAAAAGTTGCAGGCACCATGGAACGCACTGAGCGGCAGGGCCGAATCTCCACAGGCTGCGCATTGCGCAAGTGGAGCCCGCCGGATACCATTCCTGCACTGCCATGTCGGAAGTAATGACGAAGCCAGAGCCCATCCACAAGAGCAGTCTCCCCGCAGATTCATCGGCCGTTGAAGTATTTGCCGTCTACGGCGTCGAGCCCGAAGTGCAGGCTTATGCCATGGCCAAGTACTCGCGGTCGGCGCTGTCGATGAAAGAGTCGCTGAAAGAAATCACCGCGCAGAAGGCCGAAAAGTTTCTCAACACCTTCTACTTCCAGTACGGCCACAGGTCGATTGCGGATCTTGCGCACATCGCGCTGGCCATCGAGAAACTCTCCATCCTGGCTGCCATTGCGGTGGCCGACGAGCAACGGTGGGATGGGCAGGAGCGCTCCACGCGCTACCAGGACTTCAAGAAGAGCGGCTACTACACTCCCGATTTCGGCGGCGACGAACAGGCGCGAGCTCTGTATCGCAGCACGATGGACGGGCTGTTCGAAGTCTACGAAGCATTATCGCAACGCACCTACGAGTACCTGGCCGAGATCACCCCGCGGCCGGAGGACATGAAACTGGACGCCTACGAGCGCACCTTGCGCGCCCGGGCCTTCGACATCTCGCGTTACCTGCTGCCGTTGGGGACCAACACGTCGCTGGGCGAGATCGTGAACGCCCGGACGCTAGAGACGCAGGTTGCGCACTTGCTCTCCCACACCCACGGGGAGATTCGCAAACTGGGTGACCTTCTCAAGAATGCGGCATTGTCTCCCGCCTACAACGTGAACCGCGAGGGGTTAGAGGAGTTGGTGGCGGAGATTCGGGCCGTGTCCCCGGAGTTGGCTCGCAAAGCAGAGGAACAACTCCTGAAAGACGTTCGTGTCGCGCCCACGCTGGTGAAGTATGCCAATCCCAATCCGTACGAGATCGAAACACGCCGCGCGCTGCAACAGGCTGCGGTCGAGGTGATTGGGAGAACGCAGGTCGCACCTTCGAAGCTGGTGGACCTGCTGGATGAAGAATCCCTGGAAGTGGAATTGGCGTCGACGCTGCTTTTCGAGCACTGTCATTACTCCTACCGGCAGGTGCGTCAGGCGGTGCAGGCCACGGGCGAAAAAATCCGGCGCGAGATTATCGATTTGGGGCTGCGCAACCGGGGCTCACATGACGAACTGCTGCGGCCGTTCTGCGCGGGCCAGCAGTTTCGCTTCGACATTCTGATGGACGTCGGTGGCTTCCGCGACATGCACCGCCATCGCCGCTGCGTGCAGATCGGGCAGGGGTTCACGACCCGGCACGGGTACGACACTCCGCCGGAAATCGAGGCAGCCGGGGTACGCCCGGGATACGACGCCGCGATGAAGAATGCCGCGCTGGCGGCCGATCAGATTGCGCGCCGGCCTGGCGAGGAAACGCTCGAGAAGTCGCAATACATCATTCCGCTGGGCTATCGCAAGCGCACGCTCTTCAAGATGGATTTTGCCGAAGTGGTTTACATTTCCGAACTGCGCACCGGGCCGGCGGGCCATATGTCCTATAGAAGCGTTGCGTACGCTATGTACGAAACCGTAGCCCGGAAATATCCCGCATTGGCGAAATATTTCCGGGTGCACGACGTGAAAGAACCGATCGATCTGTTGAAGCGGTGAGCCGCAAGCCATCTTGCCGCTCTTGGTTCACGGGAAGAATAGATTCGCTTTTTATTCGCCACGTGGTATATTGACCAAAATCGCTGTGACGATCAGCACTTACGACCCGCCAGCCCGTGGGTTTACCCTACGAGGGTCTTTATAAACTCACATTTTTGAGGAGCCATCATGGCCGACGAACGTACCAAAGCAATTGACCTCGCGCTCTCCCAGATCGAAAAGCAGTTTGGCAAGGGCTCGATCATGCGGCTGGGATCGAAGGAAGCCATTGTTCCCATCTCCGTGATTCCGACCGGAGCGATCTCGTTTGACGCCGCGCTGGGCGTGGGCGGCTTTCCGCGCGGGCGCGTGGTGGAGATCTTCGGGCCGGAGTCGTCAGGCAAAACGACCATCGCCCTGCAGGTGATTGCCGAGGCCCAGAAGACGGGTGGCATGGCTGCATTCGTCGACGCCGAGCATGCGCTCGATCCGCAATATGCGAAGAAACTGGGCGTCGATGTCGAAAACCTGCTGGTTTCGCAGCCCGACTATGGCGAGCAGGCACTGGAGATCGCCGAAGCCCTGGTGCGCTCGAACGCAATTGACGTCCTGGTGGTGGACTCGGTGGCCGCGCTGGTGCCCAAAGCCGAACTCGATGGCGAGATGGGCGACAGCCACATGGGTTTGCAGGCTCGTTTGATGTCGCAGGCTCTGCGCAAACTGACGGGCATCGTTTCGAAGTCGCGCACCTGCTTGATCTTCATCAACCAGATTCGCGAAAAGATTGGCGTGATGTTCGGCAATCCTGAAACGACGACCGGTGGGCGCGCGTTGAAATTCTATTCCTCGGTGCGCATCGACATCCGGCGAATTGCTGCGATCAAGGAAGGCGACCTGGTGACCGGCTCACGCACGCGAGTGAAGGTCGTGAAGAACAAGGTGGCGGCGCCCTTCCGCGAAGCGGAATTCGACATTCTCTACGGCGAGGGTATTTCGCGTGAAGGCGACTTGCTGGATCTGGCCGTGAACAACAATATCCTGGAGAAGTCTGGCTCCTGGTTCAGCTACAAAACCGAACGCATTGGGCAGGGTCGCGAGAATGCGCGCCAGTTCCTCAAGGAAAACAAGGACACGCTCGCGAAGCTCGAGGCAGAAGTTCGCAAGGCTCTGGGTTTGATTCCGGCGGCTCCAGCGGCTGCGACTCCGACGAATGGCACGGCAACACCCCAAACGGGCAAGGTTGCGACCATGCCGACGGCGGCTCCGGAAGCGGCCAAGGTGCCGGCGGCCCGACGATAAAGAATGGGTGTCAGGTGTCAGGTCTCAGGTGTCAGGCGGAGATTGGTTCCTGGGGCCTGGCACTCTGACTCGCCGCGCCAATCTAAACATTTGTCATTTGCATTCGTCGGTTTTGGACGGATGTACCTGGCGTGCTTCCTCGCCACCTGCCGGGTGGGGACGCAGAACACCCGCTAGATTGCGACGGATCCCGCATCGTCTGCCGCGTAAGTCGGCGGAATAAATCTTCCCGCATAGGAAGAGAATGAGCGACCATTGCGAACGACGGCGCGGGCGCTCCATTTGCCATCCGTGATTCCCGGCCACTAAAATCGACGGGGACGCCAGCCGGCTGATTTCCGCGAGGAATTTTGCACAAAGTTACTGCCATCTACCCGGGCTCGTTCGATCCCCCGACCAACGGACATCTCGACCTCGTCGAGCGGGGAAGCAAGATTTTCGACGAACTGGTGGTGGCCATCCTCAGGAATGCGGAGAAGTCGCCGCTATTCAGCGTGACCGAGCGGGTCGCGATGCTGGAGGCCCTGACTGCGCACTACGGCAACGTGCGCGTGGATACGTTCGACGGCCTGACCGTGGATTATGCCGCGAGGGTGGGGGCGAGCAGTCTTCTGCGCGGCATCCGGGCGCTCAGTGACTACGAGTACGAATTGCAGATGGCGTTGATGAACCGCAAGCTGCGGCCGGAACTTGAGACCGTCTTCATGATGCCGGCGGAAAAGTATTCCTATTTGAGCTCGCGGCTGGTGCGGGAAGTGGCGCAGCTCGGTGGCTCCGTGAAGGGGTTGGTACCAGAACTGGTGGAGCAGAACCTGCGCGGCAAACTCGATCCGGCTTACAAGCTGACCGAATTCTCTGCCCAGGGCGAACAAAAATCCGAAGGCCGAAAATCCAAGGCAAGGAAAAAAGCATGACACCCACGACCGAAGTGAGCCACGCGATCAAGCTGACCGAACGCATCAACCGGATCGAGCCTTCCGCCACCATGGCGGTGGTCGCGGAAGCCGACAAGCTGCGCTCGCAGGGGGTCGACGTGGTCGATTTCGGCGCGGGCGAGCCCCACTTTGCGACGCCGCAGCACATCAAGGATGCCGCCATCGCCGCGATTCAGGGCAACTTCACGAAGTACACGGCGGTTCCGGGAACGGCCGAGTTACGCGATGCCATCGTGCAGCGCCATGCCGCGGATTTTGGTTCTGGCTATCGACGTGAGGAAGTCATCGCATCGACCGGCGGCAAGCATGCGTTGTTCAACGCGCTGCAGGTTCTGGTGGATCACGACGACGAAGTCATCCTGCCGGTGCCGTATTGGGTTTCGTTCAAGGACATCATTCGTTACGCGGGCGGCAAGCCGGTGCTGGTCGAGACCGACGAGTCCCGCGACTTCGGGCTGACCGCGGAGATGGTTCTGAAGAATGTCACCGCGCGCACGAAGATGATTATTCTGAACTCACCGTCGAACCCTTCGGGCGCGGTGATGAAGCCGGAGCACATGACGGAAATCATCCAGATGGCGCACGAGCGCGGCATCTGGGTGGTGTCGGATGAATGCTACGTGTATCTCAACTACACGGAGAAGAATTTCTCCGCAGGTTCGTTGCAGGAGTTTCGCGAACGGCTGGTGATCCTGGGATCGCTCTCGAAAACGTACGCCATGACTGGATGGCGACTCGGCTATGCGCTCGCGCCTGCCGCGGTGGTCAGCGCCATGGCGAAGCTGCAAAGCCAGTCCACTTCCAACCCGACTTCGATCGTGCAGAAAGCCGCGGTCGCAGCCTTGAAAGGGCCGCAGGAGTGTGTGGCCGAGATGCGGCGCGAGTACATCAAACTGCGCGATCACGTCGTGAACGGACTGCGCGCGATTCCCGGAGTGAAGTGCACGCTCCCGCAGGGAGCGTTCTATGCATATCCCAACATCGCGTCGTTCTTTGGCAAGGGCGGCGTGAAGTCCGCGTCCGATGTGGCAGGACGCCTGCTGCGAGAAGCTCATGTTGCCGCTGTGCCGGGCGAAGGCTTTGGTACAAGCGATCACATTCGAGTCTCGTATGCGACGTCGGTCGGCGAATTGGATCGCGGACTGGAACGCATGCGCCAGTTCCTTGCGGCTCTCTAGCCGGCTACACCCTGTATTTCCGCTTCAGCGAGGAGATGCGTATGGCAGAACTTCGAACGGGTCTGCTTGTCTCGCTCGTCGGCATTTTGGTATGGGTTGCACTCCCGGGCGAAGCCCAGACAAAGCCGGATGCAGCGGCGCGCGATCAGTTCGCAGGAGTCTGGCGCCTGGTGAGTATCGAGACGGTGCGGCCGAATGGCGAGGTCATTTATCCGTTTTACGGCAAGCATCCCCAGGGCTTGATCATGTATGACCGCAGCGGCTGGATGAGTGTGCAAATTGTTGCCGACCCTGCTCCGACGGTGCCGGCGTCGCAATCGCGTGCAGACGTGCTGGCTGCCCCAACGGCTGAAAAGATCCAAGCCTTTGATGGTTACTACGCTTATTGTGGAACGTGGACGCTGGACCCCGCGAACGGTACGGTCACTCACCACATCCGCCAGTCCCTGACTCCGGGCGAGAGGGACGAAGATGCCGTGCGACATTTCGTTCTCGAGGGAGATCGTCTGATCTTGACGGCAAAAACGCACGAGATGGGCGAGGATCACGAGAGAAAGCTGGTGTGGCAACGGATTGCGGCCGTTCAGCCCTGAGAAAAGTTGATGTCCACTCTGCCGCCTTGCTGCATCTGACTTCCGGAGAATGACTGACCTCTATCCACTGAGAATGGTGCCCGCGTTCGACCCGCGTCCCTGGGGCACGACCGACTTATCCCCGATCTATCCCGATCACAAGTTCGACGAAAAGATTGGCGAAGCGTGGCTGACGGGAGATGACTGCAAGGTGGCGAACGGGCCGTTGGCCGGGCGAACACTTTCGGACCTGAGCGAAGCTTGCGGCCGCCTGCTGGTGGGAGAATCGGCGCGGGATGAAAAACGCTTTCCGCTGCTTCTGAAATTCCTGTTTCCGCACGAGAAGTTGTCGGTCCAGGTGCATCCGGATGACGCGCAGGCACAGCGAACGGGACAGCCTTGGGGTAAGACCGAGTGCTGGTACGTGGCTACGGCGAAGCCCGGTGCGCAAGTGGCGATGGGCCTGAAGAAGGGCGTCACAACCGCTGAGCTGCGAGCGGCGATCGAAGAGAATCGCGCCGAAGAGCTTCTGAACTGGGTCAACATCTACCCCGGCGAAATGATTTACGTTGCTGGCGGAACGGTGCACACTCTGGGTCCGGGCTCGGTGCTGGTGGAAACGCAGCAGCAGTCGGATTGCACGTACCGGCTATACGACTACGGACGTCCGCGGGAATTGCATTTGCAGGAAGGCCTGGCGGCCGTGAAAGAGAAGGTAGCGTCGGGCAAAGTGATTCGGCCCGCGCCCTCCACCGTCGGGCACACCAAGAATACGCTGGCGCCCTTGATCCGAGCGCCGTATTTTGTAGTCGACCAGTTTGAACTCAGGGAGCCGCAAGCGTTCGGAACGGTCGACGAAAGCGGAAAAGCCTCCGTGCAAATTCTGGTTGCCGTGGAAGGCTGCGGCGTGATCGAAGCGCCCGGAATGGAGCCGGTGACCCTGGCCAAAGGGGATGCCGCCGTCATTCCAGCCTGCATCGAAGCATTTGGCGTACGACCGCAATGGAATGTGAGTTTTTTGAAGGCGTACGTGCCGGGGAGCACTCTGCCGGAACCGGATACCCGGTTATAGATCGACATCGGCGTTTCGCGAATATTGTGACGAAGCCATCCAATTTTTATCCTGTCATTCTCGCGGGGGGGCGAGGCACCCGCTTCTGGCCCCTGAGCCGAAAGCGCCGCGCGAAGCAATTGCTGCCGCTCGACGGCAAGCACACCATGATCCAGCAGACCCTGCAGCGGCTGCTATCGCTGGCGCCCGCGAAGAGGGTGTGGGTCATCACGAATGGTGACTTGCGCGGCGCAATCCTGCGGCAGTTGCCACGCCTCCAACGCAACCAGATTCTGGCGGAGCCCGTGGGTCGGAACACGGCGCCGGCGATCGGGCTGGCGGCGTTTCTCCTTTCGCGGACGGATCCTTCGGCGGTCCTCGGGCTATTTCCTTCCGACCACGTGATCGGCGACGAACGTACGTATCGCGACACCCTTGCCCGCGGTATCCAGATCGCCGCGGCGGGCGAGAACATCGTTGTGCTGGGTATTCCGCCGAGCCGCCCGGAAACTGGATACGGCTACATCGAGGCCGGCGGCTCTTCCGACAGCGCTTTGCGGGTGCGACGGTTCACCGAAAAGCCAGATACAGAGCGCGCCCAACAATTTCTTGCGGCTGGCAACTACTACTGGAATAGCGGCATGTTCCTGTGGAGCGCGCGGACTCTGGTGAACGCTCTGCGCGAACATCTGCCGGGGACAGCGGCGATCCTGGAGAAAATTGCGGCTGCTTTCGGCACGAGGAAGTTCGAAAGCACCTTCCGCAAGCTCTACGCCAAGTGCGACAACATCAGCGTAGACTATGCCCTTCTCGAACCACGATCGTCGAAGGGCGAGGCCGCTTCGAATATCTATTGCCTGCCCGCCGATTTTGGCTGGAACGATTTAGGATCATGGACTGCGCTCCACGAGCACCGCATTGCGCGGGAAAAATCCGCAGACCAGAACATTCTGGTGCATGACGGTTCTTTCACGCTGGATTCGACCGGCAACTACGTGCACGCTCCAGGGAAATTCGTGGCGGCGGTAGGCGTGCACGATCTGGTCGTGGTCGAAACCGACGATGCTTTGTTGATTACAACTCGCGAGCGAGCGCAGGACGTGGGCAAGGTGGTGAAGTACCTGGACGAGAGGAAGCTGAAGAAATTGACGTAAAGATAGCTGCACGAAAGCGCGCTCGTAGCTCGAAGTGCACAGCTTTTTATGACTGAAATCAAGTTCGGTACCGACGGTTGGCGCGGAATCATCGCCGCCGACTACACATTTGAAAACGTGCGGCGGGTGGCCGGCGCGATCGCCGCTTACGTGCTCAAATACGAGGACGCCAACCGCGGCGTGATGATCGGATACGACACGCGCTTTGGTTCGCCCCGATTCGCGCGCCTGGTCGCCGAGGTGATCGCGGCCGCGGGTATTCCGGTGAAGCTGGCCAATGATTACACGCCCACGCCGGCAGTCTCGCTGGCCGTGAAGCAGCTGGGAGCGGCCGGTGGCGTGATGGTGACGTCCAGCCACAATCCCTGGAACTGGAATGGTGTGAAGTTCAAGGCGAAGTTCGGGGGATCGGCAACCCCGGCGATCATGAACAAGATCGAAGACGAATTGCGGAATGGCTCGCAACCGTCGGGTAACCGGGCCGAGATCGAGGAAGTCGACTTCAAGCCGGCGCACATCGAGGCCATGTGCAGGTTTGCCGACCTGGATCTGATTGCCAAGGCAAAATTCAAGTTTGCCATCGATTCGATGTATGGCTCGGGGCGCGGCGTGATGGCGCAGATTTTTTCAGAGCGCGGCATCGATTCCGTTGCCATCCGCCAGGAAGTGAACCCCTTATTCCCGGGCATCAATCCCGAACCCATCGAGCCACACATCGAATTGCTGCGCAAGACCGTCGCCCAGCACAAGTGTCATGCCGGGCTGGCGACCGATGGCGATGCCGACCGCATTGGAGCGGTGGCCGAGGATGGTTCTTTTGTCGATTCCCACAAGTGTTTTGCCGTTCTCCTGCGTTGGCTGCTCGAACGCAAGAAGTGGTCGGGTGATGTGGTTCGCGCCTTCAACACCACCAGCATGGTCGACCGCATCGCCGCCAAGCACGGACGGAAGCTGCACGAGTGTCCGATCGGTTTCAAATATATCGCGGACATCATGATGGATCACGAAGTCGTGATCGGCGGGGAGGAGTCTGGCGGCATTGGTTACTCCCGTTATCTACCGGAGCGCGATGGGCTGCTGAATTCGCTATTGCTTGCCAATGTGATGGCGGAAGAGCGGAAGCCGCTAGGCGAGTTGGTGGCCGACCTGCAGCGCGAATTCGGGCCTCATTTCTACGGGCGCCGCGACCTGCACATTCCGGAGAATGTGAAACAAAGCGCCATTCGAAGGGCGCGGGACGAGAGCACCAAGAAGCTAGGCGGCTACAACGTGGTCAAGAAAGAAAACATGGACGGGGTGAAGTTTTTTCTGGATGCTCCCGCCCGTGGCAACGGCGCTACACCCTGGATTCTGTTCCGGGCGTCGGGTACCGAACCGCTTTTGCGCCTCTACTCGGAGGCAGCAACGCCCGAACTGGTTGCGGAGATCCTGGATTTGGCCAAAGCCTTTGTTTCAGCCAAGGGCTGAAGTGTCCGGAGTGCATCACTTCGACTGCCCACTAGACACTGAACTCTTGGGCGGCATTGGTCGTACCGCGATGCCGACCGGTTAGTGGATAATCAATCGAACGGACCATGAGATTTGCAGAAGATAGCTCGGTGGTGGTGGCCGACACGCCCGAGGCGCACCGGTACAACCAGATTCATCGCTGGCTCGAAGTCAGCGACATTGTGCTGGGCCTGGCCTTTTTGCTAATTCTGCTTCTTTCTGGCTGGAACGGTGTCCTCCGCGACTGGGCGTATCGCGCGGCCTTTCAAAATTACACGCTCGCGGTCTTCCTCTATGTCTTCCTGCTGATGCTCGGCGGGAAGTTTTTGGGCATTGGCCTCGACTACTATGGGCTGCGATTGGAGCGTCGTTTTCAGCTCTCCAATCAAAAAACCCGTTCCTGGTTGTGGGATGAAACGAAAGGTCTTCTTGTCGGGTTGGTGTTCGCGGCACTGATTGCGGAACTGCTCTATTTCACGATCCGGCAATCGCCTCAGCACTGGTGGCTGGTTTCCTGGGCCCTGTTCATGGCCTTGTTCGTGATCCTGGCGCAAGTGGCGCCCCTGATTTTGTTCCCGATTTTCTACAAGTTCGAGCCGCTGGAGAACGACGATCTGAAACAGCGGCTGGTTAAGCTGAGTGAGGGAGCCGGCACCAGGGTGCGGGGTATTTACAAGTGGCATCTTTCCGAGAAAAGCCGGAAAGCGAATGCTGCCCTCACGGGACTGGGCGCGACCCGCCGCATCATTCTGGCGGACACCTTGCTCGATCACTACTCCCCGGAAGAAATCGAAGCCGTCCTGGCTCACGAACTCGGCCATCACGTGCACAAGCACATCTTGAAAAGCATTTTCGTCCAGGCGGGCATTACTTTGTTCGGCTTCTGGGCAGCGAACTATGTCTTGCACCTGTCGATCGAACAATGGGGCATGTTCGATACGCTCTCGGATTTCTCCAACCTGCCGCTCCTGGTACTGGTCTCCACGGTGTTGTCGATTCTGCTGATGCCGGCAATGAATGCCTACTCGCGCTTTAACGAGCGGCAGGCGGACCGCTATGCTTTCAAGGCGATCCGTAGCGTACAGCCGTTTATCAGTTCCATGAACAAACTCGCGGCGCAGAATCTGGCCGAGCGCACTCCCGCCCGCTGGGTGGAGTGGCTATTTCATTCGCATCCCGCCATTTCCCGTCGGGTTGCTGCCGCCGAAGCCTGGAAGCTTCGTTTGGCAACCGATAGCCGCAGCTGACGCGTCACCTCTCTACGCCAACGCAAGACAAAGTCCTCTAGCGTTTCGCCAGCAGACTCTCCACGCGGTGCAAGTCCTCTTCCGTATCGACGCCCACCGTATCGTAGGGCGTTTCTGCCACGTGGATGGGGATTCCGTTGTCGAGAAAGCGCAATTGCTCGAGCCGCTCGGCCCTCTCCAGAGAGGACTCGGGAAGCGAAACGAAACGGTCGAGCGCGGGCTTGCGGTACGCGTAGAAACCGAGATGCTTTGCGTACACGGGCGCTACCTTGTCGCGGTCGTAAGGAATCGTCGCGCGCGAGAAGTAGAGCGCCCGGCCCGCGAGGTCGGTGACCACCTTGACCGCGTTCGGATTCTCAATATCAGCGGGTGGGCAAGGAGTCTTCAGAGTACCCACCTGCACGGCCGGATCCGCCATGACCCTGAGCAAAGAGGCGATGTGTTCGGGGCGGGTGAGCGGCTCGTCTCCTTGCACATTCAGGTAAACGTCGGCGGCGGCCAAGTTGCAGACTTCATGAACGCGCTCCGTTCCGCTGCGATGCGCCCCGGACGTCATGCGAGCGTGCCAGCCATGTTTGTTGCAGACTTCGGCGATCTCCTCCGAATCGGTCGCGATGATCACGCCGTCGAGCAGCGGCGAGGCGCACACGCCGCGATACACGTGTCCAATCATGGGCAGGCCGGCTATGTCGCGGAGAGCCTTGCGGCGGAGGCGTGTGGATCCGAGGCGCGCGGGAATCACGGCAATGGCTTTCATGGGCGTGACTAGTTTCATCGTAAGCAGGAAGAGTTGCAACTGTGCGCAGATTCCGCGGCCCGCGACCGACCCAAGTCCAATCCGCTCTACCGCGCCGCAAGTTTGACACTCTGCGAGACCGCCTCTTAGAATCAAAAGGCTGATCGCGGCGGTTCGAGCCACTCCGCTGCCTCACGCGGCATCGGCTGTATCTCTCCTAATGTTTCTTTCCTGAAATGGCGGTGTAGCTCAGGTGGCTAGAGCGAGGGTCTCATAATCCCTAGGTCGTTGGTTCGAGTCCAACCGCCGCCACCAATTTTAAGCTTTTGTTTTCAAGCACCTGAGCGTGTCTGAGTGGTGGACGCCTCGGAGCGCTTCTTCGTCAACTGTAATGAATTTGTAATGTTCCGCGATGTCGGTTTCCGCTCCGGCCCATCTACTATCGCCACGGTTGGTGTAATGGCGATTTTTCGCCAACTGACAGTTCTGGCAGAATAGCGCCGACTCTCAAACTATGAACTACCAGTTGGTTTTGCAGTTCGCGGCCGATTCAATGGCGGACTTTGATCGCCTCGTCTCGCTTGAAACCAAGCTCATGGAGACACTGGACGACACTGGGGTCGTTGATGGACACGATTTCGGATCGGGCAAGTTCAACATTTTTGTTCTGACGAACGAGCCAACCGCAACATTCAACCAAGCCCATCAGGTCATTCTCGATGAAGCTATTCCTAACGAACTGCGATCCGCTTACCGCGAGGCGAGCGGTGAGGACTACGTCATTCTCTGGCCTTCGGCGCTCACGGAATTCAGCGTTTTGTAGGACACACAATGAGTGTAATGGCGATTTTTCGCCAATCATCTCC
>Ga0307469_10000613_pt1 | contig 13088 bp, 13 predicted proteins | sample atmos_gasesAM2C__FD_203084 | JGI IMG/M metagenome (GOLD analysis project Ga0307469, IMG submission 203084) | Hardwood forest soil microbial communities from Morgan-Monroe State Forest, Indiana, United States - atmos_gasesAM2C_515 | ecosystem: Environmental > Terrestrial > Soil > Temperate...
ACGCGGGAAGGAAGTCGATCAGCAGAGGCTCACCGGATTGCACTCCATCGGATCTTCGTTGCCGCTGGCCTCGTTGCGACCCACGGGGGCCGTCGTCGTGTAGGCCTCGGTGTAGATGCCGAGGGCGTATCCCCCGCGGAAGCCGTCGGCATCGGCGTGGTTGCGGTCGGACCTCCTTCGTCCGGGAAGCTGGCCGATCTTCGGGGCGTCGCCCCAGATCCCGATCCCGACCTCGCCGTTGCCGGAGGCGGTGGAGGATCTGATGCGGACCGACGTGCCGAAGAGGTCGATGCCGTCGAGGCCGTTCCCCGATGCTTGGGAGGAGAAGACACGGATCGAGCTGCCGTGGATGTTGATGCCTTCGTATCTGTTCCCCAACGCCTGCGAAGAAGACACGCGGGCAGAGTCGCCGAGGATGTAGATGCCGTCGTAGCTGTTGCCCGATCCTTGCGACGACGACACGCTGGCCGAGTTGCCCCGAACGAAGATTCCGCTGGACCCGTTGCCCGAGGCCAGCACGCCCTGGACGTGCATGCCGTCCGCGTAGCTTCCGTGGACGCCGTCGTAGAACTTGGTCACCGTGCCGTCGCGCACCGTCACGTTGTCGAAGCCGCCGCTGTCGTCGATGCCGTTGGTGCCGTTCGTCTGGTCCCCGGACAGGGTGTGGCCCCCGAGGTCGATGGTGATGCCGTTCGCGCCGACCACGATGCCCGACTGCCCCGGACACGACTCATCTCCAGGAAGCGTGTAGTTCGCCGTTACCTGCATCCCGCAGACGAACCCCGTCGCCTGCGCTTGCACGCACAGTCCGAATGACGCCGTCACCACCAACACCACACACAGGAGTCGCCAAGCTCGCATCGTGTTCTCCCTCCGATCGTCCGCGACGCGGCACCGGGCGCGGTCGCGGTACTGAAGAAACTCCGGACGGGCAGGATCCCTTTAGTCCCGTGTGAGCCGACGGCTGGTAGCGGCTGGTGGACAGGAGGTTCTACACGGTCCGAATCGCGTCGGCATCGCCGCGTAGCGTCTGGCGCGTGTCCGACGGCTTCGGAACTTCCGCGGAATCGCTCTGGGGCTACCCCTCGCACGGAGAGTCGCGCTGGCCCGCTGCGTTCGCCGTCGTCGTCGCGCTCGGCATCCAAGCGCTGCTCCCGGACAAGCTGACCGCAGGACCCCGCTACATCGTCCCGGGGCTTGAGATCCTGCTCCTGATCCCGTTGATGGTTGCGAATCCGACGAAGCTCGACCGGACGTCCCGCGACACGAGGTTCCTCTCCGTCAGCCTCGTCGGGCTCGTCACGCTTGCGAACTTGACCTCACTCGGGCTGCTTGTCCGCCAGCTCCTGAAGGGGACGCTCTCGAACGGGCACGCATTGATCCTCGCCGGCGTCGGGATCTGGCTGACGCTGACGATCGCCTTCGGCCTCTGGTACTGGGAGTTCGATCGCGGCGGCCCGATGGCGCGTCTTGCGGCCGATCACTGCGCACCTGACTTCTTCTTCCCGCAGATGGAGAATCCGGGACTCGCGGAGGGCCGCTGGGCCCCGTCCTTCCTCGATTACATGTACGTGTCGCTGACGAACGCGACGGCGTTCAGCCCGACGGACACGCTCCCGCTCACAACGAGAGCGAAAGCGCTCATGGCGACGCAGAGCATCGCATCACTTGCCACGATCGCGATCGTCGGCGCGCGCGCCGTCAACATCCTGAAATAAGCGCCGCTCGGCTACGAGTTCGCTGCCGCGACCGCTACCGAAGGATCCTCGAGCAGCTGCGCGACGATGTCCGCGACGCGTCGCGCTTCCTCGACGGAGCCGATCTCGATCCCGCGCTCCTCGAGCGCGATGAAGAGCTCTTCCTTCGGCGAGTTGAGCCCCGGAAGGAGCGCACCTTCGGCGAGTTCGAGCGCTGCGGCGAGCCGCGCGAGCGTTGCGAGCGACGGCATAACGTGACCGTTCTCATAACGAGAGATGGTCGGCTTCGGGATGCCCGAACGCCTGACGAGCTGACTCTGCGTGAGTCCGGCGTCAAGACGCGCTTGGCGGAGTCGTTCCCCGAACGTTCCCCCGGCGTTAACCAACTTCGCCTCTTGCTGCGTCATCATGACCGACCCTTTCCTGGAGTTCGGTTCGAAGTGCGCGAGCGCGCTGCATGATCTGTCGCGAAACCTCGCGCAAGCCTCGCGACATCAAGACGGTCTCCCGAGCGGTCCGATCGAGTGGGAGTCGCGCCAGCCTCGGTTTCGCCGGCTCACGATCGTCGTGTCCGACGATGTGAAGCCGCACCGATCCAACCCGGCCCGTTCGGGATAGCAGAACTGTTTCGCGTTCGAACATCGTGTCGTCGCGTGCGTCCCAGGTTTCGAGCGCTTTGCGTCGGAGCGGGTCCGCGCGCAACTCGTAACGCGTCAGGATCTGCGCGCGAGGTCCAGCGAGCGCCGCCGCGAGAGAAAGCGAGCGATCGTCGTCTGCGTCTCGTATGACTTCCGCGATGATGTACGGCTCTACCGAAGGTTCGTCCGATTCGCAGTAGACGTAAAATCGCATGTTCTTACGCAAGCCTACTCCTGCATCGTTGCTCCTCCAATGGCTGGGCGTTTCGTGGTTAGGCAACACCGAGGGGTTCCGCTCGGCGCATCAGGCGGATGGCGATACCGTAACTGTGTGGAAGATGAGGTCACGCCCGGGTCGAGTCGCCCGCCCGCGTTTGCGCACGCCGCTTTCGACGTCGTGGCGTTCTGCGCCTCGGCAGGTGGTTTCAACGCGGTTCGCGACGTTCTCGCCGGTCTGTCGGCCGACTTCCCGGCGGCGATCGTGGTCGTCCAGCACCTCGACCCACGCCACCGCAGCGTCATGGCGGAACTCCTCCAGCGGCGGAGCCAGCTCCAGATCCGCCAAGCGAGCGCGACCGATGTGCTCCAGCCGGGCACCGTGCTCATCGCGCCGCCCGATCGCCACCTGCTCGTGAACGGCGACGCGAGCATCTCGCTCACGCAGACAGAGCTCGTGCATTTCGTCCGGCCGTCGGGCGACCTGCTCTTCGAATCAGTCGCGGCGAGCTACCGCGACCGTTCGATCGCTGTGGTGCTTTCGGGAACGGGGCAAGATGGTTCCCGGGGGACCGAGGCGATCAAGAAGGTCGGAGGAACGGTCATCGTGCAGGACGAAGCGTCCGCGGAGTTCTGGGGTATGCCGAACGCGGCGATACGTCTGGGGACCGCCGATTTCATCTTGTCGATCGAAGAGATCGCGCCGACGCTGCAGAAGCTCGTAACGCAAACGGACGAATGACGATCACGGATCGCTCGATCGAAGATCTTCTTCAGTACCTGAAGTCGACGCGTGGATTCGACTTCACCGGCTACAAGCGCACGAGTCTGCAGCGCCGGATCGCGAAACGAATGGCGACCGTCGAGGTCGAGCGTTTCGACGACTACATCGACTTCCTCGAAGTGCATCCCGACGAGTTCCCGCAGTTGTTCGACACGATCCTGATCAACGTCACCGCTTTCTTCCGCGACCCGGACACGTGGGCGCATCTCGCGAAGGAAGCGATACCCCGCATCGACCTGGCCCACGGCGGCGTCGGGCAGATCCGAGTGTGGTGCGCCGGTTGCGCTTCGGGGGAGGAGGCATACACCGCGGCGATCGTGTTCGCGGAGACACTGGGTGTCACGACCCTCGAGGAGCGGGTGAAGATCTACGCGACGGACGTCGATGAGGACGCCCTCACGACGGCCCGTCACGGCGCGTACACCGCGAAAGAAACCGACGCGATCCCGGACGGTCTCCGCGACAAGTACTTCGATCAGGAAGGGAGCCGGTACGCCTTCAAGAAGAGTCTGCGGCGGTCGGTGATCTTCGGCCGCCACGACCTGGTGCAGGACGCACCGATCTCGCGGGTCGACCTGCTCGTGTGCCGCAACACGCTGATGTACTTCAATTCAGAGCTGCAGTCGAAGATCTTGCAGAGCTTCAATTTCGCGCTCGCGGAGCACGGCTTCCTGTTCCTCGGGAAGGCGGAAACGATGTTGTCGCACAACGAGTCGTTCACGCCTGTCGACATCAAGAACCGGTTGTTCGGAAAGGTCGCGCACTCACCGCTGCAGGATCGGCTCGCGGAACTCCAGGATCGGAGCGGCGACCTCACGCGTCATGTCCAGCTCCGCGACGCAGCGATCGATGCCGGACCCGTCGCGCAGGTACTCGTCGACGTCGGTGGGGTGCTGCTCCTCGCGAATCAACAAGCGCGTGCGTCGTTCGGCGTCACCACCACCGATATCGGCCGCCCCTTCCAAGACCTCGAACTCTCGTACCGCCCCCTCGAGCTCAGGTCGCGCATCGAGACGGCGTACGCGGAGCGACGCCCCGTCCAAGTGATCAACGTCGATCGGAACCTTGGTAGTGGAGACATCCAGTCGTTCGACGTCGTTGTGGCGCCCGTCTTCGATGCCGAGGGCAATCCACTCGGCGTGACGATCACCTTCACCGACGTGTCGCGGTACCGGCGACTGCGCCAAGAGCTCGAGCGGTCCAACCAGGAGCTCGAAACGGCATATGAGGAGCTGCAGTCCACGAACGAAGAACTCGAAACGACGAACGAGGAGCTCCAGTCGACAGTGGAAGAGCTCGAAACGACGAACGAGGAACTGCAATCGTCGAACGAAGAGCTCGAAACGACGAACGAGGAGCTGCAGTCGACGAACGCCGAGATCCAGGCGATGAACGACGACATGCGGCAGCGCTCGTCTGAGCTGAACCGCGCTCTCCTGATGACCGATGGCGTCCTTTCCAGCCTCGAGATGGCGGTGATCGTCGTCGACCGGGCCATGCGCGTCCTCAGCTGGAACGAACGCGCGTCGGAGATGTGGGGGTTGACCGCGGCGGAGGTCGACTCCCGCGTCCTCACCGATCTCGACGTCGGTCTTCCGGTCGCCGAGCTCGAAGAACCGATAGCCCGCTGCCTCCGCGGTGACGGGAGCCGCCTGACGGTGCAAGCGACGAACCGGCGGGGTCGATCCCTCACGTGCACCGTTTCGTGTAGCCCCCTCGTCGATCGCGACGGAGTGCTGCAGGGCGTCGTCCTCATCATCGAAGCAACGAACGGCAGCGAGGACTGAGGACGAAGCCGGGTCGCAGGCCGGTCGGCCGGACCGTTTACAGTCATTCGGCGAACACGGGAGGTCGTCGATGACACGTGCAGTCGTACTCAGCGGTGGAGGGCCGGTCGGCATCGGCTGGCACTCGGGGATGGTCGCTGCGTTCTCGGAAGCCGGCATCGGCGTCGCGGCCGCCGATCTGTTCGTCGGTTCGTCGGCGGGTGCCGTCGTCGGCGCGCAGATCGCGCTCGGACGTAAGCCGCTCGACGAGATGAACCGCATCGTCGAGGTGAGACCGGCGTCCGGATACGCGAACGCGATCGGCGACAACATGCAGCGGCTGATGACGCTGATGGCATCGTCCGACGACATGGATCCGACAGAACGCCTCCGCAAGCTCGGTGAGCTCTCGCTCGAGGCGCAGGTTGCCCCCGAAGAGAATTTCGTCCGTCGTTTCGAGCATCTCGCGACGGACGGATGGCCGGAACGGTTCGTCTGCACCGCGATCGACACGGCCGACGGCGCGTTCACGGTGTGGGACGCCGATGCGAACGTCGATCCGGCGCGGGCCGTCGCGTCCAGCTGCTCGGTCCCCGGGTTCTTCCCGCCGATCACGATCCACGGACGGCGCTACATGGACGGCGGTCTGCGCTCGATCACGAACGCCGACCTCGCGGCGGGACACGACCGCGTCCTCATCCTCACGCTCTTCGAACCTCCGAGAGACAGCGACGATCCGCGTGCGGTGCGCGTGCGCAAGGTCCTCGACGCGGAGCTTGATCAGATCGCCTCGAAGGGCGGGACGTCACTGGTCTTCGCCCCGGACGAAGAGGCGCAAGCCGTCATCGGCGTCAACCTGATGGACCCGACGCGCGCGAAGGATGCGGCCGATGCAGGGTACGCGCAAGGGCAGCGTGTCGCCGAGCGCGTCGGAGAGCTCTGGGACGAGGGATGAACATCGAGTGCGCCGCCGGCTCGCCGCCCATCGTTGCCGGCACGGCCGCGAGACTGAAACGCTCCGCCGCCGACCCGAAGCTCGCCCGCAAGATGCAGTCGATGAACGGCGTTCTCGCACTGAAGTCCGCCGCCGACAAGCAGTCCGTGACAGTGCGCTTCGATCGCGGGAACATCACGCTCGCACCGGGCGTCGCCTCCGATGCCGGCCTCGTGATCACGCTCGACATGAACGATCCCGACGCGAAGCCGAAGGTGCAGGGCGCGCTGAGGCACCTGCCCTTCGCACTCGCCGCGTCGAAGGTGCTCGAGCCGCCCGTGAAGAGCTGGCAAGAGGAAGCGCAGGCCTTCTGGGCGTTCGCGTCGAACTGGCCGCGCATGCCGAGGTCGATCCACATCGTGTCCACGGATGACGGCGCCGAGCTTCATCTCGGCGATCCGGCGAGCACCGACGTCGAATTGCACGGCGGCGCGAAGCAGCTGCGTTCCGTGTTCAACGGCGATTCGATCCTCACTGAGGACTGGCTCTCTGGGAAGCTCCACGGCGTGTCGTCGCTCGAGCATGCGTCGATCCTCACGGGTCGCTCCATCGCGTGGGTGATGGGGGAGGGCCGCTGACGCGATGTCGATGACGCTGGACGATTCGATCACAACCGTCCGTACGGAAGGCGTCGTCCCGGACGGACCACTCATCGGGAAGTACCTCAGTCGCGACAAGTTCGATCGCTCGCTGCCGATCGGCCCTGCGCTCGCCGACTTCGCGTTCGCGTACGACCTCGCGGGGACCCCGCAGCTCGGCTGGTGGCACGACTGGCGACAGCCGTTCCTCGGCGACGTGCACCAGCGGCCCGACCTCGACACGCTCATCCAGATCCGTCCGGGGGTCGCGGCCTGCCTCGTCGATTTCGTCGACGTCGAAGGAACGCCGCTCCCGGTGTGTCCGCGCAGCGTGTTGAAGGCCGTCGTCGAGCGGCTCGCCGCGAACGGCTACACGGCGAAGGCCGCGTTCGAGATCGAAGGTATGGCCTTCACCGAGAGCTACACCGACGCGAAGTCGAAGGGCTTCAAGGACCTCACGCCGCTCGGCGTCCCGCAGCCGCTCGCTTACCTCACGCACGACAGCTACCGCATGCGGCCGCTGCTCGAAGAGGTCGCGACGAGACTCGACGCGATGGGGATCGGTTGGGAAGCGTGGAGCGCTGAAGCTGCGCCGGGTCAGTTCGAGATCAACCTCCCCGCGAGCGATCCGGTCTCCGCTGCGGACACGGCCGCGCGCGTGCGCAACGTGTGCCGTGAAGTCGCGGTCGATCTCGGTCTGTCGGTGACGTTCATGGCGAAGCCGACCGATTCGTACGGGAGCGGGATGCACATCCACCACTCGCTCCTGAAGGACGGAGTCCCCGCGTTCTACGACGCATCGTCCCCCGACCGGCGCAGCACGCTCCTTCGTCACTGGATCGGAGGATTGATGGCGACGATGCCGGCGGCGCACTCGTTCCTCACGCCGACGATCAACTCGTACCGGCGAATGGTCGGGTTCGCCGCGGCGCCCCTCGTCGTCAGCTGGGGCGAGGACAACAAGTCGACCGCGCTCCGCATCATCTCCCGGAGCGAGAAGCTCGCTCGCGTCGAACACCGCGTCGGCGCCGCCGACGTCAACCCGTACCTGGGACTCGCGGCGATCCTCGCCGGCGGCATCGTCGGCATCGAGCAGGCGATCGAACCGCCCGAGGAGTTCCGGGCCCTCGCGTGGGGGCTCCCGCCGCGCTTCCCGCACCTGCCGACGACCATCACGGCCGCCGCGGACGCGCTCGAGGTCGACAAGGCCTTCGCCGACGCGATCGGTTCCGTCATGGCCGAGCATTGGATGCACACGCGACGGTGGGAGTGGCTGATGTTCCACACGACCGGCGGTGACGCCGAAGCCTCGACGGTCACCGACTGGGAACTCGAGCGTTACTTCGAGTTGATCTGATGCGTCCGCTCATCGGCATCTCCGCGCACGAGGTGATGGTGACGGACGGCGACGTCTCGACCTTCCATCACGTCGTGAGTGCCGCGTACATCAAAGCCGTCCGCAAGGCCGGTGGCGTTCCCGTGTTGCTGCCGATCGTCGAACCGGACGACGTCACCGCCGCGCTCGACGGTGTCGACGCGCTCCTGATGACGGGCGGCGGTGACGTGGATCCGTCCTCATACGACGCGGAGGCCGACCCGATGACGTCGCGCGTCGATCCCAAGCGCGACCTGCACGACATCGCGCTCGTCCGGGCGGCCGTGGAGCGAGAGCTGCCGACGCTCGCCATCTGTCGCGGCTCTCAGATCCTGAACGTCGCGCTCGGCGGCACGCTCGTCCAGCACATCGACGGACACTTCGACCTCGAGCGCTACAACGAGTCGGCGCACGAGGTCTCGGTCGAGCCCGGAACCTCCCTCGCGAAGATCCTCGGCGACGAGGTCGCGGGAGTGAACACGCTGCACCATCAGGCCGTCGCGGACCCCGCGTCCGCCGCGTGCATCGTCGCGCGCGCATCGGACGGCACGGTGGAAGCCCTCGAGGTGAACGGGGGGCGCGCCCTCGGCGTGCAGTGGCACCCCGAGCTCCTCCGGCATCGTCCGGAGCACCTGGCGCTGTTCCGGTCACTCGTCGAGGCCGCAGCGCGCTGACCCGGCGAACTTCGGGGTTGCCCCCCGCGTTACCCTCGTTGAAGAGGCAGCGGAGGGACACGTTGCGGACGGCAGGGGATCTGCGCTCGGACGACGTCAAGGTACGGCTCTTCGCCGCGTCGATGGCGGCCGCGGAGATCTTCGTGGACGGCGCTCCGTCCGACACCATCGAGGGATTCATCGAAGACCTCGACCACCAGACGTTCTTCAGCCGCGGTCACTCCATCAGCGTCGCGAAGCACGTCGCTGCGATCCACCGCGCCTACGGCGCCTCGTCCGCCGAGGTCGTACGCCGCTACCAGGGCGGCCTCCTCCACGACATCGGCAAGGTCGGCGTCGCCGCGTGGATCCTCGGGAAGCCCGGCCCCCTGACGGACGACGAGTTCGAGATCGTGAAAACTCATGCGCCGATGGGGAGTGAGGTCGTCTCCGCCGTACCGCACCTCGAGGACCTCGCCGGCGAGGTCCGACACCACCACGAGCGCGTGGACGGGACGGGCTATCCCGACGGACTCGTCGGCGACGAGATCCCGTTCGCAGCGCGCGTCCTGGCCGTTGCCGACTCGTACGACGCCATGACGAGCCCGCGGGTCTACCGCGACGCCAGGTCGTGCAACGGCGCCGTGGCTGAATTGCTCCGATCGAGCGGGACGCAGCTCGACGGCGAGATCGTCGCGGCGTTCCTCGGAACGCTCAGCGTCAGCGCGTAAGCGCCGTCACGGACGAAGCGCCGCCCGGGCCGAGTCGAACATCGCGCGCAACGTCCGAGCCGTCAGATGGGCGGTTTCCGGATCGCCGCGGCGGAGCGACGTCTGGATCTGCGCCGACGCGCCGGAGAGATCGTCGGCCCCCATGATCGAGCTCGTCGACGCCAGCATGTGCGCTGCCTTGAGGAGTTCTTCGTCGTCCCCGACGGCGAGGGCTCCGTCGATCCGGTCGAGGAGCGACTGCGCGTCGGCCAGGCATTCGTCGATGAGCTGCTTCAGCGCGTCGTCGCCGAGGGTTCGGCGCAGCGCGGCGAGCTTGTCGGATCCAGCCGTCTTGACCTTCGTCGTCAGCTCATCGAGGACCGCCGCGAGCTTCTCGAGCGTGACGGGCTTCGCGACGTATCGGTCCATCCCGGCCTCGAGGCACGCGCGACGGTCCTCCTCGAGCGCGTGCGCCGTGAGCCCGATGATCATCGGTCCCGAGCCGCCCGGCCACCGGCGGCGGATCTCCTTCGTCGCCTGCAGACCGTCCATCCGCGGCATCTGTACGTCCATGAAGACCGCGTCGTACGGACGCGACGTCAGCATGTCGAGGACCTGCACGCCGTCGGACGCGACGTCCGCGTCGTACCCGCGGCTCCTGAGGATCGCGAGCGCGACCTTCTGGTTGACGGCGTTGTCCTCGGCGAGCAGCAAGCGGAGTCCGTTCGAACGCGCCCGCTTCGGTGCGCGGTCGACCGCTTCGATGATCGCGTCGTAGAGCGACGAGCGTTTCGCGGGTTTCAGAAGGATCGCATCGAAGAGCTGCGACACGCTGTGCTCGGTGATCGGCGTCGACGAGAGCAGGACGATCGGCAGATCCGGACGGATCGCGCGGAGCTCGCGCGCCAGGCGGCCGCCGTTCATGTTCGGCATGACGTAGTCGAGGATCGCGAGGTCGAAGTGATCGCCTCGCCGGACGAGGTCGAGCGCGTCCCGCCCGGATGCGGTATCCGTCGGGCTCATCCCCCACGACCTGGTCACGCGGTTCAGGATCAGACGGTTCGTCTCGACGTCGTCGACGATGAGGACGCGTGAGCCGTCGCAGCTCGCCGGGAGCTGCGCGGGCTCTGCCTGCGGCTCCGCACGGACGAGCGGTATCTCGAACGCGAAGGTTGATCCGGCGCCGAGGACGCTCTCGACCCTGATGGTCCCGCCCATCGCTTCGACGAGGCGCTTCGAGATCGCGAGGCCGAGCCCCGTCCCGCCGAACTCGCGTGACATCGACGTGTCCACCTGGGCGAAGTCGCCGAAGATCTCGTCCAGCTTGTCGGCGGGGATCCCGCGTCCGCTGTCGCTCACGGCGAACCGCATCATGTCACCGTCGACGGTGACGCGGACCTCGATCGTTCCCTCGTCCGTGAACTTGACGGCGTTCGACAGGAGATTGACGAGCGTCTGCCGGACGCGTCCGGCATCTCCCTGGACCCAGGGGGGCACGTCCTCCTCGGCGAAGCCCATCACCTCGACGCCCTTCTCGCGCGCCGCAGGTGCCACGAGGTCGATCGCGTTCTCGATGATCGTGTTCAGCTCGAACGGCGCGTTGACGATTTCGAGCTCACCTGCGTCGATCTTCGTGATGTCGAGGATGTCGTTGATGATCGTGAGGAGGTGCTCGCCCGACTCCCGCATCGTCTCGATCCAGTCGCGCTGCTCGCGGTCGAGCTTCGTCTCGAGCATCAGTCCGGCGAGCCCGATGACGGCGTTCATCGGTGTCCGGATCTCGTGCGACATGTTCGCGAGGAACGCGGTCTTCGCCTTCGATGCTTCCTCTGCGAGCAGCTTCTCCTCGCGCAGCTGCTCGGCCCGCTTGCGCTCGGAGATGTCGATGATCGACGCGAGGACGAACTCTTCGTCGCCGAGGCGCATCGGGTTGAGGCCGATCTCGACGGGGACCTCGAGGCCGTCCTTGCGGCGCGCGTAGAGGTCGCGCCCGGCGCCCATCGGCCGCATCTGCGGGTCCCGGATGTATCCGTGGCGGAGGGCGACGTGCGACTGCCCGACGCGTTCCGGCACGAGCATCTCGACGTGTTTCCCGGCGAGCTCGTCCGCGGAGTACCCCGTCAGCTCGGCGAGCTTCGTGTTGTGAAGGACGATACGGCCATCGAGGTCGACGATGACCATCGCGTTCGGTGCGGCTTCGAGTACGAGCCGTACGGTCGACCTATCATCACGTTCGTTCGTGGCGTTCGTCCCTCCCGCCCCTGCCCCGGAGAAACGGTAGCACCCGCGCTCAGCGCACGGCGGCCTCGGCGTCGGTGCGGAGGAGGACCCCGACGAGCCGGCCGTCCGACGTCGTCACTGGAGCCGAATCGAGTTCGTGCTCCCGCATGTAGCGCGCCATCTCGTCGATCGGGACGTTCGGACGGAACGTCGACGGACCCGGACGCATCACGGCGTCGACTCGCGCGTCGGCATCCTGCGTCAGCTCGTCGTGACAAAGGATCCCGCAGACGACGCCCTCGGCGTTCGTGACTACCGCCACCTGCAAGCCCGACGCCTCGACGCGCCCCCGGACGTCGCCGAGGGCTTCGTCCGGCCGGCAGCTGACGACGTCGCGTCGGGCGACGTCGCCCGCCCGCGGCTTCGCCGTCGCCCGGCCCTCGGTCGGAAGGCCCGCGGCCGCCCAGTCGACGAGACCGGCGGCGTAGTCGTAGACACGGTCGAACCCGAGCGCTTCGAGCCGCCACGCGGCCCGTGGACTGAGGTCTCAGGCCGAGTCGAAGCAGTAGACGATGACCGGACGGCTCCGGTCGAGCCCGGCGGTCGCCTCGGCGTCCATCCGGCGGAGCGGGATCGAGATCGCCCCCGGGAGGTGTTCGTCGTCGTGCTCCCGCGTCGGAAGGACGTCGACGAGCTGGGCCCCCTCGGCGAGGAGGCGCTGGACATCGGCCCGTCCGATCTCGGTCGGCATACGCTCCGACCGTACCCGCCCCGGACGCGAGACACTTATTAGATGAACGACTGCGGAGCGCCTCGCGCGGAGCAAGCGGGGCCCGGGTGAGCCAGCGTTTGCTCGTCGTCGACGACGACCGCCACATCCGCGAGATCGCGAAGCTCGCCCTCGAGGAGGAGGGCTACGCCGTCGATACCGCGAACGACGCCGAGGAGGCGCTCGACGCGATCCGGCGGAACCCCCCGGACCTCCTCGTCCTCGACGTCATGCTCCCCGGACGGGACGGGTTCGAGCTGACGCGGGAGATCCGGAAGACCTCGAACCTTCCGATCATCCTCCTCACCGCGCGCACCGACATGGTCGACAAGGTCGTCGGTCTCGAGTCGGGCGCGGACGACTACGTCGAGAAGCCGTTCGAGATGCGCGAGCTCGTCGCACGGATGCGCGCGTTGCTGCGTCGTGCGCACTCGCAGGACGAATCACAGCGCATCCTCCGCGTCGGCCCGCTCGAGATACGTCCGGAGGAAGGGGTCGTCCGGCGGAACGACGAACCCGTGTCGCTGACGCGAACGGAGTTCCGGCTCTTGACGACGCTCGCATCGCGTCCGGGTCGCGTGTTCTCTCGCGAGCAACTGCTGTCCGAGGTGTGGGGCTACGACTACTTCGGCGACGCGCGGCTCGTGGACGTTCACATCAAGCGGCTCCGGGCAAAGATCGAGCCCGA
>Ga0307469_10000614_pt1 | contig 13051 bp, 14 predicted proteins | sample atmos_gasesAM2C__FD_203084 | JGI IMG/M metagenome (GOLD analysis project Ga0307469, IMG submission 203084) | Hardwood forest soil microbial communities from Morgan-Monroe State Forest, Indiana, United States - atmos_gasesAM2C_515 | ecosystem: Environmental > Terrestrial > Soil > Temperate...
CCAGGTTCGTTTCAATTTCTAAAGACGCTAATCGCCCCTTGATCGTTCGGGCAATACAAAGGCGTCGCGGCCAGTTGGCGAAGAATCGGCAGTCGACCACGTCACGAGTGAGCGTGGAGACAGTCAGGAAACGCTCGGGTTGTGGGCTCGATTGATCTGGGCCAAGGCACGCAGCCGGACCCGGTGCCCATAACTGAACGCCCAGATCATGGTGCCGATGGTCAGCGTGCCGATCAGGATGGGAGAGATAATCAGGACTACCGCCGCGGATACATGGTAGATCAAAATGATCCGAAGGATCAGCTCGCCCTCAAAGACACATCCCCACACGATAGTAATCAGCCGATGCGAATAACGCACCTCAGACAATTGCCAGGCGGCGTTGAAACGCGCCTGTCGCTGGGGATCTGCGCCCGCCATGAAATGTCGCCCGAAATAGAACATCATTGGACGCGGTAGCAACAGCGAGACAAAACAGGCAAAGCCAAACGCGCCGGTAAATAAGGATTCGCGGACCAGCAACAGACGCGGGCTCCCACCAAAGAGCACGGCAACCCCGTCAACGGCGATTCCCAGCAGAACCACGATCGAAATCGGATCTACCTGACCTCGGCGCACCAGATCGAAGAGGCTCTTTCCAAGTGGGAAAGTGGTGGCAATCACCAAGGCGGTGAACTCAGAGGCAGAGACGTAGCGCTTGGAAAGCTTATAAAGAACTACAGGGATGATTGCATTAAGGACGATACCCCAAACGATGCCGCTCAGCGCCGGCCGGGACGTTTGCACTTCGGCAGTTTGCATGATAGATCCAACTCTCGCTTGTCGCGGCCAGCCGTGTGGCTCTTAATTATACGGGTGCGCAAGGTCAGGCGCAGGCGATGGCCGATATCGCTTCCGGCTTGTCGGCAAGGACTAAGCCGCTGGCGCGGCGGACGCTTCGCGTGTACAAGTCTCATACGCCGGTGGAGTCTTGAACGACTGACCGTGGCGCGTTGCGATGATGTGAACATGGATAGCGACGTCAGCAGTATATCGATGAGCATCAATAACGGGCTCCTCGCGCAACTCCTATCAATACAATAACTTCCAACCCAAAGTCGATTCAAATCCCATAGCTCCACGCGTCCGCCGCGCCAGCGGCTTCCTTCTGACGGCTTTTTCGAACGCGACGCCCCACACTTTGTTTCAGCCTTCCGCACTCATCCCGGCGTCGCGTCCGAAAAAGCACTAGCGTCACTCGTGAACAAACGCGAAAGTATCAGGGATGGGCCTTCATCTTCAGGGTTGCCAACTACATGTTCGCTGGCTTAGCGGATACCGCGCGGCGGATCTTGGCGATGCAGAATCGGAACGCAGACGAGTCACGGAAAATGACTGATCAGGATGACGTCGCTGCTCTCGCTGCCTCGAGTCAAGGCCAGATACCTGCCGTCACGCGACCAGTCAAAGTCGGAAATCAGTCCTGACTCAAACTTCGTGATCTGTTTCGGCGGTCCGCCTGTTAGTTTCTGCTGCCAGATGTTGGAGACGCCGTTTCTGGTTAACGCATATTCAACGGCCTCACCCTCAGGTGCCCAACGGGGGATACCTAATGGCGCCGGCCAGTCGACCTGGTATATGGGGGCACCGCCGTCGAAAGGGATTACCTTCAGTTGATATGGCTTAGATGCAGAGGGAGATGCGGGGTTTTCAACGGGCGAGGCGAGATACATGATTCGCTTTCCGTCCGGGGAAATTTTGAGAGGATAGCCAAAACCAGTCAAGAAGTCCTGTGCGAGCACCTCAGGAGGCTTCGCCCCCGTGATGTTCACGCGTACCGGGGTCCAGGAAGGGCCCCGCAAATAGACCACCCACTTGCCATCGGGGGAACATTGTGAGCCTACGGCAAACGTTTCGTCAGCGATGCGGATGGGGTTTGAGCCATCGGCATCCATGCGCCATATGCCGCGCTTTTGTTCCCGGTAGGCGGAGTAGACAATATAGCGTCCATCGCCACAAACCGATGGGTCCAAGTTGGGACGATGATCGGGCGTCAAGAGCGTACGCCCACTCCCATCCGGATTTATCGCGAACAGATTGCCATCCTGGCTGGCAAAGATGATGCGGCCGTTGGGCATCCAAGAGAATCCTCCGACAACAAACTCCTTCGTAGTGATCTGCTTAACCTTTGAGGTGTTTCCTGCGGACGCGACCCACAAGTCGGAGACCGTTGTTAGCTCGGTGTCGACAAGGGTCTTGCCATCCGGCGTTACGTCCAAGCAACATAGCTGGTAATCCATCAGGTCATTGGTGAGGCGCCGTGCCTCTCCTCTTGGATAGGAGATGAACCAAAGTTGCCCGCGAAACGCCTGATCAACGTTACTTATGGGCGCCAAGAGACCACTACCATCGGGCAGCCAGCGCGGATTTCCGATTGCGCCCGGTATTGAGTAGATTTCACGGACCGATCCATCGGCGACCGATATGGCCCATAGCACAGAACGAACTCTTTTCGTCGCCTCTGAGGTTGTGAACGCAACCGTTTTGCCATCGGGAGACCACGCTACACCGATAAACTCGTCACGGTAGGGTCGTGAAGTGAGCACCCGTTGATCACTCCCGTCGGCCTTGGCAACTAAAACGTCAACTTTTCCATCGGACGAGCTTGCCCGCAAGAAAGCGAACTCAGTACCATCCGGAGAGTAGCTGGATCCGAAGTCGATCCCCCCCTGCATCGCGAGGTGGGGTGTTCCGCCGAGGGCGGGCATCCGATAGAGGAAGGTGTCACTGATGTTGTTCTTCTCAGAGCGGACAAAGTCAATGTAGTTGGCATCCGGGGAGAAGGTCAGACCCCAGATCATAACTTCATCCGGCGGTAGAATCTGCGCGTCGCTTCCGGTAGCTACTTGACGAATGTTGAGGCTTTGTTTTTCCCCCTCCCGCAGAGCATAGACGACATAACGCCCGTCGGGGGAAATCGCGACACTGGTGGCATTCCCGGTCTGCGTCAGCCGGCTGATCTTCATAGCCTGGAGGTTCCATTCACTCCCGCGTCTGCTCAGCCTGAAAAAATAAATCCCGAGTGCGGTCATCGATAGCAACAGCCCAACAAGCATCAGCGCCAGCACGCCCTTATGGCGTCGAGCTTCATTGAGTATGACTGCCGCGCTGGAGGGTGGGACTGCCGCCGGACCGACCGGCGCTAGAGGGCCCGGCGAGGCAACCTCACTCACCGCGCGCGAGTGGCTGGAATCCGTATCCCGCTTCAGGCGCTTCAGGTCGGTGCGGATGTCGGCAGCGTGCTGATAACGCAGCTCGCGGTCTTTCTCCAGGCACTTGTGGATGATGCGCTCCAGTTCGGAGGGTAAATCGGGGTTGAGTCGGACCGGAGCGGTGGGCGTTTGATGCAGGATAGCGTCGAAGAGGGCGGCTGGTGTGTCGCCTCGAAACGCCAGCGTTCCTGTGGACATTTCATACAGTACTGCGCCAAAGGAAAACAGGTCGGTGCGAGTGTCCAGTTCCTTACCTAACGTCTGCTCTGGCGACATGTAGGCCGCCGTTCCCAGAGCCGTGCCGGGGCTGGTCAGTAAGTCTTCGCTCATGGTGGGAGCGGCCGGCGCCACGCCGCTGGTGTGGGCTGGGAATCCCACCTTGGCCAAGCCGAAGTCGAGCACCTTGGCGTGACCGCGAGCAGTCACGAAGATATTGGCAGGCTTGATGTCGCGGTGCATGATGCCCTTGGTATGGGCGGCATCGAGCGCATCAGCCACCTCGATTCCGATCGACAGCAAGGTCTCGATGTCTACTGGCTTCCCGGCGATCCTGTGCCGCACCGTCACTCCTTCCAGAAACTCCATGGCAATAAAGGATTGGTCCCCCTGTTTGCCGATTTCATAGATGGTGCAGATGTGGGGATGATTCAGAGCCGAGGCCGCTCGCGCCTCGCGACGAAAGCGTTCCAGTGCCTGCGGATCTTCGGCTAACTTGTCCGGCAGGAATTTTAGGGCGATAAAGCGACCAAGCTCAATGTCCTCGGCTTTGTACACCACACCCATCCCGCCGCCACCGAGCTTTTCGATGACACGATAGTGCGAGATGATTTGACCGATCATTGGGCTGGGGCGAAACCTTGGCCTGCCATGTTAGGGGCAAGGAAGATAGGCGTCAACGAATTAGGGGGATAGTGTGTGGTGCATGCATGTATGTACACACCCCCGTTTTCACAAGTGCGAAATCATCAATGTTTATGCGGCTCAGAACGCTATGACATGCGCGAAAGACGCGTCAATGCTGGGGGACGAGCGATATGGAGAAATGAGGGCTGCAACCTTCAAGGCTTTTTGCCTCGATTTGGATTTCCGACTATCGTTCAGAGCCACGACATCGCAGATAGAACTTTAGTGTTGCGATTCCCCTCAAGCTACTGGATCCCCTGAATCTTGAGTACCGCGGGCGATCCGTCGAGCGTACTTGAGCCGTTGACCACGGTGAAGAGATCTCCGGTCTGAGGGTTGATTGCCAAGCCGTTCGGTGCATCGTCACTGGTTCCCCCACCCGGGAAAATGACGTAGGAACCATCGAGAGCAATACGGAATATCTTGAGGGAATTGTAATATGAAGCGAAAAGATTCCCCGATCCGTCAAAGGCCAGCGACGCGGGTTCGTGTATGCCGGGGTCGAAAAATACAGTCGAGTTTCCACTCTGGGTCGAGATGTCAGCCGCTGTCACTTTGTAGATCTTTGTGCCGGTGCCGAGGGACGAGCCACCAAACCCGGCGATGTAGAGATTATCGCTTTGATCAATGGCAAGTCCGTATGGTGAGGACGTCAAATCTGGGGCTGTCCAAACAGTTCCGACAAGGTTCCCGCTCGTGTCGTATTCGAAGACGCGACCAACACTGACGCCGTCCCCCCACGAGGACACATAAAGGTTGCCCGCTGAGTCGAAAGCTAGACCTGTTGGATCGATGAGGTTCGGGTCAGTCACAAACTGCGACCACGGGGTACCGCTGTTCGGATCAAACTGCCAAACAACATTGAGGGCTGCATTCTGAGGGAAGAAGGGGTTGGCATAGCCAACTCCATCCGCGACGTAGAGCCTTCCCTGGTAGAAGGCGACGGCAGCAACGCCTCCAAAGCCTGATGGTGGCGGTTGAGGCGGCGGGGGCGGGGCAAGATGCCGCTGCAGCGTTCCATCCGCACTGACCCTCAGAATATCAATAGTTGAACCGAGTCCACGGGAGGGGAACTCACCAATGTTTTCCGCTACGTACAGGTTGCCGCTATCTGGGTCAACCGCGATCCCAGCAGCCTCTCCTCCGAAGAGAGGAATGTCTGGAACAAACTCACTCACTGTGATTGGTTGAACGGACAAGGACGCTTGGGAGAGGATCGGGCCGAAAGTGGCTGTGATCGTCGACGCACTTCCCGAGTTAACTGCTGTGGCCAATCCAGCGGAGTTGATTGTGACGCCTGGATCCGAAGAAGTCCAAGTCACAAAAGGAGTCAGGTTCTGTGTTGAATTGTTTGCAAGGGTCCCCGTCGCGATAAACTGCTGAGCCGCTCCCGGAGGAATCGTAGGATTGGCTGGCGTCACCGCAATCGCGGCCAGAGTAGATGCCGTGATGGTATCGGTGCCAGTGATAAGGCCATCAGTAGCTGTGATTGTCGTATTCCCCGCAGTCTTGGCGAGGGCGATTCCGTGATTTGTAATGTCACTGCTGATATCGGCTACATTCGTGTTTGTCGAACTCCACGTCACCGAGGCAAGCTGTTGCATATAGAGATTGCCGTTGTTATTGAATGTGCCAGTGGCAACGAAGCGCTGCGTGGTTCCCACAGCGAGCGTAGCCGTGGCCGGCGTAACGGAGATGGATACGAGGTTAGCGGGGGTGAGAACTGCCGGTGTATACAGTTCTGCACTGCGAATACCAGCACCGAAGATGTCACTGCCGCCGCTCATCAGCACTTGCCCATTGTTTAGCAGGGTGGCAGTGTGATGTGTACGTGGAGTGCTCAAGCTGCCGGTGGGTGTGAAAGTCCCGTTCGCCGGATCATAAAGATCCGCATTTCTGAGAACAGCAAATGGCTGGTCTTGACCGTCATAGCCACCCGCCACAAGCACTAATCCGTTATTCAACAGCGTGGCTGTGTGCCGGACACGCACCACACTCAAGCTGCCGGTCGATGTGAAAGTTCCCACGCTCGGATCGTAGAGCTCCGCACTATTGAGATAACTGCCATTGTAGCCAGCCACGATCAGTACTCGTCCATCGTTCAGCAGTGTCGCACTGTGCTGGTTGCGCCCTGTGTTCATGCCACCAGTAGTCGTGAACGTCCCTGTGCCCGAATCGTAAAGTTCAGCAGTGGTGGGAAAACTGTTGCCATCGCTTTGGCCACCCGCGATCAGCACACGGCCATTGTTCAAAAGCGTCGCCGTGGCATAGAAGCGACCTATACTCAGACTGCCTGTGGATGTGAAAGTACCAGTGGCTGGATCGTAGATTTCCGCACTGCTAAGAATAGTCCCACTGGTGTAGCCACCCGCGATCAGAACTCGTCCGTCGTTCAGCAGTGCTGCTGTATGGCCGAAGCGTCCCGCGCTCAGACTACCGGTGAGTGTGAAGCTGTCTGTTGCTGGATCGTAGATCTCAGCACTGCTAAGACCAGTGCCGCCGTCGTTGGTGCCTCCAGTGAGAAGCACCCGCCCGTCGCTCAGCAGCGTCGCTGTATGAAAGTACCGTGCTGTGTTTAAACTTCCAGCAGTCGTCGTAAAGCTGGGGTCATAGGTCTCCCCGCTGCTGAGAGCACTGCTGCCATTGAAACCACCCGCGACCAATACTCGTCCATCGTTCAGCAATGTCGCCGTGTGATAGTACCTCCCCGTGTTTAAGCTGCCCGTCGAAGTGAAGCCTGCAGCCCCGTTGACCGTTATAGTGACCACGGCCTGCGTGTTGCCCGCACTGTTCGACGCCGTCACCGTGTAGGGTGTCGACCCAGCTACTACCGTCGGCGTTCCACTGATGACCCCTGTGGTGGTGTTCAGACTCAGCCCTGCCGGTAGGGTCGGTGATACGGAATAGCTCGTCACCGCCCCACCCGTGCTCGACGGGTTGTTCGGTGCGATTGCCACGTCCTTCGTGTACGTCGCTGGATTGGTCGAATAGGTCAGGTTGCTCGGCGGCACATCGTTCACCGTGATCGTGACCACGGCCTGCGTGCTTCCAGCACTGTTCGACGCCGTGACCGTGTAGCCCGCCTGCGCTGTGACTGCCGTGGGCGTCCCGCTGATGATGCCCGTGCTGGTGCTCAGACTCAGCCCTGCCGGTAGCGTCGGAGACACGGAATAGCTCGTCACGGCCCCGCCACTGTTGCTCGGCGTGTTCGGCGTGATCGGCGTGCCCTTCGTGTACACCACTGGATTGCTCGAATAGGTCAGGTTGCTCGGCGGGACGACTCCGCCGCCTGTTACTGTCAGGACGGTTGAGTTCGATAGCCCGTTTAAAGTGGCCATTATCGTCGCGGTGCCCGCCTTCTTGCCTGTTGCCAGTCCCTGGTTGGGTGAGGTGTTGCTGATAGTTGCGATCGTCGTGGCAGAGGAAGACCAGTGGGCGAGCTTCGTCACATCCGCGTTGATGCTGTTCGGAAAGGATCCCATAGCCATGAATGCTTGAGTGCCCGTCACAGATATGGATGGGTTGATTGGGCTGATAGCGATGGAAGTAAGGCTAGAGGTAGTGCCCGAGCCACTTAGGGTTGCGGTTTGTTGATTGTTGCTTGCGCTATCGCTAACCGTAAGCATTTCCGTCCGCGGCCCCAGTTGCGTAGGACTGAATGTCACGCCAATCGAACAATGCTGTCCCGCTGCCAGAGAAGCTCCGCACGGGTTTGTGGGTGCCGTGGCCGGCGCAAAATCGCCGCTCGCGGTAACCTTTGAAATCGTGAGAGACGTATTGAGATTATTCGTCAGGGTTATGGTTTTAATGCCACTGGTTGTTCCAAGTCCTTGCGAACCAAAATTGATGGAGCTTGCCGAAAGAGTTGCCTGTTGAACCCCGTTTCCGTTCAGGTTTGCTGTCTGTGGACTGTTGCTGGCACCGTCGGTGACGGAAAGTGTTCCGGTCCGCATACCCAATTGGGTGGGAGTGAACGTCACCCCAATCGAACAATGTGCGCCCGCCGCCAGAGAACCGCCGCACGGGTTCGTGGCTGCCGTGGCAGTCGCAAAATCGCCGCTCGCGGCAACGTTTATCGTGAGAGATATATTGAGGTAATTTGTCAGGGTGATGGTTCTAATATTGCTCGTCGTTCCGATAGCTTGCGAACCAAAGTTGATAGAGGTTGCTGAAAGGGTGGCCTGTTGAACTCCCGTCCCCTGCAGACTGATCATCTGTGGAGTATTCGCAGCATTGTCATTAATGGAGATTGCCCCACTTGCGCTTCCAGTGTTAACGGGTGTGAATGTCGCGGTTATGGTGCAGTATTTATTGCTGGCCAGCGAGGCGGGGAAAAGGGGACAGTTATCACTCTCGGAAAAAGGCGCACCAGACACAGTGATGCTGCTAATGACGACGGGCGCCGACCCCGTGTTCGTGAGACGTGCGGAACGCGCTGTGCTGGTGGTGTCGATCGCCTGATTCCCGAAATTCAGACGGGTCGTGCTCAGAGAAACTGTCTGAGCTTCCAGCGGCTTATTAAGATTGAGGAATAAGAACAACAGCACGAATGAAGCGAAAAGCCGCCCGAATCGCAGCGACGAACGTTGCGCACTCTTCGGCGTGGGAAGTGAATTTAGAGAACCAGCAGGTACAAATGCAGACAGCAAGCCGACGAGGTAAGAGCCCATAGGAACTCTCCTTCTTGCCTGCGAATGTTTATTCTTAAACTGAAGGGAAACCCAAAATGCGGGCCGACTCAGTCGGATTTTGGACTCTGCACGGAGGGAACGGGGCCTCGGCTGAGTGAAGGCAGAATACAACGGTGCGAATAGTAGTCAAGCAAAAAGTAAAAACTGAGTTTACAAATCCGCTTTTCTAGTCGTACCTCGGCGATTGCGGCAAGCAAGTCAAAATGTTTGAACTCTAGTCCAAAGCCTCAAGAATAGCTGCAACTTCTTAACTCGCCTTGCCCAACTGCTTCCAAATGCAACGCCGTCTTGTTTCGCGGCTGCACAAAAAACGTCATTTACAGTTGTATGTGCGGATTCTTCCTTCGCACTCGTGCAGCGTTTCTGCATTTACAGGTTGTCTTCGGCAAATCTTCTCCAACACGCGGCGCCCCAGGCCGAGTCGCATCAACCCTCGAATACCAATCTTCTTGACCTTTCGGATGAGACTTTGGCTTGCGCGCGCCAGATCGTCTTGTTTGGGCTCGCTTCCCGGTGGTTCGAACTCGATGGGCACGTAGGACAATGACTCCAATTCATCGCCTTCTTCCCATCGCCTGTCGCTTTCTTTCCCAGGAACATGAATTTTCCGATTTGTTCGTGGCGTATTTGCTGACGCGGAACATCCGATACGAAGAGGACCTGGTTGACCAGCTTTTCAACTCCAGTGAAAAGAGGCTGGCCCGGATGCTGCTATTGCTGGCGCACTTCGGGAAGGAGGGCGCGCCCGAAACTGTCATCCCCAATATCAGTCAGGAGACGCTCGCCGAGATGGTCGGCACGACCCGGTCGCGCGTGAGCTTTTTCATGAACCGGTTCAGAGAGCTAGGCTTCGTGGACTACGGCGAGGGCGGCGGGCTGCAGGTGCATAGTTCACTGCTCAATATTGTTCTTCACGACTAGCTGCCGTCTGCTCGTCGAGCCAGTTTTTTCTCAGGGAGTCGGATGCAACAAGAAGTTTGCCTAATTAGCGTCCTTCGGCTTCGGTCTGATCACGAAGTCCACGACTGCGCCCTTTTTCAACCTGACCGCATCGCCTTGGGCATCGATCAAAGTGTTAGCAATACGAATTCTTTGACCCGGATCGTCTCCGCTTTGAATGGAAATCTCAACTTTCTCGGCGTCGCCCGGAATCGTAGGCGTAATGATTTTCTCCACGGTGCCGGGCAGACTGATGGCTCGACGATGCATGCTTGAGGACCTCTACAACTCAGACTATGCCGTTGTCGGGGCTGTACTGAGCAATAGAGACCGCTCTTCCGCAGTTCCGCAGGGTAGCATCGGCTTATTATGACCAGCCCCAATATCGAATCTCCTCCTCCTTCCATCTTGGAAATCTGCGCAAATGTCAAACGTATGGGTTATGCTGCTTCATCGCGAGTTCGGCTTTATGGTGAAGATTTTGAAGTTCTTTCAGACCCATTCCCCGAGGCTGGCGGAATAGCCGTTCGCGTCAAAACGACGAAAGACGCAAAGGTTCGCGTGCTGGGTCTTCCCGCGACGGTCCTTCAGAGGATAAGAGCCAAAGCCAGGAACGCCGCTTAGCTACTGATCTAACTTTCTTATCGCATTCACCCAGATAGTTGGCAGACCTGTGCACTTTGGACCAGCCGGAGCACCTTCTCCGAGGCTATGCTGTATCGATTGAGGAGATGAACAGTTGCGATGGGCTGCTCAGGTTTCTTTGGAAAGAACGAAATCAAACATGACCACTATCACCAATAATCCGAAACCCAAACTGCAGAAAGCTCCGCAACCGCCCCTGTCATACCCCGGTGCGACTCCTGACGAGGACCGTGCCAAGAGGCCAACGCTCGCCGAGCCCGCGGCCACCGAGCAGGAACTGACTCCCGGAGATCGTGTCGAGGGCTTGGGCAACTTCGGAAAGCCGACTGGAGAATTCGGCACAGTTGAACAAGCTAACGACGATGACGCGGTCGTCAAATGGGATGATGACGGTCGAATGAGACTGCACCAGCCGTGGCTCAAGAAGATTTAGCCCCTCGGTGCTAACTCCTCGCAAAATCAACCTCTTCATCGCCAAATTTGCCCCAATTATTTCCCGAGCTGTTCAGTATTGATCAGATTCGTTTCGGACTCCGGCGTACAGTGGACCCTGTAGTACGGAGGTTCCCCAATGATCACGTCTCGCGAAGACAGCAGCTGGGTTTCGATTGCAGAACAGCTCAGCGTAGAAATTGATGAAGCCAAGCTCGCGATTCTGGTTAAGCAGCTGTGCTGTGCGTTGGATGCTCGCCAAGGACCACTCACTCAAGACCAGATGAAGAGAGACATTGAGCAAATCGTCGCATCCAGTCAGGGACTCTCAGCATAAATCGGAAGTCTCCTTGGCTGTGCTGTCTTCTACAAGAAAGACCCGATCTACTGCCTGCGGTAGTACGGGTATTCTTACTTCCACTCCGGGAGAGGCTTCAGAGTGGGGTCCGACAACCGCATCAAAAGTTTATGTAATCGCTTGCTCGCCAGCTCCAGCGACGAAGAGGTCGCCGTGTTGGCCACCGAATTGAAAGGCGCCTTGCATGACCATATCGAGAGCTTGCGAACCCAGCTCAAAGACTCGGTCCTGCCCTCGGATGGTTATGGTTCCCGACAGCCGCCGCGCAATAGTTAAAGCCGTTACTTTCGCTGGCCTCACGATCCCGCCCCGCGACTCGCTATCCAATGTTCCCCACGAGCTGATCTCGCCCAAGGAGTAGAAACCTTCCAACCTCCGGTCCCCCTGGTCTTATTTGGAGGCTCAGACTCACGGATGAATGACTCACCCTTCCGCAGTTCCAGAAAGTAGAAGAGTAGAATAGATCCCAGGGGTGGTTTCCACCTTTCTCCTCTTTCAGATCCTCTGAACTAAGCAGTCCATCTGAAGTTCCCTCTCCTTAGCCTCCTACAGAAAGAGGCAACCCCATGGCTTTTGAGGCGATTTTGAATGAAGTTGATCTACTGAATTCGGCGGGTGATCTTATTGAGGGACTAGCGGAACATCATCCGCCTGTGTCGGAAGCACTCATATCCATCGCGGGGAATGTTCGCAGTGCCGCGACCGTATTGGCAGTGCTGGTGGAGACAAAGCTGCGGGCCGTGGATCGTCGCACGTTCACGTCTTCAAGGAAGCCCATCTAAAACTTCTTGGGCACACTAGGGGAGGGCGCCGTCCCTAAATTCTGAAGCGCACTCTCTGCTCAGGCGTGTTTGCGTTTAATCAACGGCTCGATTTCGTGATTAATCTCAAACTTCACCGGCGTCCTGCATGACTGGCAGATCGCTTGGTGAATTCCGCCGTTCAAACTCATCGCTTCCAGCTTGTTGGGACGCAGGCACTTGGGGCAGGTGATTATCAGATATCCCGCATGGTCTCTCGGCACGAAGAGTGGGGCAATGTCACTTTTCTCTCTTTCCGACCGGATAGGAGAAGCGGCTAACAGCTTCGCGACTTCTTCGAAAAGCTCGTTGACCGTGTAGCGTCCTTTTTGCAGGAAAGCGTCCGCCAAAATCCCACTTGGATTTTCGCTCGGGATGTATTCTCCGCTCATGGCTATGGTTGCGATGCGCGGAAATCGCTTGCGTACTATCGCCAGGAATTCAAATCCGGACATGCGGGGCATATTCAGATCGGAAATGATCACATCGGGAAGGGACCCGCTGAGAGCGTTTAAGCCATCCAGCCCATCCGCTACCGTGAAAACTTCATAACCCTGGCTTTCCAAAACGGCCCCTACGACTTCGCGTATGGACGGTTCGTCATCCACGACCAGGACGCGATAGGGGAATCGATGTACGTGGGCTTCTGCGACGAACGTACCTTCACACGGAGCGGCTGGCTGTCCTGCCGCCGCATTCCATTTCGGCATTTTCTGAATGTCTAATTCTGGCGAAACGGTCTTATCCCAATTTTCTCCGTGGCTAGTAGGCATGGGACACCCCTATTTCTGAAGGAAGTTCAGGGAGCGGAATCATACCCGGCACGAAGTCGGCAAGTCTGGTCAAAATTGCACATTGGCGCCCAGGAACCGGAATCCTAGTCACGTCCACTGGATGGTTATGGCCAAGGAATGAGCACAACTGACCAGCAATAACTCACGATCTTAGGCATAGTTGACTGGATACAAAGTGAGGATTAGGAGTCACCATGTTAGGTTACGGTTTAGTGGGAACAGTTGTCGTAGTTCTGCT
>Ga0307469_10000615_pt1 | contig 13047 bp, 14 predicted proteins | sample atmos_gasesAM2C__FD_203084 | JGI IMG/M metagenome (GOLD analysis project Ga0307469, IMG submission 203084) | Hardwood forest soil microbial communities from Morgan-Monroe State Forest, Indiana, United States - atmos_gasesAM2C_515 | ecosystem: Environmental > Terrestrial > Soil > Temperate...
GCCTCGCGGCTGCTGGTGCTGTTCCACGGCCTCGAAGGCTGCTCCGACAGCCATTATGCGCGCGCGTTCGCCGCGCAGGCGCTCGCGAGCGGATGGCGGCTGGCGATGCCGCATTGGCGCGGCTGCTCCGGCGAGCCGAATCGCAAGCCGCGCGCCTATCACTCCGGCGACAGCGAGGAAGTGGACTGGATCCTGAGGAAATTCTCCTCGCCGGTTCACGCCGTCGGCATTTCCCTGGGAGGCAATGCGCTTCTCAAATGGCTGGGCGAGCGCGGCGACGAGGCGCGCTCGATCGTGCGCCGCGCAGCCACCGTTTCCGCGCCGATCGACTTGAGCGCCGCAGGCCGCGCGCTCGATCGCGGCCTCAACCGCGAGATCTACGCGCGCCATTTCCTCTCCACGCTGAAGCCGAAGTCGCTCGCCAAGCTCGCGGCGTTTCCCGGGCTCTATGACCGCGCCAGGGTGCGCGCGGCGCGCACGTTCCGGGAATTCGACGACACCGTGACGGCGCCGCTGCATGGTTACCGCGATGCCGACGACTACTGGCGCCGCGCCTCGAGCGGGCCGTGGCTTGAGCGAGTGCGCGTGCCGACGCTCCTGCTCAACGCGCGCAACGACCCCTTCCTTCCGGAGCCTGAACTGCTCGCCGCGGCGCGCTACGCCGCCCGATCGCTGGTGCTAGAATTTCCGCGCACCGGCGGCCACGTCGGCTTCCTCGCCGGCCCGTTCCCCGGCAGGCATGACTGGCTGCCGCGCCGCCTGCTCGAATTCTTAACCCCGTGAGCGTTCCTGCCGAAATCTTTCGCACCTACGATATCCGCGGCATCGTCGGCCGCACCCTCACGCCGGCGATCGTGCGCGAGATCGGCCGCGCGCTCGGCACGCTCGGGCGCGAGCGCGGCGCGCCGGGGTTCGCGCTCGGGCGCGACGGCCGGCTGTCGGGACCCGAGCTCGGCGCCGCGCTCACCGAGGGCCTGCTCAGCGCGGGCGCCGACGTCATCGACATCGGCATGGCGCCGACGCCGGTGGCCTACTTCGCCGCCCACCACCTGGGCTGCGGCAGCTGCGTCGCCATCACCGGCAGCCATAACCCGCCCGATTACAACGGCCTCAAGATGGTGATCGCTGGCGGCACGCTGTGGGGCGAAGACGTGCAGGAGCTGCGCCGCAGGATCGAAACAGGAAAGCTGAGCAAGGGAAATGGCAAGCGCAGCACCGCCAGCGTCCTCGATGCCTACGTCGAGCGCATCGCGGGCGACGTGAAGCTGGCGCGGCCGTTTCGCATCGCGGTCGATTGCGGCAACGGCGTCGCCGGCATGCTCGCGCCGCGGCTTTACCGGCGGCTGGGCTGCGAGGTGGAGGAGCTCTACTGTGAAGTGGACGGGCGCTTTCCGAACCACCATCCTGATCCTTCGCAGCCCAAGAATCTGCGGGAGTTGATAGACAAACTGAAGACCGGCGAGAGCGAGCTCGGCCTGGCCTTCGACGGCGACGGCGACCGGCTCGGCCTCGTCGCCAAGGACGGCGAGATCATCTATCCCGACCGCCAGCTGATGCTGCTGGCGAAGGACGTGCTCAGCCGCAATCCGGGGGCCGAGATCATCTACGACGTGAAGAGCACGCGGCTGCTCGCGCCGTGGATCGAGCGCCACGGCGGCAAGCCGACCATCTGGAAGACCGGGCACTCGCTGATCAAGGCCAAGCTGAAGGAAACCGGCGCCTTGCTCGCTGGCGAGATGTCCGGCCATACGTTCTTCAGGGAGCGCTGGTACGGCTTCGACGACGCTCTGTACGGCGGCGCGCGCCTGCTGGAGGTCCTGTCCAGGGAAAAGGACGCCAATCGCGCGCTGAAAGGCCTGCCCAATGCGCCGTCGACCCCGGAGCTGCACTGGGCGCTCGAGGAAGGCGAGCCCCATGCCCTGGTGGCGAAGCTGCAGGCCTCCAAGCCGTTCCCCGGCGCCGAGCGGGTGCTCACCATCGACGGCGTGCGGGTGGAGTATGCTGACGGCTTCGGGCTCGCCCGAGCCTCCAACACCACCCCGGTGATCGTGATCCGCTTCGAAGCCGACAACCTCGCCGCCCTGGAGCGCATCAAGAGAGATTTTCGCGCCGCGCTGCAGCCGCTCAAGCCGAATGCGCCGCTGCCTTACTAGCCTCCTGTTTCTGATCCACGTCCCGGTCATGGCAGCCTGCCCGCCGCTGCTCGACCGCTCGCTCGAAAGCATCGACGAGCGGGCGCGCTCGCTGTGCGAGTTCGCGGGCAGCGTGGTGCTCATCGTCAATACCGCGAGCCAGTGCGGCTATACCCCGCAGTACGAGGGGCTCGAAGACCTTTACCGTAAATACCGCTCGCGCGGGCTGGTGATCCTGGGCTTTCCGTCGAACGACTTCGGCGGCCAGGAGCCCGGCTCCAACAAGGAGATCGCGAGCTTCTGCGTCAACCAGTACGCGGTGGACTTCCCGATGTTCGCAAAGACTGCTCTGAAGAAAAATCCTCTTTACACCGACCTGGCGAAGGCCACCGGTGCGGTACCGCGCTGGAACTTTCACAAGTACCTGATCGACCGCGGCGGCCGCCAGGTCCTGAGCTTCGACACGAAGGTCGAGCCGACCGACCCGCGCCTCGTCGCCTCGATCGAGAAATTCCTCGCCGGCCGCTGACGCTAGGCGAAGTCCGGTCCGATCAGCTTCAGGGCGTCGGTCACCAGGCAGTCCACGCCCCAGCCCAGCAGCCGCCGCGCGGCAGCAGCATCGTTGACCGTCCAGCAAAGCAGCCCATAGCCCGCCTTTTTTATTGCCTTGGCGTTTTCCTCGGTCAAATGTTGTTGATTGCAGTGAAGCGCCATGCAGTCGAGCGCCCGCCAGCCGTACGGGATCTCATCCACCAGGCAGCCCCGAGGCAGTTGCGGCGCGCTAAGGCGCGCCGCCTGGAGCGCTTCAGCCGAAAAGGAAGACAGCACGGGCTGCAGCGGCGCGCCGCGCCAGAGCTCGCTCGCCATGCGGGCCACGGTCTCGCCGGTCGCACGCTCGTGCCCCCGCGCCGGTTTGATCTCGACGTTCGCCCAAACCCCGAGCTCGCGGCAGAGCCTGGCCGCGTCCTGAAAGCGCGGGATGTCGAGCTTCTCGAGGTCCTGGTACGGCGTAAGCGCAACCTCGCCTTTGATTCCTGTCGTGCGCTCGAGCGTCTCGTCGTGGATCAGGACCGGCGTGCCGTCGCCGGCCAGCATGACGTCGAACTCCACGCCGCGGAAGCCGAGCGACGCCGCGAGCCGAATTGCGGCGAGCGTGTTCTCGGCGGCGAGCGACCCGCCGCCGCGGTGGGCGACGATTCTCGGATAGGCCCAGCGCATGACGCGCCGGAGTATATAGAAGCCATTCCCGTAAACTACGCGGCATGGACCGCCTGGAAGCCGCCGCGATCTGCGTCCCGGGAGTCGAGGTGCGCGTCGTGCAGCGCTGCGCCTCGACGAATTCCGTCTTATTGAAGGGTCCCTGTACCGGCCCGGTGCTGCTTGCCGCGGAGGAGCAGACCGCCGGCCGCGGCCGGCGCGGCCGGCGCTGGCACAGCGCGCCGGGTGCAGGCATCACGTTTTCGCTCTCGCGCAGCGTGCAGCGCCCGCTGCGCGAGGTGGCAGGCCTGTCGCTCGTCGCCGGCGTCGCCGTGGCGCGCGCCCTGCGCGCGCTCGGCGCCACGCAAGCGGCGCTCAAGTGGCCCAACGACCTGCTGGTGAACGGCGCGAAGCTGGGGGGCGTTCTGGTCGAGACGCGCGGCCAAGGGCGCGCGACGCACGCCGTGATCGGCATCGGCCTCAACTGCCGGCATGACGCCGGTCTTGAGCTTCGCCTGCGCCGCAGGGTGGGGGCGCTGGATCAATTCATCGAGGACATGGACCGCAACGAAATCATCGCTCGCATCGCGCGATCGCTCCTCGATGCGCTCGGCGCATTCGAGGCCAAGGGACTGGACAGCGCGCGGCACGACTGGGAGGCGATGGACGCGTACGCCGGACAGCGCCTGCGCGTGCGGCTCGCCGATGGCAGCGTGATCAGCGGCGTGGCGAGCGGCCTTGCCGACGACGGCGGGCTGCGCCTGCTGACGCGCGACGGGCTGCGCGCCGTGCGCAACGGCCACGTGCTCTCCGCGCGACCCGCATGATCCTCGCCATCGACGCCGGCAATTCGCGCGTCAAATGGGGCTGGCACGACGGCTTGGCCTGGACCAGCATCGCCACCGTATCGCTCATCGAGTTCGCCGCCTCGAGCGACCACATCAACCCGTTTTCGATCACGCACGGGGACCCCGAGCGCATCGTGATCGCCAACGTCGCCGGCGAGGGCGCGCACCAGCTGCTCGTGAACTGGACCAGCATCTTCGACGCCGAGCCGCTGTGGCTGCACGGCGAAGCGGAGCGCTGCGGCGTGCGCAGCCGCTATGAGCGCCCGGAGCAGCTCGGGCCCGACCGCTGGGCGGCGCTGGTGGCCGCGCGCGCCGTGCATGCGGGGCCGTGCCTGGTCGTCAACGCCGGCACGGCCACCACCATCGACATGCTGTCGGGCGATGGCGTGTTCCTCGGCGGCGCGATCTCCCCGGGCATCGACCTGATGCGCTTCGTGCTGCACGAGCACACCGGCCGCCTGCCGCTCCAGGAAGGCAGCTTCCGCGAGGCGCCGCGCAATACCTTCGACGCGATCGAGACCGGCTGCCGGCACGCGCAGGCCGGCGCCGTCGAGCGCATGCACCGCGCGATGGGCGGCAATCCGCTGTGCATCGTATCGGGGGGCGCCGGGCGCCAGCTGCTCGAGCTGCTGCGGCTGCCGTCGCGCTACATCGAGAACCTGGTGCTCGACGGCCTGGCGCGCATCGCTCTGAGCGAGCGCGCCGTGACGCGATGAGGACGCTGTTCTTCCTGCTGCTTCTCGCCAACGTGGCGTTTTTCGCCTGGTCGCGTTTCGCCGCGGCGCCCGATGCCGGCAGCGACCCGCTGCCGATCGCCCGCCAGATCGATCCGGAAAAGCTGAAGATCATCTCGCCGGCCGACCTGCCGGCCGCGCCGGTGGCGCAAAAGCCCGCTCCTCCTCCCCCTGCACCTCCCCCGGTCGCCTGCCTGGAATGGGGCAGCTTCACCATGGCCGACGCAGCGCGCGTCGAGAAGGCGCTCGAGCCGCTCGCGCTCGGCTCCCGCCTGACTCAGCGGCGCAGCGAGGAAACGGCGAGCTGGTGGGTGTTCATTCCGCCGCAAGGCAGCCGGCAGGGCGCGCTGAAAAAGGCCGCCGAGCTGAAGGCGCTCGGCGTCGATGACTATTTCATCATGCCCGATGACAGCGATCACCGCTGGGCGCTGTCGCTCGGGGTGTTTCGCAGCGCGGAAGCGGCGCAGGCGCGGCTCGCCGCGCTGCGCGGCCAGGGCGTGCGCAGCGCCCAGGCCGGCCCGCGCGAGACTGTCGTGGCGAGGCTCTGGTACCAGGTGACGAGCGTCGATGCGCCGCTCCAGGCGCGGCTGAGAGACCTCGCGCGGCAGCTCGAGGGCAGCGAGCTGAAGGAGTGCCCTTAGCTTTTCTGCAGCGCGCTCTCAGCCGATGGGATGCGTGCCGCCGGGCACATGCTTCGCGACCAGCGCCAGCAGCCGGTCGGCGCGCACCGGCTTGGTGACATAGCCGACTGCGCCGAGCTCCTTGCCGCGCAGGTCCCCCTCCTCCTCCGTAGTCAGAAAGATCACCGGAATGTAAGGCAGCGCCTTGTCCGCCTTCAGGGCGGCGATGAACTCGAAGCCGTCCATGTGCGGCATGTTGACGTCCGAGATGATCAGGTCGGGCGGGCTGCGCAGCACCATGTAGCCCGCGCTGATCGCGTCCGGCGCGACGTGCACGTCGTAGCCGGCCGCGCTGAGATGCAGCCGCAGCAGCTCACGGATATTTTCGTCGTCGTCGACGACGAGGATGCTGGCAGCCATCGAAGTACGGCGTCGGAAGCTCCTAGCTTCTGACCTCCCACTCGCCTTCGCCCTTCCGGCAGGCAACGCCTTTTACCGTATCGCGCCGAGAGCCCGCAGAGACGAGGGTGGAGAATTCTCGACACGGCAGCCTGCCTTCCTGCAAGTTTCGCGTCGGCGTAAGGCGATAGCTGACGCCGGTCGCCTGGTTGGTCCACACCACCGTTTTCTTCTCGCCCGCGAGCTCCAACGCGTGGCCCCAGCAGCCGCGGTCGCCTTCGTCGATCTGCTGTCCGATCTTCGCGCCGATCACCGCTCCGAGTACGGTGCCGACCAGAATCGCGACCGGGCGGTCCTTGTCGGAGGCGCGCGAGCCGACTGCGCCGCCGACCGCGCCGCCCAGCACCGCGCCGACTGCCGCGCTATTGCACCTGCCCTCGATGATGCCGTAGTCCTTATCCCACTTCTTGCCGGTGTAGCCGACGTAATTGGGGTCGTTCTTCTTCCGCCAGCCATGTGCCGGCGCCCAGGGCGGCGGGTCAGCGGGCGAAGGGACCGGAAGGAGACCGAGCGACAAGAGGGCGACGAACGCGAGGCGTGTTGAGTTTTTCATTGATCCCTCCCGTGTGGTGCTGGTGGCCCGACTCGAACGGGCGACCTACTGATTACGAATCAGTTGCTCTACCAACTGAGCTACACCAGCTTTTTCCGGCCCCGTCATAGCGAGATCGCGACGCAACGGCGATTATAGCGGCGGATTCAGCGCGCGCCCGGGACGCTTCGATCGTCGCCCCAGTCGACGGTCAGTTCCGCCCCCGCGCCGGTGCCAGGAAGGCCAAGCACCGTCTTTACCGCCAGGAGCAGATCGTCGACCTCGAACGGCTCGGTGAAGTAGCCCTGGACGTCGCTCTGCAATGCCTTGAGAAGCCTGTCGCGCGCGGCATCCGGAGCCAGCACGATGACCGGCACGTCCTTCAGCACCGGGTGCGAGCGCATCTTGGCGAGCACCGCAAGGCCGTCTACGTCGGGCAGCGCGGCGCCGAGGAGCACGACATCCGGCACCGGCGGCTGGTGCAGCTCGCTAACGAGCTCCGCTCCGCTGCCGGCCGCGCGCGACACGAAACCCTCCAGCGTGAAGTACGAGCGGAGCAATTTGACGAACTCGGGCGCATTGGCGACCGTAAGGACATGGACTCTGCGACCGGGTTCGCGCCGATGCGCGGCGGCGCGTCGCGCGAGCGCCAGGTGGTTGCCGGCCCGGGACGCATTGCCCGTTCCGCCCTTGAAGAAGTCTCTGGCATCGACCACGGAGATTTTGTACCGATCCGCAGCGCTTTCCAGATGACCCGAGGCGAGCAGCTTGCGCAGCGCTTCACGAACCGCCTCGGCCTCAAGGCACGCGGCGCTGTTGACCACGGCGGCGACTGAGCCTCGATCGTCGGCCAGAACCAGCACCTCGAGCTCCGCGGCGGAGAGCGGCGTGCCCGGCGCGCACAGTTCCGCCTTGCCCTTCGCGGTGAGCACCAGGACATCTTCGTCGATCACGGGCAGCGCTTCCTCGCCGGCCATGCGGTGATTCTGGGCGCGATAGCCAGCGCGCCGCAGGGAGTATTTCCTGCAGCGAGCTGCGCGTGAAGTATTTCACGCAATGTTGCGCCGCGTCGCGCCACTCGGTCCGCGATTACCGCCGCCGGTCGCGCGCTCTTGCTGCGTGCGTCGACGGCTCCGTAGGATGCACGCTATACCAAGGGAGGCATCATGCGCAGCGCCACGGGCTTCACTCTCATCGAGGTGATGATCACGGTCGCCATCGTGGCGATTCTCGCCGCCGTTGCGATCCCTTCGTACACCGACTACATCACGCGCAGCAAGATCCAGGAGGCGACCAGCGCGCTGCTTGCCCAGCGCACGAAGATGGAACAGTACTTCCAGGACCAGCGTACTTACATCGGGGCGTGCGCGGCCGGCACCGTGGCGCCGCTGCCTGCCGGGCTCAAGTATTTCACCGTCGGCTGCAGCAACCTGAGCTCGACCACCTACACGGTCACCGCGACCGGCATCGCCGGCAGCGATATGGCCTTGTTCTCCTTCACGATCGATCAGGGAAACAACCGGGTGACCGCAGGCGTGCCCCCCGGCTGGACCCTTCCGGCTACCAACTGCTGGGTGATGAGGAAGAGCGGTACATGCTGAAACACCGTCTGCCGCGCGGCTTCACCCTGATCGAGATCATGGTTTCGCTCACCGTGCTCGGCATCCTGCTGATGGTCGCGCTGCCGAGCTTCAGCGAGTGGCTGCAGAACCAGCAGCTGCGCGCCGCCAGCGAGGCGACGCTCAACGGCCTGCAGGTCGCGCGGGCGGCGGCGATCCAACGCAACGTCCTCGTGCAGTTCCAGGAGACCTCGCTCCCCCAAACCGCATGGGCCGTGACGGAAGCGGTGACCGCTATCCCCGTCCAGAGCCGGGCGCATGAGGAAGGGTCGCCAAACGCGCAAGTCACCGCGACACCGGCTGGCGCGACGACCGTGACGTTCGCGCCGCTGGGGAACGTGGTCACAAACATCGATGGCAGCGCCACGGTGACGCAGCTCGACGTCAGCAACCCTGCCGGCGGCAGCTGCCAGCCGGCCGGGCCGATGCGCTGCCTGCGGGTGGTGGTGTCCGGCGGCGGCAGCCTGCGAATGTGCGACCCGACCTCGACCCTCCCTGCGAATGACCCGCGGGCATGCTGAGGAGACATAGCGCCATGCGAATTCACTCTCAAGCACCGAAGCGCCAGGACGGCGTCATGCTGCTCGAGGCGCTGATCGCGATCCTCATTTTCTCGATCGGCATCCTGGCCGTCGTCGGGCTGCAGGCGGTCAGCATCAAGAACGTCACCGAGTCGAAACACCGCACCGAGGCCGCGTTCCTCGCCAACAAGCTGCTGTCGCAGATGTGGACCGACGCGGGCAACATCGCGTCGTACGCCTATCCGGGAAGCGGGGGCGTTCCGACCCGGCTGACGGGCTGGGTGGGCCAGGTGAATAACCGCCTGCCCGCCGCGGCCACCGTGCCGCCGATCGTGACCATCACCGGCCCGAGCGCGACAGGCGCCACGGTGACCATCCAGGTGCGCTGGCAGCTGCCGGAGGAACAGTCGCAGGGGCTGCCGCCGCACCGGTACACGGTCGTCGCCGCCGTCTACACGAGCTGACCATGCGCGCCCTCATCGCCCGGCGTCCGTCCCGCGGCTTCAGCATGGTCGAGCTGATGGTCGCGATGGTAATCAGCCTGATCGGCGTGATCATCATCTTCCAGGTGTTCGAGACCTTCGAGGGCGTGCGGCGCACCTCGACCAGCGGCGGCGACGCGCAGCAGAACGGCGCGGTCGCGCTCTACTTCATGGAGCGCGACCTGCGCAATGCCGGCATGGGCATCAACGACACCATCTATGCGGGCTGCAACATGATCGGCTCCGACTCGTCCCGCACGACGCCCAATTTCCCGCCGCTCGGCAATCCCATGATCGTGGCGCCGGCGTTGATCACGGCCGGCGCAAACGCCCAGACGCCCGACCAGCTCAGCGTTTTCTACGGCTCGCAGAACCAGATCGGGAATGCCACGACGCTGGTGGCCAACATGGTCCTGCCCACCTCGCCGCTGACCGTGCAGACCCGCTTCGGCTTCCGCCCCGGCGACCTCGTGCTGCTGCTCGAGCCCGGCAGCGGCAAGAACTGCGCGTTCATGGAAGTCACCTCCCTTCCGGGGCTGCCGAGCAACCAGATCAACCATGACACGGGCACCTACACGCTCTCCGCGGGAGCCTCGGTCGCGTCACGCTTCAACCCGGCGGCGGGAATGGGCGTCACTTATGGCGGCGCGAACACGGCCAATGTCGCACGCGTGTTCAATCTCGGCAATCTGCACGACGACATCAACTTCCCCGCGTCGCAGAACGTGACAGTGCCGGTCTACAACCTGTATGCCATAGCGAACAATACGCTCACCGTATCGAATGCGTTCGTCATCTCGGGGGGCGTGCCGGCCGTGAACTCGGTCGCCGACAACATCGTGCACATGCGCGCCGACTACGGGGTCGACGACGGCGTCAACGACGGCTCGGTCACCTACAACACGGTCTACGCCCCGAACGACGGCATCGTCGATCGCTACATCTCCGCGGCGCCGAACTGGACGCAGGTCATCGCAGTGCGGGTCGCCGTGGTGGCGCGCAGCGCGCAGCCCGAAAAACCGGCTGCCGGCCTCGGCTCGCCCTGCGACACGACGACTGTGGCTCCGACATGGTCGGGCAATACGGGGCCCACGCGGTCGTTCGACCTGTCGGCCATTCCTTTGCCGGCAGGGGTGACCTGGCAGTGCTACCGCTACCGCGTGTTCGAGACGACGGTGCCGCTGCGCAACTGGATCTGGAAGTCGAGCTGACATGAAACGATACGCCGAAAGCAGCCTGCCAATGCCCTGCCGCCAGCGCGGAGTGACGCTGTTCATCGCGCTGATCGTGCTCGTCGCCATGACCATGGCCGCCGTGGCCATGATGCGCTCCGTCGATACCGCGACCGTGGTCGCCGGCAACATCGGCTTCAGGCAATCCGCCGTCAACGCCGCCGACCAGGGCGTCCAGGCCGCCTATGCCTGGCTTGGCGCGAATATCGGCGGGGCGGGAATCAGCAACGATAACGCGCCACAAGGCTATTTCTCGAGCGTCGCTGCAGGCGAGGCGCCGGACTGGTACGCCAACTCCGCCAGCTGGGCAAGCGCCTTTAACCTGGCGCTGACCTGTCCTGCGACAGGCGCAAATACGGACTGCGCGGGAAATACAGTGTCCTACGTCATTCACCGCATGTGCCCGGTCGCCAATTGCGCGCCGAACGCGACCTGCGGCGGCGTCGCCAACGTCTGCGGCCAGACGCTGTCGAGCACCGCGGTCAGCGGCGAAGGCGTCGAGCAGAGCGCGCCGAACTTCTTCACCACGCCGCCGCAAACCCATTACCGCGTCACGGTGCGCTCGACCGGCCCGCGCGCCTCGATCGCCTACATTCAAACAATGCTGCGCGGCCAATGAAAGCGCTTAGGGAGAATTCCATGGGCTCCAAGAGATCGCTCGCAAGACGCCTGGTTCTTTACGGCGTGCTCGGCTGCATGGTGAGCCAAACCGCGCTCGCCGCCGTCACGGACATCTCCAGCATTCCGCTCGCGACGAGCGGCGGCTCGAACATCCTGCCGAACCTGCTGTTCGATCTTGACGACTCGGGCAGCATGCAGTGGGATTTCATGCCCGATTACGTCAGCCCCAACACGGTCGGCTCGGCGCTGACCCAGTCCAAGCCCTGCATGGTCGACAGCAGCGGCCAGCCGTATTGCTCGGCCGGCTGCTCGTTCGGCGGCAGCGGCTTCGTGTGCAACGTCGCCGGCGGTCCGCCCTACCAGGCGGGGGGCGCGAACGCCCTCAACGGCGTCGCCTACGATCCCAATTTCTATTATCGCCCCGGCCTCGGCTCCAACGGCCAGCCGCTCATCAACCCGCCCTCCGGCCTGCCGCTTGGCAACCCGGTGACGACCACCAGCGTCGCCGACGACGTTTACTTTCACGCGCCCTTCGGCGCGAGCGTGACCAACGTCGACGTGGCCACGCAGATCCCGGAATTGAAGTACTGCAACAGCAACAACGTCTGCAAGCGCAACGGCGCCGACAGCGCCGGCGCGAACCTGGTGTCCGGCACGGCGTTCGACTCATCGAGCAGCAGCTCGGGCAACAGCATGCCCGCGGGGCAGTTCCCTTACCGCACCAATCCGGCCAATGCGAGCACGGCGATCTTCGGCCTGCCGGAGATGATGCCGATCGGCAGCTTTGCCCGCACCAGCACCACGGTGACCGTGACGACCGTCGAGCCGCATGGACTTGCGGCGGCCGACAAGATCTTTGTAACTGGAACCGGCGCTGTCGACGGAACGGTGTTTACCGTACTTGCCAGTCCTGCACCGACCGCAACCACCTTCGCTTATACCTCCGGCAGCGGCACTCTGACTGCGCGGAACGGCGCTTACCGCAAGCACAATCCGGCGACATTTGTGCAGGCCGGCACGCTAGTCACCGTGACCAGCACCGCGCACGGGCTCGTAAGCAATGACGTGATCGCCGCCGCATCGGCCGGAACCACCGATACCGGGAGATCGGTTAGCGTCCTCACCGCCAACACGTTTACTTTTACCAGCGGCGGCACGCATAGCGGCACGTTCTCCTGGGTACGCACCGGGCTGTACAACGTCGCCAGCTCCGTCAACGGCCCGGCAAACGCCTACGCCGTCATTCCGGTCGAGTATTGCTCGGACGGCAACCTGACGAACTGCGCCTATGTGCTTCCCGGGAACACGCCGCCTGGCGGCTTCACCTTCCCGGCCTACGTGCGCTTCTGCCAGACACAGGCCCAGGCGCTTGCGCCCGGCGCGGTGAGCGACTCATCGGGCACCCCCCGCTGCCGCTCCAAGTACAACGAAACGGCCGGCATCACGCAGTACCTCTATGCCCGTGTCGGCTGGTTCAAGCGCGACATCATCACGTCCACGGTCGGCAGCTATACCAACCGGCCCGCTCGCCCCGACTGCATCAGTGCGCCCACCTGCACGTACGCCGAGGAGATCAACAATTACGCGCGCTGGTACACCTACTATCGCACGCGCCTGCAGATGATGAAGAGCTCGGTCGGCACCTCGTTCCTGTCCTTCATCGGCAACCCGACCGGCACGCCGCCGAAACCGAACTCCCTGCGCATCGGGTTGATCACCATGCACGCGCAGGACTCCGGCAGCGTCGCGCCGGCGAAATATCTCAAGATCAGCGACTTCAACACCACTCAGGCGTCGAACTTCTACACCAAGTTCTACACGCAGACCGCGGGCAGCTTTACCCCGCTGCAGCAAGCGCTCGCGCGCGCCGGATGGATCTACGCCGGCCAGCTCAATACCGGCCTCACGACGGGCATTCCGACGGCGGACGATCCCATCCAGGCGGCCTGCCAGCGCAACTTCACCCTGCTGACGACGGACGGCTACTGGAACAACCTCGCCTCCTTTCTGCCGCAGACTCCGGCGGCAAGGACCATCGGCAATCTCGACG
>Ga0307469_10000616_pt1 | contig 13046 bp, 6 predicted proteins | sample atmos_gasesAM2C__FD_203084 | JGI IMG/M metagenome (GOLD analysis project Ga0307469, IMG submission 203084) | Hardwood forest soil microbial communities from Morgan-Monroe State Forest, Indiana, United States - atmos_gasesAM2C_515 | ecosystem: Environmental > Terrestrial > Soil > Temperate forest...
CCAGCGGCTTCTCTCCCGCCACCGTTTCGATTGTCTTGAACAATGCGCCGCTGGCGCGGTACATCGCCCCGGCGACAAAAAAACGCATTGAACAAACGGCAAAGAAACTGGGTTACCGGCCGAACGTCATGGCGCGGTTTTTGCGCAGCAACCGGAGCCACAGCGTGGGCTTGATGTTTTTCGACGTCACAGATCCCTACTGCACGCCGATATTCCGGGGCATCGAAAACTCCCTCTATCAGGCCGGATACCTGGCGATTTTCGCGGACGCCCACAATGAGAAGAACCGCTTCGAACGGTATCTTGAAATGCTCCTCGAGCGCCATGTGGAGGCGCTCATTGTTGTCGCCAACTGGCTTTTCGTGGATATTCATTTGCTGGCCGACCTGGAAAAACGCAACATTCCCGCGGCAACAATCGGCTGGGAATTGCCCGGGGATACCGTGAGCTCGGTGATGGTGGATAACGAAACCGGCGCGCGGCTGGCCCTGGAACATCTTTACCAGCTCGGACACCGCAAAATCGCGTTCATCCGCGGACCGAAGATGTTGATCGACAGCGCGCCGCGGTGGAGGGGCATCCAAAAATTCGCGCGCAGCGCCGCCCTCAAGATCGATCCCGGACTCGTTCTGCAACTTCCAGAATCGTTTGATGCAAACTCGAGTTTCGAGCATGGTTTTCGGCTGACGGAGGAATTACTGCACAGGAAAAAACCCTTTACCGCTTTGATGGCGTTTGACGACCTTACCGGCCTGGGCGCGATGCGAGCGCTGACGAAGGCCGGAGTGAAAGTTCCCGAGCATTGCTCCGTCACGGGATTTGACGATGTGGCCTTCTCGTCTCTGGCCTCGTCGTCGTTGACGACCGTGCGCCAACCGCTCGAGGCGATGGGCAGCCTCGCGGTTAATATCATCATGGAGGGAATCAACGCCGGCCTCGAAAAACGCGAGTGGAATGTGGTGAGGCACAAGATGCATCCGGAGCTGGTGATCCGGGATTCCACGCGCGTGGTTTCCGGCGGGGGCTAAGCCGGCTACGGATTGCCGTCGGAGCCCGGCTGGCCTATAAGCGCATTATGCGGACGCGGGAAGAAACACTGCCGACGGTGTCATAAACTTCACCTTGGGCAGCTCCGTGGCCAACCGGACGCGCTCGAAGCGGCCTTTCTTCCCGCCGCTCCCCGCAAATGTCAGCAAGTATTGGTTGTTCAGATGATCTCGAATTTCGTCGAGGTAAGGTTTGATTGTAACCGGAGCGCCAAATCCCAAAGAATACGACTGAGCACCTGTTTCATCGGATAGCTTCGTGAGATTTGATTGCGCGTTGGAGGCGCGGAAAAAACGGCGCCCGCGACGTCCCGCATCAGGAGCGTAAATCGTCCAGACATTGATGTTCTGCTTCTGGGCGTGCTCGATGGTGGTATCGAGATCGGGATCCAACAGTTGCGAGCCTCCGCGGAAGTGGTCGATCCCCGAAGAAAACAGGAGGATCGAACGGCGCTCCCCCGCGGAAGGCCACCGCTTTACGAGATCTTGCAGCGCCAGATACGGACTGCTAAATGCGCCCCCGCCTATGGGAATGCGCAAAGCCTTCGCGGCCAGAGCGTGGTCGGCGGTGAAATCCTGGGCCAGCATGGCCGTGCCATTACGGGCGTAAGCAACTGCAATGGAAGTGGTCTTCGGCTGGGCCATGATGAACGCCTTGAGATCGCTAAATTGGCCGGCGAAGGTGCTGTCCAGCGAATCATCAATCAAAATCGCCAATTCAAGCGTTTCGCCGCGCTTCCAGTTCGCCACCTGGCGGCGTTCCTTGCCCTGAAAGAGTTGCACATCGTCACTTCTGACCGCGGGGGGAGGAACGTTTTTATTTCCAACCGCGGTGACAGTCATGGTGACTGGCCCTGGCTCCCGGGCGGCGGCTCTGGAGCTCGAAATTCCTAACACTACGGCGGCGGCGAAAAAACACAAGCACACGCGCCTAAAAAAAGTTTGCAAATTCATTTAAATGAACTCCTTTGACTTCTCTTGCTGCGCCAACTGCGCAAGAATATAAACACGCGCGCGTCAGAAAAGTTTTCCGATTTATCGGCTAAACTTCCTTGCCTCTCACTTAGATTAGATGCAGTCTGGGGTCGATCGTATATATCTTTATATATTTGCAATAATATCCCCTTACAATGGCCGGAAAGTTCAGGTCTTAAAATCGCAGATGAATAGCCGCTCGGAAACGATCAAAAGGATCGCCGGTAACTCATTTGACTTGTGCGTGATCGGCGGTGGCGCGACCGGCGCCGGCTGCGCCCTGGACGCGCAATTGCGCAAGCTCAAGACCGTGCTGGTCGACGCGGGCGATTTCGCATCGGCGGCTTCCAGCGCCTCCACGAAACTCGTTCATGGCGGCGTGCGCTACCTCGAGCAGGCGGTCAAGAAGCTGAGTCTCGAGGAATATTGGATGGTGAAGCGAGCGCTCCGCGAACGCATTCACATGCTGGGGAATGCTCCCCATCTGGCCCACGCGACGGAATTCCTGGTTCCCGTCTTCAGCAGACCAGAAGCGATGTACTACCAGGCGGGTATGAAGCTCTACGACCTCATAGCGGGGAAAGACAACCTTTTTCCAAGCAGGTTTCTCTCGCGCGTGGAAGCGATTCGGCACATGCCAGCCATTCGCCGGGAAGGTCTTTGGGGCGCTGTCTCTTACTCCGATGGGCAGTTTGACGATTCGCGTTACGACCTCGCGCTGGTCAAAAGCTTTGTCGAGGCGGGCGGGCAGGCATTGAATTATGCGCGCGTCACGGGATTTACGAAAATGCCGGACGGCAAACTCTTCGAGGCCAAGATTCGAGACAGCTTTACCCAGAAAGAATGGAAGGTGCATGCCCGCTGTTTTGTCAACGCGACTGGACCGCCTTCGGATGTCATCCGCTTGATGGCACGCCCCGAAGCGCCCAAACGCATGCGGCCCAGCAAGGGCGTCCATATCCTTTTCCCTCTGGAAGATTTTTCCAGCCGCGATGCTTTGCTCGTCCCGAAAACGGAAGATGGCCGAGTGATTTTTGCGGTGCCCTGGCAAGGCCGCTTGCTCGTCGGAACGACCGACGACGAAGCTACGCCCGAAACCAGGATGGTTGTACTGCGCGAAGAAGCCATGTACCTGTTGCGGCAGCTCAATCCCTACCTGGAGAAGCCACTCCGGATGGAACGGATCGTGAGCGGCATCGCCGGGCTGCGACCCCTGGTGGCCACCGGCGCGACCCCGCAGGGCGGAGGCAGCAAGGATGGTGGCACCAAGGAACTGATCCGCGACCATGAAGTGGAGATCGACGCGAAGAGCGGTCTGATCAGTATTCTTGGCGGCAAGTGGACAACGCATCGGCTGATGGCGGAGGACACGGTGAATGCCGTGCAGCGTGCTTTGACCGGCGAAATATCGCAATGCAAGACCAGAGATCACCGGCTCGCGGGCGGCGAGGGCTACACTGCAAATCACTGGCAATCGCTAGTCAAAGAGTTCGCATTGAAAGAAGAAACGGCGCACCATCTTACGGCAAAGTTCGGCACGAATGCCAGGAAAGTGCTCGAGCTGATTCGAACGGATGCAACCCTTAGCGCGACGCTTGTGAAAGGTCTTCCGCCGATTTGCGCCGAGGTCGTCTATTGCGTGCGGGAAGAGATGGCCATGACTATCGAAGATATTCTGGCGCGGCGCATCGGCTTGCAGCTTCTCGACTGGCAAAAAGCAATCGAAGCGGCGCCGAGAGTCGGGGAATTGCTGGCCAGGGAATTTCGCTGGTCCGCCGAGGAAGAAAGAAAGGCGGTTTTTGCCTATACGAGTAAAATCGATGAGTTTCTAATTGCCCTGGGGCTGGCCAAGGGATGAAAACGTGAAAAATTATATCGGCGCGATCGATCAGGGAACGACCAGCACAAGGTTCGCGGTTTTGGACAAGGCCGCGCGAATCGTTGCAGTCGCGCAAAAGGAGCACGAGCAGATCTTTCCGAAACCCGGATGGGTAGAGCACGACCCCCTGGAAATTCTTAGGCGCACAGAGGAGGTGATTGGCGGGGCGCTCGCGCAACGCGGGCTGAGCGCTTCGGACCTTGCCGCCATTGGCATCACGAATCAACGCGAAACCTCGGTGGTTTGGGAGCGCGCCACGGGAAAGCCCGTTGCCAACGCCATCGTGTGGCAGGACACGCGGGTTTCCGAAGAGGTCGCGCGATTCGCAAGCCAGGGCGGTCAGGATCGGTTTCGCGCGCAAACGGGTCTGCCGCTCAGCACGTATTTCAGCAGTTTGAAGCTGCGCTGGGTTTTGCAGAATATTTCGGGGGCGCGCGAAAAGGCCGCCGCCGGGGAATTGCTCTTCGGGAATATCGATACATTTCTGGTGTGGAATCTTACAGGCGGGCCGAAGGGCGGTGCGCACGTTACCGACGTAAGCAACGCCAGCCGTACGCAGCTTCTGAATCTGAATACGCTCGATTGGGATGAGGAACTTCTTGCGGCGTTTGAAATTCCTCGCGCGATGCTTCCCAACGTGCGCTCGAGCAGTGAAGTTTATGGCACAGCAGCTTTGCCAGCCATTTCCGGAGTACCGATCGCGGGAATTCTTGGAGATCAGCAAGCCGCGCTTGTCGGCCAAGCTTGTTTCCGGCCGGGGGAAGTGAAAAACACTTATGGCACAGGCTGCTTTCTCTTGATGAACACGGGCGAAAACCTCGTGCCTTCGAAATTCGGATTGCTAACGACGGTCGCTTACAAGTTCGGAAACGAGGCGGCACGGTACGCGCTCGAGGGAAGCGTTGCTATCGCCGGGGCGTTGGTGCAGTGGGTTCGCGACAATCTCGGACTTATCCAGAAAAGCGCGGACATTGAAGCGCTCGCCCGGACTGTCAGTGACAATGGGGGTGTTTATTTTGTGCCGGCGTTTTCCGGGCTGTACGCGCCGTACTGGAAAGAAAACGCACGTGGCGTTATTGCGGGATTGACGCGTTACGCCAACAAAGGGCATCTGGCGCGCGCCGTGCTTGAAGCCACGGCGTACCAAACCCGCGAAGTCGTCGAAGCGATGGAAAAAGATTCACAAATCGGGCTGGCGAGTTTGCGAGTGGACGGCGGCATGGTCACTAACGATCTGCTCATGCAATTCCAGGCCGACATTCTGAATCGCGAGGTAGTCCGGCCCGTCATTCAGGAGACAACGGCCTTGGGCGCGGCCTATGCGGCGGGCCTGGCGGTCAAGTTTTTCTCCGGAATCGACGAGCTGCGCGCGAACTGGGCGGTCGATCATATCTGGCGGCCGAATCTCGCGGAAGCGCAGCGCGAGGCGCTCTACCGGCAGTGGAAAAAAGCGGTTACGCGGTCGTTCGATTGGATGGAATCCTGATGCGGGAGGCATTGCATGACATCACCGCTCCTCGGTGAATTTATGGGCACGATGATTTTGGTTTTGTTGGGAGACGGCGTCGTCGCGGGGGTGCTGCTCAAGCGTTCGAAAGCGGAAGGCACCGGTTGGCTGGTGATCACCACAGGATGGGCGTTCGCGGTGATGGCAGGCGTGTTCACGGCAATCGCGTGCGGGAGCAGCGACGCGCACTTGAATCCCGCGGTGACGGTGGGATTTGCCGTGCGCGCGGGCAATTTTGGCAGTGTTGGGCCGTATATCATTGCCCAATTGCTCGGCGCGATCGTTGGCGGCGGATTGGTCTGGCTGCACTATTTTCCGCACTGGAAGGAAACGCCGGACCAGGGGGTAAAGCTCGGTTGCTTCTGCACCGCGCCTGCGATCCGCAGCCTCATCCCAAATTTTCTCAGCGAGGTCCTGGCGACATTTGTGCTCGTTTTCGTTGTAGGAGCGATTTTCTCGAAAAATGTTTCCGCCACGGGTCCCGCGGCTGGGTTTGGCGGATATTTGGTGGGCAGCCTAGTTTGGGGAATCGGCCTTTCGCTCGGAGGCACCACGGGATATGCGATCAATCCCGCGCGCGACCTGGGCCCGCGCCTCGCGCACGCCATTCTGCCGGTCGCGGGAAAAGGCGGGTCGGATTGGAATTACGCGCCGATCCCGGTTTTTGGACCACTCGTTGGCGGAACGCTCGCCGGGCTGCTCCTGCGCGCGCTTTCCATTTAGCGGCAGCAATTCATTTTTCACTTCAGGAATCTTCTTGTTTGGTTCAGCCGCTGCATTGGCCGAGTCCTCCGGAGATAAAAGGGCGAGCAAACGGGCGCAAAGATACCGTCCGCGGCGGAGCGTGTCAATTCTTCTGCCGTTCCGGTCAAAGTGTCCTGGGATTTTATTTTCGCAATGACTTTGGCGGGAGAAACACCACAAGGAAGTGGTCGGGGCGAATGGATTTGAACCATCGACCTCCTGGTCCCGAACCAGGCGCGCTAGCCAGGCTGCGCTACGCCCCGACCGACACGCTCAGTGCTTTGCGGTAATCCTGAGCGGGTGAACAGATTAACATAGCTCCGAAGTCGCGGCTAGGCCATGCTCGGAAGCCGATTGCATGCCTGCCAAAAAAAAACCGCCGGGAAACGCGAGTTTCCCGGCGGCTGGTTGAAGTGATTGTATTTGCCTTAGAACTCGTACCTCAGCCCGAATTGCATCGAGCGAGGATTGGTTAGCAATCCAGTGAATTTGCCAAAGGCACTCTCCTGGTCGAGAGAGGTGGTCGCGGACTGAACATCAAACCGCGTGAAGTTTGGAATGTTGAAGACTTCCCAGCGGAACTGGAGGCTCTGGCCTTCAGCCCAGGGCATCTTCCAACGCTTGCTCAGGCCCATGTCCAGCGCTACGAAGCCTGGACCGCTAATCACATTGCGCTGACCGCTCTCCCCGGGGAAGTCGTGGCGGAAAGCGCCGATTCCGGTTGCTCCCGTGGGGTCCGCAAACAGATTTACGGAACCGTCGGAGTTCTTGAAGACGCCCGTCTTCGCCGAACCGATTTTGATTGCTTCCCCGCCGAGCTGCCAATTCGTCGGCCAAGTGGCTCCGTTGAAGGCATTGACTGGGAATCCGCTGGTCCAGCGGGTAAGTCCCGCCAGCTGCCAGCCGCCAATGACACCCTCCAGGAAGCCATGAGAATCTCTGGCGATCGCTCTACCTTTCCCGAACGGCATCTCAATGATCCAGTTGGCATTGATCTGGTGCGGTGTATCAAAGTCAGATCGGCCGTGTAAGGCCGTTGGTTGCCAAGAGTTGATGGTCTGGCCGCCGAGCCCTCCCCATGCGCCGATGCGCTCCGCGTCGGAGGCTAAGTCGAGAGACTTCGAGAAAGTATAGTTGAAGTCAAACTGCACGCCATGGCTCATTCGATGGCGCAGATTGACCTGTAGCGCGTGATAGTCCGCAATACCGACTGAGCGCCAGGCATAGAGGGATGAATATTGGGCGTTGAAGTACGAATTCTCCCCGCCAATTGGCGTAAAGAAAGTGTTACTTTGCGCCCCGCCGGAGAAGCCGCGTATCCCGCCGTTCACGTCAAGGATGAACAGCGCTGTCGTCTCATTCTGGGCGAACCCACAGAAGAGATCATAAGCGGCCACGGCGGCGTTGGACGTGCCCAGGACATTCTGGTTTCCAAGGGCATCTGTGCCGGTGCACCGCTTAATTCGGTATTGCTGTCCGGCCGCGGTAGCCGACTGGAGCATATCCGTCCAGTACGAAGCCGTCGGGCCAATCATCGCAGCCGTCACATTCTGCGAAAGGGGGGCCTTTGAGCCACTGTAGATTTTCGCCAACGCCGTCACCGCACTGAAGTAATCGACTTTCGTCTTTGGATCCACCAGATCCAGCGGCATGGCCAGGTCGGACTGCGTCAGCAACCGGTGAGACAACCGCCCAACATAAGAAACTTCAAGGGAGAAGTTCTTCGGAAGTTCGCGTCCCACAGAGAAGTCGAGGGTATAAGAATATGGAGTCTTGACTTGGTCATCCACGCCCCATGTGATGGCAAACCCGCCCGTATCCAGCGTGCTAGGAAACGTCTGGGGGAATTTCCCTGGAGGCGCGGAAAGAAACAAGGTAGCCCCGGTGTTGTCATTGATGGGAACCGTGTTTAGCCCGGTCAGCCGAGGTGCTGTGGACATATCCTCCAACCCGGCTGGATTGGTCAGCCCAGTGGATAGGCCGAAGGAGCCAGACGAATCGAAGGTGGAAAGAAGACCCTGACCGATTCGGTCATATACTATTCCGAACCCGGTGCGAACTGTGGTCTTCCCACCATCCCCAAAGAGTGCCTTTAGCAGGCCGCCGCTGCCTTTTGGCGACCATGCAAGGGAAACTCGGGGACCAAAGTCCTTGTAATCCCAGTTATACCAAGGCAGCTTCCCCCCATTGGCTGGACCGGAAAGATCAAACGACACGAGTGGATCCTGGTTCGACGGGATACCTTTCAGCATGTTCATCCCGCGCTGATTGAACCACTTACCTAGGCTAATCGAGGGAGAAACTTGTAGTCCCGTGGTCTCCCACGGCGGAGAAAAGAGGGAGTAGCGCAAACCGAAATTGAGCGTGAGATTTGGTTTCAGCTTGAACGAATCCTGAGCGTAAAACTCGTAGGAGTCCGCAGCAAACTTCCGCTTTGTCGGTGCGCCCTGCGGCAGAATGCTGCCATTCCGAAGATAGTTATAATTTGCGTCCACCTGGGTCACCGCGCCCATTAGCGCAATCATCGGATAGTCATAGGCATTCTGGAAGCTGCTGTCCACCGCGGGAAGACCAACAAAAGCGGCCGGATCCATGTCCGTAGCAGAACCGCTGTTGGCCAAAGCGGCGTTATCCAGCCACGAAGCGTTAGTAAAACCATCGCTGAACGAACCCCTCAGGCTCGTCCGTGGATTGCGGATGAAAGCGACATTCACACCAAACTGGAATATGTGGCGGCCCTTGATCCAGGAGACGTCATCCACAAAGTTGTGCACGGGCACCTGAAAGTTGCGGCTGCGCGTGATGGCCAGACTGGAGTTATTGCTCGTTTCATTGTCGTTTAGCCCGCGGAAATAAATGAAGCGCTGCGTGTCGTTGTTCCCGCCGTCACTGAAACTTTGCCGCGTGAAACCCCAACGGAAGTTGTTGATCAGAGTCGGGCGCAGCACGGCCGCGTAGCCCACGGTGAAGCCTTTGCTAAGGTCTAGGAGTGAATGTTCGGGAGCAGAGCCCGCAAAATAAGGAACGTCACCATGAGTATCGTTCCGCAGCGCACCGCGCCAGAACAGGTTGTGATTGCCATTCCGTGTGATTTTGAAATCTGCGCGCGCGATATACCAATTGTTGTCCGTTGAAACCGGGCCGCGGAAACGGAACCCGGTGAAGTTTACGCCGTCACCAACTGACGTGTCATTTGGAAGAGGAAAACTTTGCAGATACGGCAGCATAACCGCGCTCGGCCCTATCCCCAAGGGATCCATCGTTGTGATCCGCCCGCTGGAGAGTCCGAAAAACCCCGCGGGAACATCGTAGGCTTTGCCACTTTTCCCCGTCACTAGACCCTTCCCGCCGGGGCAATCCGTCGCCACTGTCGGACTCGTCGTGTCGCACTGGTAGAGGATCACGCCATCCCGCATAGTCGCACTGGGCACGATTCGAACCACGCTGTTCTGTTCAGCTTGCCGGTAGCCCTCGTAGTTGATAAAGAAAAACAAGCGATCCTTGAGGATCGGTCCCCCAAGCGCTCCCCCGAATACGTTACGAATCAGTTTCAGCGGCTTGTTGGGGAAGCCGTCGCGGAGTTCCGCGCCCTTAACGAAATAATCGTTCGCGCTGGTAAGCGTATTGCGATGAGATTCAAAGAGTGAACCGTGAAAATCGTTCGTGCCGCTCTTGGTCACTAGAGAAACCTGCGCGCCCGATGAACGTCCTTGATCGGCGTTGTAATTGGTGGTGGTTACGCGGAACTCCTGCACGGAATCCTGCGTGACCGGCAACACGGACGTAAATGCGAAACCTTGTGTTTCGTCATTCACGCCGACGCCATCCAGCGTGATGTTACTCTGGTCGCTGTGCGCGCCATTCACGGCGCCGCTGCGTGTATCCGTATTCCGGTTGATGTCCGGACGGTTCCCCATGTAGACGACGCCTGCTTGCAAGGAGAGCAGTTCAGGGACATTGCCTGCTTCGAGTGGAAGTTCCTTCACCTGGCGATCGTTGAATGCAATCCCCAGCGAAGCGTCCGTCGTGTTTAGGGTGACCGCTTGAGCGGACACTTCAATGGTTTCTGACGTCACGCCAATTTCCAGGGCCACGTTGACCGTTGCGGGAGAATTGATCAATAGTTGCAAATTCTTCTGCTCAAACTTCCGGAAACCTGTCTTTTCGACCGACAACAAGTAGGTGCCCGGCTGCAGTGCGAGGTATTGGTATTCACCTGCTGAACCTGTGGTCGTCTCGCGCGTGAATCCTTGCCCCGAGTTCACCAGCATAATTTTGGCAGAAACGACAGCTGCCCCCGTCTTATCCGTAACGACGCCGTTCAAAGATGTCGTACCGGTCTGAGCACAAGCAAAAGAGATTGCGATCATCGATACAACCAAGCAAACCAATACATCGCGCTTAATGAAAGACCACAACATAGACCGCTCCTTTTCTCGCACCATCAGCAATTTTTGGAATCCGCCTGAAGAGGGATGATCCGGTTAGACGATTCACAACGCTGGCAATGGGGTATGCCTGGGCATTGGACGTGCAGTCCTCTAGACCCTCGGATATCCACTCCCGTCCACTCGCACCAACTTGCAGTTGCGAAGGTTTTAAACCAAGAGCGGGCAGAAGTCAAGAAATGTTATATGAAATCGCGTGAACGACGCAGATTAGTACGGGTGTGGTACTAGAACGCCTTACTCGCTTCCCAGTCTTATTAGCTTCGCTTCCGTTATGGCCGCAATCTCCCGGATGGGCCCAAGGATGGAAGCAGATACCTCTCCATCCAACCCTACCAGCGCGACTGCCTGTGCCCCACGCTCGGCCGCGCGCCTCCCCAGGGCAAAGGTGGCGATGTTCACGCCAAGTTTCCCAAGTGTAGTGCCGACGTGCCCGATAACCCCGGGCTCGTCCCGGTTGCGCAAGTAGAGAATCGTCCCATCAAGTTGCGCTTCCAGTGGGATTCCATCGATCGCCAGCACGCGCGGTGATCCGTCATGCAAAACCGTTCCTTCCGCTGTGAACGCCGCCGCGTCAGATTTTTGCGGTAGCGTCGCGACTTCCAGCGTATTGGGGAATCCGTGTTCGCGCCGCCGCGTTTCCTCTTCCACTACCAGCCCCCGCGCCGCCGCCACGGCCGGCGCGTTAACCACGTTCACTTTTTCGTCCAGCACGGCGTTCAGCACGCCTGCCAGCACCGCACTGCGAAGCAAATGCGTGCCCACCTCCGCCACTTCGCCCGCATAACGTATCCTGATTCGCGCCGGCCGCGACGCTGCCGCCTGCGACACCAGCGATCCCAGCCGCTCCGCGAGCTCCAGGTACGGCTGCACCCGCCGGTATTGATCTGCCGAGAGCGCAGGCAGATTCACCGCGTTGCGAATCAAGCCTTCCGCCAGATAATCGCGCACCTGCACGGCGATCTGCGTCCCCACTTCTTCCTGCGCTTCCGCCGTCGACCCCGCCACGTGGGGCGTGGCGATCACGTTCGGAAGCCCGACCAACGGAGAATTTTTCGGCGGTTCCTCGACAAACACATCCAGCGCTGCGCCCGCCAATTTCCCACTTTTCAGAGCTTCCGCCAGCGCGGCTTCGTCGATCAGCTCTCCCCGCGCCGCATTCACCAGCCGCGCGCCCTTTTTCATTTTCCCGAGCGTAGTAGCATTGATCAGGTTTTGCGTCGCGGGACTCAGCGCCGCATGCAGCGACACAAAATCGCTCTCCGCAAGCAATTTCTCGAGCGGCACCAGCTCCACCGATACTTCATGCGCCGCCGCTTCGCTGATGAACGGGTCATACCCCAGCACGCGCATGTCAAACGCCTCCGCGCGCACCGCGACTTCGCTTCCGATGCGTCCCAGCCCGATCAGCCCCAGAGTTTTCCCGCGAACTTCCGTTCCCGCCGCGCTCGATTTCTCCCAGCGCCCTTCGTGAATCGCCTTGTCCAGCCGCGGCACCTGACGTGCCAGCGCCAGCAGCAGCGCAAATGTGTGTTCCGCTACGCTGACCGCATTCCCGCCCGGGGTGCTCATCACCAGCACGCCGCGTTTGGTTGCTTCCGGCAGATCGATGTTGTCCACGCCGACGCCGGCGCGCCCCACCACGCGCAGTTTGCCCGCCTTATCCAGGAGCTCGGAGGTTACGCGCGTCGCGCTTCTCACGATCAGGGCCTCGGCATCAACGATCTCGGCGTTCAGCGTCTCCTTCGTCGTCAGCACGACGTTCCATCCCGCCCGCTGCTTCAACAGCTCCACGCCTCGCTCGCTGATCTTGTCCGCTACAACGACTTTCATGCCGCCTCGCGTCTCCTGCGTATTTTGTCGGAGTAATCTAGGCAAACCAACTTAGCGGCCCACTCTCCCACTGTCAAATAAGTTTCCCGAACTCCCCGTGCCCTCTGTGCTCCTATCTCTGTGGGCTCTGTGTTACTCCGTTCTCTTTTCTTCTGTCCCGTATTCCTCTGCTATATTCATTCCATTGAGGAATCACCCATGACTCTGTCCGAACAGATCCAGAAAGATATAACCGACGCCATGCGCGCCAAGGACGAGTTGCGCCTTAGCGTTCTGCGCGGCATCAAATCGGCCATCAAGCTCAAGGAAGTCGAGAAAATTCGTGCGCTTGACGAAGCCGAATCGATCCAGATCCTGCAAACTCTCGTCAAGCAGCGCAAAGAATCCATCGAGCAATTCACCAAGGGCAATCGACTGGACCTCGCAGGCAAGGAAACGAAAGAGCTTGCCATCATCGAAACGTATCTTCCCGCCGGCGCCACCGAAGCCGAAATGGATGCCGCCATCGCCAAAGCCATCGCTGATACCGGAGCCAATTCCATCAAGCAGATGGGCGCCGTCGTAAAAGCCGCCAAAGCTGCCCTCGAAGGCAAGACCGTCGACGGAAAGGCCCT
>Ga0307469_10000617_pt1 | contig 13021 bp, 13 predicted proteins | sample atmos_gasesAM2C__FD_203084 | JGI IMG/M metagenome (GOLD analysis project Ga0307469, IMG submission 203084) | Hardwood forest soil microbial communities from Morgan-Monroe State Forest, Indiana, United States - atmos_gasesAM2C_515 | ecosystem: Environmental > Terrestrial > Soil > Temperate...
CTGAACCTTTTCCGGTGCAATGGAGCGGGCGAGGTAATAGCGCGCCGGATCGCGCGGCGAGCGCAGGCTCACGTGACCGTAGGCGTCGATCACGCCGTGCTCGGCCAGGATGCGGTAAGCCGCGACCAGGTCTTCGAGCGGTTCCATCAGTCGGCCTTGATTCCGGCCGCGTCGACGACGCGGGTCCAGCGCGCGAGCTCCTGCTTCACCAGGGCGCCGAAGCGCTCGGGCGTGCCGCCGGCGGCGGCCATGCCCTGCCTGGAGAGCAGTTCGCGAATTTCCGCGTTCTGAAGCTGAAAATTCACGTCGTGATTCAGCCTCATTACTACTTCTATCGGTGTTCCTGTTGGAGCGAAGAGGCCGTACCAGGTCTCCACCTCGAGCTCCGGCAGGCCCTGCTCCTTCGCCGTCGGCACTTCCGGAAATGCCGGCGAGCGCTCGCCGCTCATCACCGCGAGCATGCGCAGCTTGCCCGACTGCACGTGCGGCGCGACGGTCTGCAGCGCCGAGATCATCGCCTCCACGTGGCCGCCGATGAGATCGGTGAGCGCGCCGCCCGCACCCTTGTAGGGCACATGGACCAGATCGATGCCGGCCTCGAGCTTGAGCAGCTCCATGGCGAGGTGCTGCGGGCCGCCATTGCCCGGCGAGGAATAGTGGAGCTTGCCGGGCTCGCGTTTCGCCAGGTCGATGAATTCGCGCAGCGATTTCGCGGGCACCTGAGGATTGACGATGACGGCGACCGAGCTGGTGGCGGCGAGCACCACCGGGGCGAAGCTCTTCACCGGATCGAACGGCAGCGTGCGCACCAGCGCCGGATTGGTGCCGAAAGAAGTAGCAGTGAAGAGCAGCGTGTAGCCGTCGGGCGCCGCCTTGGCGACGTATTCGGTGCCGATATTGCCGGTGGCGCCGACACGGTTCTCGACCACCACCGCGCTCTTCCAGCGCTCGGCGAGCCGCGGGCCGAGCACGCGCGCGAGGATGTCGGCGCCGGTTCCAGGGGTGTAGGGCACGATGACATGTACCGCACGATTGGGATAGACGTCCTGTCCGTTTGCAGCGGCGCTCATACCGGCCAGGAGAAGAATCCAGGCTTTCATTTACAGGTGACCCGTCGCTATCGCCGCGAGCTCATGGGGTTCGGTCGGAAGCTGGTTGCCGCGCCAGACGATGTGCAGGTCCGGCCGCAGCAGAATGAGATCGTAGCCGTAAACATCGCGCGCCGCGCCGCCGGCGACGTCGAGAACGTCGAAGGGGGCGCCATACGCCGCGAAGGACCGTTGCAACGCCGACGCATCCGCCCTGGTGGCGCCGAGGCGAAGCAGCGTGTAGCCCGGCCCCAGGCGATCCTGCAGGGCGGCGTGGCCGTCGAGCCAGACATGCGGCAGGCGGGCGCCCGGCCAGCTCGTCGGCGCGTACTCGCGGAACAGGTGCTCGGGCCCGCCCGGCTCCTCCCAGATGACCGGCGAGCCGACGTAGCGGTAGCCCAGCTCGGCGCCGATCATCTCGTTGGTCTTGCGCTGCTCTATGTCGGCCACTCCAGCGAGATGCTCTCTCGCCGCTTGTCCCTCGGCGGTCTGGTCGCGGATCTCCGGCCGATACTGGCCGCGCCACTTGCGCCGGCCGAGCGAGGCATAGCGCGAGGCGCCGACGTTGCGATCGCCGACCTGCCGGCGCTCGACTTCGTAGGAGGCGAGAAGGTTTGGGCCGCCCCAGCCTCGCAGGGTGCCGGCGAGCTTCCATGACAGGTCGATGGCATCGCCGATGCCGGTGTTCATGCCGAGGCCCCCGGTCGGGATGACGAGATGCACCGCGTCGCCGGCGAGGAATGCGCGGCCTTTGCCGTAACGGTCCGCGAGGAGCAGGTTCTGCTTCCACTCGCCGACGTAGAGCATGTCGTATTTCACGGGCACCCCGACGGTCCGCTCGAACTGCCGCGCCATGTCCTCGTCCTTGCCGACGACTGCGTGGAGCGTCCAGTGCCGGGTCGAATCCTGCATGATCAGGAACGTCGCCGAATCGTCGGCGACGTGATAATGCCGCCCTTTGCCGGGACCGTTGCCGATCGGGATCCGCTCGTAGAGATCGTCGCAGTAGTACAGCGCCTGGCGGAGCTGCAGGAGGTTGCTCTCGCCGCGCAAGCCGATGCCGAGCTCGCGGCGCACCGGGCTCCCGCCACCGTCGCAGCCCACGAGATAGGCGGCGCGAACGGCTGCGACCGGACCGGCGCCGTTCCTGACCTGCGCCGTCACGCCGGTCGCGTCCTGCTCGAGCGACAGGAACTCGCAACCGTAGCGCACCGTCACGCCCGGCAGGGCCTGCGCCACGGACTTGAGCAGGGGCTCCAGGGTGTACTGGGAAATGAGCTGGTACGGCTCGAGCGGCATCGAGCCGTCGGTGCAGGCGTCGATCTCGCCCTGGGCTTCGGCCACCGACGGATACGGCAAGCGCAGCAACGGCGGCTCGTTCATCGCCAGGATCACGTAGACGTCCATCGGCACGTTGCGGTCCAGCCCGGCGGCGCGGATCTTCCCGGCGAGACCCATGCGCCGGAAGATCTCCATCGTGCGGGCGTTGCAGCGCTCCATCTTGGGAAGGAATTGCGGCGCTTCCTTGCGATCGATCAGCGTGCAGCGCACGCCCCTCTGGCCGAGGTCGATGGCGAGCGTCAGTCCGACAGGCCCGGCGCCGACGATCAAGACCTCGGTCTCCGCTCCCATGCCGTTATTATCTATGCGGTGAACGGGGTCGCCCTGATCCTCGAGCAGGCCGCCCGCAAGATCGGCGTCGCGGCGGCGTGGGCCGGGATTCCCCTGATGGTGGTCCTCGCCTGCCTCGAGCCGGTCTTGCGCTGGACGGGCCACGTCGGCGATCTGCCCTTCGGCGAGGCTTCCACCGCCGCTTTTTTCGCGCTGACGATGACCTCGTTCGGCTACGCCTACGCCGCCGGCGCGCACGTGCGCCTGGACGTTCTCAGCCGCCGCTTCTCGCCGCGAGCGCGCGCCGCCATCGAATTGTCGGGCGCCGTGCTGATCGTTCTGCCGCTCTGCGCAGTGGTGGTGATGGACGGGGCCGAGTCGGCCTGGCGTTCCTTCCAGCAGGCGGAGCGCTGGGCGGACACCGCCTGGACCCTGCAATGGCTGCTGCGCGCCTGGGTACCCGCCGGCTTTCTCCTCTTGATGCTCGCAAGCATCGCCTCGGCCCTGCGCGCGATCATGACGCTCGCCGGCAAATGAGCTTCCTCCTGCCGGCGCTGATGCTGGCCGGCCTCGCGGCGGCGCTTTTCTCCGGCCTGCCGGTGGCGGTCGTCCTCATCGGCGTGGCATTTCTCTTCGCGGGCCTGGGCATGCTGGCCGGAAGCGTCCGCATCGAGGAGATGGGGGCGATTTTCCATCGCGTGTACGGCACGCTGTCGGACCGCGACGAGGTCCTGTACGCCGCCGTGCCGATGCTGCTGTTCATGGGGGCGATCCTGCACGAAAGCCGGCTCGCGGCGGACCTTCTCGCCGGAGCCGCGCGCCTTTTCGGCCGAGTCCGCGGCGGCCCTGCGCTCGCGACGCTCGCCGTGGCGGCGATCCAGGCGCCGGCCGCCGGAATGGTGGGCGCCTCGACCGGGGCGCTTGCGCTGTACGCCCTGCCCGCACTCAGGCGGCACGGCTACGGCACGCAGGAAGCCGCCGGCCTCGTCGCCGCGGCCGGCACGCTCGGCGTGGTCGCACCTCCCGGCATCATGCTTTTTTTCGTTGCGGACGCCATTGGCGTGCAAGTGCCGGCCCTGTTCCTCGCCATGCTGGGCCCGCTCGCGCTGCTGCTGCTCCTCTATTTCGGGTATGCCGTAGTGCGTGGCTCACCCAGCCCCGTTCGGGACAACGCCGTGGTAGTACATGCCTTGGATGCCCTGATCCCGGCACTGCTCATGATCGCCCTGGTGGTGATCGTCGCCCTGGGCTACGCGACGATTTCCGAGGCCGCGGGGCTGGCGGCGCTGGGCGCGGTGCTTGCGGCGGTGGCACGCGGCAGGATGACCTGGAGCGCGCTCGACGCCGCGATCCGTCGCACCGCGCTGGTGAGCGCCATGATCTTCTTCATCTTCGTCGGCGCCAGCGTCTTCTCGCTGGTCTTCCGCCTGCTGGGCGGCCAGGCGATGATCTCCGCCGCCGCAGCGGCCCTGGGCGCCCGTGGAGCGGTGGCGCTCGCTGCCGCAATGATTTTCGTGTTCGTGCTCGGCTGTTTTCTGGACTGGCTGGAGATCGTCGTCATCGCGCTGCCCGCTTTGGCGGGCGCCCTCGTCGCGGCGGACGTCGGCGCGCAATTCGGCAGCGCTCAGCTTGCGGCCTGCTGGATCGGCGCGCTCTTTGCCATCAACCTGCAGACCTCGTTCCTGACGCCGCCCTTCGGCTACGCGCTATTCCTGGTGCACGGCGCTACCGGGGGCGCGGTGACGATCCCGCAGGTTTGGCGAGGCGCGCTTCCATACCTGATACTGCAGCTAATCACCCTCGTTGCCGTGGCTGCGCTCCCGGACCTGGCCACTTGGCTCCCGGCCCAAATGCTCGATCTTTCCGTACCGAAAGGCCCCAAGTTCAATGAGTAAAACCGCAATGAAAGTCATCGCCATCGAGGAGCATTTCATCACGCCGCTGTACCGGGAGAAGGTCGGCGCGAACGAATTCCGCAATTTCTACCTGAAGAGCCGCGGCGAGCAGCTCGGCCACGACATCGTGCAGCAGAACTCCGACCTCGGCGCCGAGCGCCTGGCGCACATGGACGCCGCCGGCGTCGACGTACAGGTCCTGTCCTTCGGCTCGCCGGGCCCGCAGGCCTTCGGCGCCGAGGTCGCGATCCCCATGGCCCGCGACGCCAATGATCGACTTTACCAGGCTGCCCAGAAATATCCTGGACGCTTTGCCGGCTTTGCGGCGCTGGCGACGGCGGATCCGGAAGCCGCGGCGCAGGAGCTAGAGCGCTGCGTGAGCAAGCTCGGCTTCAAGGGCGCGATGATCCACGGGCACACGCGCGGCAGCTTTCTCGACGAGCGCAAGTACTGGACGATCTTCGAATGCGCGCAGGCGCTCGGCGTGCCGATCTATCTGCACCCGACGCTGCCGCACCCGGACGCCGCGAGGGCGTACTTCGAGGGCTACGAGGAGCTGGCGCGCGCCGGCTGGGGCTTCGCGGTGGACACCAGCTGCCATTTCCTGCGCATCGTCTTTGCCGGCGTGTTCGATGCCTATCCGCGGCTGAAAATCATCCTCGGCCACCTCGGCGAAGGGCTGCCCTTCGCCATGCACCGGCTGAACGAGCATACCTGGCGCAGCGCCGCGCGGCGTGGCCTCAGGAAGACGCCTTTGCAATACCTGCGGGAAAATTTATTGGTGACGACGAGCGGCAACTGGTACGAGCCGGCGTTCCTGTGCACGCTGCTCGCGCTCGGCGCCGACAACATCCTGTTCGCGATCGACTGGCCCTACGAGGCCAACAAAACCGGAATCGAGTTTCTCCGCAAGATCTCCATCTCGGAGGCAGACCGGGAAAAAATCTCCCATCTGAACGCCGAACGCCTGCTCGGGCTGTAGTCACTTGCGGCGCTGCTGCGCCAGCCAGATCACCAGGTCCCAGGCGTTGTGGATGCCGACCACGAGCAGGAGGAGCGTCGCGAACGCCAGCATCGGCGCGCCGAGCGCGCTGCCGCGCCAGATGGCGATGGCGGCCGCGGGGAGCAGCGCGTAGCTCAGGAAAGGCAACCCGATGAAGAAGACCCAGTCTTCTGCGTCGAGCTTCTGCAGGCGCCAGTGATACTGGCCCCCGGCCCAGAGCAAATAAGCCAGCCCGGCGACGCCGGCCAGGGCGAGCAGTACCGCGAGCGCTGGCGGCGCAATATGCGGGACCAGCATGAACGCCGAGACGCCGAGCGCAGTGGTGAAGAACACCATGGTCGGCGTCACGAAGGCGCGCACGCCGGCTTTGGGGCGCTCTGCGATCGTCTCCGGACTGATGGAAATGACGACGAACATCAGGCCGGTGAGGGCGGCGGCGGAGGTTCCCACCAGCAGATAGAACTCGTGCCAGCCTTCGATCATCGCGGCGGCGTCCAGGGCTTGTCCGCCCACGCCACGCCCATGCGCGCGACCTGGGCATCGATGAGGTAGGGCTTACCCTCCAGCGTGGCCTTGCGAGCGCGGCCGAGGGCCGCCTTGAGCTGCGCCGGCGATTCGGCGACTTCCGCCTCGACGCCGAATCCCTTGGCGATCCAGGCCATGTTCATGTCCGGGCTGCCGAGATAGTCGTGGAAGAAATGCCCCGTCTGCACCATGCGCCCGCCCGGCACCTTCTCGATGACGCGGCTGTGCGGGCCGCCGTAGGCGTGGTTGTTGTACACGACCGTGATCACCGGCAGCTCCAGGCGTGCCATGTTCCAGAGCGCGGTGGGGCCGAAGACGAAGGAGCCGTCGCCGACCAGGCAGATCACCTGGCGTTTCGGGCGCGCGAGCTTCACTCCTGCTGCGGTGCCGACGCCAGAGCCGAGGTGCGCTCCGTAGTAGAAGAACAGCTCCCTGCCGCCTTCGGGGTTGAAATCGAAGCCGTGCAGGTTCACCGAGCCGGCTTCGTGCACGATGATCGCGTCGCGGTCGGCGAACTGCGCCACTTCGTGCGTGACGCGGTCGGCGAGCATCGGGCTGCGCTCCCACTCCGGGTTCCTCGCCACCAGCCGGCGCAGCGCCGCCGCCTGGTCGTGAAAGCGGCGTACTTCTTCGCTTCTCTCCCGAATTCTTTTTCTTGTTGAATCTGAGAGCAGCTGCGCGACCGCCGCGATGAGATCGTCGAGGCCGTAGGCGACGTCTGCCACCAGCGGCACTTCCGTGCTGATCACGTTGCCCATGCTCCCGCTGTCGATGCGCATGTCGATGAACTTCACGCCGCGGCCGACGATCGGCGCCGGGCTGTTGTGCTGCAGCTTGTTGCCGACGTTGATGACCACGTCGGTATTTTTCGGGAAGTCGAGCGTGGCGAGCCGGGCGGCCGGCGGGCTGCCGACCCACAGCGGATGCGCTTCCGGGAAGCTGGCGAAGATCTGCCGCGCCTGCGTCACCGGCATGCCGAGCAGCTCGGCGAGCTTCACCGCCTTCGCCACGGCCCGGGCGTTGTACACCTCGTCGCCGACGATCATGAGCGGCATGCGCGCCTCGACCAGCAGCTTCGCCGCGCGCTCGAGCTCCGCCGGATTGGGCCGCACGCGCATGCGCGGATCGACCTTCTCCTGCGCGATGACTTCGGCGCGGATGCGCTCGTCGTTGAGGTCCGAATGCCACGACGCGTAGGTCGGGCCATAGGGCGGCGTCCAGGCCGCCTTGAACGCGCGCCGCACGGTCTCGGGGATCATGTCCGCGCGGCGCGCGAGCCAGGCGTACTTGGTGAGCGGCGCGACCAGCTGCTCCTGGTTGGCGACCTCCTCGAAGCCGTCGCGCCCGGCGCGGCCGGTCTGGTCGGTGCGATAGCTGTAGAAGACGAGCGGCGTCTGCTCCTTGAAGGCGTTGAACATCTGGCCCATGGCGTTCGCCAGGCCCACCACCGCCGCCTGCATGACGATGGTCGGCTCGCCGGAGGCCTTCACGTAGCCCGCGGCCATGGCGGCCCCGGGGCCCTCGTGCGGCGTGAGGATGTACTTGAGCTGCGGGCGGTCGACGAGCGCCTCGTAGAAATGCGCGTCCTCGCTCGCCGAGTTGCCGAAGATGTACCGGACGCCCGAGGCGATGAGCTGCTCGGCGAAGCACTCGGCGCCGGTTCCCTCGACGAGCCTAATTCCCTCCGCAGCCTGGGCGTGAGCGAGCGGGACGAGCGACTCGAGAACGGATTTGGCCGCCGTGAGCGAGATCCCCGCGGTAGTGAGTCCCTTGAGAAAACCGCGCCGCGAGATCGAGCGCGACAGATATTGCGCCACGAGCTCTCTCATTGGGGTTTCCTCCCGTATACCGCGGCGAGATAGTCCGCCATCGCCTTGATGTCTTCCTCGGTCCACAGCGCGCCGCGTCCCACCATGCGGTAGAGCACGCTCTCCCAGCCGCGGCGGTCCTGCCGGTGATCCATCCACATTCCCGCGCTGTGGCATTGGAAGCACTTGGCCAGCAGCGTCTCCTTGCCCGGCGCGTCCGGAAACCCTGGCGCCTTCGGCGGCTGCTGCGCCAGCGCGGCGCGCGACAGGAGCAACGCGCCGAGCAAAGCGAGCAGCACGCTAGACGAGCGGCACAAAATCGTATTCACCGATGCCCTGCAGCACGAGGAAAGTCGCCGAACTCTGCCCGCCATTGGCGACCAGGTGCGCGCGGCGCGGTTTCACCGAATACGTATCGCCGGGGGCGAGCCGGACCTCCTCCTTGGGATCGCGCAGGAAGATCCTCAGGTTTCCCTTCAGCACGTAGAACGTGTCCTGGACATGGTTGTGATAGTGCCAGGGCACCTTCTGGGTCTTCGAAAGCTGGATCTCGGTAATGCGAAAGCCGGGCCGCGCGGCGTGCTCGGCGCGGCGCTCGACTTCGTAGAGATGGGTGCCGTCCTTTATCGCTTCCATGGTTGTGCCCCGTATGCGCTCAATACGTTAAACCAAATCGACGATGAGGTTCGAGAGCCGCTGCGGATCGGCGAGCAGCGCGTCGCTCGGGCCGTAATGGGCGACGCGGCCGCGGTTGAGGACCAGCGCGTGCTGCGTGACGCCGAGCGCTACCTTGGCGTGCTGCTCGACGAGAACCAGCGCGAGGGAATCTTCGGCGATCAATCTGTTGAATGCCCTGAGGAGGGATTCGATGATGATCGGGGCGAGGCCCTCGAGCGGCTCGTCCATCAGCAGGAGCGAGGGGTTGCCCATCAGCGCGCGGCCGATGGCGAGCATCTGCTGTTCGCCGCCGGAGATCTGGTTGCCCCGGTGGGAGCGCCGCTCCGCGAGGCGCGGGAAGAGGTCGTAGACGCGCTCGAGCGTCCAGCGGCCGGGACGCCCGGCGACGCCGAGATTTTCCTCGACGCTGAGCGAGGCGAAGATCTCGCGCTCCTGCGGCACGAAGCCGACGCCCAGGCGCGAGCGCTGATAGACCGGCAGGCGGGAAATCGATTTCCCGGAAAGCAGAATGTCTCCCGAGTGGAAGCTGGTATGGCCCATGATGGTGGCGAGCAGCGTGGTCTTGCCGACGCCGTTGCGTCCCAGCACGGCCAGCGCGCCTCGCTCCCGCAGAACGAGGTCGACGTCCTCGAGGACCACCGTCTGACCGTATCCGGCGCGCACGCGCTCGAGCCGCAGCGCGTCAGCCATGATGCTGCTCGCCGAGGTAGACATCGTGGACGCGCCGGTCGCGCGCGACTTCCTGCGGCGTGCCCTCCAGCAGCACTTCGCCCTGCACCAGCACCGTGATGCGGCGCGCGAAGCGGAACACCAGGTCCATGTCGTGCTCGATGATCAGGACCGCGATTTCAGGGGGCAGCTTTTCCAGGAGCTGCAGGATCCTCTCGGCCTCCGCCGAGGGCACGCCGGCCGCCGGCTCGTCGAGCAGCAGCACCCTGGGCCGCAGCCCGAGCGCGATCGCGATCTCCACCAGGCGCTGCTTGCCGTAGGGCAGGTCGATGACGGGCGTAGCCAGGTCGTCGGCGAGACCCAGCGTGGCAAGCAGCTTTGTGGATTCATCTATTATTTCCTGGTAACTGCCCGCGGCGCGCCACATGCGCAGGGCGATGCGGCGGCGCTCGGCGACGGCGAGCGCGACGTTGTCGAGCACCGGAAGGTTGCGGAACAGGCTGTTGATCTGGAAGGTGCGGCCGAGGCCGCGCTTCACGCGCTGCGCCTGCGGCGCCCGGGTTACGTCATCGCCGCCGAGAAGGATGCGGCCGGAGGAGGGACGCAGCGCCCCCATCAGCATGTTGACGAAGGTGGTCTTGCCCGCGCCGTTGGGGCCGATGAGCGCGTGCCGGTCTCCGGGCCGCAGCCGGAAATCGATGCTCTGCGCGACCGTCAGCGCGCCGAAGCTCTTGCAGAGGCTGCGGGTTTCGAGAACGGCATCCATTTATCGATCAGACCGAGTATGCCGCCGCGGGCGAAGAGAACCACCACCACCAGCAGCAGGCCGATGCCCAGATACCAGTATTCGGGGAACTGCTTGGCGAGCAGGTCCTGCGCGACGAGGTAGGCGAGCGGGCCGATGAAAGCGCCGTACAGGCGGCCGACCCCGCCGAGGATCAGCATGACCAGCAGCTCGCCCGAAGGCTCGAAGCCCAGCACGTTGAGGCCGACAAACTGGTTGGTCTGCGTGAGCAGCGCGCCGGCGACCCCGGCCATCACCGCCGAGAGGGTGTACACGCCGACCAGCCGCCAGTAGACCGGCGCGCCGATGGCGTGCATGCGCTGGGTGTTCTCGCGGATGCCGGTGAGCATGGCGCCGAAGGGCGAGTAGATCAGCCTGCGCGCGAGCAGCCAGCCGAGGAACAGCACCGCCAGGCAATAGAGGAAGGCGGTCCTGCCGAACAGATCGAACTTGAAGGCGCCGAGGATCGGTGCCACCACCACGCCGGACAGGCCGTCGGCGCCGCCGGTGAGCGAGGTCGCCTTGTTGGCGATCTCGAGGATGATCGAAGTAATGGCGAGGGTGAGCATCAGCAGCGTGAGGGCGCGCGTGCGCAGGATCACCGCGCCGGTGAGCGCGCCGAGCAGTCCCGCCGCCGCGGCCGCCGCCGCCATCTGCACGAAGGGCTCGCTCACGCCGGCTTTCGCGCCGAGGATTCCGGCCACATAAGCGCCCAGCCCGAAGAACGCGCTGTGCCCGAGCGTGATGATGCCGGCGTAGCCGAGGATCAGGTCGAGCGACAGCGCGAACAGGATGTAGATCAGGATGCGCGCGCCGAGCGAGAGATATTCGGGCAGCAGGAAGAAGGCGGCGAGCGCGGCGATCCACGGCAGCCACTCCGGCCAGCGGATGCGCGCGTCTACGGTGTATCCGCCGCCGTGCATCATGCGCGCGCTCCGAACAGGCCTTGCGGCCGCCACAGCAGGATGGCGATGGTCGCCGCGTAGATGAGGAAGGCCCCGAGCTCGGGAATCCAGTACTTGCACGCCGTATCGGCGATGCCGATGAGGAGCGCCGCGACGAACGGGCCGCGCAGCGACCCCAGCCCTCCGACGGCGACCACGATCAGGAAGTACACCAGGTGCTCGAACGGATAGCTCCACTGCACCGGGATGATGTCGGCGCCCAGCGCGCCGCCCAGGCCGGCGAGCCCGCTGCCGAGGGCGAAGGTCAGCGTGAAGAGCCGGCGGGTGTCGATTCCCACCGACTGCGCCATGCCGCGGTTGTCGACCGCCGCGCGCACCATCGCGCCCCAGCGCGTGCGCTCGACGCCGAACCACAGCGCGGCGATCAGCGCCGCGCTGAACACGATGAGGAACACGCGGTAGGTCGGGAAGCCGCGGCCGGCGATGTCGATCTCGCCTTTCAGGTACCCGGGCAGGAACACCGGCGGCGCGAGCGTGCCGTAGATCATGCGCGCCACCGCCGCCGCCACGAAGATGAGCCCGATGGTGAACAGCACCTGCGCCAGCTCGCCCGCGCCGTAAAGCCGCGAGTAAAGCAGGCGTTCCAGTACCACGCTGGCCAGAGCCACGCTGACAAAGGCGAGGGCGAGCGCGAGCGGGAAAGGCACGCCGAAGCGGCCGAGCGCGGTGGCGAAGACGTAGCCCCCGGCCATGGCGAACACGCCGTGCGCCAGGTTGATGAAGCCCATCAGGCCCATCGTCACCGACAGGCCGACGGAGATCACATACAGGATCATGCCGTAAGCCGCGCCGTGGAAGGCGACGCTTACGAGCGAGGAAAGAAACTCCGCCAGGGGCTTACTTCTTCTTCTGCAGCTCTTTCCAGGGATCCTTCACCGCGGTGGCGACCGTCTCGAGCTCGACGTTGGCCGGCTGCCCGCCGACCTTGCGCACTTCGCGCAAGTACTCGTTCTGCACGATGTCGCGCGTCTCCGGATCGATCGAAATCGGGCCGCGGGGGCTGTCCGCGTTCTGGTAGCGCTTGAAGATCTCCATCGTCTGGTCCGGGTCGAGCTTGCCCTTCTGGGTCTTGATCGCCGCGAAGATCATGTCGGTGCCATCCCACGAGGCCGCGGAAAGGAAGTTCGGCACCTCGCTCGAGCCGTATTCCTTCTTCCATGCGGCGACGAACGCCTTGTTGGCGGGGCGCTCGGCCGCCGCGGAATAGTGGTGCACGGTCAGCACGCCGATCGCGACATCGCCCATGTTCGGCAGCTCCTCGTCGGTGGTGATGTCGCCCGGCCCGATCAGCTTGATGCCGGCCTTGTCGAGGCCCAGATCGGAGAAGTTCTTCATCACCGCGGTCGCCGTCTTGCCGGCCGGGATGAACACCATGAGCGTGTCGGGCCTGGCATCCTTCACGCGCTGCATGTAGGCCGCCCAGTCGGGGTTCTGCAGCGGCACGCGCACGCTGCCGAGGATCCTGCCGCCGCCTTCGGTGAAGCCCTTGGTGAAGGCTTCCTCGGAATCGTGGCCGGGGCCGAAGTCGCTCACCAGCGTGTAGGCGGTCTTGAATCTCTTCGACGCCCACTGTCCGAGCGGATAGCTCGATTGCCAGAGGGTGAAGGAAATTCGCGCGATGTAGGGCGAGCGCGCCGTGATCACGGAAGTGCCGGCGTTCATGATGACGAAAGGCACCTTCGCCTCGGTGGCGATCGGCGCGATGGCCATCGCGTTGGGCGTGAAGATCACGCCGGCGAGCAGGTTCACCTTGTCGCGCACCACCAGCTCCTGCGCGAGCTGGCGCGCCTTGTCCGGGTTCGGCCCGGTGTCGTCGCGCGTCAGCAGCTCGATCTTCACGCCGGGCGGCAGCTCCTTCTCGTGCAGCTTGATGTACAGGCGCACGGCGCGCTCCATGTACGGCCCGAGGTTGCCGTTGAGCCCGGAATAGCTGGTGATGAAGCCGATCTTGATGGTCTGCGCAAAGGCGCCGGACGCGCACAGCGCAAACGCCGC
>Ga0307469_10000618_pt1 | contig 13014 bp, 11 predicted proteins | sample atmos_gasesAM2C__FD_203084 | JGI IMG/M metagenome (GOLD analysis project Ga0307469, IMG submission 203084) | Hardwood forest soil microbial communities from Morgan-Monroe State Forest, Indiana, United States - atmos_gasesAM2C_515 | ecosystem: Environmental > Terrestrial > Soil > Temperate...
CGGCAAAATAGTTCGCCCGTCTCACTGCTTTAGAGTTTCGCGTTCTTGCGGGCGCGCGCAACGCCAGCTCGGAGACCGCGCTCAACCATCAACGAGTAGCCCGACTTATCCATCGCGGCCATCACGGTGGCAGCGATGCCGCCAGGCGTAGCCGCTTCGTGCAGGAGCGCGTCGAGCGGCTCGCTCCCTTCCCGCCACGAGAAGATGCCGTCAGCAAGCGCGTGCGCGGCGGCGACGTGAGCCGTCTTGCGATCCAGTCCGAGACTCTGCGCGGCTCTCGCGAGCGTAGCGAGCGCGTGATATCCATGGCTCGCGGAGTACGTCACGGTAAAGGCGTCGAATTTGCGCTCGGGCACTTCGATGACCGTGCCCACGCGGGCGAAGAAGTTGTTGACTTGCCGCCTCGCAGCTGGTGGGCAATCACGAGCGAATGTTACGGCTGTCAGGCCTCGTCCGGCGCGAGCCACAGGGCTCGGCATGGCACGAGCCCAGCGAATGGGAAGGTGCGCCCGCAGCTTCGCGAGTGGGATGCCTGCTGCCAGGCTGCAGCCTACGAGCGGGATTTTGCCACGCATTGAAGCTCGCCAGTTGGTAGCATTTTCGTTCAGTCTTTCGAGAACTCCGGCAACGGCGTCGGGCCGCACCGCGATGATCAGTAGAGGCGCTTGCGCAACGGCAGCGATCAGTTCGGGCTCAGGAACTATGCCGAATTCCCTCTGCAGTGCACGGAGCTTGTGAGGATTCCGATCGTGCACGATGACTTGCGATGGATCATCCCGCATCCGCAAACCCGCAAGCAGCGCCGACGTGATCCGCCCGCCCCCTAGAAACACTGTTCCCGTCATGCCAGCCCCGAGCACGCCTCATCGGCAGCTGCAATTAGCACCTGAACGTCTTGCTCCGTGTGCGCAGTGGAAAGAATCCAGTGCAATCCGTTGGATGGCGTCATGTAGATGCCGCGATCCAGCAGGCGGTGAATGAAGCGCGAAAACTTTCTCGTGTCGGCGTACCGGCAGTAGTCGCGATAGTCACAGATCGCATCTTTTTCGGTGAAGTAGATCTGAAACATCGGGCCAAAGCCCTGCACGGCGGCCGCAATCTTCCTGCGGCGGAAGACGTCGCGCAATCCGGCAATGGCGGTGTCGCCGACGGCGAACAGCTTGCGGTGCGTGCCTTCCGCGCTGAGCAAATCAAGGTTGGCTGCGACAACCTTCATGGTGAGCCGGTGCCCGTTGAACGTTCCGTAATGCAAGACCATGTGCTCGGACCAGCGCATCCGATCGAGAATCGCGCGCGGACCAGCCACAGCGCCGATCGGAAATCCTGCGCCCAATGCCTTGCCGAAAGTCGAGAGGTCAGGCTTCAGGTTGTAGAACTGCTGGCATCCGCCGGGCGCGTAGCGGAATCCGGTCACCACCTCGTCGAGGATGAAGAGCGCTTCATACTGATGGGCGAGATCGCAGACTTTCTGCAGGTAGCCGTCGCGCGGTGGGATACAACCCATGTTCGCCATGATGGGCTCGGTGATGATGGCCGCGAGTTCGCGACCGTAAACACGCAAGATCTTCTCGAGCGTCGGAACATCGTTCCAGGGAGCGACGATGACGTCATCGAAGACCGACGGCGGAATCCCTTCGGAGTCAGGAATCTTGGTGGGATTGCCCGGTGGGCCCAGTTGTTCGACGGGATGGCCGTGCCCGTTGAGGCAGTAGGGATCGTACCAGCCGTGGTAGTGACCTTCGAACTTCAAAAACTTCGTGCGCCCGGTATGAGCGCGGGCGAGGCGCAGTGCGAGCATGGTCGCCTCGCTGCCGGTATTGGCGAAGCGCACCACCTCGGCGGACGGAACCATGCGGCAGAACCGCTCGGCGGCCTCCGCTTCGGCGGGCGTAGCAGCGGCGAAGTGTGAGCCCTCGGCAATGGTTTGGGACACGACCTCGACGATCTTCGGGTGCGCGTGTCCTTGGATCAGCGCGCCGAACGACATCATGAAATCGACGTACTCGTTGCCATCAACATCCCAGACGCGGGAGCCGCGTCCACGCTCCAGGGCGATAGGGCCGGGCGAGTAGACGGCGGTCCCACGCGAAGGGGAGTTCACGCCTTCTACGAGGGAGTTCTGGGCGCGGGCGAAGTATTGCTGGGACTTGGTTCGCGACGAAGTGGAGGAGATCTGCGTCATGGTTCCAGTTTCAATCTGCCGTGCCCCCACCATCCACCACTAAGGCCGCGCCCGTCATGAACGACGAATCATCAGTTGCCAGGAACAGCACGGCTTTGGCAATCTCCTCTGTGTTGCCGACCCGCCCCAGCGGACGGTTGGCGCACCCGGCGATGTAATCTTCCCACTTTTGTCCCCGCATTTTCGCATCCTGCGGAAGCATCGGCGTTTCCACATCGCCCGGACAAATACAATTCACGCGAATCCCCTGCCGGCCGTGGTCGATCGCCATGGCCTTCGTCATCAGCACGACGCCGCCCTTGGACGCGCAGTAGGCAACCGCCTTGTCACCGCCCACGATGCCCCAGCCGGAACTGTTGTTGATGATCACGCCGCGGCCCTGGGCGATCATGCCGGGCAGCGCCGCTTTCGACATCAAGAACGTGCCTTTCAGGTTGATGTCGATCTGCTCGTCCCACTCTTCTTCGGAGCACTCCAGCGTGTCATGGGGATAAAAAATGCCCGCGTTGTTGAACAGGATGTCGATCCGGCCGAAGGTCTTCACCGTTTCATTGACCGCGCGCTCGCATTCGGCAGCTCTGCGGACGTCGGTGCGCAGGAAGATGGCCTTGCCGCCCATTTCAAGAACGGCGGCGGTGACGGCGTGACCCCGCGTCTCGTTTCGTCCCGTAATGGCGACGGCCGCGCCTTCGCGGGCGAACAGGAGGGCGGTCGCTTCCCCGATGCCGGAAGTTCCCCCGGTGATCAGCGCGATCTGGCTTTTCAAGCGCATAGGGCTGTCTGAAAGACATTCAGGGTACACGAAAAGCATTGCCCGGCGGGTTCCTCAAGAAAATAGCCGAACTGTCGAAAGAAACCATGAGGGATCTTGCTCATGATCGAGCGTCGCAGCGAGCCGAGGGTCCGGATCGCAGTGCGGGTCACCGTTTCGGGCACCGACACCCGATGTGAAGAATTTTCGGAAAGCGTGGTGGCCACCAACCTGAGCCGCGGTGGAGCTTTGCTGTCGCGGGTCGCGGCGGAACTGCGCTGCGGCGACCTCATTGCCGTGCGCTATGGGGTCTGCCTGGCGCGTTTCAGGATCGTTTGGGTCTTGGATATGGGAAACGAGGGCAGCGAGGTGGCCATTCACCGGCTTCGAGGCCAGCCTTGTCCGTGGGAGGGCGTGCTTCCCCAGCCAGAGATGGTGAGCCGTTAGCGGCCATCTGTCAGGATGATCGCACTCGGGAGATGGAGTTCATGACAGGGAAGGCGTACAGCAACACACGGCGTTATCAACGTCATTCGATGGACGCACCGATCCGGGTGATCGTGCACCGAACGAGAAAGACCACGGTGTTCCTCGCGCGGGGCAATGAGTTGAGTGAAGGGGGCGTGGCGCTCACGGCAGGCGTGGAGCTCAACCCCGGCGATGAAACCGAAATCGAATTCACGCCCCCGTACTCCAGGCTGCCGATCCGCATTCGAGGCATTGTCCGCAACCGGGCAGGCCACCGGTATGGAATGGAGTTCGTCGCCGCGGACGCGCGCGAGAACGAGCAGGTGGATCGCCTGCGGCTGTTGTTGGTGGTACTGAGCACGAACTAAATCACGAACTAGAACTTCATCGGCTGGCCAGGCTGCCCGCCGTTTCCGCTCCGTCGCAGGTGAAGACCGGGCCCGAAATGTACGCGGCGTCGTCAGAGGCGAGATACGCGAAGAGCGCCCCGATCTCCTCGGGCCGGGCGTGGCGGCGTAACGGGATTTTGCGGTTAACCTCTTCCAACATGGCGTCGGTGTACTCGGCGCGTTGCATGGGGGTGAGCACGTAGCCGGGAGCGATGGCGCAAACCCGCACCTTGGGAGCGAGTTCCAGCGCCATGGTCTTTGTGAGTTCAATCACTCCCGCCTTGGTCGCGTTGTAGTCCGCGTAGAAAGGCATTCCGACCAGGCCATTGGTGGAGGCGGTTTGCAGGATCACGCCACTGCCTCGTTCCCACATATGCCGGGCGGCGGTTTGCGCGACGTAGAAGACGCCGGTCAGATTCACAGCAAGAATCTTGTCCCATTCCTCGGGGGTGATCTCCAGAAAATTGTGACGGATGGAGATGCCAGCATTGTTGATGAGGACGTCGACAGCGCCCATCAACTGAACCGCTTGGGCAAACGCGGACTGCACTTGCTGGAGGCTGGAGACGTCGGCGGCTACCGTGCCGGAGAGTTTGGGGAGTTGACGCTCGATTTCAGCACGACCTTTTTCGTCGCGGTCGAGTACCACAACTTTCGAGCCTTCTTCCAGGAAACGGGCGGCCGTGGCGGCGCCGATACCGCTGGCGCCTCCGGTGATCAGGACACGTTTGTTCTGCAGACCACGCATGTGGGCCTCCCGGGTAGCGGGACAGGATACCGGGTTGTGGGCGTGGGGAAAAGCAGAGATTGAGGAGCTTCTAACCGCAAGAACGCGAAGAAGCGCCGCCAAGGGCGCAAAGGAAATCTCGGATGTTTTTGTTCGTGACGTTCTTTCAGGCCTTTCTTCGCGACCTTGGCGTTCGCTTTGCGAACTTTTGCGGTTAAGGGCTTTTGTTCGTGGTTTAGATACCTCGCTGGATTCGAGACAAAGAGCAGCCTCGTTCGTTACTCTCAAGGGCTGCGAGAGCGAATTGAATCAGGAGGTCCGCGCTTGGCAGAGCAAGATAAAACAGAATGCCGGGAATCGGGCGTAGTTGTTATCACCGGTGCAAGCCGCGGAATCGGCGCGGCTACGGCGCGTCTGGCTGCAGTCCGCGGATTCGCGGTTGCGGTCAACTACACGACGGGCGAAAAAGAAGCGGCGGACGTCGTGCGCGACATCGTCGCCCGCGGGGGGAAAGCGTCGGCGATTCAGGCGGACTTGGCTAAAGAATCGGACATCGTGCGGCTGTTCGTCGAGGCGGAGCGCCAGATTGGGCCGATACGCGGCCTGGTCAACAACGCCGGTGTCACAGGAGGGTTTGCGCGGGTCGAGGACGTGACGGCCAACCTGCTGGAACGCTTGTTCGCCATCAACGTCTCCGGCGCGATCCTGTGCGCGCGAGAAGCCGTAAAGCGGATGTCGACCCAGCATGGCGGCAGCGGCGGCTCCATCGTGAACATTTCGTCGCTGGCGGCACGGACGGGATCCCCGGGCGAATGGGTGCATTACGCGGCCAGCAAAGGCGCGATCGACACGTTCACCATCGGGTTGGCGCGGGAAGTGGCAAAGGAGGGGATCCGGGTGAATGCCGTTGCTCCCGGCCTGGTGGAAACGGGGATTCATGCGGCCAACGGCGAGCCCGGGCGGCTGGAGCGATTGAAGAGGACGATTCCGATGGGGCGTCCGGGCAAGCCGGAAGAGATTGCAGAGTCGGTGGTCTGGCTGCTGTCTTCGGCGGCTTCGTATGTTACGGGGGCGGTGTTGGAGGTGGGAGGAGGTCGGTAAAGGCGCCTTGACCGAGATTCGTTTTGCTGCGTGAGTGATTGGACCGCTTAACCGCAAAGGTCGCAAAGAAACGGCCGGGAAAGGCGAAAAAATAATCGAGTCTGCCTTTCTTCGCGACCTTGGCGCTCCTTGGCGAGCTTCGCGGTTAAAGGCTCTTGCCCCCGGCTAAAACACGACCACGGGTGGCACTCGTTAGAACCCCGGCTTCCCTCGGAACAGCATCACCAGCTCAATTACCAGAATCACCACCACCATCAATTCCAGCACGAAGGCCCTGCTCTGGTTGAACTGGTCGACCATGAAGTGATAGAGCTCTTCGGCGGTTTTCAGCTTTTGCTGAACGAGGTTTTTGTAGTCCGGCACGCCTACCTTCGAGGCGGCGAGCTTGTACAGGCGGGCGGAAAACATGTCGCTCAGGAACTTGATGGCGTTGTCGGCGTGTTCGGTGAGCTCGTCCACATCAAGCAGGACGGTATGCAGCTTGGTGGCGGCATTGGCGGTGCGCCAGCGCGACCACAAGCTATTGCCTCCGGTCTCGAGGAAGTCGTAGACGCCCTCCAGCTCGCGAGTCAGGAGTTCATCGTAGTGGCGGAATTCGAGGAGCTGGGAATTCGCGTATTCCAGCAACTGAATCGCGGTTTCGGCTCCGGTCACGCTGTCGTACAGGAAGGCCGCGTTCCAACCAATCACCGTAAGGTCATTCGGGTAGTACGAGATCCGGCCTTGCAGAATTTCCTGACGCTCACCGTCGGACAGCGGCAAGGTCTCTCCGCGGACGATCTGGGCGATCTGGTCGCCGTGGGACCTCAAGATTTCACTGGCCGGCGGTTGGGAGGCCATTTCCCGCACGTGAAAGATGAAGTAGTCCTCGTGCAGCCAGTTCTCGTAGGGCTTAATGAGCGCCGGGCCGGCACGCTCGAGGCGCTTCTTGACGATGCGCGAGGCCAAAGCGGTGAAATCGGTGTCCCAGACCCAGCGCCCGGAAAGGCGAACCAGGTCATTCCATTCGCCCGAAAACGGCAGTTCGAAGACCACGCTCAGCACGCCGTAGTCGTAATACTTGATCTGGCCGTCGAGGCGCTCGCCGCTATCGAGCACGAGCGCTTCAATCGGCTCCACTACCGGTGGGCGTTGATACTGCACGTATCCCGGGGCGGGATGCTTGAAGCTGGCCCCGGCGGTGCGGGCGCTGAAAATCTTGCGAAGCTCGTCTAGGCGGATTTCCTCCGCCACGTCAAACTGAATCAGGACCAGAACGGACCCCTGCAGGGAGGTTTCCACCCCCCGGGCGGGAACTGCCTGAAGCTGAATGGAGTCTTTTCCGACCCCTTCGACAATCGTTTCGCGCTCCATGATGTTTCACTCGGGCCCCCCGAGGGCAATCACAGGGAGCAAGACCAAGGCACCGGCACGGGTGGCGCCCCAAAAGGCTGGTACTAAATATTGTCCCAGAAAGTCAGGAGGCTGGCGAGAGGCTTGGGTTCTCTCGGGGCTATTGATAATTAACCCGTTAGAATCAATGCCTTCGGGTGAAATGCCATAGGGCCGCAGCTCCCCCGGCCAAGCCGGCTAAAGCCACACTGGCATGCCGCATCGACCTGCGAACAGCAGCGTCCTGCTCGCGCACCAGCCGCCTTTCCGGGTAGGAACCCGATGGCCCGGCGGGGCCTTCGTGCATCGCCATCTGGAGAACCTCGGCCAGGTGCAGGGCGTGGCGGTCGGTCTCCTGGGAAATCTGCTCCCGGCAGCTGAAGCCGTTGGCGATGACCAGCCAGTCGGGAGGGGCGCGGCGAACTGCGGGAAGCAGTTCGAGTTCTCCAATGGCCAGGGACACGTCGAGCTTGTCGGACTCGAAGCCAAACGAACCGGCCATCCCGCAGCACCCGGCGGCGGGAGCCTGGACATCGAGTCCAATCCTTCCCAGAACGGATTCTTCCGCTTGCATCTTCAGGACAGACTTGTGATGACAGTGGCCGTGGACGATGGCTTTGCGCTCAAGCCGCGGTAGGGGGATGATGCTTTTGTAGTTCTCCAGAAATTCGCTCAGCAGGAAAGTCTGCCGCGATAACCGCTGGGCGCGATCATCGCGCGGAAACAGGTTGCATAGCTCGTCGCGAAATACAGTGATGCAACTAGGTTCCAGTCCAACAATGGGCACCCCGACGGCGATTTCGGACGCCAGCGCATCGAGAATCTCGAGCAGCAAATTCTCGGCGCGGTCGAGCATCCCGAAATCGTAGAGCGGCCGGCCACAACAGAGATTGCCTTGCGGCAACTCGACGCGGAAGCCTGCCGATTCAAGAACGTCAACGGCGGCTTTGGCTGTATTGGGCGAGAAGTAGTTGTTAAACGTGTCGGGCCAGAGGACAACGATCGGGCCGTCGGGATGGCGCGGCCGGTGCCTGCGGAACCAGCTCTTGAAAGTCTGCGGAGCGAAGGCAGGAATTTTGCGTTGCCTGGGGATGCCAACCGTAAACTTCGCGATGTCGCTCAGAAACGGAAGCTGGGTGGCCAGATTCGCTAGACCCGGCGCATTCGACGCGAGGCGCGCCCAAAAGTCGATGTTGCCGAAGGCGTAGTGATTCAGCGGGCGCAGCCGGCCCTCGTGATAATGGGAAAGAAATTCCGCCTTATATGTGGCTACATCGACTGAGACCGGGCACTCGGTCTTGCACCCCTTGCAGGCAAGGCAGAGATCGAGCGAATCCTTCACCTCTCCACTGCGCCAGCCGTCCTGAATGACCTCGCCTTTCGCCATTTCCCAGAGCAAGTGGGCGCGTCCGCGGGTGGAGTGTTCTTCTTCGCGGGTCACGCGGAAGCTGGGACACATCACGCCGCCTTCGTAATGGCGGCACTTCCCTACGCCAACGCACCGCAAGGTAGCATGGGCAAGGCTGCCATGGTCGTGCGGAAACTTGAAGTGCGTGGGCGGACGCCAGGGATCGTAGTCGGGGCCGAGACGTAGATTCTCGTCCATGCGGTAAGGCTCTACGACCTTGCCCGGATTCATCTTCCAGTCGGGATCCCAGGCAGATTTGAACTCGTTGAACGCCTGAATGAGTTCCGGGCCGAACATCTTCGGCAGCAGCTCTGCACGCGCCTGACCGTCTCCGTGTTCCCCGGACAGAGAGCCGCCATAGCCGACCACCAGATCGGCGGCCTCGTTCATGAAATGGCGGAAGCGTGCGATGCCCTCTTCGCTTTCGTAGTCGAAGTTCAACCGCGTATGGACGCAGGCATGTCCGAAGTGGCCGTATAGCGTGCCGTGATAATTGAACTTCGCCATCAAACGCTTCAGATCTCGGAGATACTTCCCCAATTTCTCGGGCGCAACCGCGGAGTCTTCCCAGCCCTCCCAACTGAGAGGCTCGCCGGGGACGTGCGAGATCACGCCCAGGCTGGACTCGCGAAAAATCCACACATATCGGGCTTCGTCTTTCGAGCACAACCTCGCGTTGGGCGGCGTGGCGGTGTGGCTCAACGCCTCGATCATTCCTCGAGCCTGCGTATCAGCATCCGCTTGTGTCTCGCCTCCAAATTCCACGAGCAGCCATCCGCCGCCGGGCGGCAACAGCGCAAGTCCTTCCGCGTTGATGCCGCGGCGACGCGTGTACTCGGCGAGGAGGTCGTCGACCCCTTCGAGCCCGATGGGCTTGTAACCCATCACGTCGGGGACGTGGTCGGCTGCCTGAAAGATGTCCGGATAGCCCAACACGACCAGGACTCGCTCCGGAGGGCTCACCACCAGACGGCAGGTCGCTTCGAGAACCGTTACGCACGTTCCCTCCGATCCAACCAGGGCCCGGGCAACGTGAAAGCCGTTTTCCGGGAGCAGGTAGTTGAGGTTGTAGCCGGAGACGCGGCGCGGGATGTTGGGATAGCGAGTGCGGACAAGATCGCCATTCATATCGGCGATCGACTTCAGCTTCGCGTAGATCTCGCCGCGACGTCCTCCGCTACGGATGATCTGCTCGAGTTCCTCAGGACTCGTTGCGCCTACGCTCATGCGATGGCCGTCGTAGGTCAGGATGTCGAGCGCCTCGATGTTGTCGTCGGTCTTTCCTGCCATCACCGAATGGACGCCGCAGGAGTTGTTCCCGATCATGCCGCCGAGTGTGCAGCGGTCGTGGGTGGCGGGATCGGGAGCGAATGTCAGGTGGTGCTTCTCGGCAGCGCTGCGCAGATGGTCAAGTATCACACCGGGCTGGACGCGGGCCTGTCTGCGAACCGGGTCAATCTCCAGAATCTCCGCCATGTACTTGCTGAAGTCGAGCACAACGGCGGCGTTACAGCATTGCCCGGCAAGAGAAGTGCCTCCACCCCGAGAGAGCACAGGAGCGCCATATTCGCGGCACGTCGCCACGGTGGCGATCACGTCGTCGTTGTTCCGGGGAATCACTACTCCGATCGGTACCTGGCGATAGCTGGAACCGTCGGTCGCATAGAGGGCGCGGCTACGGGAGTCGAAGCGCACTTCGCCGCCGATACGCGCGCGCAGATCCGATGCGAGCGCACCAGCGTCGACCGAGATACTCTTGGCACGTTGGGCGCTCTCTGCGAAGGCAGTGGCGCGCTCCACGGAAAGAATCGGGAGGGGATCGTGGGGAGTCATGGCAAATGGTGACCTTCCATGTTCGAGGAAAACGTGACGCGTGGCAAGGAGATTGGCAATTCGCCAATCCGATGGGAACGTGGACCGAACCGGCCCCTCTTTCGCGGATTGGGCTATAATCGCGGGCGCTTAATAATTGCTCCCGGGTTTGCTGGGAAACGAACCCGCGCGCAACGTCTCCCCCCTACCTTTACAGCGACCTTAGATCCACCTTCACGGAAGGCAAGCCTATGTTCATTTCTCTGAGAAGCGGCCTCATCGTTGTAACTCTGTCCGTGCTTTTGTCAGGATTCACGGCATTCCGCGAGGCACCGGACGGATCGACGCAATCGTCTTCTCCCGCTGTGACCCAGCCAAACCAGGAAACGAAAACGCAAGCCGCGGATAGTCCCACTCCGCAAACCGCGGAGAACCCGGACATCCCCGACGAGCCTCCCGAGGACGAACTGGCTCCGGCAGCAGTCAAGCTGGACGTTTCGCAGGAGTCTCCGCTTCTGCAGGTTCTTTACAATGCCACTCGCGAGACGAAGGAGAAGGAGATTCTCGCGCACCTGGAACGGGCCAAGGCTCTTATCGAGTCGGGCACCGACCTCAAGGCGACCGATCCGCAAGGCCGCACCGCCTTGCACTGGGCAGTATTCGGCTCGAGCTACAGCAACAAATCGTCGGTCACCGTTGCCTACGAAGGTCTCGCCGACGCGATGATCCAACGGGGCATCGATATCAATCACCAGGATCTCTATCAGGATACGGCGCTCGACTACTTGCTTTATTCGCCGTCGTTCGAGATGCAGACGCTGCTGATGGAAAGCGGGGCCACGAGCGGCTTCCTGGTAGCTACCTTCCGCTTCTTTGACCAGATGGAAATGCAGTCTCCGGCATCGGACGTGCCCAAGGCCGTGTCCTTGTCACGCCGGGCTGACCTGTCGCCGGGCGCAACGCTAAGCGTTCGCCTGACCACGCCGGTATACAGCGACCGTTCGCGCACCGGCGACCCGGTCGAGGGCGTCGTCACTTATCCCCTCTGTAAAGATGGCGAGAAGATGGTCTGCAAAGACGGCGAACTGGTGGTCGCGCCCGGCACCAGGGTGAACGGCACAGTTTTGTTCGCGACCAAGGCTCCCGACAAGTATTCCCGCCCCCGCCTGGTGCTGGATTTCTCCAACATCGTGCACAAGGACGGCCAGGTTTCCCCGCTCTACGCACGCGTGCTGGAAGTTGACAATGCGCGCGAGACCGTCCGGAACAACGAGATCCTGGGCATCATCCAGCCGCACGCCTCAAAAAAGGCTTCGCTGGTTTTTGCAGGCTTGAGCGCCGTCAATCCTTTCGCCGGATACGCCATCAAGGGCGTGCAAACTGTCTACGGACTTTCCATTCGCCGGGAGATTCTCTTTCCCGCGACTACCGACCTGCAGATCCAGGTCGTGCGCCCGTCCATGCTGAAACAGAAGGAGCCGTGGCCAGGATGGCCGCAAATCCCGATGGACGCGGAACTGCAAAGTATCGTCCAGAACGCGCCCCTGCGAACGTCAGCCACCAACCAGACTCCGTCGGATTTGACGAACCTGATCTTCCTGGGCAGCAAGCAGCGACTCACGTCTTCGTTCACCGAATCGCACTGGATTGAGGCCGATGATCTCGGGGTCAAGGCGGCGTTGAAAGTGGCGACGGCGACCATGCGGAATACGGGCTATACTTCGGCGCCAGTCTCTACCCTGCTGCTGAATGGCCAGCCGCCCGACCTCGTTTTTCAGAAATCCCTCAACACGTTCGCGAAACGGCACCACATCCGAATCTGGAAGTTGAAGAAGCAGTACAAGGGACAGGACGTGTGGATTGGAGCCGCCACTCACGACATCGCCACCGAAAACAGCCGCGCCTACACCAAGTGGACGCACCGCATCGATCCCCACGTTGATCGCGAGCGCGACTGGATTCAATCCGATCTGTTGTTTTCTGGCATGGCTGTAGCCTACGCCGACATTGCACGCCCACACGCCCCGAAAAAGGCCGCGAACGCGACCGGAGACGACATCGTCACCGACGGCAAGATCACCGTGGTCGATTTAGGGACATCCAAGGATCGAGACCGACAAGGTCCTGCCCTGGTTCCGCGTTCAAGCGGGCAGAGCGGAAAATAAGCCCGCGAACGGCGTCAAGAAGCCTTGAAACGCAAAGCGCGCGAAGAAAAGCCGCCAAGAACGCAAAGCCCTCAAAAGCATTCTTCGCGTCCTTAGCGGATTTCCTGGCGGCCTTTGCGCTTAAAGCCTTTTGCCTCTTAAGCAGCCTAAGTCCAGAGCCGGGTCGTGTAGTCGGCCATCGTCAAGGCCAGCAGGATCAGGAAGAAGAAGATCGCGGTCACGATCACCAACTTGGTGAGTTTTTCGTGCGCATACTTCACGTGCATGAAGAACAGGACCACCAGGACTGCTTTAGTGGTTGCGATCGCCAGCGCTATGATCGGATTGAAGGGACCCAGATCGATCTTCGCCACGACCACGGTGAGGATGGTACCCGCCATCAAGGCTAACCAGATCCCGACGTACAACTTCACGGACGATATGTGTTCAGACATGGCGCCTCACGGGTGACGGTCGATCAGGTAGAGCAGTGGGAACAGATAAATCCACACAATGTCGACGAAGTGCCAGTACAAACCGCCGTTCTCGAGCGGCGTGTAGTACCCCGGACCGTAGGCGCCCTGGTACGCCTTCCAGGTCAGGTATGCGAACAAGCCGACGCCGATGATCATGTGCAATGCGTGCATGCCGGTCATGGCGA
>Ga0307469_10000619_pt1 | contig 13005 bp, 15 predicted proteins | sample atmos_gasesAM2C__FD_203084 | JGI IMG/M metagenome (GOLD analysis project Ga0307469, IMG submission 203084) | Hardwood forest soil microbial communities from Morgan-Monroe State Forest, Indiana, United States - atmos_gasesAM2C_515 | ecosystem: Environmental > Terrestrial > Soil > Temperate...
TCAAGGCCCAGGTGGCGCAGCTCGCCGCCCAGCGCGACCTGGCCCAGCAGGCCCTGGCGCGCGCCAAGGAGCTAGCCCAGGAGAATGCCTCGTCGGCGGCGGATCTCGAGCAGGCCGAGGCGACGGCGCGGAGCGCGCAGGCGCAATTCGACCTGCAAAGCATCCGGCTCGAGCGGACCACGGTTCGGGCGCCGTTCGCGGGCGTCGAGGGACAGCGTTACGTGAGCTTGGGCGACTACGTCAACACCGATACCAAGCTGGTCTCGCTGCACACCGTGAACCCGCAACGCGCGGCGTTCCAGGTGCCCGAGAAGTTCGCGCGCCAGCTCCGTCTCGGTCAGGAAGTCACGTTCCGGGTCGCGGCAATCGCGGGCCGCGAGTTCACCGGGACGGTGGACTTCGTGGACCCGGTCGTGCAGCTCCCCGGCCGGACCATCATGATGAAGGCCCGCGTCCCCAATCCAGCGCGTTTGCTGCAGCCGGGGATGTTCATCGAGGCTCGGCTGGTCACGGCGGTGCGTCCGCAGGCGGTCGTCATCCCCGAAGACGCGGTGGTGCCGGCCGAGGGGTCGAGCTTCGTCTGGGTCGCGATCGGTGGGAAGGCGGACCGCCGCAAGGTCAGTCTCGGCGTGCGGACGCCCGGGTTCGTGGAAGTGCTCGACGGGGTCAAGGCGGGGGAGCAGGTCGTGACCGGCGGGCTGGAGCTATTGGCGCCCGGCGCCCCGGTCATGGCGCGCGTGGTGGAGCGCCCGCCCCCCACTGCGCCGGCGCCTGCCGCCGCCGACGGGCATTAGCCGGGGGCTGGAGGGTCAGGCCAAGCCGAGCCGATGTAGCAGGTGGGACTGCACCGCGGTCGTGATGACGCCGCGCTTCACCGCGTCCGCGAGCGCCGCCGTGACGGCGGCCCGATCGGCCTCCAAGCCCTGCTCTCGCAGCTCCCGAATGACCCGGGCGAGCCGGCTGTCATAGTCCTGCGACTTGAGCGCTCCCGCGTCCACTTCTTGCTTCAGCTTTTCCAGCTCTTTGACGAAACGCTGGAGTGTGACCTGTGCCATCGGAGATCCCCCTGAAGGATGTGACCCAGCGCACCAATATACCCGTCGCGGAGGCTGAGAGTTTGACTTCAGTTCGTTACGCGATTAGGCTGCAAGACTCCCCAACCGGCAAGCCAATGGCGAGCGATGCATCGTGGTCGGCGCGCCTGGCGCGCTACAAGGGACCTGAGCTCAAGCGCAGCGTGTGGCAGCTCATCACCGCGGCGGCCCTGTTCGCCGGCGCCTGGGCGCTGATGTACGCGAGCCTCGACGTGGGCTACTGGCTCACCCTGCTGCTCGCCGTCCCGGCGGCCTTCTTCCTCATCCGGCTGTTCATCATCCAGCACGACTGCGGTCACGCGGCCTTCTTCAAGTCGGGGCGCGCGGCGGACATCGTTGGATCGATCCTCGGCGTCCTCACCCTCACGCCATACCACTACTGGAAGAAGACACACGCGCTACATCACGCCACCTCCGGCAACCTCGAGCACCGGGGGTTTGGCGACATCGACACGCTCACCGTGGACGAGTATCTCGCCCGGTCGCGTTGGGAGCGTTTCAAGTACCGTGTGTACCGGCATCCGGGGGTGCTGTTCGGCGTCGGTGCGATACTGCACTTTTTCGTTCGCCACCGCCTCCCCACGATCGTGCCGCGGGAATGGACGCGCGAGCGGCGCAGCATCCTCTGGACCAACGTCGGGCTGGCCGGGCTGATCGTGCTGATGGGGACGCTGGTGGGGTTCCGGGAATTCGCGCTCGTGCAGCTCCCCGTGACGCTCCTGTCCACCTCGCTCGGCGTGTGGCTGTTCTACGTGCAGCACCAGTTCGAGCCGACGTACTGGGAGCACGACGAGCGCTGGGCATACGACGAGGCCGCGCTGCAGGGCAGCTCGTACTACCGGCTTCCCAGGCTGCTGCAATGGGCCACCGGCAACATCGGCCTGCATCACATCCACCACCTGCTGCCGCGCATCCCGAACTACCGGTTGCAGCGGGTCTTGGACGACCACCCCGAGCTACGCCGAGTTCCCACCCTCTCCTTGCTCGAGAGCTTTCGGTGCGTGCGGCTGACGTTGTGGGACGAGCGACGGCGCAAGCTGGTGTCGTTCGCGACAGCGCGGGAGCTCGAAGGGAGCCCCCGGGGGAGCTAACGGACCAGATTGCCGACGGCTATGTTGAGGGCGGGAGGGTGAGATCGGGATGGTCGAGACAGCTCCGCAGCAGGCTCTGCATCATGCGGTCTTTCTCCGCCGGCTAGCCGACGCGTCTGCGGGGTCCTCCTCCCCGGCGCGACTCGGTCACGGTGCCTTCCTCACGCTCCGGCTCGTGGACCTGCTCGACCCCGGCCACGAGGCCGTGCGGCTGGACGCCTTCGCGTATCAGCTCGCGGCTCTCGATCGGGCCAACCGCCAGCTCCCCGGTGATTCCACCGAGACCGCCCATTTGATCGGGCTCATGCACGCCACCGCCGATGCGTTCCGCGCGCGCGACGCGCAGTTGGTCGTGCCCGCCCTGCTCGCGTACGCGCACTACCTCGAGGACGAGCTCCTGCTGGAGGAAGCGCTCGACGTGCTGGAGACGGTGGTGCGAGTCGGAGGCGCGGCGCTGCGGTGTTCGGACCAGGTGGCCAGCCGACTGCGGGAAGCGCGGGTGCTGCGGAAGCTGAACGAGTTCGGGGCCGCCGAGCAGGCTTACAACCACGCTGCCGTCTTGGCTGCGGCCACCGGGGACCAGCATTCGGTGCTGTTGAGTCGGATCGGCGGCGCCAACACGCTCGTAGCACGTGGAAACCTGACGCAGGCCGAGTGCGCCCTCAAGGAGACCCTCGACGACGCGGAAAGGCTTGGCGACCAGGACGCTCAGGCACGTGCCCACCAAGGGCTCGCAGTCGTCCTGAGTACAAGTGGACAGCCCGCCAGCGCGATTCCTCACGAGTGGCGTGCGTTTCAGTTATACGAGGACGATCTCTCCCGGATGCGGGTGCTGAGCGACTTAGGCGTCATGCTTCTAATCGTAGGCGATGTGGAAGGTGCAGTGCGTGCTTTGACCGAGATCGTTCGACGCGGTGCCAATGAAGATGTTGTAGACAACGCAATGATCGAACTGATGAATTGCGCATCGTACAAGCGGGACCGTGTCGGTTTCGAGCGGTGGCGAGACAGATGTGCGACACGGAGCGAAAAGATGCCGCCCAACGTTCTGGCAGACTTCTATCTGAAAACCGGGATCGGGCGCGCGCGGTTCGGGCATTTCGATCGAGCCGAGGTACTGCTCCGTACGGCGCTCACGATTGCTGAAGACGCGGGGTTGCACGAGCTTGTGTTCCGGATCGAGCGCATCAACAGCGGTCTCCGCGACTGCCGTGAGGTGTGCGACACACCATCGCTGACAATCGCGGAGCCCGGGAGTGAGAGTGCTGCCGTCCGCGAGGTGTCGGCCGCGCTGGCCTACCTCGCAACGTGATGCGCCAGTGTTGATGCTAGCGGCGGCTCAATGGCACGTGTTGCTATTGCTATAATCGCAACCATGCTGCGGCCCCGTGGCGTCGGCACACGCCGAGGCGCCAATAGCGAACGACACGACGAGCAACGCGATGAGAGTGCGAATCGTGCGCGACATAACACCTCCGAGACGGTAGGTAAGGAGTAGCCAGCTGCAGCGCAGCTAAGCTCATCCGAGCGAAAGGGGTTGGTTAGGGCGTTTTCGCGGCATCGGGGGGCGTTTTTGCGACACTTATGCTCGTACTAGCGGCTGTCCCCGAGGTCCAATACCTGAAGCTGCGCCGTGCCGTCGCGGCACGGTTCCCCTCGGTGCATGCCCGTACCTGGGACGACGCCCTCGCGGCTATCCGGGCCCGTCCGGTGGAGTTGGCCGTCGTCGACCCGTTGCTCACCGGAACGGCGAGCGCCCGGGAGATCGAGCGTCTTCGGCTCCTGTTCCCCTCCCTGCCCCTCCTGCTCTACACGAGCCTCTCACCCGCCACCGCCGCCGTGCTGCTCGCCCTGGGTCAGGCGGGTATTCGGGACGTCGTCATCTTCCGCTACGACGACCACCCGAGCCGGTTGTGCGAGCTCCTCGCCCAGGAAGAAGCGCGCTCCGCCTCGCGGCAACTCCTCGATCAGGTGGCGGAGGTCCTGGCCCCGCTGCCGAGCGAGCTGCGCTGGGTGCTCGAGGAAGTGCTGCGCTCCCCGGCCGAGCTCCAGACGGTGCAGCAGGTCGCCGCGCGGGCCCGCGTGGACCGGCGGACCTTCGAGCGGTGGTTCGCGCGGCTCGGCTTGCCGTCCCCGCGCCACTTCCTCGCGGTCGCCCGGGTCCTGTACGCCCACCGGCTGCTCCAGGACCCGGGGTTCACCATCGAGGACGTCGCGCAACGCCTGGGGTACGCGCAGACCAAGACGTTGCAGCTGCACGCGCGCTCGTACCTCGGCCTGACCGCGGGCGAAATGCGGCTCACGCTCGAGCCGGCGGAGGCGCTCGAGCGCGTGGCGCAAGGCTTCCTGCCGGTGCGTCGCGCGCGCGCCACGGCCTCGTGAGCGCTCAGCCGTTCACGGTCCTGATCGTCGAGGACGAGGCGGCGCTCCGGCGCGTGCTCGAGCGCGCGCTCGCCCGCGAGGGACACCGGGTGCTGAGCGCCGCCAGCGCCGAGACCGCGTACGACCTGCTGAGCTCCGAGCGCGCCGATGCGGCGCTGCTCGACGTGCGCTTGCCCACCATGTCCGGCCTCGCCCTCTACCTCGCGCTGATCCACCGGTCGCCGGCGCTCGTCGGCCGCATCGCGATCATGACCGGGGATGCCGAGGCGGAGAATGTGCGCGCATGGGTCGAGCGCAATCCGTGCAAGGTGCTCCACAAGCCGTTCGATCTGCGCGAGATCGTCGAGTGGCTGCGCTTAGTGCTGGAAGTTTCGAGCCGCGAGCGCGGCAACGCCTGAGCGGGGGAGACCATGGCCGACAAGACCCTGGACAAGCTGCACTCCCTGCTCAAGACCTACGAGGAGCGCACCGTCAAGTCGCAGACCGGCGCCAAGCCGACCCACGATGAGGGGGAGCGGCGCCGGCGGGCGTGCGGCGACCGGCTTCAAACCGTCGTGCGCTCGGTGCTGCAGACCTTCGCCGTCGAGCTGCGCAACGCGGGGCACCAGGCGTCGGTCGAGGATCACACCGACACGGCCGATGCCTACCCGAGCGTGTCCCTCTCCTTCACCCCCCGCACCACCGCGGGGACCGCGTTGGCGTCGATGCTCGCGTTCACGTGCGATCCGCGCCGGGGCATCGCGGTCGCGCGCGACGTTCGGGTGCCCACTGCCAAGGGCCGCGTCGTGTCCACCAGTACCGACCGGCTTGGGACGATGAAGGTGGAGGGCGTGACGACGGAGTGGGTCGAGACGAAGGCGCTGAGCTTCATTGAAGAGGTGCTCAAGTCCAATTAACGCGCGCTCGTGTCCCACGCCTCCGTCGGCAAGTCCGGCGGTGGCTGGAGCGACTCGAGGTAGGTCACGAGCTTCCAGACCACATCGGAGGAGAGCAGGCCGCCGTACGCCGGCATCCCGTGCGGCCGGCCGTAGTAGATGGACTGAAAGATCGCGCCATCCGAGCCGCCGAAGCGCCAGCGCCCGTCCGCGAGGCTCGGGCCCACCCAGCCGGTCGCGCCGCCGCCGTGACAGCCGTCGCAGTTCATCGCGCCGAAGATCGCCTCTCCCTGCGCCGCGGACGCCCGGTCGCCTCGATACGGGTTCTCGAACGTCGCGCCTGGCGGGGCCGCGCCACCGGCGAACACATGTTGGCCGTATCTCACCGCCGGTGCAGCGGGCGCGGGACCTCCGCCCCGGCAGGCCGCGACGAGCGCGAGCGCGGTGGCGAGCCGTCTCACAGACCGAACAGCCACACGATGCCGCCTTGACTGGTATGGCGCGCGATGTCGGGCGAAAAATCGGCGGGCGGCCGCACGTCCGCAGGATCGTCCGAGCGCACGTCTCCCGCGAGCAGAAACCAGTCGCCGCCGATACCAGCATAGACGGCCACGTACTGCTTGCCATCCGCACCGGTGAAGCTGATCGGGTTCCCCACCACGCCCGAACCGACCTTGAACCGCCAGAGGAGACGGCCCGTCTTTGCGTCGACCGCTTTGAACCAGCCGTCCAGAGTGCCGTAGAACACCACGTCCCCGCCCGTCGCCAGGACTCCGCTCCAGACCGGGTAGCGCTCCTTGATCTCCCACACCCGTCGGCCACGGACGGCGTCCCAGGCGATGAACGCGCCCAGATTGCCCCCGCCCACCGACCCGGCATGATACGGGGTGGTCGCCCCAATGAACGGTGTCCCGGCGATGTAGGTCGCCTGCGCCGCCTGGTAATCCATGCACATGTTGTTCGTCGAGACGTAGAACAGCCCGGTGCGGGGGGAGTAGGCCGCGGGTGCCGCCGGAGTCTTTCCACCCTCGAGCGTGGGACAGATGTGCTTCACGTTGCCGCGTGATGCGCCGGTGAGCTTGCTGGAGTCGAGCACCGGCCGACCGGTGGTCAGGTCCACGCGCCGGGCCCAGTTCACCTCGACGAAGGGTTCGGCGGAGAGCACTTCGCCGGTGGCGCGGTCGAGCGTGTACGCGAAGCCGTTCTTGTCGAAATGGACGAGCGCCTTGCGAGGCTGTCCCTTCACCATCAGGTCGACGAGGATCATTTCGGCATTCGCGTCGTAGTCCCAGCTGTCGTGCGGCGTGAACTGGTACGCCCACACGAGCGAGCCATCCGCCGGGCGGCGGGCAAGCACGGACGCCGTCCACTTGTTGTCCCCGGCCCGCTGATCCGGATTGTACGGGCCCGGGTTTCCGACGCCGTAGTACACGAGGTCGAGCGCGGGATCGTACGACATCCAGCCCCAGACCGGCCCACCGCCCCGCTGCCACACATCCGTCGGCCAAGTGGTGAGCGCGAGATCGGGTCCCTTGTCGTAGAACGGCCGGAACGTGCCCGGCCGCGCCAGGACTTGGGAGTCCGGCCCGATGTTGTAGGCGGTCCAGACGATTCTGCCGGTCGCCAGGTCCAAGCCCTTCGCCCAGCCGTGGATGCCGAATTCGCCGCCCGAGGCCCCGACGATCACGCGGTCCTTGACCACGAACGCCGCCACTGGGGTCGTCTCACCTTTCGCCAGGTCCGCGATCTTCGTCTGCCACAACTCCTTCCCGGTCACCGCGTCGACCGCTACGGTGCGTCCGTCGAGCAGATTGTAGATCACCTTTCCCTCGGCGAAGAACGCGCCGCGGTTGATCGCGTCGCAGCAGGCGATCCCGACGGCGTTCGGGTCCACATCCGGACGATACTTCCACTTGAGCGGGTAGCCGTCCCGCGTGAGATCGAACGCGTACAAGACGTTGGGATACGGCGTGACCACGTACATGGTGTGACCCACGACGAGCGGTTGCCCTTCGTGCCCGCCCAGGACCCCGGTCGAGAACGTCCATACGGGTCGCAGGCGATCGGCGTTCGCCGCGGTGATCTGGCGCAAGCCACTGTAGCGGGTGGCCGCGTAGTCCTTGGCGGGCATGGTCCACTGCGTGTCCTGAGCGACCGCGGGAAGGGGCGAAGCGCCCGCCCACAGCGCGAGCAGCAACCCGCGCTTCAAGCGACGTCCTTACGCACCATCCGTCCAACGATCACCGTGATGTTGTCGGTGCCTCCGGCGTCGAGCGCGTCGCGCAGGAGAGCCTCACACGCGTCCTTCGCCGACGTCATGGAGAGCAGCCGTTCGCGGATGCGCTCGTCGGACACGTGCTTCGTGAGCCCGTCCGAGCACAGGAGTCCCACGTTGTTCCAGTCGTTCAGCATCGACGTCACCGCAGGCGCCGACTCCGGCCCGCCCAGCGCGCTCGAGAGCACGTTGGCGAGGGGCGTGCGAATCGCTTCGCTTCGCCGGAACACGCCGCGATCGACGAGGTCCTGCGCCAGCGTCTGATCGCGCGACAACTGAATGAGCCGGCCTTCGCGCAACAAATAGCACCGGCTGTCGCCCACCTGGAGGATGTAAAAACGGGGCCATACGCCGATCCACATGGTGAGCGTGGTTGCCATGCGCTCGACCGCCGAATCGCCGGCCCGCCGCTCCAGGATATCGGTGTGGACCCGATGAGCTGCCGCCTCGAGCGCCCGCGCGAACGTCTGCTCGTCGTTCGGGTCGGCGGCGTAGTAGCAATGCGTGGCGTTCGCGACGTATTCGGTGATCGCCTCGACCGCGAGCCGGCTGGCTTCTTCCCCTCCCGCGGTCCCGCCGACGCCGTCGGCCACCATCGCGAGGAACGCCAGACGCTCTGCATCCTTCGGCCCCACGCTCACGCTCGGCAGGCTCGTGAGCAGGACCTCCATGTGCTTCTTCAGCGAGCCGATCAGGAAGTGATCCTGATTGGTGCGGCGGACCTTCCCGGGGTGCGTGAGCCCATACACGTCGATCTCATCGTCGCGCGGTCTGCGGTCCGACGCGGTCGGCGCGGTCAACTCGGCCGGAGGGGGGGACCCCACGGTAGGAGATCGACGCGTGGTCACCCCGACAATACTGGCCTGCTTTTCCCCTCGGCGCAAAGCGCCCGGGGCGCGTCTTCAGGAGCCCGGCGTCCCCCCGCGCGCCGCCGTGAGCTTTGCCTGCTGCTCGGCCGACAACGTGTTTTTGATCTGGATGAGGAGCGTGATGTGCGCGCGCTTCACCTCGCGCTCGACGCCGAGCAGCTCGTCGACCTGCGCCAAGGCAGCCGCCTGATCGACCGCCGGCTTATCGAGTAGGGCCGCGAGGCGATGCGTCTGCTCCTGCATTCGCCATTGCAGGTCGACGACCTTCGTTTGAAAGTCCTGAATCGCTTTGGTGATGCTCGTGCGCTGCTCAGCGCGCAGCGCGATGTCCTGCTGATGCTGCATCACGAGCTCAGCCGGAAACAGCACCCGGGCGAGCGGATCGTCGGCGGGAGACGGAAGCTGGGGCCCCTGAACCGGCTGTTGGGCGGCGGCAGCGACACCCAACACCAGCGCGAGGCCGATGGCGAGCAAGGTCTTCATAGAGCCCTCCGGTTGAGGCTCACCCGGCCGAGTCGCGGCACCGTGCGCAGCAGCTCGGCGCCGGGGAGCTTGAGCAGGAAATCAGTGGGCGCATGGATCCGCACCCCCGCGATATCGACGGGGGGGCGGTGCCGGTTAGACATCGTGAGCATCACCACGAGCGCGACGAGAGCGAGTATCGCGGCCGCCACGATGCCGAGCCCGCGACGATTGCGTCCTACCCGAGCGGCCGCGAGGGAGCGCCGGAACGCCGGAACGGCGGCCCCGTCCTCGCGCCGCAGACCGGCGAATCGTTCCCGCAGCTCGTGGTCATCGCGTTCGATCATTCTCGGTCTCCGTCCAACCGTTTCTTGAGCGCCGCCTTCCCGCGCTCGTAGTGCGTTCGCGCCGTGCCGAGCGAGATGCCCACGACCTCCGCGGCCTCGGCGATCGACAAGTCCTGATAGAACACGAGGTGGAGCACCTCCCGCTGCCGTTTCGGCAACGCCGCGAGCGCCGCCATTAACCGACCCGTCGTTTCCGAGTGGGCCAGCGTCGCCGCAGGGTCGGGCCGGCCGTCCGCCCTCGGTCCGAGCCAGGCGAGCGGCCAGAGGCGGCCGAGGGCGTTGCGTCGCCGGTGCTCCGCGGCCGTACGCCGTACGACCGCGAAGAACCAGGTCCGGAAGCTCGCGCGCCCATCGAAGCGGGCGCGGCCGTCCAAGACCTTCAGATAGCTCGCCTGGAGCGCGTCCTCCGCGGCCGACCGGTCGCCCCCGCTGCACGCGAGCGCCCATCCGAAGGCGGCAGGGTGCAGGCGCTCAAGCTCGACCTCCAAGGCCTCGGGGGTGGGCGACATCACGCGCTCGATAGTGTCGAGAATTGGTGTCTCGGGATGGGAACCTATATGACACGACCGCCGCCCGCGCCAAGCCGCGAGATGACAGGCGCAACGTGGTTACGTCAGTGAATCCGAATGATGGCCAGACGGGGCACGATGGATGGTGGCAGGAGACCCGGCACGCCCCGCAAGTCCAGCGCGAAGGCGAAGGCGCCGGGGCTCTGGACGATGTCGACGTAGAACCCCGACCCTGCGTGCAGTGTGCCGGCGACGTTGACCTGGGTTCCTCCGTCCACGGGCGGGGACAACGGGAACGGGGACGGAAAGTCGACCGGGTCCTGCGAGTTGAAGGAGGCAAAGACCTGGCGGAACGACCACGACCGATAGAAGAGCCCCGGTGGCGGGGCAAAACCCGGGAGGTCGGAGACCCAGTTCGCGAGTGCCCAGCGCGTCGCCGTCGTGGTGAACGGGACACCGGTCTGCGCCGCTACATTGTCCGTACCGGTCAGGACGGTCTGCTCGAGCTTGGTCGTGATCGAGTCGCCGAACTGGTCGACCAGGTACCGGGCGTACAGCCAGCCGGCGCCGAAGTCCGCGAGAATCGTATCGCTCGTCTGCAGCAGGAAGTGATCGCCCGGATCGGACAGATAGATGTAGGCGTTGTCCAGGTCCGGGAAGACGTAGTTCGCGAACGACGTGGAGTCCGGGAGGAAGCTCCGCCCGCCGAGCTCCTCCGCCAGGGACGACAACGCCTCGTCCAGCCAGAGATCCTCCAGGTTCCCACCGCGGATCAGGACGTGCTGGTTGAAGCTGATCACGTGCTGGAGCTCGTGCAGAAAGGTCCCTGGGAGGATCGACTCGATATCGGCGGTCGTATGAGCGCAGCTCAGCGAGCCGTTTGGATCGGCGACGATGGTGTAGAAGATCTCGCCATCGTTGTGCTGGGCCGCGGTGGACGGATCTAGATCCGACGGATCGAAGAATCCCGCGACGAAGCCCGTCGCCTGGCACTCGGCGGCGCTCACGATGACATTAACCTTCGGCGTCATGAGAACGATCACGACGCCGTTGCTGTCGACGTCCGACACGGCTCCGAAGGCGGACGTGTCGACGGCGTAGCCGTGGGTGTCGAACACCTGGCGGAGCGAGTCCACCTGGGCCGAGTCGAGCCCATTCGCGGGCGCCAGCGTGTCCACGTAGACCGCGACGTGAAGGCCGACCGAGCTTGCCCGCGCGGTGACCGGCTGATACAGGCTACAGTCGTTATTCGCGCAGACGCTGAAGGTACGCAAGGTGCCCACCGTGGGCGGTGTGATCGTGGCGACCGCCCCATTGAACGTCGGCGACCGGACGGCGCGACCGCCCGCCAGGCGCCGGATGCGCTCTTGCTCGTGCAGCATGCGATCGAACCGGACGGCGGCCAGCCCGCGCCGGGCGCGGGCCGCCCGCGCGGCGCGCACCGCCATAGCGGTGGGCGGCGCGCCAGCCACGAGGGACGCGCTGCGCAAGGCGAACCCCACGCTGTCGCCCGGAACGCCGCCCGCCGCTTGCGCCACCACCAGGTATTCGACGTTATCGGTCGCCGACCCGTTCGCAGGGAAGGACACGCATCCGGAGTCCGTACCGGGGTCGATGGCCGTATCCGCGCCGGCCGCGAGCGTGATCGCGGTGGCCACGCTCAGGGCGCACCGTGCCACGGGCGGAGCGGGAGCGGTCTCCTCAGCGCAGCCGGCCATGGCGGCGAGGAACGCGGTCAAGAGCGCAACGACGTGTTTCAAAAAAGGACCCCCAGGTAAGTGGACTCTCCTGGGGGGAGTACGCGCCGCGGGCTCAAGAGGCTGAGCGCGCCGCGATACGCCAGCGGCTCAGCCCTGCCGCAACGAGTAGTCGATCGGCAGCGTGACGTGCACGCGGACCGCCTGCCCGTGCAACCGCGCCGGGCGGAACACCGCACGGAGCACCCACATCCGGGCGGGCACATCGAACCCGGGATTGGGGCTCGAGATGATCTCCACCGAATTGGGCTCGGCGTGCCCCGTGGTATCCACGATGGCGCGCAACAACACCCGGCCCTGGATGCCCGCCCGCTTCAGCAGGTCCGGATACGGCGGGGGCGGAGCCGAGAGCAACGCCGGGCGTTCCTCCACGACTGATTCCGCGTATACCGCGTCCCCGCGAGGCACGACGCCGTCCCCGCGCCCTCCCTCGATGCCGACGCCCGAGTAATCCTTCGGGTCGAAGTGCTGCTGCAAGTCGACCGTGGGAATGGTCGTGGGAATCTCGCTCGGCACCACGACGGTTTGGAATCCGCGGAGCGGCTCGGCGATCTGCACCGGCGGCGCCTCGGGCTGTTTTTGCTCCTGCGTGAGGAGCACGACCGTCGTGTCCAGCTTCACCGTGGTGTCCAACGGTCCGGCGTGCACCGTGCCGTACACGGCGGCGACCACCAACACGGCGTGCACCGCGAGTGTCCCGAACCCCGTTCCGAAAAGCCGCCTGTCGATTGTTCGCTTTGTCTCGAAGAGCTTGAATTCCACAACTCCTCCTCACATTCGAAAGACACGAACCCGTGGCCCACAGCCAAGGACCAGTTGTGACGACGGATTGTTCCGGCCGGGAGTTTCGGGAATCGAGAAGAAGAACCTGACGAGGTCCTGACAGTGTTGACAGAGCGCCGACCCTACGTCTCGCCCCCGGCGCGCCGGTGCAGGTCGCGCACCGTGTCGATCGTATCGGCCTCTGTGGCAGTCTTGTCGGGCCGATAGCGGACGACGCGGGCGAAGCGCAGCGCCAGGCCACCCGGATAGGTGGGGCTCGTCTGGATGCCGTTGAACGCGACCTCGACCACGAGCTCCGGGCGGACGTATACGACGTGCCCCGCTCTCCTGGCCTCGAGCTCGAGCAGCTTGCCGGTCTGCCACTCGAGCACGGCGTCCGTCATCCCCTTGAACGTCTTGCCCAACATCACGAATGCTCCCCCTGTCGGATCGCGGGCACCGAGGTGGATGTTCGAGAGGCGCCCGTGGCGGCGGCCGTGACCCCACTCGGCCGCGAGCACGACGAGATCGAGGGTGTGCGCGGGCTTCACCTTCAGCCAGGCGGCGCCGCGCGCCCCAGCG
>Ga0307469_10000620_pt1 | contig 13005 bp, 12 predicted proteins | sample atmos_gasesAM2C__FD_203084 | JGI IMG/M metagenome (GOLD analysis project Ga0307469, IMG submission 203084) | Hardwood forest soil microbial communities from Morgan-Monroe State Forest, Indiana, United States - atmos_gasesAM2C_515 | ecosystem: Environmental > Terrestrial > Soil > Temperate...
GAGCGCATCCCGGGTCAATTCGTGCGGGTCCCATGAGCCTCAGGACCGAGAGAACTTTCTCAACCTGACATGGAGACCCATCGTGGCAAACACACTGCTCACGATCTCGAAGATCACGAACGAGGCGTTGATGGTGCTCGAGAACGAGCTGACCTTCACCTCGGAAGTGAACCGCGAATACGACGATCAGTTCGCCGTCGTAGGCGCCAAGATCGGCAACACGGTCAACGTGCGTCGTCCGGGCCGGTTCATCGGCACCAGCGGCCCCGCGCTCAACGTCGAGGACTTCAACGAGACCTCGATCCCCGTCGTCCTCACCACCCAGTTCCACGTGGACACGCAGTTCACGACTCAGGACCTCGCGCTGTCCCTGGACATGTTCAGCGACCGGGTGCTCAAGCCGTGTGTCGCCGCGATCGCGAACCGCGTGGACCGCGACGGCTTGGTGATGGCGAAGAACAACACCGCCAACATCGTGGGCACGGCCGGCACTCCGCCTTCAGGTCTACTGACCTACCTCACGGCCGCGGCCTTCTGCGACGCGGAGGGAACTCCGCGCGACGGTCGGCGCTGCATGGTCGTCGAGCCGTTCACCTCGGCCACGATCGTGGATTCGCTCAAGGGCCTGTTCGTCCCGTCCGACAGGATCGGCGAGCAGTACATGAAGGGGTTGATGGGACGCGACTCCGGCGGCATGAACTGGAAGATGGACCAGAACGTGGTCTCGCATTCTTTCGGCTTCTTCGTGACCACCGCGGGCGCGATCACGGTCAACGGCGCCGGCCAAGGCCTCGCGACCGGCTGGGCGTCGACCTCGACGCTCTCGCTCACCACGACCCAGAACGTCACGCTGAACCAGGGCGACACGTTCACGATCGCGGGCGTGTTCGCGGTCAACCCGCAGAACCGGCAGGCATACGGCTCCAACCGCCTGCGGAACTTCGTGGTCACGACCTCGGTCACGTTCAACGGCGTCCAGAACGTCACGGTCTCGCCCGCGCTGATCTTCGGTGGGCAATTCCAGAACGTGACGGCCAGCCCGGCTGGCGGCGCGGCGGTGACACCGTTCTCAGCAGCCGTGACCGCGGCGAATGCCGTGGTCGGCCCGCAGAACCTCCTTTTCCACCGGAACGCCTACACGCTGGCGGTCGCAGACCTCGAGCTCCCGGAAGGCGTGCATTTCGCCGGCCGGGCCTCGGACGACGAAATCGGCCTTTCCATCCGCATCGTGCGCCAGTACACGATCAACAACGACTCGATTCCCACCCGTCTGGATGTGCTGTACGGGTGGGCGCCGCTCTACCAAGAGCTGGCGTGCCGGGTCAGCTCGTAGGAGACCGACATGGCAGCCCCAAACAGCCAAAGCACTCCCAACAGCCAGTCGCCGTTCTCGACCCTGCAGCAGATCGCGGTCATCAGCCAGACGATCACGCCCGGATCGGTGGGCGCGGCGAACGCCTCGGGCGTCCTTCAGACGTTCAACGTGGCGGGCCTTCAGACCACGGACATCATCGTGCTCACGCCGGCGGCGACCGGGAACGCGACCACGGTGGGATCCGCGTTCTGTGCGGCAGCTGGCGTGCTCTCGATCCAGTTCAACAACCCCACGGCGGGCGCGTTGACCCCTGGAGCGGGCGTGTACCTGATCACGGTCTTCAGGCCGGCGCCCGGCATCGCCCTGCTGACCGGGATGCCGATCCTCTAGGCGAGGATCCCCGGCCCGGGCGACCCAACAGCCTGACGCTCTGGCCGGGGTTCAACCACAAGGAGAACAGAGATGCCAGGCACCACCATCGGACGCGGAAACGTCCTGTACGACTACCTGTGCGGGCCGACGCTCACGCCTGCGTCGGTGGCGGCGAACACGACCGCTCCGCAGAACTTCACGATCCTCGGTCTTCAGGTCGGGGACTTCTGCGACGTGTACTTCCAGGGCGTGCAGACGGCCGGGATCGGCATCGCCAACGCCCGCGTCTCGGCCGCGAACACGCTGACGATCGACTTCTCGAACAACACGGGCGGCGCGCTCGTCCCAGCTGCCGGAATTTACGGCATCAACGTCACGCGGCCGGAGAACCTTCCGCTTCCGACCAACGCCGCCTGATGGCTCAGACCGTCACCTTCAAGCCGATCGGGCCGACTGCGGCGCTATCCGTCGCGGCCGCCAGCACCGCCGCGGTCACGATCTCGGCCTTCAACGATGGCGAGCCCGTCAACTTCGCGTCCTTCCTGAACACGGGTACGAATCCCGTTGCCGTTCAGATGGGACAGACGGGGAAAACTCCGGCTGCCGTGCTGCCGGTCGTCGGCACTCCGGCCAATACGTTCGTCCTGCCGGCCAGCATGCAGCAACCCGTGATCGTGGAGACGCCGCGCGGGCCATTCGACGTGACGATGATCGGAACCGTGGCCGGCCCAGCGATCGTGTACGTGACGCCGGTGGGCCCGCAATAAAGGAGAAACCGTGATCGAGTACCCCAAAGTTTTGTACAAGGGCGAGTTCAATCCCGAGGCCGGTGGCCTGAACGCCATGGAGCGTCTGACCGTCAACTCGGCCAAAGAGGAAAAGGACGCGCTGAAGTCTGGCTTCGTCGCGGCCGAAGACGTCGAGTCGCTCAAGCCCGACGCGCCCAAGGGCAAGAAGCCCGCCAAGAACGACGACGGCGAGGAGTGAGTTGAGTGCCGGTGATCATCGGCACCCAGACCTCGCCGGTCGGAGCCACCCTCACAGCAGGTGACTTGATCCGCGGTGCGCTGCGCCGGATCGGCGCTGTGGCGTCTGGCGAACCGATTCCGCCCGAGACGTTCAACGACAGCTTTGCGCTGCTGAACGACTGGCTCGACCAGCTCAGCAACGAGAAGTCGATGATCTTCTGCACGCAGGAGGTCATCCACGAGATGAGCTCCGGGAAGTTCCAGTACACGATCGGGCAGCCTGGGGCCGACGTGGGCTGCACGTTCACGGGCCAGATCAACGCGGATGTCCTGACCGTCTCGGCGATTTCCGGCGGCGCGCTGTCGGTCGGACAGATCATCCAGGGCCCCGGGATCCAGGTCGGGACTGCCATCACGGCGCTCGGGACGGGCCTCGGCGGGAACGGCACTGCGGCGCTGGGCACGTACAAGATCTACCCGGCGAACACGTTCGGAGCCGGAGCGCTGACGTCCTACGCGCCGAGGCCGCTCAGGATCAACAGCGCGATGGTGCGGGTCACGACCTCGATCGGCGGGTCGCTGGACTATCCGGTCGATCCGATCAGCGTCGAGGACTATGAGCTGATCGGCCTGAAGGCGCTCAACGGTCCCTGGCCGAAGCTCGTCTACTACCAGCCCTCCATGCCGCAGGGCGTCCTGAACTACTGGCCGAATCCGAACGCTGCGGCCGAGATGCACCTGTTCGTGGACACGGTATTCAACCTCTTCCCCGCCATTGATTCGCCGGTTGTCTTTCCGCAGGGCTACAAGCTGTTCCTTCGCTTCGGGCTCGCCGAGATCCTCCTTCCGGACTTCGGAAAGAACGACCCAGCGATGATCGCGCTCGTGACGTCTCAGGCGGCGAGCGCCCGAGCCTGGCTCAAGCGCACGAACGCGCGCCCGACGCCGGCAGCCCACTTCGACGTCAACCTCCTCCCCGGACAGCGCAAGGACGCCGGCTGGATCCTGCACGGAGGGTTCAACTGATGCCGGACTTCGGCTTCATCGGCCCGAGCTACGTTGCGGCGTCGATCTACCAGGACGACCAGGAGTGCATCAACTGGTACACGGAGATCGACCCGTTCCGTCAGGATCGGGGCGTCATCGCGCTCTATCCGACGCCGGGGCTCGTGCCAGTCGCGCAGCTTCCGGTCCAGGCCGAGGTGCGCGGCCTGTTCGCGAACACCGGAGCGGCGAGGATGATGGCAGCGGTCGGGAATCAGGTCTTCTCGCTGGACAAGGCGTATTCCATGACGTTCGCCGGAACGCTCAACACCTCCAGCGGACCAGTGTCCATCGTCGACAACGGCACCGTCGCGATGGTCGCGGACGGCGTCAACCGCTATTCGTACTCCACGGGCGTGGGGACGATGGCGGTGCTCAACGACGGGGCGTTCCCGGGGGCGGATAGGGTGGACGTGGTGGACACGTTCATCGTGTACAACAACCCGCTGACGAATCAATGGGGGTGCACAAACGCCGGATCCATCGCGTCCTCGGCCCTCAACGTCTCATCCAAGGACGGGGCGCCGGACAACCTCGTCACGCTCATCGTGAACCAGCGCGAGGTCTACCTGCTCGGCGAGAAGACGACCGAGGTCTGGATCAACACCGGAGCATTCCCGTTCCCGTTCCAGCGGATCACAGGGACGTCCAGCCAGCACGGTGTCGCGGCGAAGTTCAGCATCGCGCGCCTGGGCGAGAGCTTCGCGTGGATCTCGAAGGACGACCGAGGTCAGTCGGTCGTGGTGCAGATGAACGGCTACAGGCCGGATCGGATCTCCACGTTCGCCGTGGAGACGGCCTTGAACAGCTACCCGACGCTGAACGACGCCCGGGCCTACTCCTACCAGCAGAACGGGCACGAGTTCTACGTGCTCACGCTTCCGGCGGCGGACGTCACCTGGGTCTATGACCTGGCGACGCAGCTCTGGCACAAGCGGGCGTGGCGAGATTCCAAGAACGTCCTGCACCGTCATCGCTCGAACTGCGGGACGATCTTCAACAACCAGATCATCGTGGGCGACTGGCAGAACGGGAAGCTGTACAGCATGAGCCTGTCGAACTTCACGGACGACGGCGCTCCGATCCCGTGCATCAGGCGCGCGCCGCACCTCGTAGGTCCGAACATCGAGCGCATGTTCTACCACGAGATGCAGCTGCAGTTTCAACCGGGTGTCGGGCTTCAGAGCGGGCAGGGGTCCGATCCGCAGGCGATGCTCCGCTGGTCGGACGACGGCGGCTCCACGTTCGGGAACGAGCACTGGCGCGGCCTCGGGAAGGTCGGAAAGTACAAGAACCGCGCGCGCTGGACGCAGATGGGCGAGGCGCGCGATCGCATCTACGAGGTGACCGTCACCGACCCCGTGTACCGGGTCTTGATCTCGGCCGACCTCAGGGCCTCGGCGGGAGCGCACTGATGGGCTCGCCAGTCTTCACCGGCCCGACGTTCGATGCTCCGATAGTCGACACGAAGACCGGACGCCTGACGCGCCCGTGGTTCCTGGCGCTTCAAAGCCTGTGGAATCCGGACCCAGAGGTCACGGTGTCGGGCGCATCGCCGTTCGCGTTCACGGTGAACCAGCCCGGCGCGCTGCTGGTGTCTGGCGGCACGGTATCGAGCATCACGTTCAAGCGGACGACGACGACTGCGCTCGGAATCACGAGCGGGTTCATCCCGTGCTCGACCGGAGACGTGATCACGGTCACGTACTCGGCCGCCCCAACCATGGTCTTCTTCCCGCGATGAGCGCCGTCATCAGGAACGAGAAAATGACGGCCCTTCAGGCCTCCATGTCCCAGATGGAGCAGGTGGATCTCGAGGCCGGGACCGAGCATCACTTCGCGGACGGGATGTACGCCCGCGTGCTGCGCCGGGCCAAGGGCACGCTGATCATCGGGAAGGTCCACAAGCGGGAGCACTTCTACATCGTGACCAAGGGCTCGGTCCGGGTATCGGACGGAGAGACCTGGAGGGACTACACCGCGGGCGACGTGATGGTCTCCAAGCCCGGGACTCAGCGCGCGGTGCTCGCGCTCGAGGACTCGGTGTGCATGACCGTGCACCGGACCAAGAAGCGGAACCTCGAGAAGCTCGAGCGCGAACTCGTAGAGCAGGATGAGAGCTCGATGTTCGGTCCGGGCAACAAGCTGATCGATGGGAAGCTGAGATGTCCTTCGCTGCCGCAGCAATAGGCATCGGCGCCGCTGGCGTTGTCGGCGCGGTCGCTGGCGTGGCTGGCGCTCAGATCCAGGCCAACGCGGAGAACAGGGCCACGCGTGCGCAGCAGGGGATGTTCGACACGATCAACCAGCAGGGGGCGCCATGGCGTCAGGCTGGCGAGAACGCGCTGAACACGATCTCGGACATGTCCGGGTTCTTCAACAAGCAGTTCGGGCCCGACGACTTGGCGACGAGCCTCGCTCCCAACTACGAATTCATGAAGCAGCAGGGGCTCGGCGCGCTCCAGAACTTCTCGACCATGGGCGGCGGCCTGTTCAGCGGCAACACGCTGAAGGCGATCGCGGACTACACGACCAACTACGCGCAGAACGGCTATCAGCAGGCGTTCCAGAACTTCACGTCGAACCAGACGAACATCTTCAACCGGCTGGCGTCCATCGCCGGGCTCGGCCAGACGGCGAACGCCACGACGGCGAACGCCGGGGCGACGCTCGGAACCGGGATGGCGGGCACGATCGCCGGGGCCGGCTCTGCACTCGGCGGCGGGATCGTTGGGGCGGGCAACGCGCTCTCTGGCGGCGTGAACAACGCGCTCTCCTGGTACACGCTCCCGAGCATCATGAGGATGGGCGGTGGCGGAGGCGGCGGAGGCGGAGTGCCGAACGAGGGGACCACCTGATGGAACCCGTCGGCCTCAGTGTCAAGCCTCCGGACACGCTGAACACGCTGAAGTCGATCGCGGACTTCGCGAACACGGCGATCAACGTTCAGCGGGGCGGGATCCAGCTCCAGCGAGAGACTCAGGCGAACAACGAGCGGAAGGCGCTCCAGGACTTCTTCGCCCAGCCGGACAATTTCCAGACGGACGGGCAGATCGACCTCGAGAAGATCAACCGGTCGGTTCCTGCGATCGCTCCCATGACCGGATCGGAGGCGATCTCCAAGTGGACGACGCTGAAGAACAACCAGACCGCATCGGACGAGGCAAAGCTCAAGCTCACGAACGAGCAGCGTGGCGTCGTCGCCGGGCCGTACGGCGTTCTGGGGCGCGCGGGCGTCGAGGACCCGAAGGCGTACATCGCCGAGGGCGACAAGCTGAAGGCGCAGTTCCCGAACGACAAGAACATCGCGCGGCTTGTGGACGCCTACAACAGCACGCTCTCGATGCTTCCACCTGGCCCGCACATCGCGAAGGCGGGGGTGATCGCGTCGCAGACCATCTTGAAGCCCGGCGAGCAGCAGGCTCAGCTCAGCCCCACTCCAGGCCTGGTGGACACCGGGGGAGGCGTCCAGCCGACCGTCGTCACGCCCGCGGTTGGTGGGCAGCCTCCGTCGATCACCACCTCCGGCGCGCCGATCGCGAAGACGCTCCCGCCGACCACCACGACGGTGGACGCGAAGGGCCAGCCGATCTACCTCGGCGGCCCATCCGGTGGTCCTGCGCGTCCGGTCCCGGCGGCTAACCCTCCAGGGTTCGAGCCGGCCGTGGCCGGCAGCGTCTCCGCGATGAATGAGGACTGGCAGACGACGACGCGCGGAGGACAGGACGCGAGCAGGAACATCGCGAACCTGCAGAACATCAAGCGCTGGTCGCAGGACGCCGTGACCGGAGTCGGAAGCGACCGCCGGAGCCTGATCGCCGGCCTCGCCGGCATCGTGGGGATGGACAAGGGCGAGATGGCGAAGACGAGCACGGACCTGCTGGCGAAGAACGCCAACATGCTGGCCCTGGCGGGCGGGGACACGAACCTCGCGCGGACGCTGGCCGAGTCCGCGAACCCGAACAATCACATGACGAAGGAGGCCATCCAGGAGGCCGCCAACCAGGTGATCTCGAATCACAAGATGGCGCTCGCGAAACAGCGCTACATGGGGCCGTTCAAGAACCTGAACGATCCGGCGGCGTACAACAAGGCCCTGACCGAGTGGAATCAGAACGCGGATCCGCGCGTCTTTCAGTGGGCCGAGATGACCGCCGCCGAGCGCCAGGCGATGAAATCGCGCATGAGCTCGACCGAGCAGGCCGAGTTCCGGAAGAAGGGTCAGAGGCTGGTCGAGCTGGGGGTGCTTCAATGAGCTTCCTCGAGGAGTTCGACGCCACGCCTGCGCGACAGCCTGGGCGGGCTGAGCGGGCGCCGCAGGCGCCTGGCGGCGGTGGCTTCCTGGCCGAGTTCGACGCGACCCCCGCAGTTACCCCTAAGCAGACTCCGAAAGCGGCACGCGATGCATCGGCGCAAGGACAGCAGCCTGTTTCTGCGGCTGTTGGACAACCGGACGCCGCGGATCAGGTCCTCAGGTCCATGGTGCAGAACACCGGGGCCAGCATGATCGCAGGCTGGCGCGGGATGGCGACCCTAGCGACCGGCGGCACGCTCGACGATGCCGCGAACAACGTGAACGAGGAACTCGAGAACCGAGGCTACCACCCAGAGAGCGAACGCGTGGCCGCGGTGATGGCGTCGCCGTGGAATCCGCTCAACTGGTTCGGCATCGCCGGGAAGAAAGTCGGCGAGACGGCGCAGGATCTCGGAGCGCCGCCGTCCGTGGCGGCGGGAATGGAGACCGCGGTCAACGCGACACCGCTCCTGCTCATGCGCAAGGGGAACCTGGAAGAACCTGTGCGACCGGTGAGGTTCGCCAACGAGTCTGCGGCTGAGGGTGCGGCGGCAGCAGACAGGCTCTACGAGCCGCCGCAGCCCGGGTTCGAGACGGCGATTCTGCCGCTCGAGGAGCAGACGCGCAGGGCCGGCGTCCTGAGCCGCGTCGGCGTGACCGAGGCCCGCAAGAGCAGCCTGAGCGGCGACCTGAAGGAGTCTGCGACCGACTTCCAGCAGTCGAAGCTCGACGACCAGGCCGGGAACTTCATGCGTGCCAAGCTCGATCAGGAGCGGGCGGCGCTCACCGAGCACGCCGAGGCGATCGCACGGGACACCGGAGGAACGGTCGGGAACGACAGCTCGGTCAACTATGCGCGCGGGCAGGCGATCCTCGGGCCGCTGGACAAGCTCTCGGACTACTTTAACGCTCAGATCAAGCGCCTGTACAAGGAGGCGGACGCCAAGAGCGAGGGCGTCAAGATCGATATGCCGAGGCTCAACGAGGCCGTGGGCGGCGATCAGGCCGAGTTCCTCGGAACCACCGAGGGCGAGGCGCTGCTCAAGGGCGTGAAGGCCCGTATGAAATCGCTCGGGATCCAGGAGGGCGAGGGCGCCGGAGTGACCGTCGGCCAAGCCGAGCGCCTCAAGCAGTACCTGAACAACGTCTGGCAGCCGAGGACCGGGAAGCTGATACGCACGCTGCGCGATGCGATCGACGATGACGTGACCTCAAGCGCTGGCGAGGACATCTACGCTCAGGCGCGGGCGCTGAGGCGCATGCGGGCGGTGACGCTCGACGAGCCGAACGGCATCGGGAAGCTGATGGACGCCTCGGGGCCGGAGGGGATCAACCGGGCCGTCCCGGTCGAAAAGATCGCAGACACGATCGCCGGCATGCCGGTGGACCAGCTCGCGCACGTGATCAGGACGCTGCGGAGCGTGCCCGAAGAGCTCCAGCCGCAGGCGCAAGCCGCGCTCTCCGAGGTGCGGGCGCACTTCGCGTCGAAGCTCCTCAACGAGGGCGCGAAGCGCGTCGGTCAGTGGGGCTCGCGCGACGTCTCGCGCTACATCAGGAACAACCAGGCGCGGCTCGAAATGGTCTTCTCACCCGAGGAGCTTGCGAAGATCGGAGACCTTGAGGAAGCCGGACGGATCCTCAAGACGGATCAGAGCTATCCCGGAGCGGCGGTTCAGGAATACAACCTGGTCCGCCGCGGCGCTATGGCCGCGGTCAGGGCCGGGGCGGCGGCAGCCGGCGGAGCTGCTGGAGCACTCGTAGGTGCTCCGGGGGCGGGGGCGGCAGCGGGCGAGATTGCAGGCGCAAAGCTGACGGCCAGGTTCTCGGAGGCAGCGGCGCTGAGGGCGGCTCAGCGGCGGTTCGTCCGACTTCAGGACGTTGGGAAATAGGAGAGAACGTGCGCTGCCAGAACTTCAGCCACCACGAGAGCGCGATCCATGAACTGAAGGGATCCACGTGGCCATTGTAACCGTTTTCCTCGCCCCCGGCGCATTCGGAGCCGGTGGGCAGTTCCTCGACCAGAACGGCGCTCCGCTCTCGCTCGGGCAGATCGCGACCTACCTCGCCGGAACCACCACTCCGGCGGCGACGTACACGAGTCCCGGCCTTACACAGGCCGCGAACGCGAATCCGATCCTCCTGAATCCTGACGGGCGTCCTCCGCAGGAGATCTGGATACCGCAGGGCGTCGCGATGAAGTTCACGGTGGCGGACGCGCTCGGGACGATCATCGCGACGTACGACAATCTGTCCGGAGTGAATGATCCGAGCGCGCAGGGCGCGGCATCGGAGTGGGTGAGTCTCAACCTCACGCCGACGCAGCTGAACGCCACGCAGTTTTCTGTCCCCGGAAACGTGACCGGCATCCTGCACACGGACCGCAGGATCCAGACCGTGAACGGAGGTGGCACGCTCTACGGAGCGATCGTGTCCTCGAGCTTTGCGGCTGGGGTCACGACGGTGACGGTGAGAACCGACACCGGTCAGGCTCTCGACTCCGGCCTGAGCTCGGTCCTCTATGCCTTCGTGTCGGCGTTCCCGGGCAACACGAGCATTCCGATGGCGGATACAAATCCGATCACCGGGACGACGGACGCCACGCGGCGCCTGAAGCTAAACGCAGACCGGATTACGACCGGGCAGACGCGCACGCTCACGATGCAGGACGCCGATCTGGACATTGGAGATCCGAGCGTCTGCCGTGCGCGCCTCACGTTCACTCAGGGCACGCCGTTCACGACCGCGGACGTGTTGGCTGCGACCGCGATCTTCATGCAGCCAGTGGCCGGAGATCGCATCGCGCTGTTCGACGGAACGGCGTGGAACATCCGGACGTTCACGCAGGCGGTGACGGTCGCTGTCCCGAACACCACGACGCAGATGTACGACGTGTTCGCGGCATTCTCGGCCGGGAACGTGATCCTCGAGCTGGTCGCGTGGACGAACGACACGACGCGCGCCACGCAGCTCGCGCTCCAGAACGGCGTGCTGGTGAAGACCGGAGACGCCACGCGGCGCTACATGGGCTCGTTCCGAACCACTGCCGTGGCCGGACAGAGCGAGGACTCCGCCGCGAAGCGGTACCTGTGGAACTACTACAACCGGGCGACGAGGACACTGAACAGGGTGGATCCAGCCGCCTCCTGGACGTACTCGACGGCGACGTTCCGGCAGGCCAACGGTTCGGCGGCCAACCAGGTCGAGGTGGTGATCGGCGTGGCGGAGGATCCCGTCAGCGCGACCGTCCTGTCGACGTGCGTCGCTTCGAGTCCAGCGGCGGGCGGCTCGATGGTCGTGGGCATCGGCATCGATTCCTCGACGGTGAACAGCGCAGTTCAGTCGTCCGCGCCTGGCTTTCCGGGATCCATCACCACGACGAACACCTTCACGCCGTCGGCGGCGTATAGGGGCTTCCTGCCGATAGGGAAGCACGATCTAAGGTGGCTGGAGTGGGCTTCACAGGCCACGACCACCTGGGTCGGCACCAACGGCGCGGTCAATCAGAGCGGGATCACGGGAGAGGTGAGGGCCTAGATCATGCAGCGATACCAGAACGTCGCACAGGACGCCCTCGGCAACATCATCCAGGGGATGGCGGTCAGCGTCTTCTTGCACGGGACGCAGACGCCGGCCACGATCTTCAGCGACAACGGGGTCACCACTATCCCGAATCCGACGTCGACCGACGCGCTCGGGACGTTCGCGTTCTATGCGGCTGACGGCCGGTACGATCTTCAGTTCGCGAAGACTGGCCTGCCGACGACGCAGCTGCTCGACATCCTGTTGTTCGATGCGGGTGCCGCAGTCACGGTCCCGAACATCGTGGAAAGCATCGCGGCGCTGAAGGCCTTGCCCGTGCCAACAGTCCCTGCCACGTATCTGGTGCGCGGCTACTTTGCGGCCGGAGACGGCGGGGGAGGGTTCTTCTGGTGGAATGCCGCAGACGTCAGCGCGGACAACGGCGGCACGATCATCGCGCCCAACGCCGGGGGAACCGGAAGGTGGGAGCGCCAACTCAACGGCGCGTCTCCATTTATCACGCACTTCGGAGCAACCACGGGCGCCTCCGACAACACGACCGCGATTCAGAATGCCATCAACGCCGTGGGGGACGGCGGCGCCATCGGAGTGCCGGTCGGAAGATTCAAGTTCACGAACCTCACCGTGCCGACCGGGACCACCATCTTCGGGCAGGGATACTTCAACTCTGTCCAAGGCACCTTCGGCGACCCGGGCTACCTGCTCGCCAACCGGACGTTCGGCAGCATCCTGCAGTCGACCGCGACGACCGGCGCCGCGATCACCCTATCGAACCAGACTTTCATCAAGGACCATCAGCTCAAGGACATCTTCATCATCGGTCCGGGGTCTGGCACCTCGATCGGTCTGCAGGTCGGCGCGGTCGGAGGCCTTGGCTGCATACAGCATGACTGGCGCAACGTGCTGGTGGCGAACTTCTCGACCGGCATCGTCTTCGAGAGCATGCAGGACTGCACCTACACCTCGCTGCGCGTGCGCGGCTGCAACACCGGCATCATCATCGGCCCGAACGTCCTCTGCACTCAGGACGTGTTCGTCAACCCCGAGGTGCAAACCTGCACGACCTGTTGGCTGATCCAGAACGCCTCGCAGTTCCAGTTCTTCGGCGGCCTGAACCAGAACTACACGACGGGCTTTAGCCTGACTCCCAACATCGCTGGCGGATTGGTCGGCCTCCAGTTCTTCGGGACGTGGATGGAGGCAGGAACCACCGCGATCAAGCTCGACACGACCACGGGACCGATTCAGAACGTCGAGTTCAACGGCACGCACATGAGCGGTACCTCTGGGACGTTCTCGACCGCCGGCGCCAACGCGATCGCGCGCCTTAAGCTGGACGGCAACGACTGGAACACCGCGGCGGTCACGATCCCGTCGACGAGCACGGGCGCCGTCGTCACACGCAACCGGCTCGCCTCCTTCACCGATCAGGGCACCGGGACGTTCTTCCTCGACAGCGGCGTCGTCGGGTC
>Ga0307469_10000621_pt1 | contig 13004 bp, 10 predicted proteins | sample atmos_gasesAM2C__FD_203084 | JGI IMG/M metagenome (GOLD analysis project Ga0307469, IMG submission 203084) | Hardwood forest soil microbial communities from Morgan-Monroe State Forest, Indiana, United States - atmos_gasesAM2C_515 | ecosystem: Environmental > Terrestrial > Soil > Temperate...
CGACGAGGGACGAATCGATCGTGATGTCACCCGACGGCGTTCGCGCGACGCCGCGGATCCCGTTCGCGTCGAACGTGCCGTCGAAGACGATGTCGGCGTGGTCCGTCCCGTATGTCATCACGTCGAAGGCGATGCGGTCGGCGAGCGCGCGTCCGTACGGATCGTCGATGTTGATCACCCCGGAGCGTGTGTACGAACCGTCGAAGAGCAACGCCTTCGCTTCGAAGTACGCCTCCATCGATCCGTGCGTGTTCAAGTGGTCCTGCGTGAGGTTCGTGAATCCGGCCGTCACGAAATGGGTGCCGCGCAAACGGTGTTGCGCGAGGCCGTCCGACGTCGCTTCGAGGAACACGACGTCGACGTGCGCGTCGACCATGCGACGGAGCAGCCGTTGCAGGTCCGGCGCTTCGGGGGTGTTCCGCGGCGCCGGCTCTTCGATGCCGGCGAACCGCCGTGACACCGTTCCGATCACGCCGGTGCTTCGTCCGGCCGCCGTGCCGATCGCTTCGAGCAGATACGTGACTGTCGTCTTGCCGTTCGTTCCGGTGACCGCGGCGACGGGGATCTTCTGCGAGGGCTGATGGTAGAACCGTGCGGCGATCTCGCCGAGGACCGGACGGATCGCCGCCACGCGCGCCTGCGGGAGATCGACCTCCAGGAACCGCTCGACGAGCAGGGCCGCAGCACCGGCCTCACGAGCCGGGCCCGCGAAGTCGTGGCCGTCCACCACTTCGCCCGGGATGCAGCAGAAGAGATCGCCCGGCCGGGTGGCGCGGGAGTCGTGGGTGATGCCGGTGATCTCGGCGTCGCCCCGGCGGTCCGCGGCGTCGACGAGAGACGAAAGCGTCCAGGTCACGGCGTCAGTCTGCATCAGTTCCGGACCCGCTAGAGGGCGGGGACACCGGCGGGCTGAGGGGCTATCGCCACGCCGCTGCGAAGCGGGCGCCCGATCGGCTTACGGCTGGACAGGGGGAACTCCGGCCGGCTGCGGAGCGATCCGCAGGATCCGAACGGCTTGGTTCGCCACCTGCGCGAAGACCGGCGCGGCGGCGAGACCGCCCTCGTAGGGCGTCGAGTCGTCCAGGACGACGGCCATGACGAACTGCGGCGCGCGCGCCGGGAGCATCCCGACGAACGAGGCGTAATAGCCCTGGTAGCCCACGCCTTCGACGGTCTTCCGCGCGGTCCCGGTCTTGCCGGCGACGTCGTAGCCGGGAACGATCGCGTTCTTCCCCGTGCCCTCGGCGACGACGTTACGGAGCATGTCGCGAACCTCGCGCGCGATGGTCTGCGGGATCACGCGGTGACTGCGTGCGTCCGATGCGTTGTGTGAGATGCCGTTACGGTCCACCCAGCCGGACACGAGTCGCGGCTCGACCATCACGCCGTCGTTCGCGATCGTCGAGTACACCTGCGCGATCTGAAGCGCCGTTACTGAGAGGCCCTGTCCGATCGCCATCGTCGGGAGCGATGTCGTCCACCGGCCCGCCGACGGAAGGAGACCGGGACTCTCGCCGGGGAACCCGAGCCCGGTGCTCTGTCCGTACCCGAAGCGCTGGAAGTACTGATCGAGCGAGGACGCACCGACCTTCTCCGCGAGGAGGATCGTCCCGACGTTCGACGAATTCGTGAGGATCCCCTTGAGGTCGAGCGATTCGTCCGGCACTCGGTCTTCGCGGAAGTACGCGTCACCGATGTGGACGCCTGCCGGGATCCACATGTGTTCGCCGGGCTTGATGACCCCACCGGCGAGCGCCGCCGACGCGGTGATCACCTTGTTGATCGATCCCGGTTCGTACGCATCGGTCACGACTCGGTTGTGGATCGTCTTCGGGTCGATCTTCCCGACGTCGTTCGGATCGAACGACGGGTTGCTCACCATCGCGACGATCTCGCCCGTGCGCGGATCGAGTGCGACGAGCATCCCGCCCTTCGCGTGCGTCGCCTTCACCTGGTCCGCGAGCGCGCGTTCCGCGACGAGCTGTAGGTCCGGATCGAGCGTGAGCTTGATGTCGCCGCCGGGAACCGGCGGCTGCTCCTTGAACTCGCCGTCGGGGATCCGGTTTCCGGACGGATCCTCTTCGAGGATCTGCCAACCCGGCGTGCCGTTCAGCAACTGGTCGTAGCCGTACTCGATGCCGCCGAGACCGTGCTGGTCGGTTCCGACGAACCCGAGGACGTTCGCGGCAAGGCCGCCGCCGGGATAGAAGCGACGTGGTTCGTCCAGCACACCGATCCCGGGTTCGTCGAGCTTCGCGATGTTGTCCGCCGTGACGACACCGATGCGGCGCGCGACGTAGACGAACGCGGTGTTCCGCGAGATCGTCTGCAGGACCGAGTACTGATCGGTGTGCAGGAGCGACGCGAGCTCACCGGCAACCTTCGCCTTGTCCTTGATCGCCTTGGGATTGGCGTAGATCGTCCGGGCCGGGATCGACACGGCGAGATCGCCGCCGTTGCGATCGAGGATCGTCCCGCGACGCGCCGGCAGGACGATCTTGCGGACGCGTTGCGCGCGCGCTTCGGCCGCGTACGCGTCGGACCTGACGCCCTGGATGTATCCGAGCCGGAGACCGATACCGCTCATCGCGAGCAGAAGGGCGATGGCGAGCGTGGTCGCGCGGCGCGCTCCGCCTTTCGTCATGGGATGCGCTTGCCCGCATCGCTCGTTTCGGGCAGGCGCAGGAACACCGGGTTCGAAGCGGGGACGAGGCCGAGCTTGCCGGCTTCGTCCGCGATCCGTCCCGGCGAGGAGAGCTCGGCGACCTGCGCGCTGAGCAGGACGTGGGTCTCCTGCTCTTGTGAGTACAGCTGCTCGAGGCGGGCGGCCTTCAGCCCGTCCTGACCCTGCGCCGCACGGATGCCGGTCACACCGAACACGGTCGCGATCAGGATCGCGATGAACGGGACGAGAGAAACGCGTCGCTTCGCGCCCCCGGGCACGACCTTGAGGTCGGGACGGGACCTCGCTCGCGGCGCCGGGCGCGAAGCCATCAATCAGGACGACGCGACGCGGCGCGGAGCCGCGCGGCGGAGGCTCGGGGATTGCGCTGCACCTCTGCGTCGGACGGCAGCACGGCGTTCGGTGTGAGGACGGAGAGCGGGCCCGTCGCCTTCGGCGAGCCGAGACCAGGCAGCGCGTCGCCCTTTCCCTCGAAGGACGCGAACACGCGCTTCGCGATCCGGTCCTCGAGCGACTGGTAGGAGATGACGACGATGCGGCCGCCGACGGCCAGGATGTCCGGCGCGATGCGCAGCGCGCCTTCGAGGACGTCGAGCTCCTTGTTGACCTCGATGCGGATGGCCTGGAAGGTGCGACGTGCGGGGTGCCCTCGGCGCGGCCCGTGCGGGTAGGACGATTCCACGAGTTCCGACAGTTCAGTCGTCGTGCGGATCGGCCCCCGCCGCCGGGCGTCGACGATCGCGCGGGCGATGCGCGACGCGAATCGTTCCTCGCCGTAGTCGCGGAGGATCCGCGCGAGGTCCGTCTCCGAGTAGCTGTTGACGACCTCGGCCGCCGACAGCTTGCCGGACGGATCCATCCGCATATCGAGCGGTCCGCTGTGCCGGAAGGAGAAGCCGCGCTCGGCCGTGTCGATCTGCATGGACGAGACGCCGAGGTCGAGCAGGATCCCGTCGACCTTCTCGATCCCGTGGGAGGAGAGGACCCACTTCACGTCGACGAAGTCGGACTGGGCGAGCTTCACCGCCGACCCGAAGGAGCGGAGGTTGTAGCCGGCCCGCGACAAGGCTTCGGGGTCGCGGTCGATGCCAACGAGCGTTGACCGACCGCCCGTGGCTCGAAGGATCGCTTCGGCGTGTCCTCCCGCGCCCACGGTGGCATCAACATAGACGCCACCCGGGCGTGGAGAAAGGAAGTAAAGGACCTCTTCGACCATGACCGACTGGTGATCGTCGGTCACGATCGGCCTCCTCTCGGAGGGACGTTCCCCCGGACGCAGGAACATGTCCGCGAGCGGACGCGTATCCGGACGCCGCTGACGGTCGCGCGGCATGACCCGGACGGGCGAGGTTCTGGCAAGCATGCGTGACAAGGCCTACCCCCTAGATCCCGAGCTCGGACGAGAACTGCTCGACCGTTCCCTCGACGTCCGCGACGTGGGACGCCCACTTGCTTGCGTCCCAGAGCTCCACGCGGGCACCGGCCCCGACGATCACGACTTCGCGCTGCAGACCTGCGTATTCCCTGAAGGATCCCGGGACGGTCAGCCGTCCCTGGCGGTCGATCCGCTCGGGCTGCGCCTGGGAGAAGAAGAAGCGGGCATAGCGCCTGGCCTCGGGCTTCGTCGTCGGCAGGGCCGAGACGTTCGCCACCTGGCGCTCCCACTCGTCGGGCGGGAAGACGTAGATGCACGGGTCGATCCCTTTCTGGAGGGTGACCTGGGCGCCGAGCTCGTCGCGCAGCCGGACGGGGAAGATGATCCGTCCCTTCTCGTCCAGCGCGTGCCGGTGTTCGCCCAGGAACAACTTTTCGCCCTTCTTGCTCCACGCCCGTGGCCTGTCGCCCCTCGAAGCCGCCCAAGTGCTCCAAGTTGCGCCACTTTACTCCACTCCCCTCCCCGGGTCAATGGCACAGATCAAGGGGAAGCACATCTCGGTGCGATGGGGATCTAGCTGGCCCGGACCCCGTCTGCCGGCAGGTACTGCAACCATTCGGGCTCGGCCTGACCGACCAGGAGGCGGAGCCAGAAGCCGTCCGTCGGGATCTTCGGGGGGTGCCGGAGCTTGAGTCCGGCCTCCGCCGGCGAACGGTTCTCCTTCCTACCGTTGCACCGCTTGCAGGCGGCGACGACGTTGTCCCATGAATGGCTGCCGCCACGGCTCCGGGGCACCACATGGTCGACGTTCTCCGCCGCGTGGCCGCAGTACTGGCAGACGTGTCCGTCCCGGAGGAAGACGGCTTTCCGGGACGGAGCGACGTGGAGCCGGCGCGGCACCCGGACGTAGTAGCGGAGGCGGATCACGCTCGGGGCATCGATGTGGAAGTGCTCGGAGTGGTAGACGGCGCCGTTGTGCTCGATGACCTCGGCCTTCTCACGCAGGACGAGCACGATCGCCCGCCGGTGCGCGATGACTCCCAGCGGTTCGTATGACGCGTTGAGGATCAGCGATCTTCCCAACGAATCCGCCTTCGTCCGTTGCGGGAATTCTAACTGTTGGGAGCGCCTTTCACGGCTTCTACGACCTCGGCCGCGAGGTCGTACCTGCTGAACTGCGGCATCAGGTAGAGCCCGGCCGCGTCCGCTCGGATCTCCCGCGCGAGCTCGACGGCGATGGCGCGCCCCTCGGCCCCCTCGTCCTCCCCCGCGCGCGACATGCGCGAACGGATATCGTCCGGGATCGAAACGCCGGGCAGCTCGTTGTGCAGGAACTCGGCGTGTCGCGCGGTCACGAGCGGCAGGAGCCCGACGAGGATCGGCAAGCCGAGCGTGCCGTGACGCTCTTCGTAGGCCTTGCGGAAGCCCCGGACGGTGTCCGGTGAGAACACCGCTTGCGACAGCGCGTAGTCGGCACCGGAGTCGATCTTCTTCTTGAGTAGCCGGCATTCCTTCTCTATGTCTGCCGGCGCGAGGTTCACGGCGCATCCGAGGAAGAAGTTGGTGGGTTCGCCGATGGACGCCCCGGCCTGGTCGGTTCCCTTGTTCAAGGACTCACCGATGAGCGCGAGGAGTCCTGTGGCGCTCACGTCGACGTTTCCCGTCGCCGCCGGGTAGTCGCCGATGCGCGTCGGATCGCCGAGCACGACGAACAGGTTGCGGAGGCCAAGCGCGTGCGCGGCGAGGAGGTCGCCTTGGATGCGGAGCAGGTTGCGTCCGCGCACGGGAAAGTGCAGGACGGTCTCGACACCGATCGTCTCCTGGATCAATCGCGCGGGCGCCCACGGGCTCATCCGCATGCGCGCCATCGGCGAGTCGCCGACGTTGATCGTGTCCGCGCCGGCGTCGGCGAGCGTCTGAGCGCCCGCAAGCAGACGCGCGATCGCGGTCGACCGCGGCGGATCCATCTCGACGCACACGACGAAGCGTCCGGCGCGGAGCTTCGATGCGAGTTCGGTCGGTGGCGCTTTCTCCCCGGACGATTCCGCGGGTTGTGCCGGCAGGATCTCGAGGTGCATCTGGCGCGGCTCCGCGAGCGCGCCCGCCATCGCGCGGATGTGCTCCGGTCCGGTCCCGCAGCATCCGCCGACGATCGATGCGCCGGCCGCGAGGAACTCGCGCGCGTATTCACCGAAATACTCCGGTGTCGCCGGATAGAAGATGCGTTCGCCGACGCGCGTCGGGCCGCCCGCGTTGGGCATCGCGACGAGTGGTACGTCCGACGATGCAGTGCGCATCGCGGTGAGGATCCGGACGACCTGCGCCGGACCTTCCGAGCAGTTCACGCCGATCGCGTCGGCACCGAGATCGACGAGTCGCTTCGCGACGTGCTCGGGAGTCGAGCCAAGGAGCGTCCGATCGTCGCGCGTGAACGTCGCCGTGACGATCACCGCGAGGTCGCAGACGTCGCGGGCCGCGCGGAGCGCTTCGCGCATCTCGTTCAGATCGGATTGCGTCTCGATCCAGATGACGTCGGCGCCGGCGTCGGCGAGGACCGCGATCTGTTCGGCATAGGCTTCGCGCGCGGCCGTCTTGGAGACGCGACCGTACGGCGCAAGGCGCACGCGCAGCGGCCCCGCGGATCCCGCGACGAGAACCCGATCGGCCGCTCCGCTGCGCTGCGCGGTGGCTGCCTCTTTCGCGATCTCGATGCCGCGACGGTTGATCTCGTCAAGGCGGTGCTCGAGTCCGTGGTTGCGAAGGTTGAAGCGGCTCCCGCCGAAGGTGTTGGCCTCGACGAGCCTCGCGCCCGCGTCGACGAATTCACGGTGCACATCACCGACGGCGTCCGGCTCGGAGATGTTGACGAACTCCGGCGAGCCGTCGAGATCGACGATCCCGCGCGCGATCAGGGCCGTCCCCATGGCGCCGTCGGCGAGCAACGGCTCGGACACGAGAAGTGCGCGGAGTTCCGTCCCCTTCATCTATCGATTATCGCGCGCTATGCGCGCGCGACTTCCTTCGGGAGCGGGAAGCGCACGTCTTCGTCGACGACGCGTACCTCTTCGACCTCGGCGGGTCCGTGGGTCTTCAAGAAGTCGATCACGTTCTCGACGATCCATTCGGGCGCGCTGGCGGAGGACGACAGTCCGACGACGTCGACGCCGTCGAGCCACGACGCTTCGATCTGTGATTCGTCCTCGATGAGATAGGACGATGCACCGTGTTGCTTCGCGACCTCGACCATCCGAAGCGAGTTCGAGGAGTTCGGCGCCCCGATGACGAGCACGAGCGGCGCGCGCTTCGCGAGCACCTTGATCGCCGCCTGGCGGTTCGTCGTCGCGTAGCAGATGTCCGACTTCGTCGGTCCTGAGATGTTCGGGAAGCGACGGCGAAGCGTCTCGACGACTTCCTTCGTGTCGTCGACGGAGAGCGTCGTCTGCATGATGTAGCTGAGGTTGTCCGCGTCGTCGACCTCGAGGCGCTCGGCCTCCTCGACGTCCTGCACGAGGACGGTGCGCTCGGCCGCCTGGCCCATCGTCCCCTCGACCTCTTCGTGGCCGGCGTGGCCGATGAGGACGATCGTTCGGCCTCGGTTCGCGAAGCGCTTCGCCTCGACGTGGACCTTCGTGACGAGCGGGCAGGTCGCGTCGATGAGGTCCAGCTTCCGCGCGCGCGCCACGTCGTAGACCGTGGGGGCCGACCCGTGGGCGGAGAGCACACAGTGGGAGCCGGCGGGCACTTCGTCGACCTCGTCGACGAAGATGGCGCCGCGCTTCTCCAGGCCCTCCACGACGTGCCGGTTGTGGACGATCTGCTTCCGCACGTAGACGGGCGGTCCGTAGAGGTCGAGCGCCCGCTCGACGATCTCGACGGCACGGTCGACGCCCGCGCACCAGCCACGGGGAGCGGCGAGGAGGATCCGTTCGAGGGCCACGGCATCCAAGCCTACCCGTGCCCCGTAGTACAGTCGGGTCCGCCATGGCTCGCGCTGTCGACCGAAACTTCGAAACCTTCGCCGGGTACTTCGAACGGATCACCGAGTCCGTCGAATACGTGATCCAGGGCAAGCCGGACGTCGTCCGCCTGTGCGTGACGGCGCTCTTCGCCGAGGGCCACGTCCTCATCGAGGACGTCCCCGGCGTCGGGAAGACGATGCTCGCGAAGACGCTTGCGCGCTCCCTCGGCTGCTCCTTCCGTCGGATCCAGTTCACGCCCGACCTCCTGCCGACGGACATCACCGGCGTCCGGGTGTGGGCGCGGCAGCGCGGGATCGAGTTCCACCCGGGCCCGATCTTCTCGCAGATCGTGCTCGGCGATGAGATCAACCGTGCGTCGCCGAAGACGCAAGCGGCGCTGCTCGAGTCGATGGAGGAACGTCAGGTCACCCTCGACGGCCATACATACGAACTCGAGCGGCCGTTCATGGTCCTCGCCACACAGAACCCGATCGAACACGAAGGGACGTATCCCCTCCCGGAGGCCGAGCTCGATCGCTTCCTGATGCGCGTCCGCGTCGGCTATCCCGATCCGAAAGCCGAAGCGGACGTCCTCTCCATCCACAGCCTTCCCGGACGACTCGACGAGCTGCAGGCTGTCGTCAGCGCGGCGAACGTGAAGAAGCTCATCGACGTCGGACACGCCGTACACGTCGCCGACGCGATCAAGTCGTACATCGTCGATCTGCTGATCGCGACGCGCGAGCACGACAACAGTTATCTCGGCGCATCGCCTCGCGCCGGACTGATGCTCCTGCGCGCATCGCGCATCGCCGCCGCTGCCGAGGGACGCGAGTACGTCGTGCCCGACGACGTGAAAGCGCTCGCGATCGCCGTTCTCGCGCACCGCATCATCACGACGCCGGAAGCCCAACTCACCGGCATCACGCAGGAAGCGATCGTCCAAGACGCGCTGTCGCGTACCCCCGTCCCGAAGCGCACGCGCACATGACGACGCGCGGCCGCACCATCGCCGCGCTCGCCGCCTCGATGATCGCCTTCGGCCGCCTCGGCGGCATGCGCGAGCTGTTCATGGCGGGCGTCGGCTTCGCGCTGATCCTGCTCGTCGGGTTCGGTCTCGTGTGGCTCCGCCGCGGCGGCGTCACCGTCCGGCGATCCGTGTCGCCGACACGCACGTCCGTCGGCGTTCCCGTCCGGGTGGAGCTCATCGTCGAAGCCGTCGGTCGCGTCGGTCTCGGCCCGGTCCTGCTCTCCGATCACATCGCGCGCGATCTCGGCCCGTCACCGAGGCTCGCGCTGCCCGGTGGCGTCCGGCGCCGGCAGCGAGGCGTCGCGTACACGTTCGTGCCGCGCATGCGCGGCCGGTACAACATCGGACCCGTCGAGATCACGCATACCGATCCCTTCGGTGCCGTCCGGCGCCGTCAGAAGACGTCGGGGACGTCGAAGCTCGTCGTCGTTCCGTCCTTCGAGGAGATCTCGGTGTTGCCGACGGCGACGCAACGGCTCGGCGTGATCCGCACGTCCCCCATCGTCGGACACGGCGACGAGTTCTACGCGCTCCGCGCGTACCAGGAAGGCGACGACCTCAGGAAGATCCACTGGCCGACGTCGATGCGCACCGGCGATCTCGTCATCCGGCAAGAGGAACTGCTCGCGGAACCGCGGGCGTTGATCGTGCTCGACACGGCTGCGTCGAAGCACGAAGGGACGGGTCCGGGCGCGTCGCTCGAAGCCGCCGTCTCCGTCGCTGCTTCCGTCGGCGTGCTCGCGCTCCGCAAACGTATGCGCCTCGAACTCGTGACGACGGACGGACCCCTCATGAAGTCGCGCACGCCATACGAAGGAGAATTCCTCGAGGCGCTCGCCGGCGTGAAAGCGAGTCGCGGGACGAAGATCACGCCGGCGCTGGAGCGCACGTACCGTCCGGCCGGCGGACGGCCCGCCCTCGTCGTGATCATCTCCCCCGACCTCCGTCGCGACGAGATGCGCGCGGTCGCGCTTCGCTTGCGGGGTCCGGTTGCGGGCGCGTTCGTCTGGATCGACGCGTCCTCCTATGCGACGAACGGCGCGCAGCGCCGCGCGGTACCGTCCGTCGCGGCGCTGGGGCTTCCCGCCGTGCGCCTCGGCAACGGCATGTCGTTCCGTCACGTCTGGCATACGAACATCAAAGATGTCGCTCTGGCGCGATGAGCTGAAGCCCTCCGGGGCCACGAACGCGACGCTGGTCGTCCTCGCTGCAGTCGCGATCGGGAGTCTCGGCCGCGTCGTGCAGGCCCCCGCTCTGTACGCGTGGGCGATCCCCGCCGTGGTCATCGGTGCCGCATTCGCGCTCGGGTTCGGACAGCGCTCGCTCGGCGTCGGCTTCGCCTGCCTGTTCGTCGGCGGCGCACTCACGCTTCCAGCGCTGTTCGTCCGGAGTCACACGAGGGCGCTGCTCCCGACACCGGGTTCGTACCGGGCCCTGGGGACCCTCGTGCGCAGTGGCCTCAACGAGGCGGGTACGGCCACACCGCCGGTTCCGGCGGCCGGACACTACATCGTCCTCATCTGGACGGCCCTCCTCCTCCTCGGGTTCCTCGGCGCAGCGTGGGTCGTCGTGCGACGTCCGCTCGGCACCGTCGTCTCTGCGCTCGGTGTCGTCACCTTCGCCGGTTCGATCGGCGATGGAAAAGGACGCAACGCCATCGCCGTCGCGGCGATCATCGTGACGATCGCCTTCTTCCTCGCCGAAGGACGTCAGCGCATCGCGCGGTGGGCGGGCGGCAGTCTTGCGATCCCAGCGTGGTTCGGCATCCCGACGCTCGCGATCGCGAGCGTGGCCGCGCTCGCGGCACCGACGATCTTCGGCGATCAGGCGATCGTGCAGCTGCGCGGCGCGCTCCGTCCGCGGATCGTCATCATCAAGCCGCTGTCCGACATCCAGCGCCAGCTGAGGATCGATCCGCCGATCGAAGTGATGCGCGTGTCGGCGTCGCGTCCGTTGTACTGGCGGCTCACCGCGCTCGATACCTACGACGGCAAGGAGTGGCTGCTCGAGGCACACCCGCACGACCTGCTGAACGGCGTCGTCCCGCAGGCGAACCCCCCGGTGACCGGTGACGCGATCGATCAGAAGATCACACTGACGTCGCTGCTCTCACCGTGGCTCCCCGCGGCGTACGCGGCGCGCTCGGTCACGTCGCAGTCCGCCGTGCAGTTCGACGCGCCGTCGCAGACGCTGCTCCTCAAGGACAACTCGTCGCCGGGCCTTTCCTACACCGTTCGTTCCGTGCTCCCGAAGGTCACGGTCGACGCTCCGGCGAAGCTCCGTCCCGTTGGTAACGACACAGAGAAGCTGTTCGCCGGCTATGCGAAGCCGATCGTCGGGAACGCGACCACGCCGCTGGACAAGGCTCGGCGCCTCGTTGCCTACTTCCGGAGGTTCACCTACAGCGAGAATGTCCCCGGCGGACACTCCGTCGCGCGCCTCCAGGAATTCCTGCGCGTCCGCAAGGGGTACTGCGAGCAGTTCGCCGCGACGATGACGTTGATGCTCCGCGGCATCGGCGTCGACGCGCGTGTCGGTGTCGGGTTCCTGCCCGGCGCGCTCGTCGACGGCCAATACATCGTCTCGACGAAGGACGCGCACGCTTGGGTCGAGGCGGATCTTCCCGGCGGCGGCTGGACGATCTTCGACCCGACGCCGGGTCACGGCCTCAGCTCATCGGTCCCGAAGGAGGTGCAGGCGCAGGCGACGCCGCGTCCGATCCCGAAGCAGACGGCCGTTCCCATCCCGACGCCGCAGCAACAGAACCTGCCGGCGAACGTCAAACCGGCGGGCAAGCCGTTCCACATCCCCGGACCGCTGATCTACGCATTTATCGCGCTCGTCGTGCTGTCGATCGCGCCGGCCGCGAAGCGTGTGCGGCGGACGCGTCGAAGGCGCGGCACTCCGGACGGGATCGTCGTCGGGGCGTTCGCGGAATTCCTCGACAACGCACGTGACCTCGGGTGGGTGTCGTCCGCATCGGAGACGCACCGCGAGTTCTGTCGTCGTGTCGGTTCCGGGAACGGCGCGAACTACGGTCAACTCGCGATCGTGACCGCGCGCGTGCTCTACGCGGACGAACGCATCACCGACCAGGATGCATCGCAGGCGTGGACGACCCTCGACCATTCCCTCCACGACCTGCGCGCGAACGTGCCGTGGTGGCGACGCGCGGTCGCAACGCTCGATCCCCGGACGCTCGTCCCACCCGGCCTCGTCGGTCGCGCGGTGCAGGCGATCCGGCGTTACACGCCGACCGGACGCCCGTCCTCGATCTGATCGAGGTACTCGGACAAGCCATAGCCCGTCTTGCCTTCCCAGTCGTAGCGCGTGAGCCCTTCACCGATGCGCGTGACGCTTCCTTCGCGCCGGTTGCGGAGTGGGATGAACGACATCACGGCGCCCGTGATCTCGATCTCGCGGTCGAAGGTCTTCGCCACGCACGTGAGCGTTTCCTGATTCATCTCCGGCGTCCACGTCGTCTCGAGCTTCGCATCGATGATCGGCGTGTACTGCCCGTTCTCGAAGACGACGCCGGAGCGACGCACCTTGCCGTCGCGGCTCGCGATCACCGACACCATGAAGCCGTCGTCGGGGCCGGCGTTGCACGTCAGCCAGCGGTACCAATACGGCGCCTGCCACGACCTCGGCCCCCACGAGTGGTCGCGCAAGCCGTAACCGTCGACGTCGAAGCTGTCCGCACCGACGGTGATCGTCCCGCGGGCGCCGACGTGCTGTTCGTAGTGGCCCTTCGCGAACTGCATCGACTCCGGGATCCCGGTGTCCCCCGCTTCGATCTCCGGTTCGCCGCCGAGCATCGGTGACAGGCCGCGGTACGTGAGCGACACGGCACAGTCGACGTGCTCGGCCTCCGTGAAGGCTTTGCGCGGGTCGGCCATCGCGAGTGGATCCGTCAGGAGGGCGACCTTACCGTCGTACGTGACGCGAAGCTCCTTG
>Ga0307469_10000622_pt1 | contig 12973 bp, 13 predicted proteins | sample atmos_gasesAM2C__FD_203084 | JGI IMG/M metagenome (GOLD analysis project Ga0307469, IMG submission 203084) | Hardwood forest soil microbial communities from Morgan-Monroe State Forest, Indiana, United States - atmos_gasesAM2C_515 | ecosystem: Environmental > Terrestrial > Soil > Temperate...
GGGAATCAGCGGCCAACGCGGTTGGGCATACCACGTGCTAGGTCGCGCCGGTCTGCTGCTCGGCCGGCTCGACGAGGCGCGAAGCCTAGGCGACCGGGCGATTGAATCATCTCCGGGTCACCACGGGTTCACGGCCCATGCGCTGCACCTGCTCGGCGACGTCGCGACCCATCCCGACCGGTTCGATGCCGAGAGCGGCGAGGTCCACTACCGCGAGGCGTTGGCCCTCGCCGAGCCGCGCGGCATGCGCCCCCTCGTCGCCCACTGCCACCTCGGCCTCGGCAAGCTATACCGGCGCACCGACAAGCGGCAGCAGGCGCAGGAGCACCTCACCACCGCGACGACGATGTACCGCGAGATGGACATGACGTACTGGCTGGAGCAGGCCGGGGCGGGCCGGGACACGTAGGAGGCGGCTATGGAATTCGATCCGCGAACTGATCGCTTGCCCGTCAATGAGCCCGCAGAGCAGGCGCCTGCCGGTGCGGCGGAGCTCTCGAACGATGCGCGAATCCGACATCTGCAGCGAGTGCCGCTCTTCAGCGGGTTCCGGGAAAAGGAACTTCGTCGGGTCGCCGAGCTCGCGCGGATCGTCGACGTTCCGGCGGGGACTGCTGTGACCCAGATCGGGGAGCCCGGCGACTCATTCTTTGTCATCATCGACGGCACGGTGGCGGTGCGAACGCCCGTCGGCACAGGTGCCCAGTTACACCCGGGTGAGTTCTTTGGCGAGATGAGCCTGCTCGATGGAGAGCCTCGCTCAGCGACGATCGTGGCGACAACGGATCTGCGCCTCTTGGTCGTAGATCGTTCCCATTTCTGGCAGCTGCTGGATGAGACCCCAGACTTGATCAGGCGGATGCTCACGATCCTGTCACGTCGCGTGCGACGTCTCGAGCAGACGGTCCACGCGATACTACATGGCTCGAATCCGCCCTGACACTGACCGGCGCGCCGGCGTAACTCCTCGCCCTAGGTTTGTTTGACTGCCGGCCAGTCGGGAGGGGACACGATGATGGACCGCCGGGCCTTCATCTCCGGCGTCACGCTCGGCCTCCTCGCCGCGCCGCTCGCCGTGGAGGCGCAGCAGGCGGGCACCGTCCCGCGGATCGGCTATCTCGGCATCTCGCCCGACATGGAAGTCGTCGAGTTATTCCGGCAGGGCCTGCGTGAGCTTGGCCGCGTCGACGGACAAAACATCACGATTGAATACCGCTGGACCGAGGGGAAGAGTGAACGTCTTCCCCAACTCGTCGCCGAGCTTATCCAGCTCAAGGTCGACGTCATCTATGTGTGGGGAAGCAGTGCCGCGGTGCTGGCTGCCAAGCAGGCGACCACCACTATTCCGATCGTCTTTCAGATGCCCGCCGATCCCGTCAAGCTCGGCCTCGTCGCGAACCTTACGCGACCCGGCGGCAACATAACGGGACTGGGAGGAGGGAACCTCGGTGCTTCCAAGCGGCTCTCCTTACTCAAGGAAGCCGTTCCGCAGGCTACGCGAGTGGCCATCCTCTGGAACCCGGCAAACCCCTCCCACGAAGCCGGGCTGAAGAACCTTGAGGACGTGGCTCGCTCGCTGAGGGTTCAGCTCCAACTCGTGCGGGTGTCGCGCCCGGAGGAGCTCGAGAGCGCCTTCTCTGCCATAACGCGAGGGCACGCCGGAGCGCTGTACGTGTTGGGGGACGCGATGTTCGGTGCGGAGCGGAAGCGAATTCTCGCCCTATCAGCGCAGAGCCGGGTGCCGACGATGTACGCTTGGCGTAGGGCCGTAGAAGCCGGCGGTCTCATGGGCTACGAAGAGGACTGGCCGGACACGCAGCGTCGCGTCGCCGTCTATATCGACAAGATCCTCAAGGGCGCAAAGCCCGGCGATCTGCCTGTCGAGCAACCCACCAAGTACGACCTGTTCATCAACCTCAAGACCGCCAAGGCCCTCGGGCTGACGATCCCGCCCTCGCTCCTGCAGCGGGCCGACGAGGTGATCGAGTGAGACCGAGAGCGTCAACCTAGATTTAGTACCGAGGAGGACCAACTCGATGATGACTATCGTCACGCACGTACATCTGAAAGAAGGCGCTGGACGTGAATGGGACACTGCGATGCGCACTCGTCTCTCGGCCGCGAAGAAGCGACTGGGTTGGGTGGGAGGCCAGCTCCTCCGGCAATCCGACAAACCAGACCGGCGAGTAATCGTCGGCACGTGGAGGACTCGCGCAGACTGGGAGGCCTGGCACCAGGACCCGCAATTCGCAGAGACGCGCCGGCGGCTCGACGGGTTGGAGAACGGGCCAGCCGAGCACTGGTGGCATGAGGTCGTTCTTGATGTGAGGAAATACGAAGCTACTCCTCCCCCTGCATCGAAACCAGCGACCAATCGGACACCGAAGGCGAAGACGAAGAAGCCGCGACGGCGGTAGGTCTGACTATGCGGTCGGTGCTGCTGCTCAGGGCAGACCAGGTCATCGAGTGATGGAGCGTCGGGCTTTCGTCCTGGCGACCATCGCCGGTGGCCTGCTCGCCGCGCCACTCGCCGCCGAGGCTCAGACTGCAGCAAAGAGGGTTCGAGTCGGTATGCTCGGCAGCAACCCGATCCCTCCTTTCCTCTACGAGATGTTCAAGGAGGGGCTCGCCCAGCTCGGCTACATCGAGGGGCACCAAGTCCAGATTGTGCAACTGGACAGCGGCGGTGTGCCAGCGCGCCTGCCCGCGGGTGCGGCAGAGCTCGTCCGGGCCAGGGCCGACGTCATCTTTGCACGAGGTCCGTTCGCTGTCGCCGCTGCGGTACAGGCTAGCAAGACAATCCCCATCGTCGCGATGGATCTGGAGAGCGATCCCATCGCGCTAGGATATGCGAAGACCCTCGCACGGCCCGGTGGCAATGTGACCGGCGTCTTTCTGGATCTCCCGGAACTGAGTGCCAAGCAGCTTCAACTCTTCCGGGAGATCGCCCCCGGGCTGTCTCGCGTAGCCCTTGTTGGGGATTCCACGGGCAACGCAGCGCAGTTCCGAGCGACAGAGCGCGCGGCCCAGACCCTTGGGATTCAGGTCCAGATGTTCGAGGGCCGCACCGCTGCGGAGCTCGATGCCGCGCTGGAGGCCGCGCCCCGCAGCGGGGTCGGAGCTGTCCTCATATTCTCATCGCCGATTGTCTTCGACCAACGAGCGCGCATCGCGGCCCTCGGCCGTGAGAAGCGGTTGCCAACGGTGTCGCTCTTCACTGAGTTCGCCGAAGCCGGCGGGCTTCTAACCTATGGACCAAGCCTGCGTGAGTCCTTCCGCCGCTCTGGGGTCTTCGCAGGGAAGGTGCTGAGCGGCGCGAAGCCCGGTGACTTGCCCATCGAGCGGCCCGAGAAGTTCGAGCTCGTCATCAACCTCAAGACCGCCAAGGCCCTCGGGCTCACGATCCCCCCGTCGCTCGTGCAGCGGGCGGACCAGGTGATCGAGTGATGGACCGGCGCAGGTTCCTTGGCGTGCTCGCGGGCGGCCTCCTCGCCGCGCCGCTCGCCGCCGAGGGGCAGCCGGCGGGGAAGGTGCCGAGGATCGGTGTCCTGCTCCCCGCCGAACCGGCGTCGCCGACTGAGCCGAACGCTTCCGCATTCCGGCAGGGACTGCGCAACCTCGGCTACGTCGAGGGCCAGAGCATCGCCATCGAGTACCGAAACGCTCATGGCCGGCACGAACGCTATGCTGAGCTCGCCCAAGAGTTGGTCCGGCTCAACGTCGATGTCCTCGTTGCGGGGGGTACCGCGAGCTTCGCGGCCAGGGATGCGACGCAGACGATCCCGATCGTCAGTATCGCAGCCGGGGATCTTATTGGTACCGGTCTCGTGACGAACCTCGCCAGACCCGGTGGGAACCTTACGGGATTGTCGATGGCGTTCGACGAAGGGATTATCAAGAAATGGGTGCAGCTGCTCAAAGAGGCCGCCCCAAGGGTGTCGCGGATCGGTCTACTTCGGGATGCGAACGCCTCGCTCCAGCAGAAGATCCTGACAGACACAGAGACGGCGGCCGCAGCGCTCGGTTTGAAATTCCGGGTCCTCGACGTGCGCGAGCTCCAAGAGCTCGACGGCGTATTCGCTGGACTGAGCAAGGAGCGAGGCTACGGACTCGTTGTCACGGGCACGCCACTCTTCTTTCCCCACCGGAGCCGGATCCACGAACTCGCGATAAAATATCACCTACCGGTAATGTACTCGTGGCGAGTGTTCGTCGACGCCGGGGGGCTCATGTCGTACGGAGCGAGCCTTTCGGATCTTTGGCGGCGTGCCGCCATCTATGTCGATAAGATCCTCAAAGGCGCCAAGCCCGGCGACCTTCCTGTCGAGGACCCGACGAAGTTCGAGCTGGTCATCAATCTCAAGGCCGCCAAGGCCCTTGGCCTGACGATCCCCCAGTCTCTCCTGCAGCGGGCGGACGAGGTGATCGAGTGATGGACCGGCGGATGTTCCTCGGCACCTTGGCTGGCAGTCTTCTCACCGCACCACTCGCCCGGGCACAACAGACACTTGTGCGAGTCGGCTTTCTGGCGTCGGGGAGTCCTCGATCAGCGCCACTCATCGGCGACTTCGAGGAAAGGTTGCGTGAGCTGGGCTACGTCGAGGGCCGAAATCTCACGATAGACTTTCGCTCCGCGGAAGGTAGTGTTGACCGACTGCCCACCCTCGCCGCAGAGCTAGTCCAGCTCAAGGCCGATGTGATCTTCACGGCGACAGCTCCGGCTGTTCGCGCAGTCAAGGCAGCGAGCTACACCATCCCAATTGTCACGCTGGCCACCGACTATGATCCAATCGCGGCCGGGTTCGTCAGCGGTCTAGGACGCCCTGGTGGGAGCGTCACGGGTTTGTTTCTACGCCAAGTGGAGCTAACGGCCAAACGACTCGGTCTTCTCAAAGAAGCGCTCCCCGGGACCACCAGGGTGATCGTCTTTTGGGATACGTTCGCGAGCGACCAATTGAGGACCGCGGAAACCACGGCGCGTTCGCTAGGCCTCCAGCTTCAGCTGTTGGAGCTGCGCAGTCCTCCGTACGACTATGAGAGCGCCCTTCGGAAGGCGGCCAGGGGGCGTGCCGAGGCGTTGCTTGGTCTCGCCTTCCCATTGATGTATCGCGACCGGAATGAAGTCGCGGCCGCGGTGCTGAAAACCCGGCTGCCTGGGATGTTTCCGTTTCGGGAGGTCGCGGAAGCGGGAGGGCTCATGGCGTACGGTGCGAATCTCTCCGAGATGTACCGGAGCGCCGCAGTCTACGTTGTGAAGATTCTCAAGGGCGCGAAGGCCGCTGATCTCCCCGTCGAGCAGCCCACCAAGTTCGAGCTCGTGATCAACCTCAAGACCGCCAAGGCGCTCGGCCTCACGATCCCCCCGTCGCTCCTGCAGCGGGCGGACCAGGTGATCGATTGATGGACCGGCGGGCGTTCCTCGGCACCTTGGCGAGCGGCCTCCTCGCCGCGCCGCTTGCCGCCGCGGCGCAACCGACGGGGAAGTCCACGCGCGTCGGATATCTCACAACGGGCGAGCGCTTGGGGCCCGGGGGCGAGGCATTCGCCGAGGCGTTGCGCGGATACGGCTGGGTCGAAGGGCAGAATCTCGTGATGGAGTACCGGTTCGGAGGTGAGCAGTACGAGCGTCTGGACGCGCTCGCCCGTGATCTCGCCCGCTTACAGGTCGACGTTATCTTTGCCGCTTCCGCACCGGCCGCTCAGGCGGCCAAAGCAGCGACGACCACGATCCCGATCGTATTCCACACACTCAATGACCCGGTGCGCGCGGGCCTCGTGGCGAGCTTCGCGCGGCCTGGTGGCAACATGACTGGCAACGCGGGTTTCGGCCCGGAGCTGGACCAGAAACGCATCGAGCTGCTCAAGGAACTGGTGCCTACGCTTTCAACAGCGACGGCCCTCGTGAATCCCTCGAATCCTATGACGCCACCGCGGCTCGGCGTAATCGAGGAGACGAGTCGGAGGCTGAGAGTCCAGGTACGCGTGCTGACAGCATCCAATGCGAAGGAGCTGGACGAGGCGTTACAGGCGATGGCTCGGAGCAAGCCAGCCGGCCTGATCGTTTTCGAGGATCCGATATTCACGCCTCACCGTCAGCGGATCATCGATTTCGCGAGAAAGCAGGGGCTCCCGACCGTCTACACCCAGTCGGACTGGGCCGTGCAGGGGGGCCTCGTCGAGTACGCGCCCAACCAACGCGCGATGTTGAGGCAAGCCGCCGGATACGTCGACCGCATTCTCCGTGGCGCCAAGCCTGCCGATCTTCCCATCCAGCAACCCACGAAATACGAGCTGGTGATCAACCTCAAGACTGCCAAGGCGCTCGGCCTGACGATCCCGCAGTCGCTGCTGCACCGGGCGGATCAGGTGATTGAGTAATGAACCGACGATCGTTCATCGGGACCTTGGCGAGCGGCCTCCTCGCCGCGCCGCTCGCCGCCGGGCCGCAGCCGGCCGGGAAAATCCCGCGCCTTTGCTTCCTTGAGTTGAATGCAGGTCTTTGGCGATCGGTATATAGCCCATTCTTCCAAGGCCTACGCGACCTTGGCTACGTGGATGGGCAGACCATCACCATCGACTACCTCTCTGCAGATGGCCGGGTCGAGAGGTTTCCCACCCTCGCCGCCGACTGCGTGCGACTCAAGGCGGACATCGTCGTCGCAAGCACCACCCTGGCGGCTCAGGCCGCGAAGAACGCCACCCGCACCATCCCGATCGTCATGAACGGTCTGGGCGACCCGGTGGCGGCCGGGCTCGTCGTGAGCATCGCCCGACCTGGGGGAAATGTCACCGGGGTGTCGATGATGTCGCCCGGGCTTGCAGCCAAGCGCCTTGAGTTGCTTAAAGAGGTGCTGCCCCGGCTCTCACGAGTGCTCGTGCTCTCGGATCTCGGCGACTCGATTGCGGCGCCCCAGTTACGGGAACTGGAGCGTGCGACTCACTCTCTGGGAGTGACACTGTTGGTCCGCGACATCCGGAGCGCTGATGACCTTCCGGCTGCGTTCGACGCCGGAGCCAAAGAGCGCGCCGAAGGACTCCTGACGACAGCCGAAACCAGATTGTCTGTTCACCGCGATCGAGTGCTCGAACTCGCGGCCCGTCACAGATTGCCTGGGATGTACCCTTACAGGGGCTGGGTCGACGCCGGTGGCCTGATGGCCTTCATCTCATACACACCGAAGCTCCAGGCGCGCGCCGCGTTCTACGTGGACAAGATTCTCAAGGGCGCAAGGCCCGCTGATCTTCCCGTCGAGCAGCCCACGAAGTTCGAGCTGGTCATCAACCTCAAGACCGCCAAGGCCCTCGGACTCACTATCCCGCCGTCGTTGCTGGCGCGAGCAGATCAGGTCATCGAATGATGGACCGGCGGACGTTCATCGGGGCCATGGCGGGCGGTCTTCTCGCCGCGCCGCTCGCCATGGAAGCGCAGCAGGCAGGGGGGATGCCCCGTATTGGCGTCTTGGTTCCTGCGGAACCCGCGTCGCCGACGGAACCCAACGTTGGGGCGTTTCGCCGAGAGTTGCACAAGCTTGGGTATGTCGAAGGTCGCAATGTTGCCATCGAATACCGATACGCCCACGGAAGATCCGAAGCCTATCCGGGGCTGGCCCAGGAACTCGTCCGTCTCAAGGTCGATGTTTTGGTTGTTGCGTCAGGTGCAGCCGCGTTGGCGGCGAAGAAAGCGACGCAGACGATCCCCATTGTTTTCGTCGCCGGGGGAGGTGACCCCGTTGGTGCCGGGCTCGTGGCTAGTCTCGCCCGACCGGGCGGCAACGTCACGGGCTTGTCGATGCAGCTCGGCGAGGGGTTCCTAGGAAAGCTCGTAGAGTTACTCAAACAGGCGGCCCCGAGCATCTCTCGTGTCGGCTACTTCCGGGATACAACTTTGGTCAACCCCCAGGTTATCGGGGACCTGCAAACCTCTACGCAGGCGTTCGGGCTGAAAGCGGAGATCATTGACATCCATGACGTCTCGGAGCTCGACGGACTGCTCGCGACGATGAGCCAGAAGCCAGGCGGGTCCTTCGTCGTCACAGGACAGGCACTCCTCTTCCCTCACCGAAGCCAGATCACCGATCTCGCTGTGAAATACCGACTGCCAGCGATCTACAGTTTCAGAGTCTTCGTCGACGCCGGAGGGCTGATGTCCTACGGCCCCAACCTTCCTGATCTATGGCGACGCGCTGCCACTTATGCAGACCGAATCCTCAAAGGCGCCAAGCCAGCCGATCTGCCCATCGAGCAGCCCACGAAGTTTGAACTGGTCATCAACCTCAAGACCGCGAAGGCGCTGGGGCTGACGATCCCCCCGTCGCTCCTCCAGCGGGCGGATCAGGTGATCGAGTGATGGACCGGCGAGCGTTCCTCGGGACCGTGGCTGGCAGCCTTCTCGCTGCGCCGCTCGCCGCCGAGGGGCAAGGCACAATCGGCGTTATCAACTTCAACGCTCCCGTGCGTGCTCCCGGGTTCGATTCCGCGTTCTGGGGACGCATGCGCGAGCTCGGCTGGGTGGAGGGACAAAGCCTCGCGGTGGAGCTCAGAGGTGCCGGCGGAGACTGGGGTCGACTTCCGAGCCTCGCTGCCGAGCTGGTGCAGCGGAAGGTCAACGTCATTGTCATGGACAACGGGACCGCCGCGCGGCGTGTGCAGGAGGGGGATCGAACAGTCCCGATCTGCGTGGCCGGTGGTGATCTCCAGGCCGCGGGGGTGGTGGCAAATCTGGCTAAGCCGGAGGGCAATGTCACCGGCGTGCAACTCTTTCAGGCCTCCTTGGCCGGGAAGCGCCTGGCGCTCCTCAAGGAGGCCGTGCCGGGGCTGACGCGGGTGGGCATACTCTTTGAGCGTCGCGGCGGACTAAACGACGCGGTGCTGCGTGCCACCGAGGATGCTGCCCGGACAATGGGGCTCAAGCTATACGTCGTCGAAGCCCCCGCTCCCGACGACTTCAACCGGGCGTTTTCGGCGCTGACGAAAGTAGGCGCTCCGGCGTTGCTCGTCGTGAACAATGCGAACACGGTCATACATCAAAACCAGGTTCTGGGCCTGGCCGCAAAGAGCCGCCTGGCGGCACTCTACGAGTATCGAGACTGGACAGAAGCCGGTGGCCTCATGTCCTATGGCCCGGTCATTTCCGAGATGTGGCGTCAACTGGCTGAATGCGCGGACAAGATTCTCAAGGGCGCCAAGCCTGCGGATGTACCCGTCCAGCAGCCGAGCAAGTTCGACCTCGTGATCAACCTCAAGACGGCCAAGGCCCTTGGCCTCACGATCCCGCCGTCGCTCCTGCAGCGGGCGGATCAGGTGATCGAGTAATGGACCGGCGGGCGTTCTTCGGCACCTTAGCGGGGGGCCTCCTCGCCGCGCCGCTCGTCGCCGAGGCGCAGCCGGCGGGGAAGATGCCGCGGATAGGCATCCTTTCTCCGGCATCTACCTCTGCCACACCCGTATTCGAGGCCCTTCGTCGGGGCTTGCGTGATCTCGGCTACGAAGAGGGCCGCACGATCGCACTGGAATTTCGTCTCGCTGCCGGCGATTCAGAACGCCTGCCAGCGCTCGCCGCAGAGTTGGTACGTCTCGGCGTCGACGTCATCGTAACCGACGGGGCCGAGACTCCCGGAGTCGTTGCCAAAGTTGTCCAGACTATCCCAATCGTCATGGGAACCAGCGGCGATCCGGTCGCTGCCAAGCTCGTTGGAAGTTTCGCGCACCCCGGGGGTAACATCACAGGGTTCACGCTGCAGAGTCCGGGCCTCGCCGGCAAGCGCGTGGAACTCTTCAAGGACCTGCTCCCGCAGGCGCGGCGCGTGGGCGTACTCGTGCAACCGGGCGGAAGCTTGACACTGGGCGCAACCGAGGCAGCCGCTCGCGGCCGTGGCCTCGAGGTCCGGCGCTTCGAAGTGAATGGCCCGAGTGATTTGGATGGCGTCTTCAAGCGTGTCGGCGCCGCTGGCATCAATGGCATGCTCTGCGTCCCATCCGCGATGTTGTGGAACCAGCGTGTCCGAGTGGTGGAACTGGCATCCCGCTCCCGGCTACCGACGGTCTATCCAGAACGGGAGTATGCCGAAGGCGGGGGGCTCGTGTCATATGGTCCCAACGTGCCTGCCAACTTCTATCGCGCCGCGACGTACGTGGACAAGATCCTCAAAGGATCCAAGCCGGGCGACCTTCCCATACAGCAGCCCACGGAGTTCGAGCTGGTTGTCAACCTCAAGACCGCCAAGGCTCTCGGCCTGACGATCCCGCCATTGCTTCTTCAGCGGGCGGATCAGGTCATCGACTGATGGATCGACGTGCATTCATCAGCACTCTGGCGGGCGGCCTCCTCGCCGCGCCGCTCGCGGCCGAGGCGCAACAGGCGGGTAAGTCCTGGCGCGTCGGTTTCCTGACGCCCGGCTTTAAGGAGCTTCCGGGATCCAACCCTGGACTCGCTCCACTGTCGCAGGGCTTGCGTGAACTCGGTTACGTTGAGGGACGGAATCTTACCTTGGAGGTCCGTTACGCGGAGGGTCGAACCGAGCGCTTTCCCGCACTGGCGGCGGAGTTAGTCAATCTCAAGGTTGACGTGCTGGTCGCGGCGACTACGCCCGGGGCCCTCGCCGCCAAGCAGGCGACCGGCACAATTCCCATTGTCATGGCTAGCGTGGGAGAACCGGTGGAAGTAAAGCTGGTCGAGAGCCTAGCCCACCCCGGTGGAAACGTCACCGGGTTATCCCTCGTCGCCCCGCAACTCGCAGCCAAGCGACTGGATTTCCTCAAACAGGCGCTGCCAAGACTCTCACGGGTGACCGTGCTGTGGAACTCCGCGAACCAGGGCATGCAGGCCAGATTCCGGGAAACGCAGGGCGCAGCCCAGCAGTTAGGAGTAGCGCTCCACTCTGTTACGGTCCAAAGCCCGGACGACTTCGACCCATTGTTCGCGACGATGATTAGAGATCGGCCCGAATCACTGCTCGTCCTGGCTGATACCGTGACCGTCGCCAACCGACAACGCACGGTCGAGTTCGCGGCTAGGAGCCGAGTACCAGGGATCTACGACGCGAGGGCATTTGTGGACGCCGGAGGTCTCATGTCGTACGGGGTCGACTTTTCTGACCACTATCGCCGCGCCGCCATCTACGTAGACAAGATACTCAAAGGTGCGAAGCCCGCCGATCTCCCGATCGAGCAGCCCACCAAGTTCGAGCTGGTCATTAACCTCAAGACCGCCAGAACCCTCGGTATGACGATCCCGCCGTCGCTCCTGCAGCGGGCGGATCAGGTGATCGAGTAATGGACCGGCGGACCTTCCTTGGCGTGATCGCTGGCGGCCTCCTCGCCGCGCCGCTCGCCGCCGGAGCGCAGCCAGCGGGGAAGGTCTACCGCATTGGCTATATCAGCAATTCCCCGCCGAACACGCCGGAGAGCTCGCGCTTGCACGAGGCGTTCCGGCAAGGGCTGCGTGAGCGCGGTTGGGTCGAGGGACGAAACGCCGTGATCGAGTGGCGGTTTGCAGAAGGAAGGATGGAACGATTTCCCGATCTGGCGGCCGATCTGGTCCGCCTCAAGGTAGACCTCATCGTCACGACTGGCGGGCCCGCAGCCCGTGCCGCAAAGCAGGCAACCACGACAATCCCCATCGTCGCCGTAGCGGTTTCTGATCCCGTCGGCCAGGGGTTCGTTGCCAGCCTCGCGCGGCCGGGCGGGAACGTCACGGGACTCGCAACCCTCTTCCCGGAGCTGGCCGTGAAACGGCTGGGACTGCTCAAGGAGATCCTGCCGGGTGTCTCTCGCGTGGCTGTCCTCTGGAATGCGGCCAACCCGGGCAATGTGATCATCTTGAGAGGGGTGCAGGCCGCCGCACGGACCCTGGGCGTGACGCTTCAATCGCGGGAGGTGCGAGGTCCGGATGATTTCGAGGCCGCCTTTGCCAAGATGAGCAGAGAGCGCCACGACGCGCTCATGATCCTGGACGACCCACTCTTGTTTCAGTACCGTGCCTCGATCGTGGACTTCGCGGCAAAGAAGCGGCTGCCGACGATGCATCCATTCCGGGAATCGGTAGAAGCCGGGGGACTCATCGCCTACAGCGTGAACCTCGCGGAACTCAACCGCCGCGCGGCCGAGTACGTCGACAAGATCCTGAAGGGCGCCGACCCCGCCGAACTTCCGATCGAGCAGCCGACGGAGTTCGAGCTGGTCATCAACCTCAAGACCGCGAAGGCCCTCGGCCTGACGATCCCACCGTCGCTCCTGCAGCGGGCGGATCACGTGATTGAGTGATGGATCGGCGCAGATTCCTGCTCCTGGTTGCCGGTCTGTCCGGCTGCTCCCCTGCGACACGGCCGCCAGCGCCTGAGCGCATGGTCGAGTTTCCCGTGGTGATCCGCGGTGGACGTGTGGTCGACCCCGGGCAAGGTCTCGACATGTCCGTGGATCTTGCGATCGAGGATGCGCGCGTTGCCGCCATCGGCCCTGGCCTGCGCGGGCGCATCGTGCTGGATGCCGCGGGTTGTGTGGTCGCGCCTGGGTTCGTCGACTTGCACAGCCACGCGCAGACCGTCGGTGCGCATCGGCTGCAGGCCTTCGACGGTGTCACGACCACACTCGAGCTGGAGGCCGGCGCGCTCCCGGTGGCGGCGGCCTACGCGCGGGCGGGGGTCGAGGGCCGGCCCTTGAACTATGGCTACTCCGCCTCCTGGGCGGGCGCCCGCATCGAGGTACTCATCGGCCACCCGGCCGACCGGCGGGCGACAACGATGCTGGCGCGCTTCGCCGACCCCGCCTGGCAGCGGGAAGCCACGGCCGCCGAGGAGGACCGCATCCTCGGCCTGCTGGAGAGCGAGCTGGCCGCGGGAGCCCTCGGCATCGGCGTGCTGCTGGGCTATGCGGCCGGGACGAGCCCCGGGGAGTACCTTCGCGTCGCGCGGCTGGCCGCGGCGCGCCGCCAGCCGACGTATACGCACGCGCGGGCGCTCGTCGAGTTCGCCCCCGA
>Ga0307469_10000623_pt1 | contig 12969 bp, 11 predicted proteins | sample atmos_gasesAM2C__FD_203084 | JGI IMG/M metagenome (GOLD analysis project Ga0307469, IMG submission 203084) | Hardwood forest soil microbial communities from Morgan-Monroe State Forest, Indiana, United States - atmos_gasesAM2C_515 | ecosystem: Environmental > Terrestrial > Soil > Temperate...
ATGAGCCGGCCGACGCCGTCCTGGTCCAGCACCTGGAACGGGTCGTCCTTGAGGATCCCCGTCTCGACATAGAACGGCAGGAACCGCCCGGCGTCGTCGCGTGACAGTCCGAACGTGGTCTGTGTCAGATCGTTGGTGCCGAACGAGAAGAACTCCGCCTCCTTGGCGATCTCGTCGGCCGTCAGCGCCGCCCGCGGGAGCTCGATCATCGTCCCCACGAGATACGGGACGGCGTGTCCAACCTCGTGAAACACCTCCTGGGCTACGCGGCGGACGATCGCTGCCTGGCGCCGCAGCTCCTCGGCGATGGCGACGAGGGGGATCATCACTTCGACGACCACCTTCTTGCCGCGCGCCACGACGCGGGCAGCCGCCTCGAAGATGGCGCGGGCCTGCATCTCGGTGATCTCGGGGTAGGTGATCCCGAGGCGACAGCCGCGGTGCCCGAGCATCGGGTTCGCCTCGGTGAGTCCGGCGACGAGCGCCTTGAGCCGGGGAAGCGGGAGCTTCATCGCTTTGGCGAGTCCAGCCAGCTCCTCCTTGGTGTGCGGCAGGAATTCGTGCAGCGGCGGATCGAGCAGGCGAATCGTTACGGGGTAGCCCGTCATTGCTTCGAAGATTCCCTCGAAGTCTTCACGCTGCATCGGCAGCAGCTTCGCGAGGGCGCGGCGCCGGCCCGCCTCGTCGGGGGCGACGATCATCTCCCGCATGGCGAGGATGCGGTCGCCCTGGAAGAACATGTGCTCGGTACGGCACAGCCCGATTCCCTCGGCGCCGAACTCGCGCGCCCGCTTGGCATCTTGCGGCGTGTCGGCGTTGGTGCGGACCCGGAGGCGGCGCCGCTCATCGGCCCATGTCATCAGGGTGTCGTAGTGCTCTCCCGCCTGGGGCAGCACCAGCTTCGCCGAGCCGAGCAGCACCCTGCCGGTGGTCCCGTCGACCGTGAGCAGCTGGCCCTGTTTCACGATGCGGCCGTTGGCGCGGAAGCGCCCGGCAGCCGGCTCGACCTCGATGTCTTTCGCACCGACGACGCACGTCTTGCCCATGCCGCGCGCGACGATCGCGGCATGACTGGTCATGCCGCCGCGCGCGGTGAGCACGGCCTGCGCGGCGACGATGCCGTGGAAGTCCTCGGGGCTCGTCTCGGGGCGCACCAGAATCACCTTGTGGCCCTTCTTGGCCATCGCCTCGGCGACGTCGGCATCGAACACCGCTTCGCCGATCGCCGCGCCGGGTGAGGCGGGGAGCCCCTTTGCAATGAGCGTCTCTTTCGCCGCCGGGTCGACCATCGGGTGGAATACCTGGTCGAGGTCCTGCGGCGGCACGCGCTGCACCGCTTCGTCCTTCGTGATCATCCCCTCGCGCACCATGTCGACGGCGATGCGGACCGCTGCGAGCCCCGTCCGCTGCGCGCGACGCGTTTGCAGCATGAAGAGGCGGCCGTGCTCGAAGGTGAATTCGATGTCCTGCACGTCCATGAAGTGGTGTTCGAGCTTGTCGGCGACCACCTCGAGCTCACGATAGACCTTGGCGTGCTTGCCTTTGGCGAGCTTCTCGAGCGGCAGTGGGGTGCGCGCGCCGGACACGACGTCCTCGCCCTGGGCGTTGGTGAGGAAATCGCCGTTCAACACGGCTTCGCCGGTGCTGCAGTCGCGCGTGAACGCGACGCCGGTGCCGCAGTCTTCCCCCATGTTGCCATAGACCATCGCGACGATGTTCACCGCGGTCCCGAGCTCGTCGGGGATCCCGTGGACGCGGCGATAGTCGATGGCGCGGCGGGTGCGCCAGCTCTTGAACACCGCTTCGATCGCGCCCCAGAGCTGGGCCTTGGGGTCATCGGGGAAGGCCTCGCCGCGCCGCGACTGGACGATGGCCCTGTACTCGCGGACGAGAGCCTGCAGGTCTTCTGCGGGAAGGTCGATGTCGCGCTCTACCTTGCGACGACGCTTCATCTCGTTCAACACCTCTTCGAACGGCTCCTTGCCGAGCTCGAACACGACGTCCCCGTACATCATGACGAAGCGGCGATAGGAATCGTAGGCGAAGCGTGGATTCCCCGAGCCGGCGATCAATCCTTGCACGGTCTCATCGTTCAGCCCGAGGTTCAGGATCGTTTCCATCATCCCGGGCATGGACACGGCGGCTCCCGAGCGCACCGAGACAAGCAGGGGATTGGTGGCGTCTCCGAACTTCTTGTCGGTGGCATGTTCGAGCTTCTTGAGGTGGCGCCCGACTTCTTCCCGCAACTCGTCCGGGAACGAGCCGTCCGCGAGGTAGCGCAGGCAGAGTTTGGCGGAAATGGTGAAACCGGGTGGGACCGGCAGGCCGAGATTCGCCATCTCGGCGAGTCCGGCGCCCTTGCCCCCGAGGATGTCCCGCATCGCGGCCGAGCCGTCGGCTCGACCTTGCCCGAAGAAGTAGACGAACCGTTCTACGGACGGCATGGCCGGCGCTCAGAGCGTGTGGTCAGGCGGTAACGGGCACCAGCGGAGCGTCGTGGCGCAGCGTGGCGGACTCGTCGGGGATCGGCGTCGGGTATTGACCGGAGAAGCAGGCGTGGCAGAAGCCTGACGGGTCGCCGCCGGCGGCGCGCAGCATCCCCTCGAGCGACAGGTACCCCAGCGTCTCGACACCCAGGTGGCGGCGAATGTCCTCGATCGAGTGACTCGACGCGATCAGCTCCGACTTCGTCGGCGTATCGATACCGTAGTAGCACGGGCCCGTGATGGGAGGAGACGCCACGCGGAAGTGCACTTCTCGTGCCCCGGCGGCCCGGATCATCTGCACCAGGCCCTTGCTGGTGGTCCCCCGGACCAGCGAATCGTCCACGACGACAACCCGCTTTCCTTCCAGCACTTCCCGCACCGGATTGAACTTGATCTTCACCTTGGCGGTGCGCCCATCCTGCGTCGGATTAATGAAGGTGCGGCCGACGTAGTGATTGCGGATCAATCCGTATTCGAGCTTGAGGCCGGTTTCCTCGGCGAAGCCCAGTGCCATAGCGTTGGAGGAGTCGGGCACCGAGAAGACGCAGTCCGCACCAGGGGCAGGATGCTCGCGTGCCAGCTCGTGTCCCAAAGCACGGCGCACCCGATCCACCGAGCGGCTGAAAATCGTGCTGTCGGGCCGCGAGAAGTAGACCAGCTCGAAGATGCAGCGGCGGTGCGGCTTTGCGGGAAGCGAGGGGAGACGATCGACCTCGCCGTCGTGTATCCGCAGGAATTCGCCCGGCTCGAGCTCGCGCACCGGCGTCGCGCCGATGAGGTCGAAGGCGCACGTCTCCGAAGCCACCACGTGTCCCGACCCCAGGCGCCCCAGCCAGAGGGGCCGGAACCCACGGGCGTCGACGATGGCGTACAGGGTGCGGCCGATCGTCACGACGAGCGAATAGGCGCCTTCCACCCGCTCCAGCGCGTCGAGCAGCTGGTCCTCAGGCTCGCGCGCCTCGGAACGCGCGATGAGATGGACCAGGACTTCGCTGTCGGACGAGGTCTGGAAGATCGACCCCTTGTCGACGAGGTCGGCGCGCAGCTGCGCGGCATTGGTGAGGTTGCCGTTATGGCCGAGGGCCAGCGGACCCTCACGATAGCGCGCCAGAATCGGTTGGGCGTTGGCGAGCACGGAGCTGCCCGCGGTCGAGTAGCGGGTGTGCCCGATCGCGGTGTCGCCCGGGAGCCCCGCCAGCACCGCTTCGGTGAAGACATCGGAGACGAGTCCCATCCCGCGATGGGAGCGCGCCACTCCCTCGCCGTCGACGGCGACCACGCCCGAAGACTCCTGTCCGCGGTGTTGCAGGCTGTAGAGCCCGAGGTAGGCGAGCCGGGCCGCGTTGGGAACGCCGGAAACGCCGATGATGCCGCACATGGATCGGTCTAGTCGCCCATTCGTTTGGGAATCGCCGAGAAATATACGTCGCGCAGTGCGGAGACGGTCTGCTGGATCGCTGCATCGCACAGCCGCAGCGCGAACGTTTCATTCGGGGTCTTCACCGTACCGGCGTCATACACCGGGACGCCGCTGCGTCGCGCAAGCTGCTCCACGGAGCCTGTCTTCTCAGGCGGGCACGTCACCAGAGCACGCCCATGGGATTCGCTGAACAGGAGGTCGGCCGCGTCCAGGCCGGATGCGTATCCGGTCAGATCCAGATCGAGTCCAAATCCCGTTTGCTGGTAGGGCCCGCCCATCGCGATCTCAGCGAGTGCGACAGCGAGCCCGCCATCGGAGCAGTCGTGTGCGGAGCGGAACAGACCCTCACGCGCGCCCTCGACCAGCAGATCGACGAGGCGCCGTTCCGCGGCGAGATCGACGGCCGGCGGCTCACCGCCTGAGCACGCGAGGACCGCTTCCCAGTACGCTGAGCCACCGAGCTCCGCACGGGTTTCACCGAGGATGAGGACCCGGTCGCCGGGCACTTGCGCGTGACTCGGTACGGCGCGGTCGACATGGTCGAGCAGACCCACCATACCCACCACGGGCGTCGGATCGACGGCTCCCGTGGGGCTCTCATTGTAGAAGGAGACGTTGCCTCCGGTTACCGGAGTATCGAAGGCGCGGCAGGCGTCGGCGATGCCGCGGCAGGCTTCACGAAACTGAAAGTAGACGGCGGGGCGCTCCGGGCTGCCAAAGTTGAGGCAGTCGGTGATGCCGAGCGGTCGGGCGCCCGTACACGCGATGTTGCGTGCGGCCTCGGCGACGGCGGCTTTGCCGCCCTCGTAGGGACGCAGCCGGACGTAGCGCGCGTTGCAGGCCGTCGTGACGGCGATGCCGAAATCCGCATGACGCACGCGCAAGACGCCGGCGTCTCCTCCCGGAGGGAGAACGGTCCCTGCCTGCACGGTTGAGTCATACTGCTCGAACACCCAGCGTTTCGAGGCGATGGGAGGATGGTCGAGCAGGCAGAGCAGGGCCTGCTCGGGTGTCAGGTGTCGGGCGTCGGGTGCCGGGTGTTGCGCTCGCAAGGCGACGGTTGCGGAGTCTTCCGCTGCCTCTGGTGAATAGATCGGGCAATCTTCCACCAACTGGCGGCCGGGGATCTCCACGACGACCTGGCCGCCCCAGGTACAGCGGTACATCCCGTCGTCGGTAACGCGACCGATCGGCGTGGCGGACAGCTCCCACTTCGCCGCGATCGCCTGCACCTGCGCCACGCGGTCATGCTTCGCCACGACGAGCATACGCTCCTGCGATTCCGAGAGCAGGATCTCGTACGGGGTCATGCCTGCTTCGCGCGTGGGAACGCGCGACAGGTCGATCTCCACTCCCACGCCACCGCGGGCCGCCATCTCGGCCGACGACGAGGTCAGGCCGGCGGCGCCCATGTCCTGGATCGCGACGATGTGTCCCGACGCGATCAGCTCGAGGCTCGCTTCGAGCAGCAGCTTCTCGGTGAACGGGTCGCCGACCTGGACCTGGGGCCGGCGCTTTTCACTCTCGTGCGACAACTCTTCCGAGGCGAACGAGGCGCCGTGGATGCCGTCGCGGCCCGTGCTCGCCCCGACGGCGAGCAGCACGTTGCCCACGCCGTGTGCCGACGCGGTGATCAGCTCCGACTCGCGCAGGATGCCGACGCACATCGCGTTGACGAGCGGATTGCCGGAGTACCCGGGCAGAAAGTCCACCTCGCCGCCGAGCGTGGGCACGCCGACGCAGTTGCCGTAGTCGCCGATGCCGCGCACCACGCCGGCGCAGAGGTAGCGATTGCGGGAGTCCTCGAGCGGTCCGAACCGGAGGCTGTTGAGCAGTGCGACAGGACGGGCGCCCATCGTGAACACATCTCTGAGGATGCCGCCCGCGCCCGTGGCGGCGCCCTGGTAGGGCTCGACGGCGGAGGGGTGGTTGTGCGATTCGATCTTGAAGGCGACCGCCCAGCCGTCCGGCAGCCGCAGCACCCCGGCGTTCTCGCCCGGTCCCTGGACGACCTGCGAGCCGGTGGTGGGGAACGTCTTCAGGACGTTCTTGGAGTGCTTATAGGAGCAGTGCTCGCTCCAGAGAGCGGAGAAGATGCCGAGCTCGGCAAAGGTCGGCGTGCGGCCGAGCAGCGCCTCGACGCGGGTGTACTCGAGGTCGGTGAGGTTGTGCTCGCGGATCAGCTGCCGCGTGATCGGCGGATCGCCGGGCAGGGTCGCCGGCGCCCGCCTCACGAGCCCTGGGCCCGTGCGCCGGAGACCCCTTTCATCACCGCACGCATCACACGCGCAATGACGTTGGGGTGCGGGTGCTTGAGCACCGCCTCCGCCTCACCCGCGTCGAACCAGATGCCGTGGCAGTGGGTGCACTGATCGATCTGCACACCCTCCCAGTCACCGGTGATGAGGTCATACCCGCACTTCGGGCATTTCATGAAATGCGATTTGCGCTCGGCTTCTGCAGCCTCGCGCTGCAGCGCGGCGCGCTGCTGCCGCAGCAGCTCCGCGTCGCGCCGCGCGAAGTATTCGTCTTCGTTCCGGCTGATGTCGCTCACGGTGTCGTCACCAGATTGCGGCCGGGAGGGAGGGCTCGCGGCGAGGACGACTGGCCGCTGTAGCCGTGCCCCTTCCAGCGCAACACCGCGTCCACCACCTGGTCGTTCTGGAGGATGACGAGGTCCTCGGTACCGCAGGTGTGTTCGCAGCCGTTGGGATACAGGAGATACGTGTACGCGCCGGCACTGCGGCGCGCCGCGGGCGCGCCCCACAGGGCCTCGACGTCCTTGGCGCTCATCCCGGGCGCGATGGTCCCGGTGTCGGCGGAGTTGTAGGGCTCGTCCTCGAGTATGGGGCGCGAGGGCGGGGGCTCGGTCACCTGGCGCGGGGGCGGCGGCGCCGGCTTCGTGGCGGCCGCCGTCTGGGGCGCGGGAGTGATCGTATGCGTCGGAGACGGAGACTTGGCTCCGGTTGTGGGTGTGGCTTTCGCGGTGCCGCCCGGTGGCGTCTTCGACGTGCCGGCAGCCGCCGGCACTCCGGTCGTCGGACGCTTCGTGGTGTCCCGCGCCGCGGTCGCCGGCGGCTTATTGCGATTCTTTATCTTGTCGACCAGTTGATTCCACTTATCACAGCCCAGCGTGGTGCCCGCCAGCAGCGCGCACATCACCAGCATGCTGCGTCGCATGACCAGCCTCCAGGGAAAGGAAGACACGAGCACCGTCCGACCCGCCAAGGGCTGCGGAGTTGCGGCGCTCGGGATGCGGCATCAGGCCCACTACGGTACGACTGGCACTGCATACCCCCGCGATCTCGCGGGCGGATCCATTGGGATTCTCGCCGACATAGCGCCACACGACGCGTCCCTCGGCCTCCAGCTCGCGCAGGGTGCGTTCGTCGGCGACAAACCGTCCGTCGCCATGCGCCACCGGTACGGTGATCTCCTCGCCCCTCGTATACACCGTGGTGCAAGGGGTGTCAGTCGTTTCGACGCGGACGCGCACCGGCCGCGACAGAAAGCGCTGGCCGGCGTTGCGCATCAGGGCTCCCGGGAGCAGTCCCGCCTCACAGAGTATCTGAAATCCGTTGCAGATCCCCACGACGGTGCCGCCGTCCTGCGCGTGCGCGGCCACCGCCTGCATCACCGGGGAAAAGCGCGCGATCGCGCCCGACCGCAGGTAGTCGCCGTAACTGAAGCCGCCGGGCAGGATCACCACGTCGGCGCCGCGCAGGTCGGTCGCGCGGTGCCAGACGTAATAGGCCTCGGACCCCGCAGCGGTCGCGGCGTCCAGCGTATCGGCGTCGCAGTTGGATCCTGGGAAGACGACGACGGCGACACGGCGCATCAGGCGGCCTCCACCAGCACGTGGTAGTCCTCGGTCACGGGGTTGGCGAGCAGCCGGTCGCACATCGCCCGGGCGCGCGCCGCCGCGGCGTCACCGGTGGGTGCCTCGAGCTGCAACACGAGGTGCTTGCCGGCGCGCACGGTGCCCACCTCGGCGAAGCCGAGCGCGTGGAGGGCGTGTTGCACCGCCTGGCCCTGGGGATCGAGCAGCGCCGCGCGCGGCATCACACGGACTTCGACGCGAAACGCCGGCATCAGGTGCGCCCTCGCGGGGAGATGCCACGCGAGCGCGGCTCGAAGGTATGGCCGTTCTCGGCGTCCCCTCCGGAATCCGAGATGACGATGGGTCCCGCGATGTCGGTTTCGGCGTCGTCGTCTCCGATGAAGAATCCCAGCAGCGCCGCGCGGGCCACGCCGTAGGTCATGTAGGTGATCCCCAGCGGGAAGAAGAAAACATCATGCTGCGTGATGCCGAAGTAGAGGATAAGCAGAATAATCAGGAGACCCAATAGCCCCCGCGGAGTGCGCAGACTCGCGCGGGGCAGCGTGGCGTAGCGGACGTTCGAGACCATCAGGATCGTGCAGATGATCATCAGGAAATTGAGCAGCAGCGGCCAGGGGAGCCCGCGCAGCTGGGTATAGAGCTCGGTCTGCGTAAACGGGTAGTACGTGGCGAGCGTCATACCGGCGGCTGGCGAGGGCAAGCCAACGAAATAGGACTTGGCCCGTCCCGCCTGCGTGACGTTGAACCGGGCCAGACGAATCGCCGCTCCCATGACGTAGAAGTAGCAGAAGATCCAGGCGGCGGGCCCGGCGGTCGCGAAGTGCAGCTCGTACATCAGGTACGCCGGGGCGACCCCGAAGCTCACCACGTCGACCAGGCTGTCGAGCTCGGCGCCGAAGCGTGTGCCGGTGTTGGAGAGCCGGGCGATGCGGCCGTCCAGGGTGTCGAGGATCCCCGCAAAGACGATGAACCAGCTGGCGCGATACAGCTCGCCGCGCGACGCCAGCGTCATCGACCAGATGCCGAAGAACAGATTGAAGAGCGTGAACAGGCTGGGCACGATGATGACGACCCGCTTCACGCCGCGGCGTCCGCTCCCGCTGCCCTGAGTCGGCAAGGTCATTGGGGATACTCCGCCAGCACGGTCGCGCCCGCCGCCACGCGGTCGCCGATCTTCACCTGCGGCGCGGCGTGGGCGGAGAGCGGCAGGTAGACGTCGACGCGCGAGCCGAAGCGGATCATGCCGAGGCGCGCACCCTGGCTCGCGCGATCACCGACCTTGGCGTCGGTCACGATGCGGCGCGCGATCAGCCCGGCGATCTGCCGCACCAGCACCGCCCCGTGGGGTCCGGTGAGTCCGATCGAGGACTGCTCGTTGTCGAGGCTGGCCTTGTCCTCGGCGGCATGGAGGAATTTCCCGGGATTGTAGTTCCGGTAGGCAACGGTTCCCGACACCGGGTAGCGGTTCACGTGTACGTCGAACACGCTCATGAAGATCGACACCCGGAGCGACCGGCCGTGCAGGAACGCCGGCTCGTCGGTCTCCGTCACGCTGACGATGCGTCCGTCCGCCGGCGCGATCACGACGCGGTCGCCACGGGGGCCGGTGCGCTCGGGGTTACGAAAAAACACCAGCAGCCACACGGCGAGCGGCACGAGCAGAACCTCGAGTCCCCACCACCACGGGCTCCAGCGCAGCGCCGCCACCGCGACGAGTGCTGCCAGTCCCCACCCGATCGCGATGAACGGCCACCCTTCGGGGGCCATCCTCACGCCGGGACCTCCAGTCCCTTGCCGCTGAGCAGACGGTAGGCCTCGCGATAGCGGGCACTGGTCGCCGCGATCACGACCGGCGGCAGCGGGGGCGGCGGCTCGTTGCCGTCCCATTTTCCCTGATCCTTGAGGCCGGAGAGGTAGTCGCGCAGCGGCTGTTTATCGAAGCTCGACTGGCCGGTGCCCGGAGTGTAGCGGTCGGCGGCCCAGAAACGCGAGGAATCTGGCGTGAGGACTTCGTCGATCACGAGCAGCGTGCCGTCCGGCGTCGTGCCGAACTCGAATTTCGTGTCGGCGATGATGATGCCTCGGCCGGCGGCAAAATCGCGACCACTCTCGTAGAGGGCGAGGCTGGCACGCTTCAGGGTGTTGGCGAGGTCGGTCCCTAACGCGTCGATCACCCGCGTGAAGGTGACGTTCTCGTCGTGCCCGGTCTCGGCCTTCGTCGCCGGGGAAAAGATCGCGGGTTCGAGCTTGGCGCTTTCCACGAGTCCTTTGGCGAGCGGTTCGCCCGCCAGCGTCCCTGATTTCCTGTATTCGGCCCATGCCGAGCCGGAGAGGTAGCCGCGGACGACGCACTCGAAGGGGACCGGCGTGGTGCGGCGCACCAGCATGGCGCGGCCGGCGATGGTGGTGCGGTGCGGGGCGAGCGCGGGTACCCGCGTCACGATTTCGGCCACATCGGCGGTGATCAGGTGATGCGGGACGACGTGTGCCAGCTTGTGGAACCAGAACGCCGACAGCTGGGTGAGCACCGATCCCTTGTAGGCCACCGGCTCCTTCATGACGACGTCGAACGCGCTGACGCGGTCGCTCGCCACCATGAGCAGCGTGTCGGCATCGACCTCGTACATCTCGCGCACCTTGCCGCGGCGCAGCAGCGGGAGCGACAGGTTGCTGGCGACCAGCGGCGTGACGGTCGTCATACCTTCACCTCGGCGGCGCTGGCGGCAGGCGCGACGGCTTCAATGCGACGGAGCACGGCGGGAAGGACCTCGTCGAGAAAGTGGTCGACCTGCTGGGGCGCCCGGCCGGCGTACTGGGCCGGGTCGAGCTCATCGGGGCGTGCCGCGACCGACAGCGCGCGGAACGCCGGATCGGCGGCGAGCCGGGCGAGGAGATCGTTGGCAGCGCCGCGCTCGGCCACGGCCTGCGCGACCGCGAGGCTGTGGCCGCGGATGACTTCGTGCAGACGCTGGCGATCGCCGCCCGCCTTCACGCCGCGCATCAGCAGGCGCTCGGTGGCGAGAAACGGCAGTGTGTCGTCGACATGACGGCGGATGACCGGCTCGCGCACTTCGAGCCCGGCCGCGACGTTGGTGGCGAGGACGAGGATGGCGTCGGAGGCGAGAAACGCTTCGGGAATCACGAGGCGGCGGTTGGCGCTGTCGTCGAGCGTTCGTTCGAGCCACTGCTCGGCCGCGGTGTGCCAGCCGTTCCCCGCGAGCTCGATGACGAAGCGCGCGAGGCTCGTCATGCGCTCGGCCCGCATCGGATTGCGCTTGTAGGGCATGGCGGAGGAGCCCACCTGCTCGCTTTCGAACGGCTCGAGCAGCTCGCCTTCGTGCTGCAGCAGCCGCAGGTCGGTGGCGAATTTCGCCGCCGAGGCGGCGAGGCCGGCGAGCGCCGCCAGCACCTGCGCGTCCTGCTTGCGGCTGTAGGTCTGTCCGGTGACGGGGAAGATCCGGGTGAACCCCATCTTCCCCGACACTCGACTGTCGAGCTCGCCCACCTTGTCGTGGTCGCCGTCGAACAAATCGAGGAAGCTCGCTTGCGTGCCGGTGGTCCCCTTCACGCCGCGGAACTGCAGCGTCTCGACACGATGCAGCAGCTCGTCGGCATCGAGCACGAATTCCTGCATCCAGAGCGTCGCCCGCTTTCCCACGGTGGTGAGCTGGGCGGGCTGAAAGTGGGTGTAGGCGAGGCAGGGGAGGGCGCGATAGCGGCGCGCCACGTGTCCCAGCGCCACGAGCACGGCGGCGACGCGGCCGAGCAGCAGCACCAGTCCCTCGCGCATCAGCACGAGGTCGGCGTTGTCGGTGACGTAGGCGCTCGTCGCGCCGAGGTGGATGAACGGCCGCGCCGCCGGCGCCTGCTCGCCGAGGGCGTGGATGTGCGCCATGACGTCGTGGCGCAGCCGCTTCTCCAGTTCGGCGACGCGGGCCAGATCGACGTCGTCGAGATGCGCCCGGACTTCGTGGACCGCCTCCGCCGGGATCTCGAGTCCCAGCTCCCGCTCGCTCTCCATCAGCGCCAGCCACAGGCGGCGCCACAGCCCGATGCGGCGGCGCTCGCTCCAGAGCGCCTGCATCGGGGGCGAGGCGTAGCGGCCGGAGAGCGGCGATTCCCAGGTCACACCGAGGCCCGCGCCGCCGGCTTGAGCTTGTTCCAGTCGGCGAGGAATGTCTGCAGCCCGCGATCGGTGAGCGGGTGCTGCAGCAGCTTCTTCAGGACTTCGGGCGGCAGAGTAGCGACGTCGGCGCCGATCATCGCCGCCTCGGCGACATGGCGCGGATGCCGGATCGATGCCGCGAGAATCTGCGTCGTGATGGAGTAGTTGTCGAACATCTGTCGCGTCTCGCGGATCACGTCCATCCCTTCCTGGCCGACGTCGTCGATGCGGCCGATGAAGGGCGATACGTAGGTCGCCCCCGCCTTCGCCGCGACGAGACACTGCACGCTCGAGAAACAGAGCGTGACGTTGGTGCGGAGGCCCTCGGAAGAGAGCCGCCGTACGGCGACCATGCCGGCTTCGATCATCGGAATCTTGACGACGATGTTGTCCGCGATCTTGGCGAGCGACCTGCCTTCGGTGAGCATGCCGTCGGTGTCGGTCGCCACGACCTCCGCCGAGACCGGTCCCTCGACGAGGGAGCAGATTTCTTTCAGCACATCGCGGGGATCGAGGTCACCCGCCTGCTTGGAGAGGAGTGTGGGGTTGGTGGTGATGCCGTCGATCAGACCGGCCTGAACCGCCCAGCTGATGTCCTTCAGGGAGGCGGTGTCGAGAAAGAACTTCATGCGGTTGCCTCGGCGTAGAGTTCAGGAGGATACGTGACGGCCTCGAGATACAGGCCCTGAGGCGGTGCCGGCGGGCTCGCGGCCTGGTTGTCGGTCGTCGTCAGGAGCTGGCGCAGGTCTGACAGCGGACGGCGGGCGAGCGCGATGTCCACCATCGTGCCCACGAGGAAGCGGACCATGCGGTGCAGGAAGCGGTTGGCCTCGATCGTGAACGTCACCCCGGAGCCGTTGGCGCGCGCCGTCCAGGTCGCCTGCGCCACGTGGCAGCGATAATCGGGCTTCGCCGCCCCATGCGCCGCCAAGCCGCGGAAATCATGCTCCCCCGGCAGCGACGCGGCGGCTTCGGCCAGCAGCACCGGCTCGAGGGACCGTCCCAGCGCCCACTCGTAGCGACGGCGGAACGGTGAACGACTCGCGTCGTCGGTGCC
>Ga0307469_10000624_pt1 | contig 12951 bp, 12 predicted proteins | sample atmos_gasesAM2C__FD_203084 | JGI IMG/M metagenome (GOLD analysis project Ga0307469, IMG submission 203084) | Hardwood forest soil microbial communities from Morgan-Monroe State Forest, Indiana, United States - atmos_gasesAM2C_515 | ecosystem: Environmental > Terrestrial > Soil > Temperate...
TCTGCGGCACGTCGTGCTCGTACGCGAACGAGCGATGGGTCAGTGCGACCTCCAAGAGTCCCGGGTCGGCAAAGGTCGTCCCGAGGCGAGCTTCCAGCGTTTCGCGGACCTCGGCGCCGTCGTATCGTTCCGGCGCGCCCGCGCCTTCTGTCACCGCCGTACTTATCCTTCCGTCTTCACCCGTCCGGCGATGAAGTCGACGGCATCCTTAACGGTCCGGATGCCCTCGAGTTCCTCGTCGGGGATCTCCAGGGACAGCTCCTCTTCGAGCGACATCGCGAGTTCGACGAGATCGAGCGAGTCGGCCTCGAGGTCCTCTTCGAGACGCGTCTCGAGGGCGATCTGGTCCGGTTCGCACTCGATCAGCTCGGCGAGGCGCCCCCGGACGAGCTGAAAGATGTCCTCCCGCGTCATGACTGCCATGCTCAGCTACCTCCCTCAGCGCCGCCGTCCGGCGCCGCCGTGGCACTGCTGTCGGCGAGCTTCGCGGCGATCTCCGAGACGAGGCCTGCGCTGACCGTGTCGGACGCGATCTTGAGGGCCGACCGCACGGCCGCCGCGTTCGAGCTGCCGTGGCCGATTATACAGACGCCTTTCGTACCCAAGAGGTGCGCGCCGCCCTGGGAATCGGGGCTCAACGTCTCGGCGAGACCCAGGAGACCGGGCATGACGACCTTCGCCGCCTCCTTCGCCTCGTCCGTCGCGGAGAAGACACCGAGGAGCTCGCCCAGGAGGTACTTCGCGAAGCCCTCCATCAGCTTGAGGGCGACGTTGCCCGTGAAGCCGTCGGTCACGACGACGTCCACGCGGTCGGTCGGGATGTCACGGCCCTCGACGTTGCCGATGAAGTTCACGTCGAGCGCCTCGATCAGCGGCGTCGCCTCGACGACGAGCTCGCTCCCCTTCCCGCGCTCCTCACCGATCGAGAGCAACCCCACCCGCGGCTCTTCGATCCCGAAACGCACGCGCGAGAAGACCGAGCCGAGGACGGCGAAGCCGGCGAGATGCTCGGGCCGGCAGTCGGCGTTCGCGCCGGCGTCGAGTAGCACCGTCGGCGACGGCGCGAACGGCAGGACGATCGCGATCGCCGGACGAGCCACACCTCGGATCCGTCCGGTCTCGAGGACGGCGGCGGCCAGCGCGGCTCCCGTCGATCCTGCTCCGAAGACGGCGTCGGCCCGTCCGTCCTTGACGAGACGAGCGGCGACGGAGATGGACGAATCCCTGCGTCGCCGGACGGCGTGCGCCGGGTCTGGGTCGTCCATCGCGATGACGTCGGAGGCCGGGACGATCTCGATGTCGTCGCCTGCTTGGGCCCCCGCCTCGGCGAGCGCCTTCCCGATGCGGTCGGGGTCGCCGACGAGCAGGATATGGCTCCCGTCGGTGGCTGCTTGAGCCGCCCCGGCGACGATCTCGTCCGGCGCGTGGTCGCCGCCCATCGCGTCGACCGCGATGCGCGCTCTACTCAAGCTCGAGGACGTCCCGGCCCTTGTAGGTGCCACAGTGCGGGCAGACGCGGTGCGGGAGCTTCGGCTTGTGGCACTGCGGGCAGAGCGAATTCGCGGCCTTGGCGACCTTCCGCCAGTGGGCCCGTCGCTCGTCGCGGCGCGAAGCCGTCTTCCGTCGCTTGGGAGCTTGCATGAGCGGATAAGTCTACCTGTTCCTAGCCCCCGAGCTTCCGTTCTGGCTCGCTTGCTTCGCGCGGGGCGCTCCGCAGTCGTCCTTTGAGCTCGTTCAGCGCCGACCACCGCTGGTCGACCTCTTCACCGCAGTCGCACGGGCCCTCATTGAGGTCGGCGCCGCAGCGCGCACAGATCCCCGCACATGCGTCGCGGCAGAGCGGATTGATCGGCAGGGCAAGGCCGACGGTGTCCCGGATCATGGGCTCGAGGTCGACGGTCGCATCCTTCACGACGTACCCCTCTTCCCAGACCTCGGCCCCCTCGGGCCGGTAGATCTCCGACCCCTTCACCGCGAAGGTCCCGGCGAGGGGCTTCAAGCAGCGCCGGCACTCCCCGGCGTAGGTGCCGGCGAACTCACCCCGGACCAGGACGCCCCCCTCGATCGCTTCCAGCACGAGATCGAGCGCGAGATCGCCGTCCAGCTTCGCGAGCCCCGCCTCGAGGTCGATAGGCGTCGTGAAGGCGATGGGCTTCTGGACGCCGGGAGTTTCGAGTACTTCACGGACGTCGAGAACGAGCGGAGAGTGTGTGCGCATGAGGACCTACAAATGTACTTCTAGTCGATGCGCGGTATCGGCGCGGAGATCTCGCCCGAGTCTTCGAGTTGGAGGGGCTCGATCTCGCCGGTGTGCGCTTCGAGCCGACGGCGCATCTGGTCGCGGCCCTTGGCGATCGTCCGCAGCAGCTTGTCGATGATGATCTCGAGGTCGGCGAGCTCGCGGTCGGCGTAGTCGTCGGCCCTGTGTGCGAGCTCGTTCGCGGCGCCACGCGCTTCGTCCACGATGCGCTGCGCCTCCGTCTCGGCAGCTTGGACGACCTCCGCCCGTGACAGCAGACGCGAGCGCTCCTCACGCGCCTGCTCGACGATGAAGGCGGCCTTCTCGTGGGCGTCCGTCAGGATGCGTTCACGCTCGTCCATCACTTCGCGTGCCTGCGCGTGCTCGGCGGGCAGTGCGTCGCGGATCTGCTTGATCAGCGTGAGCGCATCCTCGCGAGGGATAACGGCCGAAGCCGACAGCGGGACGGACCTCGCCTCCGCGACGAGGGTCTCGAGCGCATCGAGCGCCTCCATGTACGTCACGGTTGCAATTTCTCCTTGAGGCGCGTCTCGACCTGTTCGGGCACGAGACCCGTCACGGACCCACCGAGCGAGACAACTTCCTTCATCAGGCTCGATGAGAGATACGAGTACTTCGGGTTCGCGGGCACGAAGACCGTCTCGATACCCATGCGCGCGTTCATCTGGGCCATCGTCATCTCGTAGTCGAAGTCGGAGAGCGCACGCAGACCCTTCACGACCGCGTTCGCGTCGATCTGGCGGCAGAACTCCACGAGCAGGCCGTGGAACGACGTCACCGACAAACCTTTGAGGTGCGACGTGACGTCGGTCAGGAGCTCGACGCGCTCGTTCACCGTGAACAGCCCGTGCTTCGCCGTGTTCGACGGCGAACCGGACACCCCCACCACGAGCTCGTCGAACACGCGGCACGCGCGCTCGATGACATCGAGATGCCCGTTCGTCACGGGATCGAACGATCCCGGGTAAACCGCCTTGGTCATCGCGCCCCTGATGTTGAAAACGTCAGGACCCGAGTATCCCCGTATCTGCGGTCGGCGGCCACCACCAAGCCGGCAACCTCGGGCGGGGGTTCGTCCCGCCATCTCGCCTCGAGGACGACCAGGGCTTGTGGCGCGAGGAACCGCGCCACGTCATGCAGATCGATCCGCTCGCGGTAGGGCGGGTCGATGAAAACGAGATCGAACGGGCCGTCGCCACCGCGTGCGAGGTAGCGCTCCACGCGCGAGCGCCGAACGGTCACGCTCCCCGACTCCCCGATCGCCGTCGCGTTCGCGCGACATACCGCGAGCGCTGCGGCGTCGTCGTCCACGAACACGCCGGACGACGCGCCGCGCGAGAGGGCTTCCAACCCGTACGCCCCCGAACCGCAGAACAGGTCGAGGACACGGGCGTCGGGGATGTGTGACGCGATCGACGAGAAGATCGCGAGCCGGACGCGTTCGCTCGCCGGACGCGCGCCTTTCGGGACCTTCAGCTTGATCCCGCGAGCGTCTCCACCAGAGATGCGCACGACTCCAGTGTGCGCCTGTTCGCTCAGCCGTGGAACAGCCATTCGAGCTGGTCGCCGTAGCGGCGGCTCACCTCGGCGCGCAACAGGACATGCTCCGGACGCACCAACTTGGGGTCGGCTCCGACGAGACGGAAGGCCGCGTCCCGGGCTTCGACCACCACCGGGAAGTCACGCACGAGCTGCGCAACCTTGAGGTCGGTGATCCCCGCCTGCCTCGTCCCGAAGATGGTGCCTTCGCCGCGGATCTCAAGGTCTTTCTCGGCGAGCGCGAAGCCGTCGTTCGTGTTCGCGACGGCGCTGAGTCGCTGATCGGCCTCCTCGGTTTTCGCCTCCGAGAAGAGGATGCAGCGGCTCGCCCACGCGCCTCGTCCGACGCGGCCGCGCAACTGGTGCAGCTGCGACAGACCGAAACGTTCCGCGTTCTCGATGAGCATGACGGTCGCTTCGGGCACGTCGACGCCGACCTCGATCACCGTCGTCGCGATGAGGATTGAGACCTCGCCTCGACGGAAACGTTCCATCACCTCGTCCTTCTCCGCCGGACGCATCTGTCCGTGCAGCAGGCCGACCTGGAGTTCCGGGAACACATCGTTCTGGAGGCGCTCGGCCTCCGCGACGGCGGCCTTCGCCTCGAGCGAGTTCGACTCGTCGACCAGCGCGCAGACGATGAACGCGCGTCGTCCCTCTGCGACCTCGCTCCGGATGAGGTTGTAGGCGCGCTCGCGTCCGCCGGCGTCGGACACGACCTCCGTCGTGATCGGCTGCCGTCCGGCGGGGAGCTCGTCGAGCACCGACACGTCGAGATCGCCGTACAGCGTGAGCGCCATCGTCCGGGGGATCGGTGTCGCCGTCATGATGAGGACGTCCGGATCGGTCCCCTTCTCACGCAGCAACATGCGTTGCGCGAGCCCGAAGCGGTGCTGCTCGTCGACGATGGCGAGACCGAGCCGGTCGAAGGCAACGTCCTCCGAGAGAAGCGCATGCGTCCCGCACACGAGTTTCAGGTTCCCGTTCGCGAGGCGTTCGGTGATCTCACGACGCCGACTCTGCGGGACGGAGCTCGTGAGCAGTTCCACGTCGACGTCGACGGGGACACAGAGCTCTTTGATCTTCTTCGCGTGCTGCTCGGCGAGCACTTCCGTCGGCGCCATGATCGCGGCCTGGTTCCCGGACTGGATCGCGACCATCGCCGCGTGCACGGCCACGAGGGTTTTCCCGCTTCCGACTTCTCCTTGCAACAGGCGGTGCATCGGACGCGGTCGGGCCATGTCCCCGCCGATCTCGTTCATCGCGCGCGACTGCGCGTCCGTCGGACGGAACGGGAGCGAGGCGAGGAACGCCGCCGTCAGCTCACCGTTCGGCGTGTGCGCGATCCCACGCAGGTCCTCCTCGACGTGACGCTTGCGCAGCGCGAGTCCGACCTGCATCACGAACAGCTCTTCGAAGACGAGACGCCGGCGGGCGTCGTCGATCTGCTCGAGCGAGGTCGGGAAATGGACGAGCTTCGTCGCGACGTCCTTGCTCAGGAGGTTCCGCTCGGCGCGGAGGGCCGCCGGCAGCGGATCGGGGACGCGTCCGAGTCGTTCGAACGCGTTGTGGAGGAGCCGGCGGAGCATCGTCGCCGAAACGCGTTCGGTTGCCGGGTAGATCGGGACGATCCGCCCGGTGTGCACCCGATCGGAGGGGGCGCCCGAAGGCGCATCCTGTTCCCCCGATGACCGCAGGAGGTCATACGCGGGCGAGTCCATCTGCGGGCGTCCGCGGAAGGCTTTCACCTTGCCGCTGAACGCCGCTTCGGTTCCCTCGGTCAGCGTGCGCGCGCGCCAGTCCTGGTTCCACCACACGCAATCGACGTAGCCCGTGCCGTCGGAGATCGTGATCGTCACGCGCGAGCGGTTCCCGCGTATGCGGTCGACCTTGCTCGACTTCACCGTCGCGATGACGGTCGCTTCCTGCCCGAGCCGGAGGTCCTTGATCGTCCGCATCTCGCGCCGGTCGATATACGTACGGGGAAGGTGGTCGAGAAGGTCGCCGAGCGTGCGGAGCCCGATGCCGTCGAGACGCTCCGCGATCTTCTCGCCGACACCGGGAAGTGACGCGACCGGCGTGTCGAGCGGCGCGCCACCGGCGTCGGGTGGTGGTTCGTCCAGCAGATGGGGTGTCAGACGGAGCGCGACCTCGTCGCGTTCGTTCCGATCCTTGAGCCGGTAGGACGTGAGCGCGGCCATGGCCCACGCGCGCTCCTTCCCGAGCGACGTCGTGTCGGCGCGAACCTTGCGGAGCAGCGCGGCCGCGAAGCCGCCGAGAAGGCCGCGGTCCTGGGAGCCGGTGGCCCGTTCGCCGTCGAGAGCTTCGCGCACCCCACAAGCCTATTGACGGGTGCGACAGCTACGATGTCGCGACATGGAACCCGTGGTCGCGCGCAAGATGTGGCGGACGCTCGAGGTCTATCACGGCGCGATCTACTTCGTCCCCGAAGCGCGCGACGCGTACGCCGAGCTCGGCGTCACGGAACGGATGATGGGCTACTTCGGCTCGCGCGCGGCGCCGATGGGAGCCGTCGCGGCGGAGGTCGTCATCGCGACGTTCTTCAACTTCCATCCGAAGCTCATCACCGACCGTGTCCCCGCGGTCTGGGAGATCACGTCGCCCACCGAACTGCTCGACGCGCGACTGCAGGCCGCGGATGCGTACCTCCGCCGCATCCTCGGCGACGAGATCGAATCGTCCGCAGAGGTCGAAGAGGCGGCGGCACTGGCGCGACGCGCCGCCGAGGCGTGCACGCCCGAAGGACGACCCCTGTTCGCCGGACACGCCTCGCTCCCCTGGCCGCTCCAGCCGCACCTCGTGCTGTGGCACGCGATCACGCTCCTGCGCGAGTACCGCGGTGACGGTCACATCGCCGCCATGACTGTCGAAGGCCTCGACGGCTGCCAAGCCCTGATCACGCACGGCGCCGCCGGCGACATCGCACCGAACGTGCTGCAGTCGTCTCGTCAGTGGCCCGACGACGAGTGGGACGCAGCCCTCCAGCGCCTCCGCGACAAGGGATGGGTCGACGAGGGCGGTTCGTTCACCGCGCTCGGACGCGAGCGCCGTCAGTGGATCGAGGACCGCACCGACGAGCTCGCGCTCCCCGCGTGGGAGGCGATCGGTGAAGACGCGTGCACGCGGCTCCGCGCGCTGGTGCGTCCGTGGTCGAAGGCCATCGTCGACTCCGGCGGGCTCGCGCTCGGTTAAGCCAGGGACTCTTCCCAGGCCTGGTGCAGGCGCGCCCAGCGGCCGCCGGACGCCATCAGCTCGCGCGGTGATCCGTCTTCGATCACCCGTCCGTCGTCGATGACGAGCACGCGGTCGGCGATCTCAACCGTCGCGAGACGGTGCGCGATGATGAACGCCGTCCGCTCGCGGAGGACGAGCTCGAGCGCGTCCTGGATCAACCGTTCCGACGGCATGTCGATCGACGACGTCGCCTCGTCGAAGATGATCACCGCGGGATCGGCGAGGAACGCGCGCGCGAGCGCGACGAGCTGACGTTGTCCGGCGGACAACCGGCCGCCGCGCTTGCGGATGTCGGTGTCGAACCCCTCCGGCATCGCTTCGATGAACGGCGCCGCTCCGACGACCCGAGCCGCTTCGACGATCTCTTCACGCGTGGCCTTCGGACGTCCGAACGCGATGTTGTCGGCAACCGTCCCTGAGAACAGGAAGCTCTCCTGCGTCACCATCACGATCGCGCGACGGAGCTCGTCCGATGGGAGCTTGCGCAGGTCGACCCCATCGATCGCGATCGTCCCGGTGTTCGGGTCGTAGAAGCGCGCGACGAGGCGCGCCGTCGTCGACTTCCCGGCCCCCGTCGGACCGACGAGCGCCACGGTCTGCCCCGCCGGGATCTCGAGCGACAGATGCTCGAGGATGTTGCGATCCCGGTAGCCGAACGTCACGTCGTCGAAGGTGATCCGTCCGTTCCATGGGGTCGACGGATCGCGGCGAACGGCGACGTCCGCGGCGGGTTCGGCGACGGAGGGTTCCTCTTCGAGTAAGCCGGACAGCTTCTCGAGCGCAGCGGCCGCCGCCTGGAAGATGTTGTACACCTGGCTCAGCTCCTGGACGGGCTGGAACAACCGACGGACGAACAGGATGAAGGACACCAGGATCCCGAGCTCCATCTGGTGGTGGAGGATGCGGTAGCCACCGAAGAGCACCACGGCGAACTGGACGATCTCGCCGAGCATCCCGGTCCCCGGGCCGTAGATGGCCTGGATGCGGATCGTGTCCATGTTGGCGTCGCGGTAGCGCGCGTCGATGTCGTCGAAGATCTCCTGGTTGCGCGGTTCCCGTCGGAACGCATGCACCGCGCGCACGCCGCCCAGCGTCTCCGTGAACTGGATGTAGACGAGCGTGACCGCTTCGCGGACGCGCCGATACAGCACCTCGGATCGGTTCCGGAACCACCGGGTGAAGAAGAAGATCACCGGATAGACGGAGAGCGTCACGAGCGCGAGCGGAAGGTCAAGGACGAGCAGGATCACCGTGATGCCCACGAGCGACAGGACGCCCCACGGCAGATCGATCAAGCCCGTGAGGAAAAACTCGGCGATGGCGTCGATGTCGTTCCCGAGGCGCGACATGATGCGGCCCGTCGTGTACTTCTCGTAGAAGGCCACGGAGAGCCGCTGGAAGTGGTCGAAGACGCGGGTGCGGAGATCGAACAACACGTTCTCTCCGACGCGTCCGATGGCATCGAGGAACCCACCGAGGGTGAGCGACTCGACGAGTTCGACCACGATGAAGATCCCGACGATCGCAAAGAGCTGGTGGGTCGACCCGCGATGCTTCAGCACGGCCTGGATCGTCGTGATCGCCCATCCGACGATCACCGGGATCGCGAGACCGGCGAGCGAGTGCAGGACGACGAGGATCGTGCCCCAGATGAGCCGGCCTCGTTCGGGCGCCATCAGAGAACCGAGGAGCCGGAGCGAACGCTTGCGCAGCAGGACTGAGAGCGATGCCGTCATCTCCTCCTCGTCCTCGTCGGTCGCGATCCCGCGCCAGACGTCTTCGGGGAGGAGCTCGTCGCGTTCCTTGTCTTTGTCTCTCTCCTCGATGCTCATGCGTTGACCTCTTCGGCTTCGGTCGCATCGGCGGCGAGGACGTTCCGGTAGTACGGATCGTTCACGAGCAACTCGTGGTGCGTCCCGGTCGAGTGCAGCTTTCCGTCGCGCAGTACCGCGATGCGGTCGGCGAGAAGGAGTGTCGACGGACGGTGTGCGATCAGGAGGCACGTCGAACCGGGCAGGCGCTCGCGGAGAGCCGACTCGATCGCGGCTTCCGTATGCACGTCAACGGACGACAGCGGGTTGTCGAGGATCAGGATCCGAGGACGTCCGATGACCGCTCGCGCGAGCGCGACACGCTGACGCTGCCCCCCGGAGAGCGAGTAGCCCTGCTCACCGACGCGGGTATCCAGCACCCAGGGCAGCTCGCGAACGAAATCGTCGGCGCGCGCAGCGACAAGTGCGTCCCAGACCTCTTCGTCCGTCGCGTCCGGCTTGCCCATCAGGAGGTTCTCGCGGATCGACACGGAGAACAAGATCGGATCCTCGAAGGCGACCGTCGCGTGCTTGCGCACCGATCGCACGGTGAGGTCGCGCAGGTCGCGTCCGTCGAGTGTGACGCGTCCGCCCGTCGGATCGTAGAACCGCGAAGCCAGTGCGGCGACCGTGGTCTTCCCCGATCCCGTGATGCCGACGAGCGCGAGCGTCTCACCCGATCTGATGTCGAGGTCGAACCCTTCGAGGATCGCCGTATCGGATTCGGGATAGGTGAACGACACGTTCTCGAAGCGGATGCGTCCGGTCGACGTTTCGAGCGGCTGCGCACCCGGCGAGTCCTTGATGTCCGGATGCGTGTCGAGCAGCTCCCACACGCGTTCCGCCGCCGCCGATGCCTCCTGGCCCTGCGCGATGATCCAGCCCATCTCGCGGACGGGCCACACGAGCATCTGCTGGTAGAAGACGAACTGGGCCAGATCGCCGATCGAGAACGTGTTCGGGTTGTGGATGACCTGGAGTCCGCCGAACAGGACGATGCCGATGATGCTCATGCCGAGCAGGAACACATCGAGCGTCCACAGCCGCTTGCGCGCGGCAACGCCTCGCATGTTCGTGTTGAAGATGCTCTGGGCCTGCGCCCTGAAGAGCGCCGAACGTTCCGGCATGCGGCCGAAGGCCTTGATGATCCGAACGCCGGTCGCCGATTCTTCGACGATCGTCGTCAGGTCACCCTGCTGGTCTTGCGACTGACGCGAGATCTGGTGATACAGGATCGAGAAGCGATAGCTGACGATGATGACCGGCGCGGTGGACACGATGGCGATGACGGCCAGACGCGCGTCGACCACGAAGAGCATCACGAGGACGAAGACGAACTGCATCCCCATCTGGAACATGAAGATGAGCCCGAATCCGACGTACCGACGGATGCGCGCGATATCGCTGACCGCGCGCGTCACAAGCTCTCCGGATTGCCAGCCGTCGTGGAAGTCGACCGACAGGTGCTGCATGTGCGCGTACAGATCGTTCCGCATCTCGTATTCGAGACCGAATGCGATCCACGCGGAGATATGGCGGCGGCAGAAGGCGAGGCAGGGCCACGTGAGCCCGAGACCAAGCGTGATCAGGGCGTATGGAACCAAGCGCTGCGGGAACTTGCCCGACAGAACCTCGTCCACGATGCGCTTGACGAACTCCGGCTCGGCCACCTGCGCCGTCACGATCCCCAGAGAAACGAACGCCGCGAGGGCGAAGTTGAAGCGGTGAGGCTTCGTCTGGGGAAGGAAACGCCGAAGTGACCCCGCCGGGCGCGCTCCCCGCGCGTCCAGCGGGCCGGGTAATCCGCCTGTTGTATCCCCCGGCATAGGCACTCCCCACGGTTACCGCTCGCGGTGTCTCCCCGATGGCGCGAGCGGAAGGAGATTGTATACGTCCGGGGACGACACTGCAGAGAACGCCCGTCGTTCTTGACTTTTCGAGTAACTACTCGACGCCGATCAAGAACGGGTAGTGCGGCTGGCCGCCGTGGTGCACTTCGACCTCGACACCGAAACGCTCCGCAACCCGGTTCCCGAAGGCGTGCGCTGTCCACTCATCGACGTCGGCTCCGTACACGAGCGTGACGAGCGAGTCGCCGTCGTCGAGCAGCGCCTCCAGCACACCCACGACGGCTTCCTCGGCGTTGTTCGCCACGATCTTCACCGTTCCGTTGGCGAGACCGAGCGCCTGACCTTCCTCGACGTGTCCGGCAGGTGTTTCCGTCGTGCGCACGGCGTACGCGACTTCGCCGTGCTTCGTGTGCAGTGCTTCGTCCGCCATCTCGTGCACGTTGTCGTCCAGGGACGCATCGCGGTCGAATGCGACGAGCGCCGTGAAGCCCTGCAGGGGTGACTCCGTCGCGATCACCTCGACGCGTTTCGCGATGCCTTCGTCGACGGCGATCTCCGCGGCGGTCCGCGCGGACGACACGACGTTCTTGTTGTTCGGGAGCACGATGACTTCGCTCGCGTGTGCCTGCCGGATGGCGACGAGGATCTCTTCCGCGCTCGGGTTGAACGTCTGTCCGCCCGGGACGAGGCCCCGGACGCCCATCGAACGGAAGATCTCCAAGATGCCGTCGCCGGCGGCCACCGCGACGAGGCCGAGCGCGTCGAGCGGTGCTTCGTCCGGCGGCATTTCGTTGATACGCGCGAGCACGTCTGCCGTGTGGAGTTCCGCGACCTGGCCTTCGAGGTAGGTCACCTCGACCTTGCGCGGACGCCCGCGCTCGAAGGCGTGCTCGAGCACGCCACCGACGTCATTCGTGTGGACGTGCACGTTGTAGAGGCCCGCACCACCGACGACGAGCACGCAGTCGCCGTAGGCCGGCAAGAGCTGCCGGTACTCGCCGGCCTTCGCATCCGAGACCTCGTACAGGAACTGCACCTCGAACTTGAACTCTAAAGACCCGCCCTCGGCGTTCGTCGCGGCCGGCCCCGAGACGGCTTCCGCGGGAGAGCGAGCGGGGGCTTGCGGTGGGGGGAGCGGCGATCCGTCGAGCTCGTGCAGCAGGCACTCGAGCATGAGGAGCAGGCCCCGGCCCCCGGCGTCGACGACGCCCGCCTGCTTCAGGACGGGCAGGAGCTCCGGCGTCCGGTCGAGAGCGTCCTGCGCGCGGCCGACCACGCGCCGAACGGCGCTCGTCAGCGCCTCGCCGTCCGCCTGCGCAGCTTCGGCCTCCTCGGCGGCCTCGCGGACGACGGTCAGGATCGTCCCCTCCTGCGGCTGCATCACGGCGGCGTAGGCGAGGTCGGAGGCTTTCCGGAGCCCGGCGGCGAGCGCCGGCGTGTCGATCGCGTCGTGCGCCGCGACCTCGTCGGACAGACCGCGCAGGATCTGAGAGGTGATGACCCCGGAGTTCCCTCGGGCCCCCATGAGGGAGCCGCGGACGACGGAAGCACACGGGTCGGTGGAGCCCTCGAGCTCCCGCAGGACCGCCTGGAGCGTGAGGCGGAGGTTCGTCCCCGTATCGCCGTCCGGCACGGGGTAGACGTTGAGGCCGTTGATCTCCTCTTCGTGGTCCCCGAGGGCCTTGGCGAAGCTCCGAACGGCCTGGATATACGTGTCGACGGTCATACTGCTGGCTCGGCCCCGGGGAACAAGGCGTCATGCTACCGTTGACGACCTATGGCAGCGAAGTGCGACATCTGCGGCAAGAAGCCGTCCACGGGCCACAACGTCTCTCACTCGGTCCGCCGGACGAAGCGCCGCTGGCTCCCCAACCTTCACTCGATGAAGATCGTCACCGCCACCGGCGGGACGAAGCGCGCGAAGGTCTGTTCGTCCTGCCTCAAGGCGAACAAGGTCACGAAGGTCGTCTAAGCCTCCTCAGGTTTAGGCCGCCGTCACCCCCGGGTACGGTGCCGCTGAGGGTCTCCGTAGTGGTAACGCCGCTCGCAGTTCCCTCCCGATCCGTCCGCGGATCGAGTTTCGCCGAAAGGAGGGGATTGCTCCATGGCCACCGGCACAGTCAAGTGGTTCAAGGACGACAAGGGCTACGGCTTCATCACCGGTGAAGACGGGACCGACGCATTCGTCCACTTCTCGGCCATCCAGATGGAAGGCTTCAAGTCGCTGCAGGAAGGA
>Ga0307469_10000625_pt1 | contig 12941 bp, 16 predicted proteins | sample atmos_gasesAM2C__FD_203084 | JGI IMG/M metagenome (GOLD analysis project Ga0307469, IMG submission 203084) | Hardwood forest soil microbial communities from Morgan-Monroe State Forest, Indiana, United States - atmos_gasesAM2C_515 | ecosystem: Environmental > Terrestrial > Soil > Temperate...
GTAACAACTATCTGGAGGCCGCAGAGGCTCGCGGCGCCGCCGCGGCGCGCGCGAAGGCCCTGAAGATGCAAATTACGTGGAGTTTGTTGCGCGTAATGAATTGTGCCGGGGCGTCCGCGCTATGCTGCTCGGATCAAGATTTCTTGCGAAATGCTTGCACGCGAGCGCCGAGCTGGAAGCCCGGATCAAGCAGGAGATCGAAGCGGCGCTCGCGCCCTTACTTCAGGAGTTGACCGGAGAGGCGTCCCGTAAAAACTATCTGGAGACCTGCTTCCTCTCGTAGTCGGCAATCGCCTTTTTCAGATCGCTGTACTCGTCGCAGGGGAAAAAGCACAGCTTGTCGAGCACCGAGAGGTGCTCCTTGGCCTTGGCGACATTGCCGACCATCAGGTAGGCCTCGCCGAGATATTCGTGCGCGCCGCGGTGATCGGGATCGATGCGCAGCGCCTCGTTGTAGTGCTTGAAGACGAGGCTCATGTCGGGGTTCGGACCCTTGCGGATCGAGTAGGCGTACAGGTTGTGATAGTCGGCGTTGTCGGGATTTCTTGCAAGCGCCTGACGCAAGGCCGCCTGCGCCGCGACCCAGTCGTTTTTCGCCTTGGCGTCCTCGAACTGCTCGAGGACCGGGTCGCGCGGTGCTCTGGACACGGAAGGCGTTTCGGCGGCGAGCGCGGCCACTGGCAGCGCGATCAACGCTATGATCAGCGAACGATGCAGCGGTTTCATCTCTGCTCCTTTTTCGTTGCGGTCGTAATGCTAACAGCCGCTGCTGCGCCCGCATTCCCGGCGCCGCCGAACTCGCGCGGCGAGGCGCTCGCCGGGCTGCGCAGCCCGAGCGAGGTGACGCGCGCCGAGGCCGTCAACTGGATCGCCAGCCGCGGCGCGATGGCCGACGCGCCGCTGCTGCACGAGCGGCTGCGCGACGACAGCGAGACCGTGCGCGAGTTCGCCGAGCAGGGCCTGTGGCTGCTGTGGAGCCGCTCCGGGGACGCCGAGATCGACCGCCGGATGGCGCGCGGCACCGACGAGATGCAGTCAGGGCGGCTCGCCGACTCGGTGGCGACATTCTCGGAAATCATCGGAATGAAGCCCGCTTTCGCAGAAGGCTGGAACCGGCGCGCCACCGCGTACTACCTCGCCGGCGAGTACCAAAAGTCGATCGCGGACTGCGCCGAGGTGCTGAAGCGCAACCCGCAGCACTTCGGCGCGCTGTCCGGCCTGGGGCAGATCTACTTCAAGCTCGAGGACTACGAGCGCTCGCTCGCCTGGTTCCGCCGCGCGCTCGAGGTCAATCCGAACATGCTCGGCGTCGAGATCAACATCGAGGGCATCGAAGAGCTGCTAGCGGACAAGCGCCGCCGCTCAATTTAGGAGCCAGTAGATCGCCACGCCCGCGATCACGCTGCCCAGGAGGCTGCGCGTCGCGGCCGCGACCGCGAACGCCGCCATGATCGCCGGCAGGCCGGCGGCGCCCGCCGAGAGCAGCTCGATCGCGAGCAGCGCGGCGAGCACCGCGATCGGCACGTAGCGCATCCAGTCGGCGAGCCAGGGCGGCAGCTCGAGCCGCGACAGCGCGACGAGCGGCAGCACGCGCGGCAGCGCGGTGACCAGCGCGCAGCCGAGCACTAGCGCGAGGATTTCGGGCCGGACTTCCATCGCTCGAGCGCGAGTCCCAGCGTCGCCCCCAGCACCGTCGCGCCGATCACCGCCCCGGGGCCCGGCGCGGCGATCTGGATGCCGGCGCCCGCAGCGCCGGAAAAAAGCGCCACCCCCAGCGCCTCGCGCAGCCGCGGCTGGATCCTGGCCTGGAGCACCAGCAGGCCCGCGAACATGGCCGGCAGCGCGAAAGCGAGCGTGCGCGTGTCGCGCGCCGCGCCCGAGAGCGCAGCGCCGGCGAGGTTGGCCACTGCCCAGGCGCTCCACGCCGCGAGATTCAGCCCTGCCATCCAGGCCGGGGAAAGCGGCCGCCGGCCGGAGGCGACCACGAAGGTCTCATCGGTGAGCTGCAGGCCGAGAAGCGCGTTCTTCCACGCCGGGACGCCGCGCAGCCCCGGCGCGAGCGCCGCGGAAAGCAGCAGGTGGCGCAGGTTGAGGAAGAACACCGTGAGGACGATCGCCGAGGCGGGGCTCGCGAGCGACAGCATGCTGGTCACGACGAACTGGGCCGAGCCGGCGTACAGCACCGTGGAAAGCAACAGTACTTCGGCATAGGACAGGCCGGCCGCGCGCTCGACGACGCCGGCGGCGATGCCGATGCCCAGATAGCCGAGCACGACCGGCACGGCCGCGCGCATGCCGGCCGCGAACGATTCGTGGGTCACGGCGCTATTGCTTCAATTCGAAGAGGTAGCCGCTGACGACAAGCCGCTTCGGGCGCACCAGGTCCTTTTCGCCCGGCAGGATGCAGAAGAACATGCTCGCGGCCGGCCCGCCGGCATAGCTCAGTGTGAGCGTGTACTCATCGAGAATGTAGGTTCCGCCGCCGCCTTGCGGCGCAGGCACCCCTCTTTCCAGGACCTGCAGATTCGCGGCGTGCCTGATCACGCCCTGGTCCCAGAACGTGCCGTCGCCCCCGAAGTCGATCCAGACCGGCTCCGCGCGGCCGGCCGCGATAACGTAAGTGCCATGCAGCTGCAGCCCGTCCACCTTGGGTAGACGCTGCCACCGCGTTCCGCCTGCGCCGCTCAGCCGCTCGCCGCGGCGCCGCATCACCTCGGTCTTGTTGCCAGACCAGCGGATGCGGATGTCGTCGCCGACGGCCTTATAGGTGCCGAGATGATCTTTGCGCAGGCTCTCGTTGCTCAGAAGGCTCGCATCGCCGCGATAGGCGGCGCCGCTGGCATAGAAGACGAGGAAATCGAAACGCTGCCGACCGCTTGACGGAGGGGCTTTGGCACCGGATCGCACGTACATCTCCTGCACGCGCAGGCCCGGATCGCCCGCAGCGCCGGCCGATGCGACGGCGAACATCAGGCTGGCGAACGCGGCAAGGCGCAAGCTAGAGGTATTCCTTGGCCGCGCTGTCCGCATCCAGCGGCCGCCCGGTGAGATAGCCCTGCAGGAAGTCGCAGCCGCAATTGCTCAGGAACTCGCGCTGCATCGCGGTCTCGACGCCTTCGGCGATGACCTTGATCTCGAGCGCGTGCGCGAGGGCCACGATCGCCGCGACGATGGCGCCCTGGTCCTCGTCCCCGGGCACGTCGGCGACGAAGGCGCGGTCGATCTTCACCTTGTCCACCGGGAAGCGCTTCAGGTAGGCGAGGCTCGAGTAGCCGGTGCCGAAATCGTCGATGGCGATCGACACGCCGAGCTCCTTCAGCCTGCTGAGCGTGCTCAACGCGGTGTCGGTGTGCTGCATCGCGGTGGACTCGGTGATCTCCAGCTCGAGCAGCCGCGCCGGCAGGCCGCTGTCCCTGAGCGCCTTGGCGACGAGCTGCACCAGCTTGGGGTCTTTGAACTGACGCGGCGAGAGGTTCACCGACACCTGCAGGCCGCGCTCCGCGCCGATGAACGTCGCCCAGCGGCAGGCTTCGCGCAGCACCCATTCGCCGATCTTCAGGATGAGGCCCGTCTCCTCCGCCACCTGGATGAATTCGGCCGGGCCGACCAGACCGCGATGCGGGTTCTGCCAGCGCACCAATGCCTCGTGCGCCACGACCTGCCCGCTCTTCGCCTCGACGATCGGCTGGTAGTGCACGCGCAGCTGGTCGCGGCCGAGCGCGCGCCGCAGGTCGCTCTCCAGCGCCAGGCGGCGCGACGCCGACAGGTTCATCTGCTCGGTGAAGAACTGGTAGTTGGCGCGGCCCATCTCCTTCGCGTGGTACATGGCCGCGTCGGCGTTGCGGATCAGCGTCTCGGCGTCGCGGCCGTCGTCGGGAAACACGCTGATGCCGATGGAGGGCGTGACCACCAGCTCGCGCTCCTCGATCAGCACGGGATTCGACAGCTGGTCGATCACCTTCTGCGCCACGCTGGCGACGTCCGACGAGCGCTTGACCTCGGGCAGCACCACCACGAACTCGTCGCCGCCGATGCGGCAGATGCTGTCGCCGACGCGCAGCTGCTTCACCAGGCGCTGCGCCACCTCCTTGAGCAGCGCGTCGCCCACGCTGTGTCCGAGCGAGTCGTTGATGGTCTTGAAGCGGTCGAGGTCGATGAACATCACCGCGGTCTGCTGCCGGTTGCGGTAGCTCAGGGCGAGCGCCTGGCTGAGCCGGTCCTCCAGCACCCTGCGGTTGGGAAGCCCGGTCAGCGCGTCATGGCCGGCCAGGTGCTGGGCGCGGGCTTTCGCATCCTCCAGCTCCGCGGTGCGCTCGGCGACCTTGCGCTCGAGGGCGTCCAGCGCCTGCTGCACGCGCGCCTCGGCTTCGCGCTCGGCCGTGACATCCTCGAAGCTCCAGATCCATTCCTGCTCCTCGCCCCCCGCATCGATGCGCCGGCCGCGGGTGCGGCAATGGAAGACGGAGCCGTCGCGGCGCTTGAATTTCCATTCGCTGTCGTGCGTCTCTCCGGGGGCGGTGGTGCTATAGGCGAGCAGGCCCGCGCCGCGCCATGCCTCCTCCGAGGCGAACAGCACCGCCGAGCTTTCGCCGACGAGCTCGCCGGGGCCGGCGCCGACCATGTCCTCGAGGAAACGGTTGCAGCGCTGGATCGCCCGGTTGCGCACGAAGGCGATGCCGACCGAGGCGTTGTCGAGGATCAGCTCCTGCTCGGCGGCCGCGCGCTGCACGCGCTCCTCGGCCTCGCGGGCCTGCGTGACGTCCTCGAACAGCCACACGTGGCCCTTCGCAGGATCGCCCGCCTTGACCGCGCGGCCGGCGATGCGGCACCAGAATCCGGAGCCGTCCTGACGGCGCAGCCATTGCTCGCGCGAATGGGTGCGCCCCTGGTTGAGCTGCTCGTCGGTAAAGAACAGGTCGCTCGCCGAGCCGCCGACCGCGGCGCCGGGGGCGAAGCCGAACAGCTCCTCGAAGCGGCGATTGCAGCGCACATACCTGCGATCGCGGGTGAACGCGATGCCGACCACCACGTTGTCGAGCAGCGCCTGCTGCTCGGCGAGCACCCGCTGCAGCTCGTCCTCGGCGCGCCGCTGCTCGGTGACGTCCTCGACGATCCAGACCGTGCCGCGCTGCGTGTCGCCGGCGTCGAGCGCCTTGGCGATCATGCGGCACAGGAACGTCGAGCCGTCCTTGCGCCGCAGCTCCCATTCCAGGTCGAGCTGCCGGCCGGCGGAAAGGATCGGCACCGCGATCTGGCCGAGCGCCTCGTAGCTCTCGCGGCTGGGGTACATCACCTCGCCGGGCTGGCCGATCAGCTCGTCCGCGCTCCAGCCAAACATCTCGGCGAACCTCGGGTTGCAGAGAAAGACGCGCCGCTCGCGAGTGAAGGCGATGCCGATGGAGGCGTTGGCGAGCAGCGCCTCGTACTCGAGCTGCGTATACCGGGTGCGGCCGGCATAGCTCTCCCCCGGCGACTCGAGCGCGGGCTTGATGCCGCGCAGGGCGGGGTCGTTCACCGCGGCGGCTGTTCTGGGGCTGCCCGGCCCGCGAGCATCGTGAAGTCGTCGGCGTAGCGGCGGAAATTGGCCACCGCCTTGGCGCGCTGCTCGGCGCTCAGCGTGCGGTCGAGATCGAGCAGCAGGGCGTAGTACTCCTGCCGCGCCGCCTCGCTCGCGGCGGCGTAGGCGGGGTCGCGCCCCTGGTCGAAGTTCGCGGCCCACTCGGGCAGTCGCTTTTGCGCCTCCCGGGCGCGGACCATGGCAAGCAGCTCGCCCTGCAGCCGCTTCCGGTCGCGGTCGCGCATCTCGTAGTAGAGCGGCGCGCGCTCCGAAAATTGCCTGACCCGCTCGATTTGGGCCTTGGACAGCCTTCCCACCCAGTCCTCCAGTCGCTCCACCGTGCGAGTCGCGCGTCGCTTCCTTCTCTCGGCCTCGGTGCCGCGCAAGTTCTCCCGCGCGAACTTGCGGTTGTCCTCCGCGAACCGCTGCCCCATGTGCCTGACCTGCTCCGCGCTGAGGCGATCGAGCATCGGGGCGATCCGTTCGGCAGCCGCACGCAGGCCTTCCCGCGCCTGCGCCATCAGGGAATCGTACCCCCAAACGATGTCCTCGCGCGAGAGGCTGCCGCCGAGGCGGCGCGCCGCTTCTTCGCAGAGGCGCGCGTATTTCGGCAGCGCCTTGGCGCGGTGCCACGCGTGGAACGCATCGATGCGCTCGTCGAGCTCGACCGCCTGCTCGCCGTGCACGTCGAGATAGTTTTCCGCGCGCCAGCGCAGCCAGGTATCGGCGTGGTCGTAAGCCAGCCGGACCGCGCTGCAGCCGGCGAGCAGCGACAGCGTGACGAGAATCACCCTCAGCCTCAAGGAGGCGCTCACCAGAAGCTCTCCACGCTGATCTGGCCCGGGCTGCGGCGCCGGTGCTTGCGCAGGCCGCGCTCCATGAGCGCGGCGGTGGCGTCCTTCAGCATGTCGGGATTTCCGCACAGCAATACCTGGGACGATTCAGGAGCAATCTTGAGGCCCGCCGACTGCTCCAGCCGGGCGTCCCGCACCGCGGCCGGGATGCGTCCGGTCAGCGAGTCCGGATGAGCTTCACGGCTCACGAAGCTGACGTAGCGAAGCTTCTGTTTTCTCGAGATGTCAAGAATCAAGTCCCGGTACACGAGTTCCTTCGCGTGCCGCACCGCATGGACCAGGACGACGTTCCTGAACCTGCGCCATGGCGCCTCGGTGCGCAGGATCGACAGAAACGGCGCGATCCCGGTGCCGGTGGAGATGAGCCACAGCGTCTCGGCCTCCGGCACTTCGGACAGCACGAGGAACCCGGCGGGGTTGGATGCCACGTAGAGCGTATCGCCCGGCTGCAGGCGCGCCAAGCGCGGCGAGAGCGGCCCCTCGGGCACCACGATGCCGTAGAACTCGTGCACCGGGTCCGCCGGCGGATTGACGAAGGAGAAGGGGCGCGCGATGCGCTCGCCGCCGATGTCCAGGGCGAGGCGTACGAACTGCCCGGCCTCGAACGCGAGCGCCGGCCCCGCGACGCGCAGCGAGAACAGCGTATCGGTCCAATGCCGGTTGTCGAGCACCTTCGTCTCGAGCCATTGCGTGCTCATTGGAGCGTATAGGGCTCCAAATGGATGTCTTTCGGGTCCTGACCGAGCATCACGATCGCGCCGTTGCGCCGGTTGTTTCCCGTCTCGGAGAACTCGAAAGTGTAGATGCGCACGATCCTCAGGCGGCCTTCCTCGTCGCGCCCAAAGCGCAGGCGCGCGAAAGACACCGTCTCATCGAGGAACTGCAGATCATAGCGCGCGCAGGCCGAGCGCCCGGCCTCCACGGCTCGCTCCCTGGCGCGAAGGCTGTCGATCCACAGCAGCGCGCCGACGATGATGAGCAGGATGGCGGCAGCTTCCCACATCGCCTAGGCGTCCTCTTTGACGAGATCGGCGCCCTTTTCCGCGATCGCGATCACCGCGGCGTTGATATTGCCCGAGGGAACCGCGGGCATCACGGAGGCATCGATGACGCGCAGCCCGCTCACGCCGCGAACCCTGAGCTTTTCATCCACGACGGGTCCCATGCGGCAGGTGGAAGTCGGATGGAACACCGTCTCTCCCATTCCGCGGCAGTAGTCGAGCCACTCAGAGTCGCTTTGCACTCCCGGACCGGGCAGGTATTCGGCGCGAACGTAATCGCGCATGGGGGCGATGTTGACGATGCGCCGCAGGAGCTTCAGTCCCTCGATCATGACCCGGCGGTCCTTCTCGGTCGCGAGATAGTTGTACCGGATGGCGGGCGCGGCGGCCGGGTCCCCGCAACGGATATGTACCGAGCCGCGCGAGTCGACCTGGAGCTGCGAGACGGCGCAGGTGAAGCCGGAGTGCCGGTGCAGGGCCCCGCCGCGCTTGGCGCTCGAGAAATTGATGAAGTAGAGCTGCGCGTCGGGGCGCTTCAGGTCCGGCCGGGTGCGAACGAACGCGGCGGCATGGCCGGCGCTTACCGTCAGGGGTCCCTGCTTGAACAGCAAGTACCTCAGACCCATGATCGCCATGCGCGGCAGGCTCATCATGTCGTCGTTCAGAGTAATGGCCTTGCAACAGCGCCAGAACGTGCGCACGTAGAAATGGTCCTGCAGATCCGCGCCGACGCCGGGTAGCTCGTGCACGACCGGAATGCCGTGCCGCTCGAGCAGCGAGCGCGGTCCCACCCCGGACAGCTGGAGAAGCTGCGGCGAGTTGAACGCGCCGCCGCAAAGGATGATTTCTCCTGCGCGGACCGTACGGATTTCGCCTTTTTTCCGAAACTCGACTCCGACCGCACGGCGATCCCGGAAGTGGATCCTGGTCACCAGAGCGTCGACTTCGATCTTCAGGTTCGGTCGCTTCTCTGCCGGCCGCAGGTAGCCGACCGCGGTGCTGCAGCGGCGGCCGTTGGATGCAGTCGCCTGGTAGTAGCCGGTGCCTTCCTGCGTGGCGCCGTTGAAGTCGTCGTTGCGCGGAATGCCCAGTGCCATGGCCGATGCGATGAAGGCGTCGCACAGCTCGTGGCGCGGCAGGTCCGACACGGCGAGCGGTCCGCCGACGCCATGCCAGGGGTCGACGCCGCGGCTCTGGTCCTCCGACTTCCTGAAGTACGGCAGCAGATCGTCGAAACCCCAGCCCGGGATGGCCCAGCCGTCGAAGTCCTCGCGCTGGCCGCGGATATAGACCAGGCCGTTGATCGAGGAGGAGCCGCCGAGAACTTTGCCGCGCGGCGTGAAGATGCGCCGGTCGTTCAGCGCCGGCTCGGGCTCCGACTCGTACGCCCAGTTGAGGTCGGTGCGCGCGAACAGCTTGCCGTAGCCGAGCGGCACGTGGATCCAGAAGTCGGTGTCGCGCGGCCCGGCTTCGAGAAGAAGCACGCTGCGGCGGCCGCTTTCGGTGAGGCGGTTGGCGAGGACGCAGCCTGCCGACCCCGCGCCGACGACGATGTAATCGAATTGATTCAGCGCGGCGCGGCGATGTGCATGCCGCCGTCGACGAACACGATCTCGCCGGTGACGCGGCGCGCGCCCTCGAGCAGCCAGGCGATGGCGTCGGCGAGGTCCTCCGGCTCGCTCGCCGCCTTGAGCGGAGCGACGGACGCGTAGCGCCGCTCGGCTTCGGCCGCGCCTTCGGCGCCGTGCGCCGCGACCTGCCACGGCGTGCGCACGAACCCCGGGCAGACGGCGTTTACCCGCACCTCGGGCCCGAGCGCGCGCGCAAGCGAGAAAGTCATCGTGTTGAGCGCCGCTTTCGAGGCCGCATAGGCAATCGACGAGCCCGTTCCGAGCACCGAGGCTACGGAGGACACGTTGACGACCGCACCCCGGCTCGCCTTGAGCGCCGCGGCGCAGGCGCGCACCATCTGGAACGGCGCGATCAGGTTGAGCTGGAAGATGTTCTGGAAATCCTCGGCGCTCAGCCCTTCGAGGTCGGCATGCTTCACGAATTTGGTGGTGCCGGCATTGTTCACCAGGCCATCGATGCGACCCCATTTTTCGAGCACCGAGTTCGCGAGCTGGCGGCACTCGTCGTCCTTCGTCACGTCGGCCTGCACGGCCATGCCCTCGCCGCACTCCCGCGCCACGCGTTCGGCATCGCTTCTGCTTCTCGAATAATTGATCGCCACCCGCCAGCCGCGGCGCCCGAGTTCCCGGGCCGTGGCAGCGCCAATGCCTGACGAGGCGCCAGTGACGATCGCGACCTTTGCGCTCATACGGTGGCGATCGGCGTGGCGGGCGAGCCGACGGCGCCGGGCAGCCGCAGCGGCGGCGCGGTGAGCAGGAAGCGGTTGCGCCCGTGCTCGCGCAGCCAGCGCGCGAGCGCAGTGAGGTACCACAACTCGCCGAGGTGGATGCCGTTCTTGAAGATGCAGTGCTCGTGCAGCGGCATCGAGGCGTGCGGCCTGGGCTTGGTCAGGCTCGTTGGAATGATCTCGACGGCGTAGTTGTCGGCGATCAGGCAGGCAAGGCCCGCGTCCGAGATCCACTGCAACAGCCGCTCGTCGCGCCCGTCGAGGCCGCTGCAGGTACCGTGCAGCAGCTTCGGATCCGGGTTCTTCTTCAGCTCGAGGATGACGTCGGCGAAGCCGGTGTACAGGCACACCATGTCGCCTTTTTCGATGTCGACTCTGTCCTGGTCAAGGATCTTCATCAGGTCTTCGTAGCTGACGGCGTGACGCTGACGCGCGAAATGCCGGTGCAGATCGATCATCACCCCGCGGCCCTGCGCGCCGTGCTCGGCGAGGTTCTCGATGCCGAGCGCGCGCGCCTGCGTTCCCTCGTACTTCGCCCAGGGCTCGGCCGCCCGGTTCTCCGGCGCCGGGCTGACGTCCGCGCCGGCGCGAAAGCCGTTGTAGAACACGATCTCGCGCTCGCCGTCGCCATCGGCATCGAAACGGCTGCCGATATGCGCGAACGAGTCCCACTGCGTCGAGTACTGCAGCGTGAGAAGCACCAGGTCGTCGCTGACGACGTCGGTGAAGTCCGGGTTCTCCGCCGCCAGCGGGAAGCAGAAATTCTGCTTGCCGCCTCGGAGCGTGGAGGCCAGTCGCGGCGGCGACCTGCGGGGATTGAGTACGCTCCCGCCTGGATAGTCGAGCGGCAGCGACAGGCAGAAAGTAATGCCTTCCTTCACCTCGGCGACGCCCTGCAGCACCTTCTCGCGCGTCACCAGGTTCATGCGGCCACGCTGATCGTCGGGACCGAACTCGCCCCAGTTGGATCCCGCAGGCCGCTGCTTCCAGCGCGGTTTCATAAAACGTGGTCTGTCCCTGTTTTTGGTTTAGTAATAATGCCGCCCAATCCATTCGGCGACGAGCGCCGGCTTGTCCGCGCCCTCGCGCTCGATCAGCGCGCTCCAGGTGACCTGCACGCCGTTGCCGTCGAGCTTCTCGTACTTCGAGAGCGTGAAGCGCGCGCGCACGCGCGAGCCGCTCGGCACCGGCGACGTGAAGCGCACCCTGTTGAGCCCGTAGTTGACGCCCATCCTGCGGTCGCTGAAGGAGAAGGTCATCTCCGACAGGTGCGAGAGCAGCGACAGCGTGAGAAAGCCGTGCGCGATGGTGCCGCCGAAAGGCGAGGACTGCGCGCGGCTGCGATCGACATGGATCCACTGGAAGTCCTCGACCGCCCTGGCGAAAGTGTCGATGCGCTCCTGCGTGATCTCGATCCAGGGCGAAACCGCGACCTCTTCGCCGACGCGGTCCTCGAGATCGCGTAGGCTCGTCATCGCGCGTTGACTTCCAGGCGCCTGCGAATCCTCTCCATCACCTCGTAGTCCTCGGCCTTGCGCGCCGCCGCGCCTTTGGGATCGAGCCGGTCGAGCTCGCTGGCGAGCAGCTGGTAAGCCTGCAGCTGGCGCTGGATCTCGTCGGGGCCGCGCTCCTTGCGCTCGGGAAGCGCGAGGAGCTCCTGCAGCAGGCGCCTGCGACGGTCCTCGAGCGGCGCGATCGCCCTGTCGCCCTCCGGCGTCCTCGCCGTGCCCTGCGGCGTGTAGCGCAGCACTTCCACCGGCGGCAAGCGCCGCTCGCGTTCGGCATCGCCCACCCAGGGCGGGGGATAGCTCGAATACTTGATGGCGCCGGTTTCCGGATCGATCCAGCGATACAGATCGGCGCGCGCCGAGAGCGCCGTGGAGAGCAGGAAAAACAAGACTACGGCAGGCAAGCCAGCACCCCGGAGGCCATCGCACGCGCCATCCGCTCGCGCAGGCGCGGATCGCGCAGCCGGGCTTCCTCGGCGGGATTGACGATCACGCCGGCCTCGACGAGCACCGCCGGCATCGCCGCGCTGCGTGCGACCGTGAGGTTGTCGTAGTAATGCACGCCGTTGATCTCGTCCGCGAAGGGCCGGTTCTCGCCGAGCACCGGGTCGGCATGATAGCGCGACGGCGCGAAGCCGGCGGCGCGCAGCCGCGCGCCGATGGCCGAGGCGCAGGCGAGGCTCTTGTCGGCCTGCGGATTCCTGCGGGACACGAAAAGGGAGAAGCCCGCGAAGCGGTGCGCGTGCGGCAGCTGGCTTGCGCGCACGGAGTCGTGGTGAATCGACACGAAGAGATCGGCGCCCGCCGCGTCGCGCGTGCGGTAGTGCAGGATCGCGTAGTCGCCGCGCTCGCCGATCATGCGCACTTTCAGCCCCGCCTCGTTCAACAAATCCTTTAGTCGTGAAGCCAGCTCGAGGTTGTATTCGAATTCCGCGCGGCCGCTCGCCGAAATCACGCCGGGCTCGCCGTCATAGTGGCCGACGTCGACGGCGACCAGAAAAGCAAGCAGGGTCCTAGAAGCGCGAGAAGTCAGGCTTGCGCTTCTCGAGGAACGCGGACATCGCCTCCCTGGCCTCGGGAGACGACAGGCGCTCGCTGAAGATCTTCGTCTCCTCGGCGATGCTCTCCGCGATCGCCGCGCCATGGCGCTTCTTCAGGAGACGCTTGGTGAGCCGCAAGGATTCGGGCGGCAGCGCGGCAAGCGTGGAGGCCGCTTCTCTGGCCTTTGAAAAGAGCTGCTCCGGGGGCACGACCTCGCAAACCATCCCGATTTCCTGCGCTTTCTGCGCGGTGAACGGCTGCCCGAGGAGCAGCAGCTCGGCGGCGCGCTGGTAGCCTGCGAGGAGCGGCAGCAGGTAGGTCGAGGCGAACTCGGGAACGATGCCCAGCGGCACGAACGGCAGCTGGAAGCGGGCGTTGGTCGCCGCGTACACCAGATCGCAATGCAGGAGCATGGTGCTGCCGATTCCCACCGCCGGCCCGCCCACCGCGGCGACGATCGGCTTCGCGAGGTTGGGCAGCACCTTGAACAGCTCCACGACCGGCGGCTCCGCGCCGGCCGGGCGGCTGAGGAAATCGCCGACATCGTTGCCCGCGGTGAAGCAATCCTGCGAGCCGTGCAGAAGGATCGCGCGCACCTGCGGATCGGCGTCGGCCGCGGCG
>Ga0307469_10000627_pt1 | contig 12922 bp, 9 predicted proteins | sample atmos_gasesAM2C__FD_203084 | JGI IMG/M metagenome (GOLD analysis project Ga0307469, IMG submission 203084) | Hardwood forest soil microbial communities from Morgan-Monroe State Forest, Indiana, United States - atmos_gasesAM2C_515 | ecosystem: Environmental > Terrestrial > Soil > Temperate forest...
TGCCACCGCCAGGGAGCTCTTCGGCGACCAGAACCCGCTCGGCAAGCCCGTGTACGACACCCTGAAGCAGCCGGCGACCGTCATCGGCATCGTCGACCCGGCCATGAACTCCTGGGTAGGGAGCGAGCACCCCGACTGGGTCTTCTACATGCCGCGGCTCACCTCGGCGCTCTATGGCGGCGTCCGCTACATCGTGCGCACCCGTCCCGGCGAACGCGACGCCATGATGCGCCTCGCAGAGACACACCTCAGCACGTCCAACCCCGACCGGGCGATCCACTTCGTGCGCCCGTTGAGCTACTTCAGGGATCTCTCCTATCTCGGCGACCGCTCGATGGGAATCTATCTGCTGACGGTGACCGGGCTCATGATCGCCGTGACCTGCCTCGGGATCTTTGCGCTCGCCACCTTCAACGTCGCCACCCGCACCAAGCAGATCGGCACTCGCCGCGCCGTCGGCGCCCGGCGGGCCGACGTGGTGCAGTACTTCCTCGTCGAGAACGGCATGATCACCAGCGCCGGAGTCCTCGCCGGCTGTGCGCTGGCGCTCGGCACCGGCTACTACCTGTCGCTGCAGTACTCGCTGCCGCGCCTCAATCTCTACTTCCTGGTGGGCGGGGTGCTGGTGCTGTGGGCCATCGGGCAGCTCGCTGCCTGGCAGCCCGCGCGGCGCGCGGCGGCGGTGCCGCCCTCGGTGGCGACCCGCACCGTGTAGGACACGGCGAGCACGGTGTTAGCATCGCGGCCATGAGCGAGAGGACACACGGCTCACTCGACACGAGCCTCGCCGGCCGCACCATCGTCGTCATCGACGACAGCGAGGCGGTGCGCACCGCCTTCGACGTGCTGCTCTCGCTCCACGGCGCGCGGGTGCTGGCGGCCGGTACGCCGGCCGCGGGCCTCGCACTGCTCGGCCGCGAGCCCATCGACCTCGTCATCCAGGACATGAACTTCCACCGCGAGGCGACCAGCGGCGCCGAAGGCGTTGCCCTCTTCCACGAGATCCGCGCGGCGCGCCCAGGAGTGCCGGTCGTGCTGCTCACCGCCTGGATGCACCTCGAGACCGCGGTCGAGCTGGTGCGGGCGGGCGCCGCCGACTACGTAGCCAAGCCCTGGGACGACGCGCGCTTGCTCACCAGCGTTCGCAACCTCCTCGATCTCGCCAGCGCGCGCGCCGAAGCCGAGGCACTGCGGGCGCGTGACCGCGAAGCGCGCGAGAGTCTCGCGGCGCGCTTCGACCTCAAGGGCGCCGTCTACGAGAGCGAGGCGATGCATACTCTCGTCACCCTCGCAACCCAGGTGGCGCACGCCGACGTGCCGGTGCTCATCACCGGGCCGAACGGCGCCGGCAAGGAGGTGCTGGCCGACATCGTGCAGGGCAACTCGGAGCGTGGCGGTCAGCCCTACCTCAAGGTGAATCTCGGGGCGCTACCGAACGAGCTGATCGAGGCGGAGCTGTTCGGCACCGAGGCGGGGGCCTTTACCGGCGCCCGCGCGCGCACCGGCCGCTTCGAGGCGGCCGACGGCGGCACGCTGTTCCTCGATGAGCTGTCCACCTTGTCCGGCAGCGGACAGGCGAAGCTGCTGCGCGTGCTGCAGACCGGCGAGTTCGAGCGCTTAGGTGCCAACACCACGCGCCGCACGCAGGTGCGCGTGATCGCCGCCACCAACACCAATCTCCGCCAGGCCATCCACGCCGGCACGTTCCGCGAGGACCTCTTCTACCGCCTGAGCGTCATCGAGCTCGAGGTGCCGCCGCTCGGTGAGCGGCGCGAGGACATCGTGCCGCTCGCACGGCACTTCCTCGAGCCCGGGTTCGGGCTCACCCGCGAGGCGGAGGCCGCACTCCTGCGCCACCCCTGGCCCGGCAACGTACGCGAGCTCCAGAACGTCATCAGGCGGGCGTGTCTCCTCGCCGGCAGCCACGCAATCGGGCCCGCCGCCCTCAACCTGCCGGTCCAACCCGCCGGGCAGCCGGAAAGCGAGCCGGATCGCGCCGCCGTCGAAGCCGCGCTCGAGCGCGCCCGGGGCGTGATCGCGCAGGCCGCGCGTGACCTCGGGCTGTCACGTCAGGCACTCTACCGGCGCATGGAAAAGCTCGGTTTGAGGACAGACGCATCACGGCCCGCCGCGGGGCGCTGATGCCGCGTTTCTCGTTCGCCGGGCGCCTCGCGGGTGCGCTGGCGCTGACCGCCGTGGTCGCAGCCAGCGTCGCCGCGCTCGCCGCCCGCTGGCTGCCGGCGCTGCCCGCGGCGCTCATCGGCTTCGCGGCGGCGCTCCCCCTGGCGCTCTCGCTCGGGCGGCAGCTGCCGCGCCGCTGGCTGCGGGTGCTGCAGGCGGTGCACGACGGCATCGTGAGCCTGCGCGACCGCGACTTCAGCGTGAGTGTCTCGCCGCTCGAGGACCCCGAGCTCGGCGGACTCATCGAAGCCTACAACTCCCTCGGCGGCCTGCTGCGTCGCGAGCGGCTCGATCTCTACCAGCGCGAGCTGCTCCTCGACACCGTGATCCAGGCGACGCCGCTCGCGCTGGTGCTCACCGACGACGGCGGACACATCGTCTACAGCAACGTCACCGCGCGGCAGCTGCTGCACTCGGGACGCAAGCTCGAGGGCCTGATGCTCGCCGCGGTGCTGGCCGGGGCGCCGGCCCCCCTCGCCGCCGCGATCGGCGGCGGCGGCGATACGCTGTTCACCATGGAGGTCGCCGGCGACCCCGAGGTCTACCACCTCTCACAGCGCACCTTCGTGCTGAACGCGCGGCCGCACCGCCTGCTGCTGCTCAAACAGCTGACGCGCGAGCTCGCCGCGCAGGAAGTCGCCGTGTGGAAGAAGGTGATCCGGGTCATCGCGCACGAGCTCAACAACTCGCTCGCCCCCATCACCTCGCTCGCCCACTCAGGCCGGCTGCTGGCCGGCGAGGCGGCGGACGCACGTCTCACGCGCGTCTTCGACACCATCGGCGAGCGCGCCGCGCACCTGGCGACGTTCATCGAGGGTTACGCGCGCTTCGCGAAGCTGCCGCGCCCGCTGCCGGCGCCGGTAGCCTGGGCGCCGTTCCTCGCGCGCCTCGAGGGCACCACGCAATTCCGTTTGGAGGGTACGCTCCCGGCAGACCCCGGCAGTTTCGACGCCCGCCAGCTCGAGCAGGTGATGATCAACCTGTTGAAGAACGCGGCCGAGTCCGGCTCGCCGCCCGCGCAGATCACGGTCGCCGTGCAGCGCACCGTGCCGGGGTTTCGCATCGAGGTCGCCGACCGGGGCACCGGCCTCACGGAAGGGACGCTGCGCGATGCGCTGCTGCCCTTCTATTCGACCAAGCCCGCGGGCACCGGCTTGGGTCTCACGCTCTGCCGCGAGATCGTCGAGGCGCACGGCGGGCGGCTCTCCCTCGCGAACCGCGTGGGGGGCGGCGCGCTGGTGACGGTGTGGCTGCCGTGAGCTTCAGGCCCTCGAGATACTTGTGGAAGCCGGCGCCGAGCTCGGGGTGTCCGAGCGCGTACTCGACGGTGGCCTGCAGATATCCGAGCTTGCTGCCGCAGTCGTAGCGCTTGCCGCTGAAGCGGTAGGCATACACGGCCTCCTCGCGCATCAGGGCGGCGATGCCGTCGGTGAGCTGGATCTCCCCGCCCGCTCCCTGGCCGAGCTTCTCCAGGTGCTCGAAGATCGCCGGCGCCAGCACGTAGCGGCCGACCACGGCGAGATTCGACGGGGCATCGGCGGGCTTGGGCTTCTCGACGATGCTGCGCACGCGGCTGGTCACCGCCTTGTCGGCCTCGACGGCCACGATGCCGTATTTCTCCGTGTCGCGGCGCGCCACCGCCTCGACGCCCAGCACGCTCGCGCGCTTGGCCTCGTAGACGCGCGCCATCTGCGCGAGGCACGCGACTTCGCTCTTGATGAGGTCGTCCGCCAGGTGCACGAAGAACGGCTCCGCCCCGACCGCCGGCTGGGCGCACAGCACCGCATGGCCGAGGCCCAGGGGCGCGGGCTGGCGGATGTAGATGCAGGAAGCGTAGGACGGCAGAACGCTGCGCAGCTGCTTCAGCAGGTCGCTCTTGCCCTGGCTCTGCAGCATGTTCTCGAGCTCCTGGTCGGAGTCGAAGTGATCCTCGATCGCGCGCTTGGAGGCGCCGGTGATGAACACCAGGCGGCGCGCGCCGGCGGCGAGCGCCTCCTCAACCGCGTACTGGATCAGCGGCTTGTCGACCACCGGGAGCATTTCCTTGGGGCTCGCCTTGGTGGCGGGCAGGAAGCGCGTGCCACGGCCGGCCACCGGAAACACCGCCGTGCGGATCACCGGCCTCGAGACGGTCATTGAGGGTCTCTCCTTACGTAGGGCGCGCGCTCTGATCGGCGCGCTCCGCCCACTTGAAGACCGCCGGCCGCAGGCTGTCCCACGAGCGGCATTTCGGGCAGTGCCAATACCAACCGACGCTGTTGAGTCCGCAGTCCTCGCACTGATAGCGCCCGCCGGCATCCCCGATGCGCGTCAGCAGGGCGCTGAGCGAGGTGGCGTCCGCCACCGACTGCACGCCGGGCCCGAGCGCGGCGGCGATCCCCGGCAGACGTGCCACCTCACTCGCCGGCACCGCGGTCGCCAGCAGCCAGGCGAGCTGCCGCGGTGTGACGCGACCGCTCTGCCGCAGGCGATTGCCGAGCTCCTGCAGCACGTCACCGCCCCCGGTGCCGCTCGCGATGCGCAGCACCGCCGGGATGATCTCGAGGGCAAGTCCCGGCGACATCTCGAGCGCCCCCAGGTAGAGCATCAGCGCCCCGTCGGCGTCGCCCTCGCCCTCGGCGATGCGAGCCGTGAGGATGTCGGCCCGCGGCAGCTCCGCCTGGTGAGTGCGCGCCTGGCGCAGCAGGGTGCGCGCCCGCTCGGGGTCTCCCTGCAGCAGCGCGTGCTCGGCGAGCTCGCACAGGTAGTGCGCAGCCTCCCGCCGGCGCTCCTGCTGCACGGCCGCGGGTAGCGCGTGAAAGATCTTCAGCGCCTTGGCCCAGTCGCCCTGCGACTCGTAGATACGCACCAGGTGATCGAGGGCGGCGTTGCGGTACTCGCGCGAGGCGGCGAGCTCCTCGAGCACCTGCTCGGCCCGGTCCATCAGGCCGGCGGAGAGGTAATCGAGCGCCAGAGCGAAGGCCGCCTTGTCGCTGACGCTGTCGGCGCCGTGCTCGCGCAGCCGCGAGTGGATCGCGATGGCGCGCTCGACCTCGCCGCGGCGACGGAAGAGGCTCCCGAGAGCGAACTGGATTTCTGCGGCATCGCCGTCGGCTTCAGCCATGCGCGCGAAGATCTCGGCGGCGTGGTCGAAGCGGTCGTTGATCAGGTGATCGAGGCCCTCGTAGTAATCGCGCGGCAGCCGCACAGTGCGCGCCGCGCCGTTGCGGCGCCCTAAAAAGTAGGTGGCGAGACCCACCAGGACGAAGGCCAGCGCCAGAAAGACCGGAGGCAGCTCAAACACGGCGCTGACGATAACAGGTCCGTGCAGCGGGGGATAACCGCGTCCGGGCGAGCCCTCGGGTCAGTCGCGGATCGGGCGGTCGGCGCCGTCGTTGACGCGCTCGCGCAGGTCCTTGCCGGGCTTGAAGTGCGGGACGTGCTTGCCCGAGAGCGCCACCGCCTCGCCGGTCTTGGGATTGCGCCCCTGACGCGGCGGGCGGAAGTGCAGCGAGAAGCTGCCGAAGCCGCGGATCTCGATGCGCTCTCCCTGCGAGAGCGCATCACTCATGATCTCGAGGATCTGCTTCAGCGCCAGCTCGACGTCCTTGGCGGGCAGGTGCTTCTGCTTGGCGGTGATGATCTCGATGAGCTCGGACTTCGTCATGGGTCTTCAGCTGTTGGGCTCGCCGCCCGAGCCGATGTGCTCCTTGAGCAGGTCGCCGAGAGTGGTGCCGCTCGGCGCCGTCTCGGAGCGGTAGCTCTGCACCGCCTCGGCCTCGTCGTGCGCCTCCTTCGCCTTGATCGACAGCGATATGGTGCGCGACTTGCGATCGACGCCGGTGAACTTGGCCTCGATCTCGTCCCCGACCTTGAGCACCGCGCGCGCGTCCTCGACGCGATCGCGGCCGAGCTCGGAAGCGCGCAGCTGGCCCTCGATGCCGTTCCCTAAGTCGATGACCGCGCCGCGGGCGTCGACTTCCTTCACCACGCCCCTGACGATCGTGCCCTTGGGGTTGTCGGCGATGTAGGCCGAGAACGGATCCTTGGCGAGCTGCTTGATGCCGAGCGAGATGCGCTCGCGCTCCGGATCGATCGACAGCACCATGGCCTCGATCTGCTGGCCCTTCTGGTAGTTGCGCACCGCCTCCTCGCCCGGCTGATCCCAGGAGATGTCCGAGAGGTGCACCAGGCCGTCGATGTTGCCCGGCAGTCCGATGAAGATGCCGAAGTCGGTGATCGACTTGATCTGCCCGGCTACCTTGTCGCCGCGGTTGTAGTTCTCGGCGAACTCCTTCCACGGGTTGGCCTGGCACTGCTTGAGTCCGAGCGATATGCGGCGGCGCTCCTCGTCGACGTCGAGCACCATGACCTCGACTTCCTGGCCGCTGTGCACCACCTTCGCCGGGTTGACGTTCTTGTTGGTCCAGTCCATCTCCGAGACGTGCACCAGGCCCTCGACGCCGTCCTCGATCTCGACGAACGCGCCGTAGTCGGCGATGTTGGTGACCTTGCCGAACACGCGGGTACCCGGCGGATAGCGGCGCGCGATGTTCTCCCAGGGATCGGCGCCGAGCTGCTTGAGCCCGAGGCTGACGCGCGAGCGCTCGCGATCGAACTTGAGGATCCGCACCTCGACCTCATCCCCGACCTTCACGACCTCCGAGGGGTGCTTGACGCGCTTCCACGCCATGTCGGTGATGTGCAGCAGGCCGTCGATGCCGCCGAGGTCGACGAACGCGCCGTAGTCGGTGAGGTTCTTCACCGCGCCACGCACCACCGCACCCTCCTGCAGGTTGTCGAGGAGCGCGGAGCGCTCGGCGGAGAATTCCTGCTCCACCACCGCGCGGCGTGAGACCACGACGTTATTACGCTTCTGATCGAGCTTGATCACCTTGAACTCGAGCGGCTTGCCCTCGAGGTACGAGGTGTCGCGTACCGGGCGCACGTCGACGAGCGAGCCCGGGAGGAACGCGCGGACGTTCTCGATCTCCACCGTGAAGCCGCCCTTGACGCGGCCAGTGATGACGCCGGTGACGATCTCGGACTTGTTGAACGCCTCCTCGAGGCGCGTCCAGGTGCGCGCGCGCTTCGCCTTCTCGCGCGACAGGCGCGTCTCGCCGGTGCCGTCCTCGACCGAGTCGAGGGCGACCTCCACGTTGTCGCCGGCCTTGACCTCGACCTCACCGCGCTCGTTCTTGAACTGCTCGAGCGGGATGACGGCTTCGGACTTCAGCCCCACGTTGACGATGACGACGTCGGGGGTGACGTCCACCACGAGCCCGGTCAGGATCATGCCGGGGCGGATGCGCTGGTTGGCTAGACTTTGCTCGAAGAGCTGGGCAAAACTTTCTGACATACCTTCACTTTGCACGCTTCGCGTGCTGCCTCTGGACCCCATCCCTGAGAGCCAGGAAAACGTAACAGGCGCCCGCATCCGGCAGGCACCGACCTCACATAACCCTTACGCGCGTGACTAAGGCGAGCGGCCTCGAGGCCACAGGCGGCGAGCGACCCCCAGTTCCAGCACCCTTGCGACGACCGCCTCGATGTTGAGACCGGTCGAGTCGAGCTGCTCTGCATCGGCTGCCGGACGCAACGGGGCGACCTGGCGGGTCTGATCCCTCAAGTCCCGCTCGGCTATCTCGCGCGAAAGGGCGGCAAGGCTAACATCCGACCCCTTGTCTTTCAACTGCTTATAGCGCCGGAGGGCCCTTTCCTCGGGCGTGGCCGTGAGGAATATCTTGAGGTCAGCCCAAGGGAAGACCACGGTACCCATATCCCGGCCGTCCGCAACGAGTCCGGGAGGCTCGGCGAAGGCTCTCTGGCGCGTAAGGAGCGCCGCGCGCACCTCCGCCCAGGCGGCCACCCGGGAGGCCCCCGCGCCGGCGGTCTCGGAGCGGATCTCGCCGCTCACGTCGCGCCCGTCGAGCCGTACCTGCTCCTGCCCGGCCGCCGTCCAGCCGAATTCCACGCGCATGGCGCGCGCCAGCGCGGCGTGGCGGGCCACATCGTCCGGCGGCGCTCCCGCCTTTGCGCCTGCGAGTGCGACCAGACGGTAGAGCGCGCCGCTGTCGAGAAGGTGCCAGCCGGCATGGCGTGCGACCGCGCGGCTGATCGTGCCCTTGCCCGACCCGCTCGGGCCATCGATGGTGACGATGGGACAGGGAGAAGCAGACATCGCGTTCAAAGCGTACGTCAGAGCGCTTCCAGCCCCAAGCCGGCCTGACGCGCCGTCTCGGCAAAGCCGGGGAACGAGGTCGCGACATTGGCGACGTCGAGGATCTCGATCGGCGCCGAGGCGCGCAGTGCCGCGACCGCAAACGCCATGGCGATTCGATGATCGCCGCGGCTGTCGATCGTGCCCCCGGTGAGCCCTTCGGCGCCGCGGATCCACAGCCCGTCGGGCAGCAGCTGGTGCTCGACGCCGAGAGTGCCCAGGCCGGCCGCCATGGCCGCAAGGCGATCGCTCTCCTTCACCCGCAGCTCGAGCGCGCCGCGCACCAGGGTCTCCCCGGTCGCGCACGCGGCGGCGATGAAGAACACCGGAAACTCGTCGATCGAGAGCGGCACCTCGGACTCGGCGACCGTGATCCCGTGGAGCTCGCTGCGGCGGATCTCGAGGTCGGCGGCCGGCTCACCACCGGGGGAGACCCCGTTCGGGCGTGCGTGTATGCGAATGTCCGCCCCCATGCGGCGCAGCAGGTCGATCAGCCCGGTGCGCGTCGGGTTCACGCCGACGTTGGTGAGTGTCAGGCTCGGGGAGGCTGCGAGGCAGGCGGCCACGATGAAGAAAGCCGCCGAGGAGAAATCCGCCGGGACGGCGATCGCGGTGCCCTTGAGATGCTGGCCGCCATCGAGCGAGATGCTGCGGCCCTCGTGCTCGAGCGCGACGCCGAAGGCGGCGAGCATGCGCTCGGTGTGATCGCGCGACGGCGCAGGCTCGGTGACCCGGGTGCGGCCGGCGGCGTAGAGCCCGGCGAGCAGCACCGCGGATTTCACCTGCGCGCTCGCGACCGGCAGGCTGTAGTGAATCGCGCGCAGGTGGGGCGTGCCCCGGATCTCGACCGGCGGCCGGCCGTCGTGGGTGCGGATCTGCGCGCCCATCATCGCGAGCGGCACCACCACGCGCTGCATCGGCCGGCGCATCAGCGACTCATCTCCGACGAGAGTGGAGTTGAAACTCTGTGGCGCGAGGAGCCCGGTGAAGAGCCGCATCGCCGTGCCGGCGTTGCCCAGGTCGAGCGCCGCGGCTGAGGCTCTCAGCCCCTGCGCGCCGACCCCGTGCACGCGCACCTCGGTCGGCCGGGGGCGCTCGATGCGCACCCCGAGAGCGGTGAGCGCGCGCGCGGTCGAGAGACAATCCTCCCCGTCGAGGAACCCGGTGATGTGGGTGTCGCCGTCGGCGATCGCGCCGAGCATGAGCGAGCGGTGCGAGATCGACTTGTCGCCCGGTACCGTCAGGGTTCCGGCGATGCGGCCTCGAGGCTGTACGCGGTAAGCCGGCGCACCGGCGGCGGCGTCGGCGCTCACTGCACCGCTCGCGGGTAGGAGCCGAGCACGCGGAAGAGCGAGGCGCGCTTCTTCAGCGCCGCGAGCGCCTTCTTCACGTGCTTCTCGTCCGCGTGCCCCTCGAAGTCGATGAAGAAGACGTAGTCCCACTTGCGCCGGTGCGAGGGGCGCGACTCGATACGCGTCAGGCTCACGCGGTGCCGGGCGAGCGGCTCGAGCAGCCGATAGAGCGCTCCGGGCGCATCGGTGTGTCCGACGGACACCAGGAGCGTCGTGCGGTCCGCGCCGCTCGGCGAGAAGAGCTTGCGCCCGAGCACCAGGAAGCGCGTGGTGTTGTCGGCGCGGTCCTCGATTTCGGCCGCCAGCACCGTGAGTCCGTAGACTTCCGCGGCGGTCTCCCCGGCGATGGCCGCGCTCCCCTTCTCGTCGCGCGCCCGCCGCGCTCCTTCGGCGTTGCTCGACACCGGCACCTGCTCGACTGCGGGCAGATGCTCGTCCAGCCACACGCGGCACTGGGCGAGCGACTGCGGGTGCGAGCACACGCGCTCGATGCGCGCCATCTCGCTCATCGCGCCCATGAGGTGATGGCGGATGCGCAGCTCCACCTCGCCGCAGATCTTCAAGGGCGAGGTGAGGAAGCGGTCGAGCGTGTGGTTGATCGTGCCCTCGGTGGAGTTTTCGATCGGCACCACGCCGAAGTCGGCATTCGCCGCCTCGACCTCGTGAAACACCTCGTCGATCGAGGCCAGCGGCAGCGAGCGTACCGAATGCCCGAAATGGTTGAGAACGGCCTGCTGGGTGAAGGTGCCCTCTGGACCGAGGAACGCCACCTTGAGCGGCTCCTGCTGCGCGAGGCACGCCGACATGATCTCGCGGAACAGGCGCAGCACCTCCTCGTCCCTGAGCGGCCCCTCGTTGCGCTCGCGCGCAGCACGCAGCACCTGCGCCTCGCGCTCGGGGCGGTAGAAGTCCACCGTGCGGCCGGTGGCGCCGCTCTTGGAGATGCCGACCCGCTGCGCGAGCTTCGCCCGCTCGCTGATCAGGCGGTGGATTCCGACGTCGACCGCATCGATGCGCGCGCGCATCTCCTCGAGGTCGGGCTTGGCCGCCGGTGCGGCGGCCCGGCGCGCCGGCGGGCGCGGCTTCTTCTTCATAGGATGCGCGCCGCCAGCACGCCCTCGATGGCGCGCAGCTCCTCGAGGAGCGCTTCACCGAGCGCGCCGTCGGCGTCGATGAGCGTGTAGGCGTACTCGCCGCGCGACTTGTTGAGGAGGTCGGCGATGTTGATGCGGTGCCTGGCGAGCGCGGTGGAGATCTGTCCCACCATGTTCGGCACGTTGCGGTTGGCGATTCCCAGACGCGTCGTGCCCGGCAGCCGCGGCAGCACTGCCTCCGGATAGTTGACGCTGTTCCTGACGTTGCCGTTTTCCAGGAAATCGCGCAACTGATCGGCCGCCATGACCGCGCAGTTCTCCTCCGCCTCCCCGGTCGAGGCGCCGAGGTGCGGCAGGGTGATGACCTTCGGGTGATCCTTGAGCGCGTTGGTGGGAAAGTCGCACACGTAGCCGTGCAGCCGCCCGGCATCGAGCGCGGCGATGACCGCGGCATCGTCGACGATGCCGGCGCGCGCGAAATTGAGCAGCGTGCCGCCGGACCGCATGAGCGCGAGGCGCCGCGCGCTCACCAGCCCCGTCGTAGCCTCGTTGAGGGGCACGTGCACGGTGATCGCTTCGGCGCGCGCAAACAGGTCCTCGAGCGACAGCGCCTGCTCGACGCTCGCCGACAGCTGCCAGGCGCGCTGCACGGTGATCTGCGGGTCATAGCCGAGGACCTTCATGCCGAGCGCCAGTGCGGAATTCGCCACCTCGACGCCGATCGCCCCGAGCCCCACGACGCCGAGCGTGCGGCCGGGGAGCTCGAAACCGACGAACTGCCGCTTCCCGCGCTCCACCTGGGTGTCGATGGCCTCGTCGTCGCCCTTGAGGGCGCGGGTGAAGAGCCACGCGGGACCCAGGTTGCGCGCCGCGAGCAGCAGACCCGCGAGCACCAGCTCCTTGACGGCGTTGGCGTTGGCGCCGGGGGAGTTGAACACCGGCACGCCGCGGGCGCTCATCTCGGCCACGGGGATGTTGTTGACGCCCGCTCCGGCGCGGGCGATCGCGCGCACGCTCTGCGGGATCGCCGCAGCGTCGAGCTCGGCCGAACGCACCAGGATCGCGTCCGGATCGGCGACGCCGGGCCCGACCTCATAGAGCTCGGGCGGCAGCCGCTCGAGGCCGCGCGGGCTGATGTTGTTCAGGGTGAGGATCCGGTAGCGCATGTCGAGGCTTCAGCCCTTGCGGCGCTCGAAGTCCTCCATGAAGGCGATGAGCGCCTCGACTCCCTCGAGCGGCATGGCGTTGTAGATGCTGGCGCGCATCCCGCCGACCGAGCGGTGGCCCTCGAGGTTGACGAGCCCCGCCTCGCGCGCCTCGACGGCGAAGGCGCCCTCGAGCTCAGGCTTCGCGAGCGCGAACGGCACGTTCATCCACGAGCGGCACTCGCGCGCGACGGGGTTGCTGTAGAACCCGGAGCCGTCGATGGCGGCGTACAGCCGCGCGGCCTTCACGCGGTTGCGCTCCCCCATCGCGGCGAGCCCGCCACGCGCCTTGAGCCACTTGAACACGAGCCCCGCGAGGTACCAGGAGAACGTCGGCGGCGTGTTGAACATCGAGCCCTCGTCCGCCACGTTCCGGTAGCTCCACACCGCCGGGATGTCCTCACGGGCGCGCCCGAGGAGGTCCTCGCGAACGATCACGACCACCAGGCCCGAGGGACCGATGTTCTTCTGCGCCCCGGCGTAGATGAGGCCGAACCGGCTCACATCGATGGGGCGCGACAGGAGGGTGGAGGACATGTCGGCGACCAGCGGCGCGCCACCGGTCGCCGGCACGTAGGGAAACTCCACCCCGCCGATGGTCTCGTTCGGGCAGTAGTGGACGTAGGCGGCGCCGGCGGTGAGCTCGAGCGCTTCCTGCCGTGGCACGGTGGTGTATTTCGAGCCGGCCTCGTCGGCGGCGACGTTCACGTGGCTGACGAGGCGCTGCGCCTCGGCGATCGCGCGCTTTGACCAGTGGCCGGTCATCAGGTAGTCGACGGTCGCATCGGCTGCCGCCAGGTTGAGCGGCACCACGGAGAACTGCGACGCCCCGCCGCCCTGCATGAAGAGCACGCGGTAGCCCGCCGGCACGGCCAGGAGCTCCCGCAGGTC
>Ga0307469_10000628_pt1 | contig 12902 bp, 12 predicted proteins | sample atmos_gasesAM2C__FD_203084 | JGI IMG/M metagenome (GOLD analysis project Ga0307469, IMG submission 203084) | Hardwood forest soil microbial communities from Morgan-Monroe State Forest, Indiana, United States - atmos_gasesAM2C_515 | ecosystem: Environmental > Terrestrial > Soil > Temperate...
CACGAACCGAGATAATCAGAATCCTCAGAGACTACACGCCAAACGCCGACGAAAAATCGGTGAAGATATAGTCCGAGCTGCATGGCGACATGCAGGATGAGTTTGAAAGGAACAGACTCGTCGCTTTGCGCAAGCAAAGTAACAGATCTCAGCGAAATTCCTTGTCGGGTAAGTAACATTGCCCGGGGCGGTGGCAACACCGTTCCATTTAACCGGCTCAAATCGGTGGAACCCACACGACAGCTCTTGCAGGTCTGTCACGGGCCATACCGAGGGTAAGATTCGAGGCAACTCGAATCCCCGTAACGACTCAGGGGTTGAGATCCCTGGATGGCCGTTAGGCCATAACACGCCGGCCCTGATGCACGCAAAGCGAATGGGAGACTGCTCAGCCCGTCGCGATCAGGTGAACGTATAGTCTGTGCCACGGGAAACCGTGGAAGCGCATGAAGTTCCGACCTGCACGAATGGCGTAACGCTGGCCACACTGTCTCGACCAGAGACTCAGTGAAGTTGAAATCGCTGTGAAGATGCGGCGTAGCTGCGGAAAGACGGAAAGACCCCGTGAACCTTTACTACAGCTTTACACTGAACTTTGACCTTGTTTGTGTAGGATAGGTGGGACCCTATGAAGCGGAGGCGCTAGCTTTCGTGGAGGGGACGTTGAAATACCACCCTGATAAGTTCGGAGTTCTAACCTTGGCCCGTAATCCGGGTCGGGAACACTGTATGGTGGGTAGTTTGACTGGGGCGGTCTCCTCCCAAAGAGTAACGGAGGAGTGCAAAGGTACGCTCAGCGCGGTCGGTCATCGCGCACAGAGTGCAATGGCATAAGCGTGCTTAACTGCGAGACGTACATGTCGAGCAGGTGCGAAAGCAGGTCATAGTGATCCGGTGGTTCTGTATGGAAGGGCCATCGCTCAACGGATAAAAGGTACTCCGGGGATAACAGGCTTATTCCTCCCAAGAGTCCACATCGACGGAGGAGTTTGGCACCTCGATGTCGGCTCATCACATCCTGGGGCTGTAGCAGGTCCCAAGGGTTCGGCTGTTCGCCGATTAAAGTGGTACGCGAGCTGGGTTCAAAACGTCGTGAGACAGTTTGGTCCCTATCTTCCGTAGCCGTTGGAGATTTGAGGGTGAGCTGTCCTTAGTACGAGAGGACCGGGATGGACGCACCTCTGGTGTTCCGGTTGTCACGCCAGTGGCACTGCCGGGTAGCTATGTGCGGACGGGATAACCGCTGAAAGCATCTAAGCGGGAAGCCCCCCCCAAGATTAGATCTCCCTGGGAGCTCGACTCCCCTGAAGGGCCCACGAAGACTACGTGGTTGATAGGCTGGGTGTGTACGGCCAGTAATGGCTTCAGCTAACCAGTACTAATTGCCCGTGAGGCTTGACCATATAACCTCAAGTGGTCTGATCCACGAGAGGATCGATGCCGATGGAGCGATTCCATCGTGAACGCGACGAGCGTCGAAGCAGAAACTTCAACCGGATTGGAGGCGCACGGGCCGCGCTGAATAGGCGCGGCCCATGAACCTCAAACAGTTTGCCTGGCGGCCATAGCGAGTGGGAACCACCCGATCCCATTCCGAACTCGGAAGTGAATACGCTCTGCGCCGATGGTAGTGTGCCTTTCAGGCATGCCAGAGTAGGTCACCGCCAGGCTTCAAACAAAAAAGCCCCTGAGGTCGAAAGATCCCAGGGGCTTTTCCATTTGCTAAACGCAGCCATCTCAACTGCGTTGGCCGGCGGTACCCCCGTCGGCGTCGCCTCAAGCGCTACGCGAGGCCAGCATCGGATCCTAGGGCAGGCCATCGCGCATTGGACAGGCGGACCTATGTGTTCAACAACAGTTCGTGCGGAAAATCCCGCAGCGTTTCGATGACCACCGCCGCCCCTTTGGCCGTCAGCAGGCTTGCGTGGCTCGCAGACGCGCCGATTCCGACGATGTAGCCAATTCCGGCGGCGTGCGCGGCCATCACACCGGAGGCCGCGTCCTCCACCACGACACACCGACCCGGTTCGAGTCCGATCTCGCGCGCCGCCGCCAGGTACATGTCGGGCGCGGGCTTCCCTGGGCGAACGCCGTCGTCATAGATGATTTTCCCGACCTCGAACCACCGGTCGAGGTGCAGATGCTCGATGTAGAACTCCACGTTCCCCGGTCCGGATGAAGTAGCGATGGTACGCGGGACGCCCGTTGCCATGAGCCACCCGAGGAGATCCTGCGCACCCGCCGAGAGCGTCATCCGGTTCGGAGTCTCGAGGCACAAACGCCGGAACAGCGACTCCTTGGCTTCGGTCAGCTCCTCGAGCTCCTTCCCGGTGATGTCCCGCCCAGCCAGGTAGCTCAACACGTAGGCATTCGACCGACCGTGCATGTGCAGGGCAAATTCTTCAGCAGTCATCTCCCGGCCGCGCAGTCTTCGCGCCATGAACTGCCAGGATTTCTCCTGCAGGTCGGAGTCCGAGAACAGCACGCCGTTGAAGTCGAAGATGATGCCCTGACAGCTCACGGCGGCCCGTACTTCTCGGCCATGCGCTCGACGATGCGCGCGGTGTTGACGACCATGCGCTCATGGGTCCCGACGCCGATCGCTTCCCCGCCATCCATCGCCCACACGCGAAAGAAGACCTGGCGTCCGTCGCTGCTGGTGACTTCCGCATGGCCCACCACCTCGCGCCCGACCGGGGTCGCCACGAGGTGGCGCACGTCGACGCGCGTACCGACGGCGCTCTCGCCCTCCTCGAGATATTCCTTGATGGCATTCAGCGCCGCGTTCTCCATGATGAGAATCAGGTAAGGCGTCGAGAACACCGGCGGCAGGATGCTGTCCTTGAAACGGTTCGCGAGGTGCGCGGGCTCGATACGATGCACATGGTGTCCCCGCGCGCCGTTCGGAATGGGTTTCATGGGTGACCCGTCAGCGCGCGAATGAGATCGACCTCGGCCTGACGGTACGGTGTGCCGTCGGCGTGAAACACGTCGTGATGCCAGACCGCGGGCTCGCGGCCGTTCACGTAAGGAATCGTCCAGCTGTCCCAGGGGAGGCGCGTCTGCGTCTTCCCGTCCACGAGCCCCCAATTGATCATCGCGATCTTCAGGCGCTTGCCGGCCGGCAGCGACTCGTCGAACGTCGATCCTGCGCCGCGCGCGAGATATTCCGTGCACCACACCGGCCGGCCGAGCGCCAGCAGCCGGCTGGCCCGGCGTTCGAAGACCTCCGGCCAGTGATAGTCGTGGAAGGAAATCACGTCCGACTCGGCGAGCTGCACTTGCTCCACCGGGGTCGGCCGGTCCGCGTCCCAGGTCCCCTCCTGAAACACGCCGCTCGTCAGCGGCTGGGCTGGATGGGCGCTGCGCGCCCAGGCAAAGACCCTAGGTAACAGCTCGTGCACGCGCTCGAGCTGGTCCTTGGAGTTGGAGGGCTCGTTCCACACGTCCCAGCCGATGATCCGCGGATCCTTGCCGAAGGCGCCGACGACTCCCTCGACGTAAGCCTCGAGCCGGGCCTCCTGGGAGTGGTCCTTGAGGCCGCTGAGGCCCGGGCTTTGAACCCACCCGGAGTTGTGGACTCCCGGGATCGGTGGGTGCTGAGGCCCGGGTTTCGGCTCCGGCTCCCAGCAGCTGTCGAAGAGGACGAGGAGCACCCGGATGTGGTGCTTCGCGGTCAGCTTCAGGAATTCATCGATCCGGGCCCTGAAGCCCGCCGGGTCCTGCCGCCACAGGAGGTCGTGCAGAAACACGCGCAGGGTGTTCATGCCCGTCGCTTCCGCCCAACCGAGCTCAGTATCGATCCGGCGCGGGTCGAAGGTCTCGGCCTGCCACATCTCGAGCTGATTTGTCGCGGAGGCCGGGATGTAGTTGGCGCCGACCATCCACGGTTGCCGGGCGTACCAGCTGCCGGCCTCGGCCGGGGTCCACCGCTCACGCGCGGCCGCGGCCGCGGCAGCGGAAGCGAGGAGCACGCTGCCGGCGATCACGCCAATTGCCGTCGCGCGAATCCGGGATTCCATACGCTCTCCTTGAGACCTCCAGATAGCAATTTCGTGGCTGGTACGCAACGGGCAGGACGGGCCCCGGGCTCCTTCGGCGCTTCTGCCCCAGCTAGTCCCTCCGGCATCGCATCCGACGTTGCAATGCCACATAAAAGGCGGAAACTGCCGGGTAGGGAAATAACTACAGCAGCCGTGGCTGCACCGGTACGTGCCGGCAAGGACACACGTGCTCGCAGGAGCCTACAAGCACGCGCGACTCATGGAGGAATCCGAGTCGCGGGTCGAGATGACGGCGAATTCACTGGCGCCGGTGGATATCCTCGTGGCTCAGCGAATACTCCTGCGCCCCGCCGAGTTCACCCGCTGGGAAGCCCACCACGACCATCTGATGCGCCGGGTATCATCCCACGGCCATCTTCCGCAGCAGATGGTCGCGTTGCGGACGACAGCCCTCTCACTGGTACATCGCAAGGCGCTGTTCGAGTTCCTGCACCAGCGCCAGGTCACCGGACCCAAGCGCAGGAAGCTGCTGGCGGTCTTCTACGGCTGTGCCGACTACACCAACGCCGTGCTCGCCGAGCACGGCAACTATGTGCGCTCCAGCTCGAGCTACCTGTGCGCGCAGCATCTCGCCGAGCACCTGATGCACGACCCGGCGCTCGATGAGCCGCTGACGCTCTACGAGGAATGGTACGCCGAATACTTCCAGGCTTTCTGCGACGTCGCACTCGCCGAATCGGATGAGGAGCAGCAGGCGTGTCTAGCGCAGGAGTCGCTGAAGCCGCTCCTCAAGTACCGGGTGATCGAGGCACGCAAGGCGATCCTCGCCATGCCGCAGACTCAGCGCGAGTGGCGCGAGGTGCGCATCCGCGAGCCGACCGGAGAGACGCAGCGCCTCCGGGCGCTCACCCTGATTCGGAAGTAGATCAGCGCTTCCTGGGCGGAGTCTTTGCCGCCGGCGGCTTTCTCGTTCCGACCCGGGTGCCGTAAGGGTCATACCCACCACCGGCGTCCACGTCGTCCTCGAGCCGCAGCCCCTCGTCCTTGTGATCCTCGACTTTGAGCTCGGGCAACTCGAGCTTCCTCAACAGCGCCGAGGTGCTCTCGATCGCATGACGACCGCTGTCCTTGACCCACTGCCAGATGGCGTTGCCGCGCGAATCGTGCACCACCCGCCCACCCGGCGATGACTCCGGTTTTTCGGGCCCACCACTGCCTGGCCGCTGCCCGGGCTTTGTGTGGTTAGGGTCGGTCATAATCCTTGATTCCCCGTCATCAAATGGTAGCACTTTCCCGCGCGTCCCTATAACGACGCGAACCACACCGGCATAACGGGGTATGCCGAAAACTCCGGGCACTATCACATCTGGACATCGCCGCCGCAGCGGAACCAGTTGCTCCTGGACACCCGTTCAATGCGAGAATGGTGTTGGTCACGGGAGCTTGCATGATCGTCCGAATCTGGCATGGCCGCACGCCGCGGGGCGTCGCGGATGAGTACGGTGCGTTTCTCGCGCGGCGAGCGATTCCGGATTACCGCGCAGTACCGGGCAATCTCGCGGCCGCCGTGTACCGGCGCGATGATGGTGACGTCACTCACTTCCTGACAGTGAGTCGCTGGGCGAGTGAGGAGGCGATCCGTGCTTTCGCCGGAAAGGAGCTCCTCAAGGCCAGGTACTATCCCGAAGACACGGGATACCTCATGGAGTTCGAGCCCGAGGTGCAGCACTTCACGATCGTGGGGCGCTCGCCCTGACCGAAGCGGCTCGCGCTCATCGCCCGCCGCTGCTTGCGCCGCCCGCCCGGGTGATGCTAGAGAAAGCCGGGGCAACGCGGCGAGGGGGGCAGGTGGCTGAACGATTCCCGCCCACAGGGCCTCGGCTAAACCAACCGCGGAGGTCCCGGGGCGGGCCATCCGTGCGCAGGTCAGCGGGCAACGCGACCACCACCGCGCTGAGTCTTGCGGGGGTCGTCGGATTGGTCGTGCTCGGCAACCACGGCGCCGAGTTTGATCTGCAGCAGACGAGCTATGCGACGCGCGAGGACTGCCTCAATGACTGGGGAAGTGACGAGTCCTGCCAGGCAGTCGACTCGTCCCACAGCGGGCGCCCCATTTATTACGGTCCGCGCTATTACTGGGATCCCGCCCGGGGAAGGCCGGTCGTCGTCGGCGCCGATGGCTCGGAACGCGTCGCGATGAACGCACGCATCGGCGCTGGCGGCAGCCGGACCGGCCACAGCTCGTTCGCGGGCACCTTTGCCCGCGGCGGGTTCGGCGGCATCGGCCGGGGCATCGGCGCCGGGCACGGCGGCTAGTGGAGCGGCTGCGCAGCGCGCCGAGGCCCGACTACGCCCGACGAGTCGAGTCGCAGGGTCTGTCCTTCCACGCCCGCGAGGGCTACTGGACGGAGGACGCCTGTTACCGGCTGACGGCCGAGGAGGTCGACACTCTCGAAGCCGCGACCGCGGAGCTGGTCGCGCTCTACGATGAGGCGCTCGATCGCGTGATCGAGCAGGGGCGGCTCGGCGAGCTCGCGGTACCCGAGTCGTTCCACGCGGCGCTCGCGGGTTCCTGGCGCCGGCGGGCGCCATCGCTCTATGGGCGCTTCGATCTCGCGTACGACGGGCGCTCGCCGCCGAAACTGCTCGAGTACAACGCCGACACGCCGACCAGCCTGCTCGAGTCGGCCGTCATCCAGTGGACCTGGCGCGAGGATATGCATCCTGAGGCCGACCAGTTCAACTCGATCCACGAGCGCTTGATCGCTGCGTGGCAGGCGCTGCCGGAGCCCGGGCCCGTGGCCGTCGCCTGCCTCGCCGACAATGAGGAAGACTGGGTGTGCTCGGCCTACCTGCTCGACACGCTGGTGCAGTCCGGCCGCGGCGGGGAGGTGATCGAGCTCGCCGATATCGGCTGGGACCCGGAGCAGCGGTGGTTCGTCGATGATCTCGACAGCCCGATCCGGCAGCTGTTCAAGCTCTATCCGTGGGAATGGCTGATGCGCGAGGAGTTCGGGCCGCATCTGCTCGAGTGCCGCACGTCGTTCATCGAGCCGATGTACAAGGCAGCGTGCAGCTCCAAGGGCATGCTGGCGCTCCTGTGGGAGTACTTCCCCGCTCATCCGAACCTGCTCGAAACACACCGCACACCGGGTCGCCTCGCGTCCTTCGCCCGCAAGCCGCTGCTGTCGCGCGAGGGCCAGAATGTCACGCTGGTCGAAGACGGCGTGACCGTGGCCGAGGAGGACGGCGTCTATGGAGCCGAGGGCTGTGTGTACCAGGCGTTGTGCCCGCTGCCCTCGTTCGACGGCGCTCACCCCGTGGTCGGCGCATGGGTCGTCGCCGGGGAGCCGGCCGGCATCGGCATCCGCGAGTCGCGCAGCCTCATCACGACTGATCAGAGCCGCTTCGTTCCCCACTATTTCCAGCCGCCACCTTCGAGGAGCCATCCATGATCGCCGCGACCCTTGCGTTCCTTTCCTACCTCTGCGTGTCGGCGGCTTTGCTCGCCGCGTTCATCTTCATCTACGCGAGGGCGACGCCCTACAAGGAGTTTGCGCTGATCGAGCACGACAATCTCGCGGTCGCGATCGCGTTCGCGGGCGCCGTGCTCGGCTTCACGGCGCCGCTGGTGGCCTCGATCTACTACACACAGTCGATCCCCGAGATGTGCCTGTGGGCCGGCATCACCTGCCTGGTGCAGCTGGTGGTGCTGCTGGCGCTGCGCAGGCAGGCGCGGCGCATCGAGGAAGGCCACGTGGGGTCCGCGGTCGTGGTCGCGACCGTGTCGTTTGCGGTGGGGCTGCTGAATGCCGTCAGCATCAGCCACTGAGCCCGGTCGCCATCGAGGTACTGGCGCCGCGGCAGCCTACCAGCCGACTCCGTAATCCTGGCCGTAATTGCTCGCGGCTCCCCACAGCGTCCCGTGGGCGCGATCGACGAAGATCGCCGTGAGCGGGCCCGAGGTGCGGTCCTCGTACTCGGGCTGGTAGCCCATGCGCTGGAGCTCGCTCCTCACCCACGGCGGAGTCTCGGTGTTGAGCGTGATGCGGCCGGGGAACGACTGGTGCTGGCCGAAGGAATCGCGCATCTGGTAGCTCGTGATGTTGGCGGCCTCGGCCGCTTCCTGGATCGACATGTCGAACTCGACGACGTTGAGGAAGAACTGCAGCAGGTTCTGATCCTGCGTGTCGCCGCCCTGCACCGAGAAGACGAGGAAGGGCTTGCCGTCCTTCAGGGCCATCGACGGGGTGAGCGTCGCGCGCGGGCGCTTGCCCGGCTCGAGCACGTTGTAAGGGTTGTCGCGAGGATCGAGCACGAAGCTCTGCATGCGCTGCGAGAGGCCGATGCCGGTGCTTCCCGCGATCACCGCGGGCGTCCAGCCGCCCGACGGCGTCACCGAAACGGCCCAGCCCTTGTCATCCGCCGCCTGTACGCTGGTCGTCCCGGCGCGGAACGTGCGGTCGAACTCCGCCATCGAGACCGGGGTCTGCGCCGGCTTTTTCGAGTGCCAGGCCTCCAGATACCTGAGATACGGGTTCTTGCCGCCCTGATAGGGATACGGATCCCCGGGGCGAATGTCAGGATCGTTGTTGTCCGGACGCAGCAGCTTGGCGCGCTCGCGCGCGTAGTCCTTGGAGAGGAGTCCCACGATCGGCGGCGCCGGTGAATAGCCCGGGTCGCCGTAGTAGAAGTCGCGGTCGGCGTAGGCGAGATTCATCGCCTGATAGAGCGTATGGAGGTAGCGGGCGCTGTCGTAGCCCATCGACTTCAGGTCGAAGCGCTCGAGAATGTTGAGCGCCTGGAGCATCACCGGGCCCTGCACCCAGGGTTGGAGCTTGTAGACCTCGATGCCCTTATAAGTGGTGTGGACCGGCTCCTCGATCTTCACCTTCCAGTTGGCGAGATCCTGCGTGGTGAAGAGCCCTCCGAGCTCGCGTACTGCGCGCACCAGGTCTTTCGCGATGTCGCCCCGGTAGAAGCGATCGTAGGCCGCGTAGATCGCGGCCTTGCGGTCCTTGCCGGAAGCGAGCGCCTCGCGCTCGGCTTCGACGAGCTTGCGCAGCGTCGCGGCGAGTTCCGGCTGGCGGAACATCTCACCGGGCGCCGGGCCCTCGTGCGCGGATCCCAGGTGCGGCAGCATCACGCGCCTCGAATCCGGCCACTGCTTGAGCTGCTCCCGGTAGTGCTCGATGGTGTTGGAGAGCGCCAGATCCATCGGAAAGCCGTCGGCCATCTCGATGGCGGGCGCGAGCACCTCCGCGAGGCTCCTGGTCCCGTACTCGGCGAGCATGGTCATGATGCCGCCCGGGGTGCCGGGGGTGACGGCCGCGAGCGGTCCGTACTCGGGCGGATACTCGAGCCCCATCTTGTGGAAGAACTCGGGCGTCGCCCCGGTGGGTGCAACGCCCAGGCCGTTGATGGCGATCACCTTGCCGGTGTGGGGATTGAAGATGAGCGCCTGCGTCTCCCCGCCCCAGGAGAGCGTGGTCCACGCGGTCGCGGTGGCCGCCACCATGGCGCACGCGGCATCCACCGCGTTGCCGCCGCGCGCAAAGATCTGCGCGCCCGCGCTCGCCGCTATGGGCTTGCCGGTCACCGCCATCCAGTGTTGGCCGTAGAGCGGGGGCTTCTGGGTGCGCCCCTGCGCCTGCGGTCCGCCGAATATGACGCTGGCGCTGACCGCCGCGGCGATCACCGTGCGGGCGATTCCGCCCCCGCCGGCCGGGGTCTTCTTCTTTGACTTCCTGGGCCTGGCCATGCGATCTCCCTTCACGGGCGGGGCAGGCAGCATATGGCAGACTTGGGGAGAGCGCACGCCTCGGGGTCGCTTCGCGCTTGAGGACAGGGTAAGAGAGTGACATCGCTACACGGCTCCATTACGGGGCTTTTCGTCTATCCGGTGAAGTCTGCGCGCGGGATCGCGCGCGCGCGCGTGCCGCTCACTTCGACCGGGCTCGAGTGGGACCGGCAGTGGATGATCGTCAACACGAGGGGTGTGTTCCTGACCCAGCGCAGCCATCCGCAGCTTGCGCGCATCGTGCCGGAAATGACGCCGGGCGCACTGGTGCTGAACGCCCCCGGGCTGCCGGCGCTCACGGTGCCACTCGATACGCGCGGCACGCCCATGGCCGTGAAGATTTGGGACGACGCCTGCGTCGGCATCGACCAGGGGAGCGAAGCGCACGAGTGGGTGAGCTCCGCGATCGGCGAGGCTGTGCGGCTGATGCGTGTGGCGCCCGACATGGGGCGCGTCGCCAACCCGAAGTTCGCCGGCTCGACGCGCGCGCCGATTGGCTTCCCGGACGGCTATCCGGTGCTGGTCTGCAACGAGGCCTCGCTCGAGGACCTCAACGAGCGCTTGCCTGAGCGCATTCCGATGGAGCGGTTTCGTCCCAACATCGTGCTCAGCGGGTTTCCCGCCTGGGCGGAGGACTCGATCGAGACGCTGACCATAGGCCCCGTGACACTGCGGCTCGTGAAGCCCTGCACCCGCTGCACTATTCCCTCGATCGATCAGCAAACCGGTGAGCGGTCCACCGATCCGGCCCCCGCTCTGAAGCGATTCCGCTTCAGCAAGGCGCTGCGCGGCGTTATGTTCGGTGAGAACGCCGTGATAGTAGAGGGCTCAGGAGAGCCGATCGAGCGCGGCGCGGCTGTGACGGCGGCCTGCGAGGCTTGGGGCGGCGTGCCGGCGTGACAGAGATCAGAATCCCTTTATAAATCAAGTAATTTCGAGCGTACGCCCGAGCGCGACGCAGCTCTCGGGACCGATCTTTCGTCGCCGCCGCGCGACCCAAACTGTGCGCAGCGCACGGCCGCGCCGAAGCCGCTTCCGCCAGACTTTCAAAGCTCGAACTTAGGGAAGCAGCGTGAACCATTTGGCATTCGGCCTCGGCGCCCTCGCCGGACTCTGGTGTGCCGCACTTGGGCTTGGCGCGTGGTACTTCATGCGCTGGCGCCAGGCCGCTCCAGGCTCCGTCGCGGCCCGCCAGGCAGTGTTCGAGCAATGGCCCACGACCGCGCTGGTCCTGGACCCCGCCCGGTTGCAGATCGTCGCGGCCAACCCGGCGGCGTTGCGCAACACCGGCTATACACACGAGGAAGTCCGCGAGCTGCGCTTCTCCCAGCTCTTCAGCGCCGAAGGCGCCGCCGACGAGCGCGTGCTGCTCGCGCGGCTCCAGGACGCCACCGCCCGCGCGCCGATCGAGATGCGCCAGCACTGCAAAGACGGCTCACTCCGCAACGTCGAGGCCACGGCTCACCGCCTCGATCTCGACGGGCGGCCGGTGCTCGCGGTCACCGTACACGACGTGACCGTGCGCCGCGTGGTCGAGAACCAGATGCTCGAGCGCCATCAGCGTCTCGATCACCTCGCGCACCATGATCAGCTCACCGGTCTTCCCAATCGGCTCTATCTCGCGGCGCATCTTCCCGACGCCATTACGGAAGCCAAGGAGAATGGCACGCTGCTCGCGGTGCTGTTTCTCGACCTCGACCGCTTCAAGCACGTCAACGACTCGCGCGGACACGAGACCGGCGACAAGCTCCTGAAGACCGTCGCGCAGCGCATCCGCTCGACCATGCGCTCCCAGGACGTCGTGGTGCGCATGGGGGGCGACGAGTTCGTGGTGGTGATGAAGGACGTCAAGAACACCGACAAGGTGAACGAGGCGGCCGAGCGCATCAACCGTGCGCTCAGCGCCCCGATGGTGGTGGACGGGCGCACGCTCGTCACCACGGTGAGCATCGGCGTGGCCCTCTATCCGCGCGACGGCCTCGACATGGGCGAGCTGCTGCGCCACTCCGACACCGCGATGTACCAGGCGAAGGACCGCGGCCGCAACAATTTCCAGCTCTTCAGCCCGGCGATGGATCGGCGCCTGAAGGAGCGCATCGCGGTCGAAGCCAGCCTGCGCACCGCACTGCAGACCGGCCAGCTCGAAGTGCATTACCAGCCGATCGTCGACATCGGGAGCCACCGCGTCGTGGCGCTCGAGGCGCTGATGCGCTGGCGCCATCCGAGCCAGGGGTTCGTGAGGCCCGAGCGCTTCGTGCGCATCGCAGAGGAAGCGGGCCTCATCGTCCCCATCGGAGACTTCGTACTGCAGCGCGCGCTCGAGGACATGGTGCGCTGGCGGCAGTCGGGCGCGACGCTGGTGCCGGTAGCACTCAACGTCTCGGCGGTGCAGCTGCAGCGCTCGAACCTCGCCGACTCGATCGCCAGGCTCACCAAGGAGCACGGGCTCGATCCCTCGATGCTGCAGGTCGAGCTCACCGAGAGCGCCGTGTTCGAGCGCCGCGAGCAGCGCGCCCGCGAGGCGGCGCAGGATGCGGTGGCGAAGCTGCGCGAGCTCGGCGTCCACATCGCCATCGACGACTTCGGCACCGGCTACTCGAGCCTCTCGTACCTGAAGCGCTGGCGCGTCGACACGCTCAAGATCGATCGCAGCTTCGTGCGCGACCTCGTCACCGATATGTCGGATCTCGCGATCGTGAGCGCCATCATCGCCATGGCGCGGCATCTGCACATCGAGGTGGTTGCCGAGGGCATCGAAGGGTGGCCGCAGCTCGAGAAGCTGCGCCTGCTCGGCTGCTCCTACGCGCAGGGTTATCTGTTCGCCCGCCCGGCCGCCGCCGCGGACTGTCCCCGCTATCTCACCGGTGAACCCCTGGACCTCACCCAGCGCTTACCCGTGCTCGACATTCTGGAGGCAACCGGGACCCAGGATTCCCGGCCGCTGCGCGTGGTCAAGTAGGCGCCGAAGTCAGCCCCGGCGCGGGACGTGCGAGAATGGGCCATGGAGCCCAGACGGGGCCAACAATGCGCCGACGCCGTGCTCATGATCGAGCCGTGCTCGTTCGGCTATAACCCGGATACCGCCCGGACCAATACGT
>Ga0307469_10000629_pt1 | contig 12900 bp, 13 predicted proteins | sample atmos_gasesAM2C__FD_203084 | JGI IMG/M metagenome (GOLD analysis project Ga0307469, IMG submission 203084) | Hardwood forest soil microbial communities from Morgan-Monroe State Forest, Indiana, United States - atmos_gasesAM2C_515 | ecosystem: Environmental > Terrestrial > Soil > Temperate...
CGAAACGTGGTTCGCATCTGATGCTCTCGCTCGAGCGACTCGAAGAGGTCACGGCGAAGCCGCTGCAGCGCATCGGCCTGTCCGCGACGCAGCGTCCGCTCGAAGAGATCGCACGCTTCCTCGGCGGCTTCTCGCCGGACGGATCACAACGACCGGTGAAGATCGTCGACGCCGGCGCGCGCAAGCAGATGGAAGTGGAGGTCGTCGTGCCCGTCGAGAACATGGCGGCCCTTGATGACATCGAGCCCGCCGAGGGTGAAGGCTACGGCACCCGCAGGTCGATCTGGCCCGCGATCCACCCGAAGCTGCTCGAACTCGTGATGGCGCACACGTCGACCATCGTCTTCGTCAACGCACGGCGTCTCGCCGAACGCCTCGCCGCGCGCCTGAACGAACTCGCGGAGACGGAGATCGCCAAAGCGCACCACGGCTCGCTCGCGCGCGAGCAACGTCTGCTCATCGAGGACGACCTCAAGGCCGGACGACTCAAGTGTCTCGTCGCGACGTCCTCGCTCGAGCTCGGCATCGACATGGGCGCCGTCGACCTCGTCGTGCAGGTCGAGTCGCCGGGATCGGTGTCGCGCGGATTGCAACGCATCGGACGAGCCGGTCACCAGGTCGGTGAACCGTCCCGGGGGAAGATCTTCCCGAAATACCGGGGCGACCTCCTCGAATCAGCGGTCGTGGTGAAGCGCATGAGCGACGGGTTGATCGAGGAGACGCATTACCCGCGGAACCCCTTGGACGTGCTCGCGCAGCAGATCGTCGCGATGTGCGCCGCGCCACCCCGCAGCGGAGCGGAGGAGCCGATCGGCTGGAAGGTCCATGAGTTGGCCGCCGTCGTGCGACGGGCGGCTCCGTTCCACGATCTGACGGACGACGTTCTGCACTCGGTCCTCGACCTGCTCTCGGGACGCTACCCGTCGACGGAGTTCTCGGAGCTGCGTCCGCGGATCGTGTGGGACCGTCGAAGCGATCTCCTCACCGCGCGCGACGGTGCGCAGCGCCTGGCGGTGACGAGCGGCGGCACGATCCCCGACCGCGGCCTGTTCGGCGTGTTCCTGCCGGAAGGCGGGCGCGTCGGTGAGCTCGACGAAGAGATGGTGTACGAGAGCCGTCCGGGCGAGACGTTCGTGCTGGGCGCGTCGACGTGGCGCATCGAAGACATCACGCACGATCGTGTGATCGTCACGCCCGCACCGGGCGAGCCCGCGAAGATGCCGTTCTGGAAAGGCGATAAGCCGGGACGACCCCTCGAGCTCGGGCGCGCGATCGGCGCGACGGTGCGGGAACTGCGGAAGTCATCCGATCCCGTGACCCTGCTGCGCGACGAGTACTCACTCGACGAGTTCGCCGCCGGGAACCTCGTCAGCTACATCGAAGAGCAAGCCTCCGAGGCCGGGGCCGTGCCCGATGACCGCACGATCGTCGTCGAGCGCTTCCGCGACGAGATCGGCGACTGGCGCGTCTGTGTGCTGTCGCCGTTCGGCGCGCGGGTGCACGCACCGTGGGCGATGGCGTTGCAAGCTCGGCTCACGGAGCGCACCGGCGGCGACATCCAACTCTTGTGGTCGGACGACGGGATCATCCTTCGCCTCGGTGAAGCCGAAGACCACGTACCGATCGAGGAACTCTGTCCGTCGCCCGAAGAGATCGACGCGCTGATCACGGCCGAACTCCCGACCACGGCGCTGTTCGCGTCCCGGTTCCGCGAAGCGGCCGCGCGCGCGTTGCTCCTGCCGCGCCGGAGGCCGGACAAGCGGACACCGCTCTGGCAGCAGCGGCAGCGCTCCGCGGACCTGCTCGAGGTCGCGTCGCGCTACCCGACGTTCCCGATCCTCCTCGAGGCGACGCGCGAATGCGTCCGGGACGTGTTCGACCTTCCCGCGCTCAAGGAAGTGCTACGCGACATCCAGTCGCGGAAGGTGCGAGTGGTATCCGTCGAGACGAAGCACGCATCGCCGTTCGCGCAGTCGCTGCTCTTCGGATGGATCGCGGTGTACATGTACGAAGGCGACACGCCACCGGCGGAACGTCGCGCCGCCGCGCTCGCGCTCGACGCCGACCTCTTGCGCGAGCTCCTCGGCACCGAAGAGCTCCGCGAACTGATCGACCCCGATGCACTCGCTTCGATCGAGCTCGATCTGCAGGGGTTGTCCGAAGGACGACGCGCGCGCAACCGCGACGAACTGCACGATCTGCTGCGCCGCGTCGGTGATCTTGCGCCGATCGAGATCGCGGCACGCACCGACGGCGACCACGATGCGTGGATGAACGAGCTGGTCGAGCAGCGGCGAGCGATCGTGATCTCCGTCGCCGGTGAGGAGCGCATCGCCGCCTCGGAGGACGCGGCGCGTTTGCGGGACGCGCTCGGCGTCGCGCTCCCGATGGGGCTTCCCGCGGCGTTCACCGAACCCGTGGACGACCCGCTGACCGACCTCGTCGCGCGGTACGCGCGCACGCATGGACCGTTCCTGACCGAAGAACTCGCGCGACGCTTCGGTGTCGCGTCCGAACGCGTTCTTCCATCGCTCGAACGTCTCGAGGTGCAGGAGCGCATCGTCCGGGGCGAGTTCCGGCCGGACGGATCGGATCGCGAGTGGTGCGACACGAACGTGCTCAAGCTGTTGCGGCGACGCTCGCTCGCGCGGCTCCGCAAGGAGATCGAAGCCGTCGACAGCGCGGTGCTCGGACGATTCCTGCCGGCGTGGCACGGCATCACGCTTCCGCGTGAGGGGCCGGACGCGCTCGTGGACGTGATCGAGCAGCTGCAGGGTGCTGCGATACCCGCGTCCGTGCTCGAGCTCGACGTACTGCCGGCACGGCTGCACTCCTACCGTGCGGCCGATCTCGACGCGTTGATCGCATCGGGCGAGCTCGCGTGGATCGGTGCGGGTTCGCTCGGTCCTGCCGACGGCAAGGTCGTACTAGCGTTCCGCGATCAGCTCCCATCGCTCGCGCCGTCGCCGGGCGACGCGCCCGACTCACCGTTGCACGACGCGCTCCGCGAACGACTTCGGCACGGTGCGTGCTTCTGGCCGGACCTGCTGCAACCGGATAGCGACGAGAAGACGGTGCTCGCCGCACTGTGGGATCTCGTGTGGGCGGGCGAGGTGACGAACGACACGTTCGCGCCGCTGCGCGCGCTCGGGTGGGGGAAGCCTCGCCGCGCGCCGAAGGGCCACGTCCGGCCCGGTTCGATCAGGCGCGTCGGTCCACCCGCGGGGGCCGGACGCTGGTCGCTCGTGTCGTTCGATCGTCCGGCGCCGACGCTCGTGTCGCACGCGAAAGCGCTGCAGCTGCTCGACCGCCACGGCGTGCTGACGCGCGAAGCGGCGCTGGCGGAGAACGTCGAGGGTGGCTTCGCGTCCGTCTACGGCGTGCTGAAAGCGCTCGAGGAATCGGGACGCGTCCGCCGCGGCTACTTCGTCGCCGGCCTGGGCGCCGCGCAGTTCGCACTACCCGGTGCGGTCGAACGCCTCCGCGAACTGAAGGACGAACCGGCGCCGATCCTCACCCTCGCCGCGACCGATCCGGCGCAGCCGTACGGCGCCGCGCTGGCGTGGCCCGAGGCTCGATCGGCGCGCGTCGAAGGCGTGCGTGGTGGACGTCCCGCGCGCGTCGCGGGTGCCTATGTCGTGCTCGTCGACGGCGCGTGCGCAGCGTTCGTCGAACGGGGCGGCAAGAGCATGCTCGTCTTCGGCGGCGACGACGCATGGCCCGACGGCGTCGCGTCACTGCAGAAGGACGGACGCATCAAACGGCTCGTGATCGAACGGATCGACGGTGTGCCCTCCGCGGAGTCGCCGCACGGCGCAAAGCTCCGCGCGGCGGGATTCACCGACACCTATCGCGGCCTCGCACTTCGGAACTAGTCGTTCCGCGATCAGCCCATCGAGCCGGCTTTGACGAGCCCGATGAAGTTGCCTTCGGGGTCCGAGAAGTGCGCGAGCGCCGGCCCGCCGGGAACCTCCATCGGCGGGTTCACCGTCTTGCCGCCGAGCTTCTCGATCTTGTCGAGCGCCGCCTGCAGGTCGTCGACCTCGATGTAGACGGTGATGTGCGGGCTGCCCTCGGGACCGGCGGGACTCACGCCGCCTGCCACACCGGCGTCGGACGGATCCACCATCCCGTAGTTCATCGGGTTGTCGACGCTGATCTTCCAGCCGAACGCGGACGAGTAGAACTCCTGCAACTTCTTGCCGTCGCCACCGGCCATCTCGAAATGCACGACCTTGTTCGGCATCTCAGACTCCTCTCGCGTAGTCGAAACTCGGATACCAGTCTCCGCGACCTTCCGGCGTGAGATCGAAGAGATGCCACACCGGCGACAGCAGATCGATGCCGCGTTCCCGCACGCCGGGCGCCATCTCGGCCCCCTTGGTGTAGACGTGCAGCAGGGCTCCGTCCCGCGACTTCTTGAACACGGACACGTGCTCGATCTGCTCGCCGTCGTCGGTCTCGGAACCGAAGTCGCGTTTGAACGTCGAGTCCCCCGCGCTGACGAGGCGCAGGTTGTCCCACCCGCGTTCCTTCGCCCAGCGCTCGATCTCGTCGATCGGTGCGGCGGCGAGGACGACGAAGTCCGCGCGTTGCCGCACGTGATGCGCGATCCCGTTGTAGCCGTCGATCCACATCGTGCACAACGGACACGGCTCCGTCTGGTTCTTGCCGAACATGAAGTGGTAGACGATGAGCGATCTGTCCGGCGCGGTGAACAGCTCAGACAGCCGGACGGACCCCTTCGCATCTTCGAACACGTAATCGTCGATCGCCTCGGGAGTGAGCGAACGGCGCATCTCGGCGACGCGTTCGGTGTGCTGCATCAGCTCGAGCTCGGCCTGACGGAGCTCCTCGCGCGTCGTCAAGACGGACCGTTCGTGGTCCACTCGTCGGTCCCCGCGTCACCGCCGGCGGCGACGATCTCGAGGCGTTCGAGGTAGTGCACCCAGCCGTGCACGTGCGAGTCGACCTGCTCCTCATCGGGAAGACCGCCGTGCTCGAGACGGACAACGGTGGCGTCGCCTTCCGGGATCAGCGTGATCGTCACGAGACTGGCGCCGGGAGCCACCGGTCCACCTTGCCACCCCCATGTGAACGAAACGAGACGCGGCGGATCGATCTCCTTGAACTCGCCGACGGCATGGAACGTCGGCGTCACCTCGCAGTCGAAGACGCCGCCGGGCGCTGCGTCGAGCTCCGCCGAAAGTCCCATCCAGCGGCACAACTTCTCGGGATCGACGAAGTACTCGAACACCGTCTCGGGCGATGCGTCGATGCGCACCTCACAGGCAGCAAGCAGTTGCACCGTTTCACTTTGCACGACGCTTCCTCCTCTCCTCCCACTCTGCCGCAGCCTTCAAGCGGTCGAGTCCCGTCCGCCAGAACTCCTCGAGGAAGGCCTGCAGCTCCTTGACCTTCTCCGGACGCGCGCGGTAGTAGCGCCGCGTCCCGTCGCGCCGTTCGGACACGAGACCCGCCTCCTTCAGGACGCTCAGGTGTTGCGAGATCGCCGGACGACTCACCTCGAAGGCCTCGGCGATCTCCCCCGCCGTGCGCTCCTCGTCCCGGACGAGGCGCAGGATCGCCTGGCGCTTCGGTTCGGCGATGGCCTTCAGCGCGGCTTCCATGGCGCTAGTTAAGCAGATGCTTACGTAAGTGTCAACTTACGGTGATACCTTCTTCGACGTGCGCGAACTGCTCTGCGAGCTGCTCCGGCTCTTCTACGCGAAGAACTGGGTTTCTGGGACGGGCGGCGGGATCTGCGCGATCGAGTCGCCCGGACGCTTGCTGCTCGCGCCGACGGGCGTCCACAAGGAGCGCGTCACGCCGGACGACCTTTTCGTCGTCGATACTTCGTCCGGCGAGGTGTTGGAACCGCCGCGCAACGCGAACCTGCGACCGAGCGAATGCGGCGAGATCTTCCGCGCGATCATCGCCGCCCGCGGCGCTGGGTCGGTCGTGCACAGCCACGCGCTCTCCGCCGTCCTCGCCTGCGATCTAGCCGCGGACGACTGCTTGGCGATCGAGAAGCTGGAGATGCTGAAAGGCATACCCGGCGTCACGAACACCGACCGGCATCTGATGCCCGTGATCTCGAACACCCCACGGGAGCCGGAGCTGACGTCCGAGGTTGCCCGGGTGCTCGCCGATCCGCGTTTCGAGAAGACGCGGTCGATCGGCGTCCGCGATCACGGTGCGTACCTGTGGGGCGCGGACCTCTGGGAGGCGAAGAAGCACACGGAGGTGTATCACTTTCTGTTCGAAGCTCTCGTCGCGCGAGGAGGTCGCTCATGACAGATACGTTCCTGTGCCCGTGCTGCCAGCAGTCACTGCCGATGACCGGCGTGAACGTCGTGAACATCGAGGAGGCCGTGAACAACGATCTGTTGTCCGCGGACGATGCGTTCAAGCGCACGTACGTCGGCCACGGCAAGATGTCGTCGGTCTTCATCTTCCAAGGCCACAAGGGACCCTTCCGTCAGCACGTCCACCCCGGACACGACGAGATCGGCTACGTCCTCGCAGGGAGCGGTTCCGTGACCGTCGGCGATGTCACGCGTCCGGTGAATCCGGGCGACGTGTGGATCATCCCGGCGAACACGGTCCATTCGGCGGAGTTCGGGGACGAACCCGTCCGCGTGCTCTTCGTGTCGTCGCCCATCGACGACCCGGACAACCAGGACCGCGTCTGGGTCGACTAGCTACCAGTACGCGCGGCGACCGCCTCCCGCCCGGCGCATCAGCAGAACGAGCGCCGCTGCGGCGAGGACGGCGAGGACGAAGTGCCAACGCTGGTCGTGGAAGATCGCGCGACCGACGAATCCGCCGATGAACGAACCGGCGATGCCGAGGACGACCGTGCCGAGGATGCCCATCGGGTTCCGTCCGGGAACGATGAGCCGCCCGAGCAGTCCGATGATCAGACCGATGACGACGGTTCCGATGATGAGACCCAACATGGACGGTTCATACCCAAACCGAGCATCCTGGCAACCCACGTGATCGAGCTGACCGACGAGATGCGCGAGCGGCTGTCGAACGCGCTGGCGGATGGGTACCCCGTCGTCGCCGCGAGCGTCGAGAGCAGCGGGTATCCAAAGTTGTCGTTCTTCGGGAGCGCGCAGGTGTACTCGAAGGACCAGCTCGCGGTCTGGCACCGTGCGCCCGAGGGCGGGCTGCTCGACCGCATCGCCGACCATCCGCAGATGTCGGTGCTGTACCGCCACGGCGGGGACCGCACGTCGTGGCAGTTCTACGGACGCGCCCACGTCGACGATTCCGACGAAGTCCGGCAACGCGTCTACGACGCCATGCCCGAGATCGAGCGCATGCTCGACGCCGAACGTAAGGGCCGCGCCGTGATCATCGACGTTGACCGCGTCTCCGGTCGCAACCTCGAGATGCGCCGCGACTAGGTCACACGGCGCCACCTCCCGAACTCGCACACGAGGGAGCCGGTCAGCTCGAGCTCCGACAGCGCGACCGAGATACGCGACATCTCGAGCTCGGTGACGTCGGCGATGTCCTCGGCCGTCGTCCCTTCGGTGACCGCGTCGTAGACGACGCGCTGATCACCTTCGAGCTCGAGCGGACGTTCGTTCTTCCGCGGACGAACCTCACCGGGAACGGCGTATCCCTGCCGGACCGCGAGCTCGATCAGGTCGTCGACGAGGTGATCGGCGTCGATCACGAGGTGCGCACCGTCCTTGATGAGGTCTCGAAGTCCCTCTCCCGCGGGATTCTCCGGACCGGTGATGCACGCGAACACCTCACGGTCGTCGTCCTCGGCGAACGACGCGGTGATCAGCGCGCCGGAACGAAGACCGGCTTCGACAACGACGAGCGCGAAGCAGCAGCCGGCGATGATGCGATTCCCCGTTGCGCAAACAGGTGCCTTATCGAGATGGCACGTGAACGCACCATTCGGTTCTGGAACGTGCCTTCAGCCTCGGCGGGCAAGACTTTGCGAAGTCCACCAATCGTCGTCACATACGCGACGTACGATATGCATGGAATACACAGATTCAGCGGTTCGCGAGGACGGGTGGACGCATGAGCCTAGGCACCGGGATTCGGCCGGATCTGAACCACCACATCACATCAGGCGGGAATTGGACCCGCCGATGAGGTACACCCTCGATCCCGTGTTCGGTATGGGGCAGAAGCCACACATCCCTCAACTCCCCAAACACCTTGCTCGTAACGTCGGGCTGCTCTTTGGGGCGTACTACGGGTACAACGCTTACAAGCGTGGGAGTTCCGTCAACGGCTACGCGCGTCTGCTGAAGAAGATGAACGAAGTTCCGATGAACCGGCGCAAGGAGATCCGGCGCGGGCTTATCCGTCAGTGTGCGACATGCCAGGAGTTCGTGTACCCGGAAGACAACTACTGCCGGGGATGCGGGCGGTTCGCCATCCGCGAAAAGGTGTCGTAGGCGGGCCGTCTCGAAGCGGTGTAAGACGCATCGTCGGGCCATAGCTCAACGCGACGGCGTGGGCCTCACCTGACGGATCCAAGCCTCGATGTCGGCGGCCGACCACACCGGACCCATCTTGAGTCGTGCTGTCGGCTCAGGGAGCTTGCCACGTCGATACCACTGCGCCACGGTCTCCGGCCGTGCGGCGATGGCACCGGCGATCTCGGCGATTCCGTAGAGCTTCGCTCGCTTCCCTACCACCGCTCGAGCGTATCAAGTGTAATAGCTCTTGACATGTCTCCTCGTGTCGCTGTAATGTCTCATTACAGCGCGAATGAGGAGGCAAGGAGATGGGGACGAGGCAGGACATCTACCAGCAAGTGACGGACGCGATCCTCGCGCAGCTCGACGCGGGAACGGCCCCATGGCGTCAGCCGTGGGTCTCGCTACGCGCGATGTCGGTCTCGACGAACAAACCGTACCGTGGGCTCAACACGCTGCTCCTCGCGATCGCGCACGAGAAGCGCGGCTACTCGTCTCCTTTTTGGGGGACGTACCGCAAGCTTTCGGAGATGGGCGGGCAGGTCAGGCGTGGCGAGCGATCGTCTCTCGTGACGTTCTGGAAGCTCTTCGAGGTCAAGGACGACACGACTGCGACAACCAAGCGTGTTCCCTTCCTTCGCGGCTACTCGGTGTTCAACGTCGAACAGTGCGAGTGGCCGGACGGGATCCCGGAGCGACTCCGACCGACCGAGCGCACGAACGATCCCATCGCAGAGGCGCAGTCGGTGGCGAACGGATACATCGCACATGGTCCGAAGCTCTTCCATAGCGGCGACATCGCCTGCTACCGACCGGCGATCGATGTCGTCTCAATGCCGGAGCGAGATCAGTTCAGCTCATCGGAGGCGTATTACGCGGTCCTCTTCCACGAGCTGACGCATTCGACAGGTCACCCATCGAGGCTCGATCGCGACGGCATCACCGAAGCTGCGCCCTTCGGCTCCCCCGTGTATTCGCGCGAGGAACTCGTAGCTGAGTTGGGCTCGGCGATGGTCGCGGCTACCGTCGGCATCCAGTCACCCGAGCTACTCACGAACGCCGCCGCTTACATCGATGGATGGCGACGAGCACTGACCGACGATCCCAAAGCGGTCGCGTGGGCGGCGGGGCGCGCGCAGCGTGCGGCAGACCTCATCCTCGGTCAGGAATACCCGCAAGATCCCGACGCGCTCGGATCAGAAGCGACGACGGATACCGGCTCCCGACGCGAGACCAAAGCGAAGTGGCGGCGGTGCCCAGGACGAGGTGCGCGCGTGATTTTTTCCTGTCGCGCGAAGTCCGGAGTCTTAAATCGCGACACGAGGGACCGCATCCACCGGCGACGCCTGAGCGAGCGTCACAAAGCTGTCCCGCTAGGGCAACGAGCGCGTCAACATTTGAAACCCCGGCCGAGAGAGAGACGACGGGGATCGTCCGGACCGCACTCGAAGGTGACTCTGGGTGTGAGCTTCATGATCGGTTCGGATCGTTGCGGCCTCCACCGCTGCGAATTAGCGAAAGGGCCACTTTGGCGGGCGAGATCTGTTCGGATGCGTGCGTCCATAGCGTGACCCACCTGGTTGTCTGCACATGCTCGTAGCATTTGTCGATGGACGGACGGCTTCCCTTCGAGCTTCGCGTGCCGGGTACCTGGCTCGTCGGCTGCGACAACGCGTGGGGCATCCAGACGCAGCTCTCAGCCATCGAATCGGTCTTCGCGGAGGCCGTTATGGCGTGGGTACTCTTCGAGCAGACGCGAACAGCGGATGCTGCCGTATCTCATAGACGTGTCTGGGAGCAGGACCACCAGCGCCGCGCCGAATTGTCTCAAGCGATACGCGTCTCCGCCGTCGACGGGGGGTTCGACCCAATACGCTGGGACGCGGAACGTGAGCAAGTCGACGTGCAGCTCCTTCGCGAAAAGTGGCGCGCGGGCGTCATCCCGCGTCAGCTCCAGCACCAAGCGGTCTTCATCCACGCCAAAGCGTTCCTTCACGCTGTGGACATGGTCGGCAAGCTGCTCCGGCGGCTCGCGTCGGCGGGTGGTGTACCGACCAGTGTGCGTGAGGTCATCGATGCGTTTGAGACGTCGTTCCCAACTCTGCGCCACGTTCGGGATTCGGTGCAGCATTTCGAGGATCGAAGTCGAGGCGTCGACCGGAAGGGACACCCACTCGATCTCAAGCCGATCGACAACGAATTGATTCATGCGCCTCAAGGCGGCGTGCTCGCGCTGAACAACCTCATCGGCAACAGGTTCGGCGCGACGATGGCTGACGGCCGATACGGTGAAATCGAGGTGAGCGGTCGGACCGCGGCGAGCGTACGTGACCTCGTCGAAGCGCTGTACGCTCGCTTTACGTGGCGAGGGCCGGGTCGCGTCCTCCCTTACTGACAAATCCCGTGGGAGATTCCGCGAAATCGCGGCGACGATCTACCGACGCCGCCGCACTCCCGTTCGCTGATACGGACCTTCGGTAGGACAGACCAAACGCTGCAACGGCGAAGCCGACCGAGTGGAGCAAGGGCCACGGGCCTCGACGTCTGCGCTTGTGTCACCTTGACGCGAGCGCGTCGATGGCCAGGACAGACGGCGCGTGACTCTTTTGCCGCTGAAACGTCTCCTACGCTTGGCGCGCTGACGCGAACGCGGAACGTCCTGACGTCACAAGTCCCGTCACGCTTATTCGCGGTCGACAAGGCTTGGCCTGGCCGCCTGGACTCGAACTGTCTTGCTTCTGTCCACACAGACCCACCGAGTACTACCACCTCTACAAGGACGATGGTGTGACTCGGTCCAACGCTCTAACCAGGCACGTTCGGGAGGGTCAAGTGGCGTCAAAGTGACGTCAACTCTCGCCTTCCGAACCACTCCCATTGCGGACATGCCAATCCTCACGACAGCGTGTTGACCTAACCACGCCATCATGCCGAGTCCACCTTCAGAAAGCAGCTCGCTCTCGTTACGCGGAACGGGCTCCGCCACGCGGGGGCGGCATGGTGGCGAGATCGGCAAGCACGAGCGGTATCGCGGCCTCGGGGATCAGCCGAGCGAGGATCTCCTCTTCGCCGATGACAGTCGCCTTCAGAAGGCGGTGGTAGCCGTCCGCCAACCGCCGACCGTCGGCACAGTCGATGAGGTCGATGGGAAACGAGAGGTCGGCGCGCATCGCCTGTTCGTGATGCGCGCGGTGACGTGCCGGTGCGGCAACGACCTCCGTCGGCGACAGCGTGAACGGACGACCGCCGGCGCGCCGCCAGACGGGCGCGTCGAGAAAGTGTCTGACCGTCGTGAGCGGCAGTGAACGCACGGGAGCCGGATAGCCGCGCAGGCGGTCCATGTCCCAGACGAAGCATGGAAGGGCCGCGGCGACCTCCGGCGCGATGGGCCCGACATCGGCCTCGAAGTAGGCGTACGACGCCGCCAACAGATCCGCCGTCGCGGGCCTTCGCATCGCGGCAGTATGACGTGCGACTCGGACACCGATTCGCGAATATCTGACCATGTTCGCGTTGGCGGCGACCGTCGGTGACCGCGAGGGCGCCCTCACGCGCAAGCTTGAATCGCTGCTACCCCACGTGACGGACCGGTTCGACGCGATCGCTGTGCAAGCCACCACGCTGACCCATCGCGACGTCGTGGCAGCACTCGAGGAGGCTGGCGCAACCGTACGGCTCGAAGAACCGGATGCCGGTCGAATCGGACTTCATCGTCGACGAGCGGTGGAGCTCGCGATGTCCTCGAGCGAGGCCGGACGGATCGCTTATTTCGATCTCGACCACCTGCTCCGCTGGATCGAGAACGACGAAGCCGAGCTCGATGAGATCCTCAGCCGGAGCGAGCAGTGGGATTGCACGGTCATCGGCCGCGGACCACTCTCCTTCGCGAAGCTGCCAGAGCGACTCGCCGCCACCGAGCGGATCGTGAACCACATCTACGAGCTTGCGACCGGTAGCCGCTGGGATCTCATGATGGCAGTGCGATCGTTGTCGCGGTCCGCCGCTGCTTCGATCGTCGAACGCTGCGCCGTTGAGACGATCGGCAACGATGTTGCATGGCCGCTCCACTGCGAAGGGGAAGGATTGTCCGTCGGCTACCTCGAGGCCGAGGGCCTCACCTACAGGACGAACGTCGACTACGCCGAGGGCTTTGAAGACTCAAAGGACCGGGACCCGAGAGCGTGGGCAACCCGCGTATACCTCGCCGCACAGCAAGTCGATGCCATGCTTCCCTACATCGAAACCAAGCGTCTGCCGCCCTCGTACTGAGAGCGCCTGACGCGTTCATCGCGACCGAATCTACGAACGGCCGCGTGAGACCATCGCTTCTCGAATTCGCTCGATGTCGCTTTGGTCTTTCTCTCGCACCGGGCGCCCGGGTATCCAGGTTGGCGTCATCTGCTTGATCTCGATCTGAGCTTCGGGGCTGATGACTCGA
>Ga0307469_10000630_pt1 | contig 12895 bp, 9 predicted proteins | sample atmos_gasesAM2C__FD_203084 | JGI IMG/M metagenome (GOLD analysis project Ga0307469, IMG submission 203084) | Hardwood forest soil microbial communities from Morgan-Monroe State Forest, Indiana, United States - atmos_gasesAM2C_515 | ecosystem: Environmental > Terrestrial > Soil > Temperate forest...
CATACGCCTTATCCGTAATCCCGTCGAGATTGATTTCGACATTGGCCATTGCGCCCTTTGCCGCGGCGGCGGCCATCAGACGCCCAACGTATACGTCTGACTTCATAGATGCGGCGGCAATCGCTTCCAGTTGTTCCAGCCGTTCGTAGAGGGCGACCGACCGCTCCGCCACTTCGAGTGGCACTTCGGACGCACCCTTCGTCGCTGTTTGAACAGCCTCTTCGCGACGCTGCGATTCTTGCGCATCGCCATGAGGCAATTTGAACGCGGCCATCACCGCATCGTAGGAGGCTGCATCACGGTCAATTGATTCGGCCAGGTCATCGGCGACGCGGCGCAGATCGTCGAGCGCTTCCGAGAGCTTGTCAACATGAGCGACCTGTGATTTTTTCTTGCGAGAGAGACCTGCGACCATCTGACCCAGGGATGCAGCGAGCGCTCCCGCGAATGCCGAAACGCTCCCGCCTCCCGGCGTGGCCGCAGGGGCGGCAACAGCGTCGAGAAACGGTCTGGCGAGGCCAGCAAGCTTTCCATTTTTTCCGGAAGCTTCTAAGGGCGCGCCACTAAGAGCAGCTTCCAGCTTGTTTTCAAACACCTGCGCGGGGGAAAAGTTCTCCAGTTGCAAAAAGAAATCCGCGGCCATCTCAATCGCTTTCTTGGGGACCAGGCCAACGATTTCACTTCCCACGGGCGTCACTCCATACCGTTCAGCCTCACGTTTCACCAATTCGTAGACGCGGTGCATGGGAGTTTGCTCGAAGTCGGTTAGGTTGATAGAAACCTGCGCCAGGTTTCTAGCTTTCAATTCTACGCCCATGGACTTCACGTAGCGCAGCCCGCCGGAGGAGAAGCGTATTGCCTTGGCAATTTTGTTAGCGATGGAAATATCCGAGGTGTTGAGGTTCACGTTGTAGGCGATGAGAAATTTACGAGCGCCCACCACGGTTACACCCGCGGTGGGATGCAATTTGGGCTCGCCCACGTCTGGCTGCCGGTCGTGATTGTGCTTCATCTCGGAGCGCAAACCTTCAAATTGCCCGCGCCGCACATTCTCCAGATTCACGCGATCAGGGCGCTGGGCGGCGGCCTCGTAGAAAAAGACCGGAATGCGGTAGCGCTTCCAAAGTTCGTTGCCCACGCGCCTTGCCAGGGCCACGCAGTCCTCGAGCGTTACTCCTTCGATAGGGATGAACGGCACCACGTCCGTGGCGCCCACGCGAGGATGCGCGCCCTTGTGCGTTGTCATATCGATGAGTTCCAAGGCTTTGCCCGCGCCCAGGATCGCCGCTTCGCCAACGGCATCGGGATCACCCGCAAGAGTGATCACGCAGCGGTTGTGGTCGGCGTCCATCTCGCGGTCGAGGACGTACACTCCGGGTACGGCGCTCATCGTAGCGACGATCGCGTCTACTTTTGCGGGATCTCGCCCCTCCGAAAAATTTGGAACACATTCAATCAGTCGTTTCATTCTGTCCGTGGCTCCAAATACTTATTGTCCATGATAGGTGATTTTCCTGTTCCCAGCTACAAAGTGCCGGGCAGAAATGCCGTGAAAACGACTACGAGAAAGCTTCAGAATGGATGACTGCGCCTCTCTTCAGCGTCTTCCAGCAAGTGTTCACGCCAAAGTAGTAAGGAATTTCCCGATAGTCTGCTACGTCGAAGACTGCGAGGTCGGCTTGCTTGCCGATTTCGAGCGACCCGATCGTTCTTTCGCGCTGCAAGGCGTATGCGCCATTGATCGTCGCCGCAGTGATGGCTTCGGCGGGCGTCATGCTGAGCTGCGAGCACGCGAGCGACAATATCATTGGCATGCTCATCGTGGGGCTCGTGCCGGGATTGTAGTCCGTTGCGAGAGCAACGACCGCGCCGGCATCGATCAACTCTCGCGCAGGAGCATAGTGCTTCAACCCCAAGTGAAAATCGCAGCCGGGGAGGAGGGTTGCCACCGTGGTGGACTTTGCCAGGGCGCGCATGTCGGCTCGGTTTACGTGTTCGAGATGGTCGCAACTTACGGCGCCCAGTTGCACCGCGAGTTGCGTCGCGCCGGTTCGCGCGAGTTGTTCCGCGTGCAGCCGCGGCAGCAAACCCCATTGCCGTCCGGCCTGTAGGATGCGCTTGGATTGCTCGACCGTGAACGCGCCGCGGTCGCAAAAGACATCGCAAAATTCCGCCAGCCGGGCTTCTCCAATTTCCGGAATGACTGTTTCCGTAAGCAAATTTATGTAGCGCTCAGTACCATCGGGCTTGTTCCGGTATTCGGCAGGTACCGCATGTGCGCCAAGGAAAGTCGAGACAATCTCAATGGGCTGCAGTTCCTTCAGGCGGCTGTGAAGCCCCAGGATCGTCATCTCGCTTGTTAGGTCCAGGCCATAACCGCTCTTTGCCTCGAGCGTTGTGGTTCCGTAGGCAGCAAACTTCGTAAGCGCTGAGAGTGCGCGTAATTCGAGGGTCTCAGTTGTCGCCGCGCGAAGCTTCTTTACAGAGTTCAGGATTCCGCCGCCCTTGCGCGCGATTTCCTCATACGAAGCGCCCGCAATTTTGAGTTCGTACTCTTCGGCGCGGCTCGCGGCATGAACCAAATGCGAGTGCGAATCCACGAAACCCGGCAGAATTACCCGGCCCTCCACATCGAGCTTGTCTGCAGCCTTCGCTTCTGGCACGGCCTCGATCGTGGCGCGAGTGCCTACTTCTGCAATCAAGCCCTCGCGAACAAGCAGCGCGCCATCTTTGATGATTCCTAGATTGGACAGGGATTTGCCGCGACGCGGGCCGTGACCCCGCAGCGTGAGGAGCTGTGATGCGCCAGAAATAAGCAGTGAGGAGGACACTCGAGTGGATTCCGGCAGTTCAGAGCATCGGAATTTTGACGCCGGTTTTCTTTGCGAACTCGATTGCTTCGGGGTAACCAGCGTCCACGTGGCGTGCCACGCCCATGCCCGGGTCATTCGTCAAGACGCGTTCGATGCGCACGGCCATTTCCTTGGTTCCATCGGCGACGGTCACCTGTCCGGCGTGCTGGGAATAACCGATGCCAACGCCGCCGCCGTTGTGAATCGAGACCCAGGATGCTCCGCTGGCGGTATTGATTAGCGCATTCAACAGCGCCCAATCCGCCACGGCATCCGATCCATCGAGCATGGATTCCGTCTCGCGAAACGGCGAAGCCACGGAACCGCAATCGAGATGGTCGCGCCCGATCACGATGGGCGCCTTCAATTCGCCTTTCGCCACCAAGTTATTCAGCGCCAGGCCAAACTTGTCGCGTTCGCCATAGCCGAGCCAGCAGATACGCGACGGCAGGCCTTGAAATTTCACTCGCTTCTGTGCCAGCTTGATCCAGCGCGCGAGATGCTCATCCTGCGGAAACATCTCGAGCACCAGTTGGTCTGTCCGCGCGATATCCGAGGCTTCCCCTGAGAGCGCCGCCCAACGGAATGGGCCTTTGCCTTCACAGAAGAGCGGCCGAATATACGCCGGCACAAATCCCGGGAAGTCGTAGGCGTTCTTGACGCCCTGTTCATAGGCGAACGTGCGAATATTGTTTCCGTAGTCGAAGGTCACCGCGCCCAGCTTTTGCAGATCCAGCATTCCCTGAACGTGTTGCGCGATCGCAGTCAGCGAACGTTTCTTGTATTCGTCCGGGTTTTTTGCCCGCAGCTCCAGGGCTGCTCCCAGTGATATGCCGTTCGGCACGTAGCCCCCGATGGGATCGTGCGCGCTGGTTTGATCGGTCAGCAAATCGGGCACCACGCCGCGCTGCGCCATCTCGGGAATCAAATCTGCGCAATTGCCCACCAGCCCGACGGACGTCGCCTCGCCCTTGCGCACGGCGTTTTTAAGGATGCGCAGTGCTTCGTCAAGCGAAGTCACCATCACGTCGCAGTAACCTGCCTTCACGCGGCGCTTGATGCGTTCCGGGTCAACGTCGATTCCCAAAAATGCCGCACCATTCATGGTTGCAGCCAGGGGTTGCGCGCCGCCCATGCCGCCCATGCCACCACTCGCTATGAGTTTTCCCGCCAGGCTGCCGCCGAAATGTTTTTGCGCCGCTGCGGCAAAGGTTTCGTAGGTGCCCTGCAAAATCCCCTGTGTGCCGATGTAAATCCAGCTTCCCGCGGTCATCTGGCCGTACATCATCAGGCCCGCGCGGTCCAGTTCGTGGAAGCGCTCCCAATTGTTCCAATGGCCAACCAGATTTGAATTGCAGAGGAGCACGCGCGGCGCGTATTCATGCGTGCGGAAAACCGCGATGGGCTTCCCGGATTGCACCAGCAATGTTTCGTCGGCCGTAAGCGCTCGCAGCGACTTTACGATGGCGTGGAAACATTCCCAATTCCGCGCCGCCTTGCCGGTTCCTCCGTAAACGACCAAGTCTTCGGGCTTTTCGGCAACCTCCGGGTCGAGGTTGTTCATCAGCATGCGCAGCGCGGCTTCCTGCTGCCAGCCCTTGCAGGAAATCTGGGTCCCTCGCGGCGCGCGAAACGGCCCTCTGGACAAGCTAGTTTCGCTTACCGTTCCCGATGTAGTTGCGCTCATGGAGAATATCCCCGCAGTTTATGGTATCGCAGGGTTCCGCGTTTTGCACGATGGTCTGGCGCACCTATTCTGGATGGATTGCGCAGCGCGAATCCATGGGGTAAAGTCGAATTTCCCATGGACTACGGCACCCTTCCCGGGCGATTCCTCAGCGCGGTCGACTCCACGCCCAATCCGCGCGCTCAGATGGTGCGTCGGGCGAACCGCTGGGAGTCCGTCTCCTCCGAAGAGCTTCTACGCCGCGTTGCAGGTCTCTCGACTGCGTTGGTCGAGCTGGGAATTAAACCCGGGGACAGGGTGTGCCTCTTCGCGACGAATCGCCCGGAATGGCACACCGCAGACTTCGCCATCACCGGTGCGGGCGGCGTTACCGTGCCGATCTATTTCAACGAATCTTCCGACCGGATGACGTACATCCTGAACCACTGTGGCGCCAAGGTGATTTTCGTTGCTGGGGCTGCGCAATTGCAGAAGCTCCTTGCAGTTCGTTCGCAAACGCCGGAGCTCGAGCAGATTATCGTGGCGGACGCCGGCGCGGGCGTGCCGACAGAGTGCTTGCGGTATGAGACGTTGATTGCTTCCGCCGGCAGTGTTGACGTTTCCTCCTATCGCATTAGGGTACCGCAGGTTTTGCCCGGTCAACTTGCCTCCATCATTTACACCTCCGGTACCACCGGCGAACCCAAGGGGGTAATGCTCACCCACGCCAACTTTTGCTCGAACGTGGTCGATTCCAATGATGGCGTGGTCTTTCGGCCCGGCGAGGACATCGCTCTCTCTTTTTTGCCTCTCGCACACGTCTACGGCCGCATGCTGGATTATGTCCAGATTTTCAACGGCGTTACGGTCGCTTATGTCGAAGCCGTGGAAATGGTGGCGCAGGCGCTCCTGGAACTCCATCCCACGATACTTGCCGCGGTGCCGCGAGTTTTCGAAAAGATTTACGCAAAAATCATGGAGCAAGGCAGCCAGAACACAGGTGTTAAACGCAAGATATTTGATTGGGCCATGGAAGTGGCAAAGCGTTCCTGGGCGTGGCGCTCGGGGGAAGGCACCGCAGGCCCCGGCGTGAAATTCCAATGGTTGATCGCCGACAAGCTGGTGTATTCGAAGATTCGTCAGGGAACCGGCGGGCAATTGCGAATCGTTTTTTCCGGCGGGGCACCGCTTTCCAGGGATCTCGCAGAGTTTTTCTGGGCTGTGGGAATTCCCATCTATCAAGGGTATGGCTTGACGGAGACTTCTCCGGTTCTTACCACAAATTACCCGGTTAACCGCGTGGGAAGCGCGGGACGCCCGATCCGCAATGTTCAACTGAAGATTGCCGAGGACGGCGAGATTCTCGCCAAAGGGCCTTGCGTGATGCAGGGCTATTACAGGAGTCCCGACTCCACTCGCGAGGCGCTTACCGAAGACGGATGGTTCCGCACCGGAGACATCGGGTATCTCGACAAGGACAACTATCTCTTCATCACCGACCGGAAGAAAGATCTGATCAAGACCGCCGGGGGAAAATTTGTCGCTCCACAACCGATCGAGAATGCGCTCAAGACCAGCCCTTATATCCTGAATGCCATAGTCGTCGGCGACCGCCGCAAGTTTATCGTCGCGCTGCTTGTTCCGAATGCCACGACGGTTTCGGCCAAGGCCGCGGAGCAGGGAATCAAGTTTGCCTCCCCCGCCGAGATGGCCGCGCACCCTTGGGTTCACGCGCTCGTCGATGGGGAAGTGAAACGCTTAACCGCCAATCTCGCGCAGTACGAATCCATTAAGCGTTTCGCGTTGCTCCCTGAAGATTTCACCTTCGACAACGGTGCGCTTACCTTTACGCTCAAGCTCAAGCGGCGCGTGGTCGAGCAGAAGTTTCAGGATGTGATCGAGCGTCTGTATGCCGACGTCGCGGAACCTCGTCCTATTTTTCAGGATTAAACTCGAGTAGAGGTCAAGAATGTCAGACGAACTGGTTATTGCCGGCCGCGCCTTCAAATCCCGCTTGATTGTGGGAACCGGCAAGTATCGCAGCTTTTCGGAGATGGCCCGCGCTCATGCCGCTTCCGGCGCGGACATGGTTACCGTCGCCGTCCGGCGGGTGTATCTCACCGATCGTTCGAAGGAATCGCTGCTTGATTTCATCGATCGCGAAAAGATCTTCATTTTGCCGAATACCGCGGGTTGTTATACGGCAGACGAAGCCATCCGCACCGCGCGTCTCGCTCGTGAGGTCGGCCTTTCGAACTGGGTGAAGCTCGAAGTCATCGGCGATCAACAAACACTTTTTCCGGATACCGAGCAGCTCATCGAAGCCACGCGCGTTCTCGTCAAAGAAGGCTTCGTGGTGCTCCCTTACACTAACGACGATCTCATCGCCGCGCGCAAATTAATCGAGGCCGGCGCGGCCGCCGTCATGCCTCTGGCCGCGCCCATCGGCTCGGGCCTGGGCGTGCAAAATCCCGCTAATTTGAGAATTCTGCGCGAGCGCATTACCGAAGTTCCCCTGATTGTTGACGCTGGCGTGGGCACTGCTTCGGACGCCGCCGTTGCCATGGAACTCGGTGCGGATGGCGTGCTCATGAATACGGCAATCGCAGAAGCTGCAGACGCCGTGCTGATGGCCGAAGCCATGCGCGAAGCGGTGAGTGCTGGCCGCAAAGCCTGGCTTGCCGGACGCATGCCCAAGCGCCTCTACGCCACCGCGTCTTCGCCCCTCTCCGGCGTCGTGCGGTAGCGCTACCTCCCCCTCTGCTACATCATCTTGCCGCCATGACGCCCGGCGGCTTCAAAGAGCGAGAGTAGATTGGAGATGCCAAGAAGTTCTCGAATTTGCTTGTTGGCGTTGATTAATCCGAAGGCGCAGCGATTGGTTCGCGCAGATACGTAGAGACCCATGATTGTGCCGAGCCCCGAGCTGTCCATCATGGGGACCTCTTTCAGGTCCAACAGGATTTTTTTATGCTTCCCGATCATGCCCCGGACCTCGGCCTTCAAATGCGGCGCGTTCTCTGAGGTTAATTTGCCGTGGCATTCCACCACGGTGGCGCCTTCGGAGAAGTAGCTATGGACCCGGAAACCCCGGGTAGAACTGCTGGGTAGGTCCTGTGACATGGGCCCTCCTGTCTGGTTCCGATCGCGACTCTCAGCGATGCAGAACGGCCGAGCGTTTGCTTTCCAGGAGTTGCATAACTTTTTCCAATTTATCCTGCTTGACCCTTGCTTCCGCTAACGCATCGCGAAAATGCTTCAAAAAAATGTCGAAGTGGGTGTCGTTCAATCCCTTTATGCGCGCCTGTGCATGGGCGGCGTTAATATCTTTGCCCGTATACACGACCCGGCCTCCCGAGAGCATGGAAATAAACATGCTCTGCCGGGCGTGCAGGTGTTCCATGTCCGCTCCTTCGAAGAAATGGCTGAGTTGTTTATCAGCCAGGACTCGCCGGTAGAAGGATTCGGTGGCCGCCCAGATCGTGCGCCTCCCCCCGATCATTTCGTAGAGGTCATCGATCATGTTGACCCTCCTGAAGACTGAGAACGGAGTTGTTTCAGATTCAGGGGAAAGGTGCCGGCGGACATGATTCTAGGCGTTTACAGCGTGAAGTCAACGGCGCGAACACCCCAAGCACCAAGAAAAGATGATTTTTCAAAAGGGCAGGGAAGAGAGATCGACGTTGCCGCCGGAGAAAATGACGCCGAGTTTCGGAGCCGCCCCATCGGAACGCAAGGGTAGCTTCAGCGAGGAAACCGTTCCGCGGCGAAGCAGGGGTGCAAGCGCGACCGCCGAGGAAGGCTCGATGATGATTTTCATGCGCTCCCAAACCAGGCGCGTGGTGGCGATAATTTCTTCTTCGCTCACGAGCAGGATGCGATCAACGTAACGCTGAAGGATGGCGAACGTGCGCGGAGCGAGCGAGGCGCGAAGGCCGTCCGCGATGGTGTCGGAAGATTCGAGCGACTGCAGCGTGCCGCTGGCGAGAGAACGAGCGGCGTCGTCGGCGCGCTCCGGCTCGCAGCCGAAGACTCGTACGGAGGGGCTCAACCCCCTGGCGCCGAGGCACGTTCCGCTGAGCAGGCCGCCGCCGCTGACGGGCGCGAAGACAGCATCAAGGTCCGGAACCTGCTCGAGGAGCTCCTTGGCCGCGGTGGCTTGCCCGGCGATGATGCGGTCGTCATCGTACGGATGAATTAGCGTTGCGCCGGTTTCTTTTTGAAGGCGCGCGCAAGCCTCGGCCCGCGCGGAGACTTTCGGCTCGCAAAACGTGATGCGTCCGCCGTACCCTTCGACGGCCCGGCACTTTGCCTGCGGGGCATTTTGGGGCATAACGATCCAGGCGGGAACGCCGCGCCACGCGGCCGCGCAAGCGATCGCTGCGCCATGGTTACCGCTGGACGGTGTGACGATGCCGTGCGCGATCTCCTCATCGGAGAGTGAGAAAATCGCATTGCTTGCACCCCTAATCTTGAACGACCCGGTCTTCTGGAGGTTCTCGCACTTGAAAAAGACCCTGGCGCCCGTTAGAGCGTCGAAGGTGGCCGAGGTGAGGACGGGTGTGCGATGAATGTAGGGGGCGATCCGCGCATGGGCAGCATCAATGGCGTGCCAGTCGGGCTGTTGGGTGACGGCAGGTTGCGTTGGTGAAGTGGCGTTCATGACCCTTGTTTAGTGCCCGAATTCCGATCCAGTATAATACAGAGCGAAAGTTCGTTCGTGGGCGGAAGACAGGGTGAAGAGGGGGCGATACTAGCTCATCAGTTTGCCCGGTAATTGGTACTTGACGGCCTCAGGGGCTCTGCTAACCTTGTATTTATCCCTTCCGCAACGTCGAGAGAACCGCGTCGTAACCCTTCCTCGCGCGGAGGAGAAACAGCGATATGGCAGCATCCGAAAGACGGCAGGGAGAGCGGTACGCTATGCGTACTCCTCTGCGTTTCCGCGCTGTCGGGCTGTCTTCCGATAAAACAGAGCATTTCACGGAAGCGTTAAACATTTCGCGCGGCGGATTTTTCTTTGCAACCTCGGCTCCGCTGCAAATCGGTATGCCCATCGAAGCCACTCTCCGAATGCCGATGGAAGTGACAGGCGGCAAGATGGAAGAGACACGGTGTACGGCGCGAGTGGTCCACGTGCGGAACGAAGCCTACGGCGACGGCCGCATAGGTTTCGGCGCGGAGATCGAAAAGTTGCAAGCCGCACCGGTCCAGGAACGCTGGATGAGTTGAAGTATTGCCTTCCGATTCGGTCCAGTAAGGTTTAATTTTTTGGGCCCGGCACGCTAATCGTCGTCTTTGCACTCCCGACATTTTCAAACTTATCGTACGCGCGTACCGCGATGGTGTGCTCGCCGGGGGGTAGGGGTGGTAGCCCGAACGTGAAGCGTTCGACGGGGCCATCAATTGTACCATCTGCCGGAGCCAGCAGGACCCACTCGCCCCCGTCCAAGCTAAATTGAGCTCGCTCAATAGAGGTGGAGGCATCCCGAGCAGTGAATGAAGCGGGACGCCCCCCGCTCATCTTGCCTGAGGGAGGGCCGACTTGCAGATCCTCGATCACGGGTGGTGTGTTGTCCACCTCAAACCGTTCGCTTTCGCGCTCGGTCTTTAGCGCCGCGACCGGCGGATTGGACGGAGCGTCGCTCGCGACGACTTTCAGATAATAGGCTCCATCCGGCATGGTCGTCGTGTCCCAGGAATAGAACTTCTGGTCGACGTTGTCCTTCAGGAGCTTCCATTCACGTTCGTTTTCGCCCCGGTAGTAGACACTGAAACGCAAGTCGTCGTCGTTCTCGTCGCGGGCGCTCCACAACACGGACTGGTAGCCTTTGTGCGCAAATCCCTGGGGTGGAGTGTCAAATTTTGCGCTGGATGTGCTTTGCGTGATGAGGATGCCGCCGGTGCTTGGGGCAGGTGGCATCTTCAAACTCACGGATTGCTGCTGCCCGGTGGATAGCGCCACGGGGCTCTGCACGCGCACTCCTGGATCCTGCAGAACGATGGATTCGATGAGGGGCGCAACATTGTGCGGAAGATAGGCAAGGCTGACCCAGTCGATGCCGTCACCCGGACGCCCATCGTGAATCACCGCTTTCCATTGGACAAACCGCGCAGGGGGTGCCTCGACACTGCTGCCGCTTTTGGAATAGGGGCCAAACCAGCGAGACCATTCTTTTCCAGGATCTTCCGTATTGCCCGAGCGTACGAAAAATTCCGTTCGCGGATCGCCCGAGGCCGCCACGGACTTCACCGCAGCCGCTGGCGGCGGACCCCACCATTCCATACGGCCCCATTGGGAGAAAAGTTGCGCGTCGAACGAGCGCGATTCATACGTTCCTTCGGCCTCGTACTCAGGTCCCACCGAAATAACTTTGCCGGGATTGGCCGTGCAAAGGAAAACCTTACCCGCTGTGCTCCGCGCGATGCCGGTGATCTGCGCGGATCCCGCCTTAGCCAGTTGGGCATAAACGCCCCGGCCATCGATAACGAGCAGGGAGCCGTTGTTTCCCGTGCCCGCGAGCACTCTGCCGTCCTGGCCGAACCCGAGCGCATAGACCAGGTCTTCGCGCGAGGTCCAGAGCTCTTCAGGCGTGCCTTCGGTAGAGATGCGATAAATGCTGCTGGAGAGCACCGTAGGAAAAGGATTGAATGGCTGCTGCCCTTGCCCTTGTGCGGCGTTAATGGCTCCGCCACCGGTGATAGTCGTGGTGCCCTGCGCGTTGGTGATGACCATCGTCGGTGCTTGTCCCACGCCAACGCGCGGTTTCTCCCCGATGGCGGACGCATAAATCGTTCCGTCGGAAGCTACCGCGAGCGAAGTTACCTCGCGCTTCGAGGTTTCGTAGAGAACAAAGCCCTCTGCAGCCGCGCCGGAGGATGTCTTTTCCTCTTTACGCGCCGGTTTTGTAGCAGCGCGAGAAATTCGCAGAACCCGCCCGCTGGGCTCGGTGCCGGCGATCAGGTTGCCTCCGCTGTCAAATGCGAGGACGCGAATGTGAGCTTCATCGGTCGAATAATAGAGTTCACTTTTGCCGTCAGGTGACACCGCGAAGATCTGGCCCTTGTCTCCGGTTCCCACATACAGCGTACCGTCCGCTCCGAAGGCCAGATCCCAGATATATTTCGTTTTGGGATCGAAGAAGACCGCCTTTTCGCCTGCGGCCGAGACCCGATAGACCTTGCCGTCAGGGGAAGTGCCGACGTACAGCGTACCCTTGGCGTCGAACGCGATAGCCTGCGCCGAAAGATCGCTCGATTCGAACGCTGTGACTGGTTTGCCGTTCGCATCGATGCGAAAGACCTTTGCGGGCGAACCGCCCGCGGCGTAGAGCGTGCCCTTGGGATCGAGGCGGAGTGACCATAAGTACGAAGCATCGGCGTCCGCAAGCAGCGCGAATTTCGGTGCCAGCTCGAGCCGCCCGTCGCTGCGCACCGCCACGCCGTGCGCTGTGCCCTTCAAGAATTCTTCGTAAGTGGCTTGCCGCCAGCGGCGCGTGTGTTCCGCGTTCGCGGTGATTGCCAGCACTCCGCAAAAAAAAAGGATTGTCGGCGTTCTCCATGCGCGAAAAGCAAAAATACTCTGGGGGCAAGGTTGACTTCGGAATGGGGCCGCGTTTTTCATGCCTTTCAGCGCACCGCAAGATTCAATGACACGACCCCGCTCACGGGTCCTCCGAGAGCGACCGAAGCCTCGTCGGCAAGTGATTCTCGCAACACTTGCACGCCCCCGGGAGTCGGCCGGCCGTCGATAATATTAATTTGTGATAGCGGAATGTTCGGTAGCTCCTTGTCGTCCCACAGCATCGTGGGAGAAGGAGCGAAGAGACCTATGTACACCCGATCGTTGCGCCGCTCGCGGTTCAGGAGCGCGATCAATTGGTCAAGTCCCGCTGGACCTCCCGGTCCGCCGGCGCCCGCAAAGGCGAACCCTCGTGACGCGCGATTGAGCCAGTCCGCATCGCAGACCAAAACACGCAGCGTCGTGCCGCGTGCGATCTGGTCCGGCACGCGCACACTCACCTCTTGAATGAGCGCGGGCCCTCGATAGGGGCGCAGCAGCACACGCACGCGCAGCGTCTCCCCCGGAGCCGCCTCGCCTTTTTCCAGCCAGGCGCTCTCAATATTGAACGACTTGTGGCCCGGAACGCTCTCCACGTGCAGGGCGATTCGCTCGACCGCGGCAGCCTCGAAATTATTCGTGAACAGGCGTGCAAAAATACTCTGCATGTTGAGCGCGATGGCCAGCCCATCGGGATTCAGCGTATCTCCGGGCGCAAAAGTATTTTCAATCTGCACCGGCGCGTGCCCTTTTAGTTGTATTTCCCCGGAGAGATGCAGCGTAGTGCCCTCGCCGTACAGTGAATTCTGCGTGAGC
>Ga0307469_10000631_pt1 | contig 12877 bp, 15 predicted proteins | sample atmos_gasesAM2C__FD_203084 | JGI IMG/M metagenome (GOLD analysis project Ga0307469, IMG submission 203084) | Hardwood forest soil microbial communities from Morgan-Monroe State Forest, Indiana, United States - atmos_gasesAM2C_515 | ecosystem: Environmental > Terrestrial > Soil > Temperate...
TCGAGTGCTGGGCGCCGCTCTCATGAACAGCGAGATGGTCTATTCGCTACTGATGGGAATGGGTTGGTTTTTTCTGCTGGGCTGGGCGGTAGCGTTGGTGGTGACCTGCGCTTCCGTTTTTCGTCAGGATCGGAATGCACGCTTCGCGGGACTGCCGGACAAGCTGGCAAACCGCAAGCTGACCATCAGCTCAGGACCGCGGAGCTGAGTATGCCATCGACAGCGTTTTAGTGTTTGGGATCGAACGTGAATTCGACTTGCGTCTTGGTTTCGTTATCGGAGGGAACGTATTTCCATTTCCGCACCGCCGCGCTCGCGGCCTCAACCAGTACCGGATTTCCGCCCAGGGGCGACACTGATTCGACCGCTCCCTTGGGCGAAATCACGATCTCAAGTCGCACGATTCCGCCAATGTGTGCTTCCCGCAGCGTCAGCGGATACCCCGGATTTTCCTTATAGACGAGTTTTCTCGTCGTCTTGCTTTGGGCCGCAGCCGGCAGCAGCGATGCGATTACAACGCACACGCACAACACCGTGCGCGCGGGTTGTTTCCAGGCCCGGCCTTCGCCGAATCGTGCTGTACCCAAGTCACCCCGCAAACGACACACCCCACCTACACAAATCCCCGTGCTTCGGGCTTTTGAGGAACGTTATGTCAGCCTCTCGACAGCGGCAAGATTACCAACGTACTTACGACTATCGAAGGTTTTGGGGATCATCGTAGCGGGCTCGACGTGAGATGCAAGTACGAGATTTTCGGCCATTTGGTGTGTCGGTAGGTGGTCGATCCATCCAACTCAACCCCTGCCCTGACAACAAGCTGCACCCGGCACTGGTAAAATCGCATCTACACTACCGATGCTGCCCAAGAGCCTGCGTCCCCTCTATCCGTACTTGAAGAAATACCGCCGCGGGTTCCTGGTGGGGACCGTGTGTGTGCTCCTGTTGAACGGGATCGCCGTCCAGTCTCCCCAGGTGATTCGTCTCGCGCTGGACTACCTCGAAAAGGGTGGGCGGTCGACCGGGAAGTTAGGGTTTTACGCCCTGCTGATGGTTGCGCTCGCGCTCGGCAAAGGGGTGTTCCAGTACCTGACGCGCTGGATCGTGATCGGGATCTCGCGCGACATCGAATTTGATCTCCGCAACGATCTCTTCCATCATCTCGAGCAGCTTTCCTACCCTTACTACCAGCGCACCCGCACCGGCGACATCATGGCCCGCGCAACCAACGACCTGAACGCCGTACGCATGCTGCTCGGTCCGGCCATTATGTATTCCGCCAACACCATGGTGTTTACGGCCGGGGCGCTGATCTACATGTTGAAGATCAGCCCGAGGCTGACGCTGTATACATTCCTTCCTCTCCCCGTAGCCAGCATCGTGATCCAATATTTTGGCCGCCAGATCCACGAGCGCTTCGAGAAAATCCAGGCGATGTTTTCCGATATTTCAGCGCGAGCGCAGGAGAACTTCTCCGCCGCCCGCGTGATCCGCGCCTACGCACAGGAAGGCGCGGAAGTGAGGCAGTTTGAAGCCGCCAACTCCGAATACATCGCGCGCAGCCTGCCCCTGGCACGCCTAATGGGACTGCTCTGGCCCACCCTCGAATTAACGCTCGGACTGGCGGTCGTCCTTGTGCTCTGGCTGGGCGGACGCGAAGTCTTGCTGAACCGGATCAGCATCGGCCAGTTCGGCGCGTTCCTCACCTACATGGTCCAACTGACCTGGCCCGTCATAGCCCTTGGCTGGGTCATCAACATTTTCCAACGCGGCACCGCCTCGCTAAAGCGCATCAATGAGATCATGCTCGAGAAGCCGGATATCATCGACAGCGACGAAGTTGCGGCCGCCGGGCCGCCCGAGCCCGAACTTCGCGGCGAAATCGAATTCCGCGGACTTAACTTCGCCTATAACGGCACACCAGTGCTCCACGATATCAACTTGCGCATCCCGGAAGGCACCAGCCTCGCCATTGTCGGACCGACCGGATCTGGCAAGACGACCCTGGTCAATCTCATCCCTCGCGTCTACGACACGGCGCCCGGATCTGTCCTGATTGATGGCCACCCGATCCGCGACTTCCCGATCGATTTTCTACGCCGCCACATCGGCTTCGTTCCGCAGGAGACATTCCTCTTTAGCGACACCGTGCGCGAGAACATCGCGTTTGGCATCGACGACGCCACGGATGCCGCCATTCACGCCGCCGCGGAAGCGGCCAATATCGCGACCGATATCGAAGCTTTCCCCGAGCAGTACTCCACCGTTGTCGGCGAACGCGGGTTGACCCTTTCCGGCGGACAGAAACAACGAACCGCCATTGCGCGGGCGATCATCCGCAATCCGCGCATCCTGATTCTGGACGACGCGTTATCGAGCGTCGACACACATACCGAAGACAAAATCCTGAATCACCTGCGGGAAATCATGCGTGGTCGCACCACCATCTTCATCTCGCACCGCGTGTCCACCGTCCGCAATGCGGACCAAATCGCCGTACTGCACGGCGGGCGCATCGTCGAATTCGGCACGCATGATGAACTCATCGCGCGCGACGGCTACTATACCGATCTCTACAACAAGCAACTGCTGGAAGAAGAGCTAGCGGAAGTTTGAAGGTGCCGCCGACAACTGACCTGCCACACTGCCGCCCACTTCCTGGTCAATTCTTTCGGAGAGCCCTGCGGTAGAGTTGTCAGTGCACCGATGAAGCGGATCCCCACCGACGAACTGCTCGACACCGACGCGGGCACAGCACGCGAAGTGGCCGGTTCCCTTTCCGACCTTCGCATGTTCAATCGCTGGTTCGGAGGCACGTCGGTGACGTTGCGCCTGGTGGAAGGGGTGGCCCACGCAATCAAGTCCAATCACCTTTCACTGCTGGACGTCGCCGCGGGAGCGGGATACGTACCGCGCACGGTGCGCGATCGGTTGGCGCAACGCGCCATAAAGCTGGACGTCACCCTGCTCGATCGCGCCCCGTCCCACGTCGGCAATGGTGGCGGCTCGGTGGTTGGCAACGCCCTGGCACTTCCCTTTCGCGATTCGAGTTTCGATATTGTCGGCAGCGAACTCTTCGTTCACCACTTGTCTCCCGATCGACTGGTTCAGTTTGTCCAGGAAGGTCTGCGGGTCTGCCGGCACGCTTTTCTGATTAACGACCTCATCCGCGACCCGCTGCACCTAGCGTTGTCTTACGCGGGGTTCCCGCTCTATCGCAGTCGCCTGACCCGCAACGACGCGCCTGCCTCAGTTCGCCAGGCTTACACTCGCGCAGAAATGCAGGTGATGCTTCGCGAAGCGGGAGTCGTCCGGATCGAAATCTGCAGCCACTACCTCTATCGCATGGGAGTGATCGCGTGGAAACAATAGGCACCGGGGATCACTCAGGACGAATCACTCCAGCCGACTTTGATTTGACAGTCGTAGGCGGGGGACCCGCCGGAACCTGTGCAGCCATCACCGCGGCCCGCGCCGGCTCTCAGGTCCTGCTCCTGGAGCGCGGACGTCTGCCCCGCCAGCGGGTCTGCGGTGAGTTCGTGTCCGCGGAGTCGCTCGCCCTGCTGACCGGTCTACTCGAGCACACTGCGGCCGATCTGGTGCACAAAGCGCTCCATATCCCCGAGGCGCGCCTGTTCTTCGACGGGCGCGTCGTTACGACTCCCGTCGAGCCGTGCGCAGCCAGCATCGCTCGCCTGGATCTGGATTTTGCCCTGTGGCGCGCCGCCGAACATGCCGCGGTCGATGCGAAGATGCAAACCACGGTACAAACTATTACGGGCAGCGGACCTTTCGTCCTCACCACTTCGGCGGGCACCTTCCAGTCACGGGCGGTTATCAACGCCTCGGGCCGATGGTCAAACCTCGGCGGTCAATCTGCTCTCGTGGATCCGGATGCATCCAGCAAGAATCAAGATGCGAAGTGGCTGGGGGTCAAGGCGCACTTCTCCGAGCCCAACCCGTACCCGTCGGTCGATTTGTATTTCTTCGATGGTGGCTATTGCGGCGTACAACCAGTGGACATCGCGGGAGCAAGCAACGGCGCCGGAGGACGGGTGAACGCGTGCGCCATGGTGCGATCGGATGTCGCACGCACTTTGCCGGAAATCTTTCAGCTTCACCCCGAACTCAGGGAGCGATCGCACGCCTGGAAACCCCTCGCTGAGCCCGTCAGCACTTCACCTCTGATCTTCCGGGAGCCAACTCCGATTGATAACGGCATTTTTATGGCCGGTGACGCCGCGGGCTTCGTAGACCCTTTCGTCGGCGACGGCATCTCATTGGCGCTCCGCAGCGGAACCCTCGCCGCGGAGTGCCTTGCGCCGTTCTTCGCCCGTATGTGTTCGCTTGTAGAAGCAGAATCGCGCTACGCCCGGAGCTACCGGGAACAACTTTTGCCCGTTTTCCGGAATTCCTCGAAGGTCCGCCGCCTACTCAGCCTGCCTCGCCCGATCCGCCGATCTGTAGGCCGCGTCTTGGAAACACCTGCCCTCTCACGCCTCCTCGTGCGACTGACCCGTTAAGGACGATGCGCAACAGAATATCGGCTACACGAATGATGTTGCCGGTTTGCAGAAATACAAAAGGCCAGCTCAGCCCTGGTAGTTCAGGATTGAACTGGACCTCTGCGACTCAAGGGGCCCGATTGAAGTACGGAATTAATGAACGCTTACGCTGCCCGTAATTTCGATAATGGGACGACGCACGACAATTCGGCCTTGATCATCCTGATGATAGTAGTACTGGCGGCCCTCATAAACGTAAGCCTGGCAGCCCCGCTTCTTGGCTTGTCCCGGGGGCAGGCCGCAATTTCCCCAACCGGTTTTCTTTCCATGCCCCCACCCGGGCGGCCGATCGTCACCTTCAAACACTCGGTACTCGTACCCGTCCCTGCGTTCCCATGACTGCTCTTCATGTTTGTCGCCGTGTTTGCCATGCTTGCCATGATCGGCGAACACTAGGGGTCCGCCAAGAGCGAATGCGGCCATCAATCCGAGTACTCCCAGAATACGTCTCTTCATTTCGTCTCATTCTCCTGCGCGACCGCTTGAGGGTGCGTTACCACTCCGAAGGAGAAGTGTACTTTTCTGAGCATGGACCAACACGATTACCAAAGTATCGCTACCACACCGTAGATCGAAGCCAGCGTGGCTGCCGAACCCAAGAGGCTGGAAGCCTCACGTTTTGCTGAACGTCGTCGCCGGCGCACACCATCGTTCCAGTCGGTGTAACGCGAGCCCTTTTAACGCGTTTTCCGATGAATCAGCGCCCAGATCCATGCCAGGTGATGATCGTCATGCTCCGCCGCAAAGAAAAGGTGGTCGACCAGTCGCATTGGTTTCTTTAAGCGCGGGTGCAACATGGAACGACTTATCGACGCCGGCTCGATATCCGAGATGCGGTTGACCAACTCCAATCGCGCTGTCCGGAAGTCGGCGAGAATTCCTTCCACCGGCCGCGCATTGTGATTGGCTTCATCGGTTTTTCGGTTGCTCAGGTCGGCCGCGGTCAATTCACTTCCGCCAGCCGTGAAATCGTCCACACGCTTCATCCATAGCGGCTCGAGATCAAGCAGGTGTCCCGCATGCTCTTGTGCGGACCATTTTCCTCCTTCCTGACCGTGCGGCTTGCGCACGAGAATCTCAGGCGTGCAGCCTTGCATCATCTCTTCCAGCCGTGCCGGAGTACCTCGCAAACGGGTCGCGAGGCTCGGAAATTGCTCTACTGGAAACGTGAACTCGAATTGACGATCGAACCAGCGTGGGATCGCACTCATGCAGGCTCCACCATTGGAAATGTGTTCCACGAAGAGGGATGCTGCTGGGAGGTATCGCGACTCAGCGATTGCTGCGCGGACTCACTTGAAAACAATCTCAGATGCGACTACCGCACGACCAGCACTTCGCGAATATTGTCGCGGCTCAGGAAGAACTTGATCGAGGCGAAATCTCGAAACAGGTTTTCGATGTGGCGGTTATTAAAGACACGCTGCAGGCGGAAGCCTTGTCCCACCGCGCGATGCACGGCGCCCGTGGGTCCACGGCGAATTTCGCGCTGCGGCACGATGGGCTGCATGTCGAGCACGTCCGGCCCCATGATGTGGTAGCGATAGCACGGAGCATCCGGCCCCGCGTCCCGGGTGTGGAAGAACGCGAGCAGCATCCCCCCTGGCTTCAAGACCGACCACAACCGCCCCACCACCGGCTTCACCAGGCTCTCATCCATGTAGTCCGGCAGGTTCCAGCACAAAACGACATCGAACTGGGCTGCGGGATAGACCAGGTTATCTTCCAGGAATTGCCGGCTGTCGAGCGTCATATTGCCCTGCTCGTCTTTGATGACCAGTCCTGGATCGGTGGAGGCTGTCAGCAAATCCTCGCTATACATCTTATGGGCGCGTTCCGTGAAGTAGCGGATGTTCGCCGGGGAAGTAGCGCCCAGATCGAGAATGCAGAGGCTTTCCGGCGACGACCAATAGCGCGAGAGCTCTCCCATGCCGCTGGAACGGCGGGATAATTTCGGACCACTTTGTGCCGGGGACGTGTCCTTGTCCGGTCCGGACGATGAGCCGCGAAACAATTTCATCAAGCTGTGTGGTACTTCGCCAAGATGCGGTCGCCAGCCGTCAGCTCTTAGTCGTCGGCGTCCCAACAGTCGCGATCCGCGCCCCCTGAGAGTTGACGACTGGCGAAACGACGGCTGATTTCTTACTTGCCGTCTTTGCCTACGTCAACCTTACCTTTCAGGTAAGCGCCTTCTTCGATTGCGATTCGTTGCGTCGCAATGTCGCCGGTCACAATCGCCGACTTCCTCAGTTCCACCCGATCGGTCGCATGCAGGTTTCCTTCGAGCTTGCCCTGTACGATCACACCCTTGGCGTCGACGTTCGCCTTCACTTGCCCATTCGGACCTACGGTCAGGTTGTTCCCCTTCAGGAGAATGTTGCCTTCCACCTGCCCATCGAGATACAGATCCTCGCTGCCGGACAGCTCCCCTTTAATTACTACCGATTTCCCAATGTGCGCGAATTCCCCAGTTTTCGGAACATCCATGAGTGCAATCTCCTTGGGCAAATTGCCGGTGGCTCGCGGAACTCAGGTTGACCTTTTCCCGGCCGCGACACTCCCCTGCCAACGCCGCAGGAAAGGAAGCTCGGTGGGAAGCATGATACTAAACCATTTTTCTACCTTTTTCGCCTGTCTTCCCGCGGTTCGATCACAAGAGAAGTTCCAATACGTTAGGCTTTCCCGGCAGGGGCTCCATGAATGTGTTCCCTATCCATAAGTGCAGCCAATACAACATTTGGTTGATTATGAATCGTCTAACGGTAGACTAAAGGGGTGGGGCGCTGCGCATGATTCGGTTCCGCGTATGGCGGCAGGCACAGTGGACGACGGCCGTTCTCGCGCTCGTCATTATGGCCAGCGCTGGGCAAACTCCCGCCATAGCCCCCGGCGAGTTGGTTCGCGCCACCGTTCAAAACGAGATCAAAGCTTCCACCACATCGGGAGCCCGGCACATGTTTGCATCCGTGAAGGAAACCCTTCACGGCTCCCAGACCAAGCTGTATTGCGAAACCAAAGATGCCATGGCGGGCATGGCAATCGCCTACGACGGCAAGCCCCTCACCGCCCAACAACGCCAGGCCGAGGAAGCCCGCCTGGATCAGTTGATGAAAGATCCTGCAGAGTTAGCCAGGAAACGCCAGCGCGAAAAAGAAGACTCCGAACGCGTCACCCGCATCGTGCGCGCCATGCCCGATGCGTTTGTCTATGAGTATGCCGGCACCGAACCCGGCAAGCCCGGCCTCGGCAAAGAAGGCGACGAACTCATTCGCCTGAACTTCCGCCCGAATCCTAAATACGAGCCTCCATCGCGCGTGGAACAGGTTCTTTCCGGCATGCAGGGCACCCTGCTTATCGACGCGAACAAGCGCCGCATCGCGCGCATCGACGGCATCTTGTTCAAAGATGTCGGCTTTGGCTGGGGAATTCTAGGACACCTCGACAAGGGTGGACACTTTCTCGTGGAACAAGCCGACGTCGGTGACGGAACCTGGGACATGCGCCGCATGGGCCTCGCTTTCACCGGGAGGATCCTGCTATTCAAACGTCTCGACATCAAGTCGACCGAAACTTACAGCGATTTCCGCACCGTCCCCGCCAACCTCACCTTCGCGCAGGGAGTGGAACTGCTGAAGAAGCAGGGGGCCACAATGGCTGAAAATCGGCGCGCCGAGAACGATCGCAAGTAGTAGATCCGCGCCCTCCCACCGGCCAGATCCACTCCGACGTTCCCGCCAGCCAGGAAACGGGTTGCCGTAAGCTGGAAGTCGTGGCCAACGGAATCGCCTCATCACCTGTACTCGATTTCGGTGCGCTAGCGGAATCCGCGAACCGCGCTGTTCGGATTCTTCGCGCAGCGTGGGTTTGCGGGATTTCATTTGGCTCGCGCCCCACTCAGACGACTTGACCCTCGCGTTCCGATGCGAGGCTCAACTCAATACTTCACAACTGCGGCGGGTAGTTTCCTGCAGGTGACGGACTCGGTGTCGCGGGCGCGGCGGTCGTCGGCTGCGAAGGCATCGATTCGGAAGGTGCCCCCGAATTGCCGTTTTGTGTGCCCGGCATTCCGGCGCCCTGTTGCCCAATCGCCGAGCCATTCACCACGAGTTCCACGCGTCGGTTCTTCGAGCGCCCGGCTCCCGTATCATTGGGCGCAACCGGTTGGCTCATCCCAAAACCCCGAGCCGTAATGATGTCTGGCGACACCCCCTGGCTGACCATGAACCCGCGCACCGTCTCCGCGCGTTGCTCGGAGAGTTTCTGGTTGTACTCTTCGCTGCCGATATTGTCGGTATGCCCCTCGACCTTCACATTCAACCCCGGATACGCCATCAGGATTCCAGAGACTTTGGCTAGGCGTTCCCGCGCTTCGCTCTTCAATGAGTATTTATTGAAATCGAACAAAACGTCCGGCATGCTGACGATCAAACCGCGAGCGCTCTCCCGCGTTTCGAGCACCTGATTCAGTTGCGACATCAAACGCGCACGGGTTTGCTCTTTGTCCTGCTCGGCCCGTTGTGCGTCCTGCCGCGCCCGTTCACTTTCCGCCTGGGCGGACTGTTTCTGCGCGAGCGCCTCGGCGCGTGCCTGCTCCGCTTCCTTCTGTGCCTGCTCGGCTTGCCGACGCGCCTCCTCGGCCTTAGCCCGGTCAGTCTCCGCTTGCTGCTGCAATTGGACGGCGGCCTCCTTCTGCTGTTCCGCCGCTTGACGCTGTTCCTCGGCCAGTTCCGCCCGCCGCTGTTGCGCCTTCTGCTCTTCTTCCCGCTTGCGACGGATGGTCAGCAGCCGCGCATCTTCCGCGGATTGCACCGCCCTCTCGCCACCGTCCCGATCGCCTTGTCGCCCTGCTTCCGCTGGTAGTAATCCTGCGCCCGCGCCAGGAAGTCTTCCGCCTTCGCGAGCGAGTCCGACGCATACTGCTCCGCTCCTGCCGACTTCGCGATGGCCACCGCATTGATCGCTTCCTTCAAATCAATCGGCATCTTTTCGTCAGCCGTCTGGGACGCCAATTGCGACGGGCTGACCTCTACCGTGTACTCACCCCGTTGCAACACATCGAACTTCGTTTCGATCGGCTGCTCCCAACCCTTAGTCCCACTCTTGATCAGGTTTTCAAGAATGACCTGATCGCTGGGAATGGTCACCGCGAACTATGGCTCCGCTGTCAGAATCAATCCGAAGGCCTGCAGGTCGGTGGTAACCGACAACTCAGCCTTACCGTCTTTCTTCGGGACGATTTCTCCCAGATTCGACGCGCGGCCTTCCGGTGTGATGGCCCACAAGACGCACGTCAAGTATTCGGGACCATAGATGCTAGGCTTGGGAAGATTTTCCAGCTCGACCGACACGTGCAAACGGCCCGTGCTGCTTTCCACTTTCGCCTTACCCTTCCCGTTTGGATCGAGCTTCGTGCCCTGGAACTCGATGTTGGTCGTCGAACGGTGCCGGTAGTTGAGCGCCCGGGTCGTGCGTCCCACCACCTGTACACGATAGACCGGAGTCTGCACCATGGGCGTGGCTTCCTGAGATGATGGCGTAGTCGTGGTGGTCGGTTCCTGCTGCGCAAAACCGAGGCTGATGGAAACGAGGGCGAGCACGAAGGTCAGAAGCGCGGAACGAAGATACGCAGATGGCATGGCGATCCCTTTCTTGGGAACGGCTTGTGATGCGTTTCCACGCAGAAAGGGTTTCTGCCAAGAGTACTGTAGAAAAACCGCAAGACCTCGAGTTGGAATCTACGCCGGCCACGTTCTGCATTCTTCGCCAGTGGAGCGGCGAGCGTCCGCGTCCGCCGCGCGGAGCCCGCAGCGAGCGAGGCAATGATCTAATGTATTTTCTGGAGGAGGGAAACGTGAGCCCGTGGATGCACCGCTTCCCCTGGGGACAATCGTTACTTCGCAGTTTCTTGCTGTTCGTCTCACTTGCAAGCGCACTCTCGCCCGTTTTGACCGCCCAGACGCAAACTCCCGAGTGGTGCCGCCCGCTCCCGCGCCCCGAATACAAGACCCTCGAGCGCGTCCCCATCAGCGATCCCTGGTTTGAAGTCTACAAAGTCGCGCCGGCCGTATTCGCCATCTACGAACCACATCAATCCGAGGAAACCATCAGCTATCTGGTCGAGGGTGAGAAGAAAGCCGTCCTCTTCGACACCGGCATGGGCATCAGCAATCTAAAAAAGCTCACGACCGAACTCACCCGGCTGCCGATCATCGTCCTGAACTCCCACACCCACGACGACCACGTCGGCGACAACTGGCAGTTCACAGCCATCTACGCTATGGACACCGACTTCACCCGCAAAAATGCCCAAGGCTCACGCCAGGACGCACAAGAAGAAGTCGCCGCCGATCAAATCTGTGGAACCCTGCCGAAAGGATTTAATCCGAAAACCTACGTAACCCGTCCCTGGAAGCTCACGGCCTACATTCACGACGGCGATCGCATCGACCTGGGCGGACGCACGCTCGAAGTTCTCGCCACCCCAGGCCACACGCCCGATGCAATCTCCCTGCTCGACCGCGCCAACGGCCTGCTCTTCACCGGCGACACCTACTATCCCGCGACCATCTGGCTCTACCGCCCCGAAACCGACTTCGGCGCCTACGACGCCTCGATCCGTCGCCTGGCCGCGCTCGCCCCGCAAATCAAGACAGTCCTCGGCGCTCACAATATCCCCGTCGCGCCGCCCTCAGTTCTTTCGCGTCTGGTGACTGCCTTCGAAGCCGTCCGAGCGGGGAAGGGCGTGGCGACACCGGGCGATCCCGGACAAGTCATCTATAGAGTGGACGACTTCTCATTTCGGATGCAGTCTCCGAAAGGTCAATGAGTGTTATCGCTTGATTTCAACGGTTACGGCGCGCAATCGAAAAGCTGCTTCGCGAAAAGCATCGGAACGTACTGGTGGGGTGCAGCGTGCTAAATTCGCACGCGCGCCACACTTTTTTAAGTGTTCGCCACCTCGGGGCTTGACAAGGTATCGAACCAGCGAGAAGATTCCTTGTTCACGGGAACAGGCAGGTTCCCTCCGTCGAGTGCCGCCAGCAATTTTTCTTTCCTATCTGGGGATTTAAACTGGTCAGTTGTAGGGTGGCCGTAATGCTAGGCGATATCGGCATTGCCGAAGTTTCCGTATTTCTGATACTGGTGTGGGTTTCTGCGGCTGCTGTGATTGCAACGGTCGCTCTTTACAGATTGCACTTCAGAAAAGCGTTCGCGATTGCCGCTTATTCGGGCCTCATTTCACTCACGCTGGTGGTCTGGGCGTACTTCTCGATTTGGGGGTACGTCTCGGTCCAGTAAAATGGGGCAGCCCTTCCGCAAACGTGAAACTGTACCGGTAGGATCTCGAATATCTCCTTTCTCGTCACAAAACAGTAGGAAATAATTCACGTTCACTGTCGTAACATTTCCGTTTTTACTCGCTGACCTTGGGTTGGCCGATTCTCAACTGGTGAAATCGTGACTACAACAGTTGAGGAACTCACTTCGGTTTCTCCGGATTTCTTCTTGACTCAAACATGGTCCGAGAGCAGAATTTTTTCTGTTCGCCCTGCAAGGAGTAGTTCACAATTGCCTCTCGTCGTCTGCTAGCAAACCGACGAAAATAAGTCTCTTTCTTACCGCCATTTCGAGCCTGGGCCGAACGAATCTAGTCGGTAACGAATCGCGCCATTATCAACAGAAAATTCGCGAATTACTGTGCTTACCGCTTCCTTGGCAGCACTTCACAAGAGAGGAGGAGATGCGCCATGCCTGACACTGCGCAGTTCAACACCGACGGCACTTATCCGAGTCGGTGGACAATCACCTTCAGCAACCCACCGATCAACATGTTTGTTCCCACAACGATCGTCGAATTGGGAGCGCTAATGACCGACCTCGAGGCGGGCCCGTCCGTGAAGGTCGTAGTGTTCCAGTCGGCGAATCCCGATTTTTTCATCGCCCATCTCGACGTAGCCAAGGCAGCTGAACGGCCAGAGGCGCTGGGCCTTTGGCGCGACTTTGTGCTGCGCCTTTCGTCCACGCCAGTCGTGAGCATCGCGAAGATTCGCGGCCGCACGCGCGGCATCGGGAACGAGTTCGTGCTGGCCTGCGACATGCGCTTCGCCAGCCGGCAACGCGCCCTGTTTCGGCAACCCCGAGGTCGGCGTGGGACTGGTCCCGGCGGCGGAGCGCTGAAATGGCTCCGCGTTTGGTAGGCCGCTCGCGGGCACTTGAGACCGTGCTTAGCGGTGACGATTTCGACGCTGATATCGCCGAGCGCTATGGCTGGGTGAACCGCACGCTGGACGATGACGGCCTCGACTCGTTTG
>Ga0307469_10000632_pt1 | contig 12875 bp, 13 predicted proteins | sample atmos_gasesAM2C__FD_203084 | JGI IMG/M metagenome (GOLD analysis project Ga0307469, IMG submission 203084) | Hardwood forest soil microbial communities from Morgan-Monroe State Forest, Indiana, United States - atmos_gasesAM2C_515 | ecosystem: Environmental > Terrestrial > Soil > Temperate...
GGTTGGCGGCGAGCATGCGCACGAAGTTCGCGCCCTCACGCCCAAGCTGCGCCCCCGCGATGCCGCTCACCAGCTGCGCGAGCTGCTCGGGCGTCACGCGCGGATTTCCGAGGAGCCTGCGGACGCGGGGGTCCCGGACTACCTCGGCCGCCACTCGCAGCGCCTCGGACCAGGGTTCGAGACGCTCGTGGCCGCGTGCCTGCGCGAAGGCCGCGCGGGCGTAGGGTCGGGCGATGGTGAGCCGGTCAGCCATGAGCGCGCGTCAGATCTGCGCCGTGAGCTTGTCGAGGAGATCGGCGTGCGTGCGGGCGTCGATCTCGCGTCCGAGGAGCTTGGAAGCCGCGCCGACCGCGATGCTGGCCACCTCGCGCCGCAGCGACTCGCGCGCGCGCGTGGTGTCGAGCACGATCTGCTGCTGCGCGGCGGCGACGATGCGCGCCCCCTCGCTGCCGGCGGCACCCTTGGCCTGCTCCACCAGATCATTGGCGCGATGCTGCGCCTGGTCGATGATGTGGCTGGCACGCTCGCGCGCCTCGCGAATGATGGCGTCCGCCTTGTCGCGCGCCTCCGTGAGCTCCTGCTCGCCCTTCTCGGCCGCCGCCAGCCCCTGCGCGATCTTGCGCGAGCGCTCTTCCATGGCGGTGAGGATGTGCGGCCAGATCCAGCGCATCGTGGCGGCCACCAGCAAGCCGAACACGACCATCTGCACGATGAGCGTGAGATTGATGTTCACGATCCGATCTCCCGACTACCGGTCGCCAACGGCGACTGTCAGTGCGCGGCCTGCAGGGCGCTCACGAACGGGTTCGCGAACGTGAAGAACAGTGCGAAGCCGATGCCGATCATCGCCACGGCGTCCAGCAGACCGGCCACGATGAACATCTGGACCCGCAGCGTGGGCAGCAGCTCCGGCTGGCGCGCCGAGCCTTCGATGAAGCGGCCGCCGAGAATGCCGAAGCCGATGGCCGTGCCGAGCGCACCCATGCCGAAGATGATGCCGACGGCCAGCACGGTCATGGCATAGATCAGTGCAGTATGTTCCATTCAATTCTCCTCGATGCAAAACGGATACAAGAAAGCTGGCCGCTGCCGGCGCCGATCAGTGATGCTCGTGGGCCATCGCCAGATAGACGATCGTCAACACCATGAATATGAAGGCCTGAAGCGTAATTACAAACAGGTGAAAGGCCGCCCAGACGAGCCCCAGAAAGAGCTGCCCGAGCAGTGCCAGCCAGCCGCCGACGCCCGCGAGACCACTGATCCCGTGCAGGGTCAGCGCCGCCAGCAGCAGGAAGATCATCTCCCCGGCGTACAGGTTGCCGTACAAGCGCAGCGACAGCGACACCGGGCGGGCGAGAAAAGTGACGGACTCCAGCAGGAAATTCACCGGCACCAGCAGCGCCTGCACGAAGATGTTCTTGGCGCGAAACGGCTGCAGCGTGAGCTCGCCGATGAAGCCGAGCACGCCCTTCATCTTCAGGCTGTAGAAGATGATGAGCGCGAACACGGTCAGCGACAGCGCGAAGGTGGCGTTGAGATCGGTGCTCGGCACCACTTTCAGATGCTCGAAGCCTGCGCCGCGCGCCAGCGCCGGCAGCAGATCCACCGGCACGATGTCCATGAAGTTGAACAGGAAGATCCAGCAGAAAATCGTGAGGGCGAGCGGGGCGATGAGCCGGCTCGCGCCGTGGAAGGTGTCGCGCACCTGCTGATCGACGAAGCTGACCACGACCTCGATGAAGTTCTGGGCCTTGCCCGGAACGCCCGCGCTCGCCTTGCGCGCCACCAGCCAGAAGAGGCCAAAGAACACCAGCGCGAGCAACACCGAGAAGAACACGGTGTCGTAATTGATGACGGTGAAGTCGACGATGCCGTGCGGCGCCTTATTCGACAGGAAGGTCTGGTGATGGAGGATGTATTCGGTTGCGCCGGGCGCTTGTTCCGCTGCCATGCTGATCATCGCTCGAGTCATCACCTACGCACCGCGACGCGCCCCGCCCAAGTGCGGCAGCGCGGTCAGCAGCGCGATCCAGTACACCAGCAAGGTCGCGCCAAATCCGGCGAACATCGCCAGCGGCACCACCCTCACCACCTTCAGCACCACCACGAACAGCACGATCACGACGGCGAGCTTCACGGCTTCGCCGAGGTAGAACGCACCCAGGGCACGCTGCGCATCCGCGCGCACCCCGCCCACAAACCCTACGCCCGCCATCACCAGGCTCCCTGCCGTGGCGATGCCCCCGCCGAGCAGCGCCGATAGCGCCGCGTGCGCGCCACTGAAACCCAGGGCCGCCAGGGCCGCCAGGACGCTCACGGCCGCCTGACCCAGCACGACGCCGAAGGCCAGCCGCCGCGCGTGGGGCAGATCGGTCGCCAACACCTTATATAAGTCCCGCTCGAGGGGCTCAAAAGAGCTGAACGCAAGGGCTTAACATTACTTCGGCCGTTCAGTCACTTAGGGCTGCGACGGCGAAAAAGCCGCGGGATTATAGAGACCGCCCGCGCGTGAGTCCACACGCTATTGGATGTGCGCGATAATCCCGTCGAGCTCATCCAGGCTGTTGTAGCTCACCACCAGCTTGCCCTTGCCCCCGCTGCCGTGCTGGATGGCGACGCGGGCGCCCAGCTTCTCGGCCAGCTCCTGCTCCAGGCGCTCGACGTTCGGGTCGCGGGAAGCGGCGGGCTCGGCCGCTCCGCCGCCGGCCGGGGCCTGCAGGCGCCGCACCAGCGCCTCGGTGTCGCGCACCGACAGACTCTTCTTGGCCACCAGCAGCCCGACCTCGGTCTGTTGGCGGCGCTGCGTCAGCGCCAGCAGCGCCCGCGCGTGGCCCATTTCGATCGTGCGCTTCTCCAGGAGCTCGCAGACCTCCGGCGCCAGCTCCAGCAGGCGCAACAGGTTGCTGACGCCGGCGCGCGAGCGGCCGACCGCATCGGCGGCCTCCTGGTGCGTGAGTCCGAACTCGGTGATCAGGCGCGTCAGTGCACGCGCTTCCTCCAGCGGGTTCAGGTTCTCGCGCTGGATGTTCTCGATCAGGGCGATTGCGATCGCCGCGTCATCGGGAATGTGGCGGATGACCGCCGCAATCTCCGTGAGCCCCGCCATCTGCGCCGCGCGCCAGCGCCGTTCGCCGGCAATGATCTCGTAGCGCTGCGACTCGCCCACGTCCGGGGCACCCAGCGCGCGCACCACGATGGGCTGCACCACGCCCTGGGCCTTGATGGAGGCGGCGAGTTCCGCGAGCGTCTCGGTGCGCATGTCGATGCGCGGCTGGTAGCGGCCGCGCTGCAGCAGGTCGAGGGGCAGCTTCGCCAGCTGTTCCCCGACCGGCGCGGCGGCGAGCGGGGTGGTTGCCGTGGCTCGTGCGCCGAGCAGGTCCGCGAGACCGCGGCCAAGGGTAGGTCTTCTGTGAATCATCGTGAGGTGTCCTCGCCGACCGCGTGGTCTGTTGACGGCTCGTTCGCAGCCTCGTTGCCCGCGGCCGCCGCAAACGTGCTGTCTCCAGTGACCGCCGCACGCGCGCGGGCGGCGTAGGCCTCCTCCTCGCGCCGGATCATCTCCCCCGCGAGCGCAAGATACGCGAGAGCGCCGCGGGATTCCCGGTCATGAAACAGCGCCGGCTTGCCGAAGGAGGGCGCCTCCGCGAGACGGATATTGCGCGGGATGATGGTGCGAAAAACCTTGTCGCCGAAGTGCGTGACGAGCTGCGCGCTCACCTCGTTGGCGAGGTTGTTGCGGGGGTCGAACATGGTGCGCAGCACGCCCTCGATCGAGAGCTGCGGATTTGCGGCCACGCGGATCTGCTCCACGGTGGCGAGCAGCGCCGACAGCCCCTCGAGCGCGTAATACTCGCACTGCATGGGAATGAGCACGCTGTCGGCCGCGACCAGCGCGTTGATGGTGAGCATGTTGAGCGCCGGCGGACAGTCGATGAGGATGACGTCGAAGGCTTCGCGCTTGGGTTGCAGCGCCTGGCGCAGCTTGATCTCCCGTCCGATCGGCAGCGTCAGCAGGCGCACTTCCGCGGCGGTGAGGTCCTGGTTGGCCGGCAGCAGCATGAAGTCGCCCTGTTCGACCTGGACCAGCGCGGCGGCGAGATCGGATTCCCCGAGCAGCACTTCACAGGTGCTGCGTTGGAGCGTCCCCTTGTCGACCCCGCTGCCCATGGTGGCGTTGCCCTGCGGATCCAGATCCATCAGCAGCACGCGCCGCCGCGTGGCGGCGAGGGATGCCGCGAGATTGACCGCCGTGGTGGTCTTGCCGACGCCGCCCTTCTGGTTCGCGATGGCGATGACCCGCTTCATGGGCGACAGTGTACTTCACCGCCGCGCCCGCGCCGGAAGCGCGGGCTGCACCGTGGCCTGTTCCCGGGGGTGCTCAGGCCACCAGCTTGTGCCGGTGCCGGGCCAGGACCTCGCGCGCCATCTGGTCCGCCACCGCGTTCGTGGTGCGATTCTCGCGCCGGGCGCGTTCGAAGATCTCGGTCAGCCGCGCGGGAATCCCCTGGATATCGGCCATGACCTGCTCTTCGCTGGCGCCGCCGTGATACTCGCGCGAAACGCTGATGATGCCGCCGGCATTGATCACGTAGTCCGGCGCGTACACGATCCCGGCCGCCTGCAGCGACAGGCCATCCTGTCCCTGCGCCAGCTGGTTGTTCGCAGCTCCGGCGATGATGCGCGCGCGCAGCCGCGGGATCGACTGCGCATTGAGCACCGCGCCCAGCGCACACGGGGCCAGCACGTCGACGTCCTCGGCGAGCACGTCCTCGACCGGCACGGCCCTGGCCCGAAACTCCTCGCACACCCGCTGCACGACGGCCGGACGCACGTCGGCGACGCGCAGCTGCGCGCCCTCGGCAGCCAGCAGGCCGCACAGGTGGTAGCCGACGCCTCCCGCGCCCTGAACGGCGACGGTGAGATCCTGCAGATCCTGCCGGCCGAGACTGAATCTGACCGCGGCCTTGATCCCCAAGCACACCCCGAGCGCGGTCTTCGGCCCCGGATCCCCGCCCGCCTCGCCCGGCGCGCGCCCGAGGCCCGCGACATGGCGCGTCACGCGCGCCACGCTCGCCATGTCGGCCATCGTCGTGCCGACGTCCTCGGCCGTGACGTAGCGTCCGCCGAGCGAATCGACGCAGCGGCCGAAGGCCTCGAACAGCTCCGGGGTCTTGGCCTTGCGCGCCTCGCCGATGATGACTGCCTTGCCGCCGCCGAACGGCACGCCCGCCAGCGCGTTCTTGTAGCTCATGCCACGCGACAGGCGCAGCACATCGGAAACCGCCTCCGCGGTGGTGGCGTACGGCCACATGCGGCAGCCGCCGGCGGCGGGCCCCAGGGCGGTGGAATGAATGGCGATGATCGCGCGCAGGGAGGTGGCTGCGTCGTGCCCGAAGACGATCAGCTCGTGGCCGTCGAACTCGCGCCTGTCGAAGATTTCCATCGCCTCAGAGCTCCGGGCGCGAATTGCGCACAAGAGAGTGCCCCAAGGCTACCCCCCTCGACCGCACGGGTCGTCACAAAAGTTGCTTCCCCGGTGCCAATGGTGAAACATCCGTTGCATAATTCATACATTATGCGAGACGGATGATGCATCCCGACCTGGATCGAGCCGACCTGCGCATTCTGGATCTGGTCCAGGAGCACGGTCACTTTTCGGCGGCTGAGGTCGCGGAACGCTTGAGGATGACCGCATCGACCTGCTGGCGGCGCATCAGCCGTCTCGAGGAGCTCGGCGTCATCGAGAAGCGCGTGGCGCTGCTCAACCGCGAGAAGCTCGGGCTCTCGGTCATGGTGTTCTCGCACGTGAAGGTCGCCGGTCACGGTCGCGACGCGCTGCTGCGCTTCGAGCAGGCCGTGCGTGCACACCCGGAGATCCTCGAATGCTACACGCTGATGGGGGAGACGGATTTCCTGCTGCGCATCGTGTGCCGGGATATCAAGGCCTACGAGGCGTTCTTCCTCGATCACCTGTCGCGCTTTCCCGGAGTGCAGTCGGTGAACTCCTCGATTGCGCTCACCGTCATCAAGGCGACGACTGCGCTGCCTCTGCAGCTTTGACTGACCCGGACGGCGCGAGCTGCACGCCGCCGGGATCGAGCCCGGCGCAGTTCACGATCTGCTGCGTGTTGATGAACGGACCCTTCTGGGCGCGCGGTACCGGACTGCGCTGAGCTTTGCGCCACAGATCGTAGACCGTCAGAGCTCCCGTCAGGGTCGCCAGCGTCGCGAAGTAAGCCCTCGGCCCGAAGGCGGCCATCAGGCTTCCCGCCAGCACCGGCCCCACGGCCGCCGCCGTGCCGTTCATCTGCAGCAGGACGCTGCTCGCTGCCACCATCTGCGCCGGCTCGAGCTTGTCGTTCACATGCGAGACGGCCAGGGAATAGAGCGTCAGCGCCGAGCCGCTGAAGAGCGCCGCCAGCCCCAGAAATACCGGACGAGGCAGGGGGCCGAACGCCACGATGCAGACCGCCACCAGCGTGGCGAGCGTGCAGACACTGGCGATGACCGTGCGCCGATCCATGCGGTCCGAGACTCTGCCGACGGGGTATTGGGTGAGCACCGCGGCGAGAATGCTGACCGCCATGAATACGGCCACCCCCCGGGTCCCGGAGCCGCTGAGCCGCGCGTAGACCGGGCCCATCGCGAAGATGATGGAGGAAATCATTCCCGATACGGCGACCGCCACCACGCCGAGCGGCGAATTGCGGTACAGGTCGCGGTAGCGCACGGGGTGCGGGACGGCGCGTTCGGGCGTTTGCTGTGCGGACGCGACGATCGGCACCATCGCGAGGGAGATCAGTGCCGAGACCAGCATGAAGGGGGCGGCCGTTTGCGGGCTCGACAGCAGCAGCAGGAACTGGGCGGCGCCAAGACCGACATACAGGACCAGCATGTACACGGCCAGCAGCCGGCCGCGATTCGTGCGGGTGGCGCGATCATTCAGCCAGCTCTCGGCGACGACGTAGATGCCGGCGAAACACAGTCCCGAGATCAGGCGCATGACGCCCCAGGGCAGCGGATGCACCCATGAGGCGTGTACCAGGCTCGCAACCGAGGCGAGGGCTGCGAGCGCCGCAAACACCCGCACGTGCCCGATCCGGCGCAGCAGCCGCGGCGCGATGAGAGTGCCGAGCAGATACCCCACGTAGTAGCAGGACATGACCAGCCCGGTGACCGGCGTGGGAAATCCTTCGAGCGTGGCGCGCAGTCCGAGGATCGTCCCCTGCAGGCCCGCCCCCAGCATGAGGATGCCCATGCCGAGCAACAGCGGCCAGGTGGTGGTGAGCGGATTGAGGGGCACGGCGCAGCTGCCTCAGGCGCTCGTCAGCACGATCACGCAGCGCGCCTCGGCGAGCCCCGGGACGCTGAGCTCGCGTGAGCCGGCGAGGCGCCAGGGCGCAGGGAGCGCGGCGAGCTCTTCCGTCGGCCAGCGGCCCTTCATCGCCAGCACGCGACTCAGCGGGCCGCACAGCGGCGCGACCTGCGCGAGCATCTGCGGCAGCGGCGCCAGCGCGCGCACCACCACCGTGTCGAATGGCGCCTCGGGCTTCAGGCTCTCCGCGCGCGCGTGCACCGCGGTCACGTTGGCGAGTCCCAGCGCATGCGCCGCATGGGCAACGAAGCGGATTTTCTTGGCCGTCGAGTCGATGAGAGTGAACTGGCGCGCGGGGTTGCACAGCGCCAGCGGCAGGCCCGGAAACCCGGCGCCGGTACCGACGTCTGCAATGCGCGTGCCCTGAAGGTCGGGATGAATGGCGAGGCTGTCGAGCAGGTGGTGCGTGAGCATCGCGGCGGGGGTGGTGATCGCCGTCAGGTTGTAAGTGCGGTTCCAGCGCGCGAGCTCATCGAGCAGCGTGAACAGGCGCCTGGCGTCGCCGTCGCTCAAGACGACCCCCAGGCTTGCCGCGTCCTGCACCAGACGTTCGACGTCACTCAATCGAGCTCCTCGCGCGGTCGCAGTCGCGATTGATCATACTTCGCACATCGTGAGACTGCTGCTGGTAGAGGACGATGCCATGATCGGGGAGGCGATCCGCGCGGGACTGAAGCGCGATGGCTTCGCCGTGGACTGGGTGCACGACGCCGAGGCCGCCGCCCAGGTGCTGCGCACCGAGCCCTTCGAGCTGGTGCTGCTCGATCTGGGTCTGCCGGGGAGCGACGGGCTGAAGCTGCTGAAGGTCCTGCGCGAGCGCGGCTTGGCCGTGCCGGTGCTCATCATCACGGCGCGCGATGCGGTCTCCGATCGCGTGCACGGACTGGATGCCGGGGCGGATGACTACCTCATCAAGCCCTTCGATCTGGACGAGCTGGCGGCGCGCATCCGCGCGCTGCTGCGCCGCAAGGCCGGCCGCTCGGCGCCGCGAATCGAGTACCTGGGCGTGGTGCTGGACCCGGCGGCTCATCGCGTTATGCGCGACGGCGCCGAGATCGCGCTGTCGCCGCGGGAATTCGCGCTGCTGCAACTGCTGCTGGAGCGGCCGGGGGTCATCCTGTCGCGCGCCCAGATCGAGGAGCGCCTGTACGGCTGGGGCGAGGAAGTGGAGAGCAACGCCGTGGAAGTTCACATCCATGGGCTGCGCCGCAAGCTCGGGGCGCAGTTCATTCTCACCGTGCGCGGCGTGGGGTATCGGGTGAGGCCCGCGCCATGAGCTCGCTGCGCGCGCGCCTGCTGGCATGGCTCCTGGCCGGCGTGGTGTTCGTCGGCGCCGCGGGCGGCTGGGTCGTGTACCGCAACGCCTTGAGCGAAGCGGACGCCTTCTTCGATTACCACCTGCGCCAGACCGCGCTCATCCTGCGCGACCAGCCGGTCGAGTACCTGCTCGCGCCGCAGTTTCCCGCGGCGGACGCGGCCTACGACTTTGTCGTGCAGGTCTGGTCGCTCGACGGCGTGCGGGTGTATCTGTCGCGGCCGCACGCGGTGCTGCCGCAGATCACCACCCTCGGATTCGCCACCGTCTCCACCAGCGAAGGGCGCTGGCGGGTGTTCGGGGTGCAGGCTCTCACCAAGGTCATCCAGGTGGCGCAGCCGATGAGCGTACGCCAGCAGCGCGCCGCGGAGCTGGCGCTGCAGACGCTCAAGCCCTTCGCGCTGCTGCTGCCGGTGCTGGCGCTGCTGATCTGGCTGGCGGTCGGGCACGCGCTCGAGCCCCTGCAGCACCTCACGGCGCTGGTGAAGGCGCGGCGCGTCAACGCCGTCGACTCCCTGCCGGACACGCGCCTGCCGGACGAAGTGCAGCCGCTCGTCAGCGCGCTCAACGATCTGCTCGGACGCCTGCGGGCCGCGCTGGAGCGCGAACGGGCCTTCATGGCCGACGCCGCGCACGAGCTGCGCACGCCGCTCACGGCGCTGCATCTGCAGGTGGGCATGCTCGCGCGGGCGAGCGGCGACGCCGAGCGCGCCGCGGCGATGGAAACCCTGTCGGCGGGCGTGCAGCGCGCCATCCGCCTGGTCGAACAGATGCTGGCGCTCGCCCGCCAGGAGCCGCGGGCGGAAGCGCAACGCGTGGCGGCGCGCCTCGATGACCTGGCGCGCGAGGTGGTAGCCGAGCTCGTGCCGCTCGCCGATGCAGGCCGCATCGACCTGGGCGTCTCGGCGGCGCAGCCGGCGAGCGTGCATGGCGACCGGGAAGCCTTGCGCACGCTGCTGCGCAACCTGGTGGACAACGCCGTGCGTTACACCCCCGCCGGCGGCCGGGTCGACGTGTCCGTCGAGGAAGCCGCGGCTGAGACCGGGGGCGCGCGTCTCACGGTGAGCGACGACGGTCCGGGCATTGCGCCTGCGGAGCGCGAGCGGGTGTTCGATCGCTTCTACCGTCGCGCCGGGACTGCGCCTCCCGGCAGCGGGCTCGGCCTGTCGATCGTCAAGACGATCGCGGAAGGCCACGGCGCGACGATCGCGCTCGCCGACGGGCCTTCGGGCCAGGGACTCTCGGTCACGGTGAGCTTCCCGCCAGCTCATCCACCGCAGCCGTGAGCAGCTCGTTGTGACGTTCGATGTCCTCGACGCGGGTGTCCGGCGATACCAGCACCATGTTGTGGAAAGGAGTGATCAGCACGCCGCGGTTGAGCAGGTACAGGTGCAGATAGGCTTCCAGTGCCGGGTCGCCGGCGGCGTACGCGCTGCTGCCGTTCGTGGCGGGCGTGGGCGAAAAGCGGTATTCGGCCCGACAGCCGAGCTGCGTCACGTTCCACGGCAGCGCCCGGGCGGCCAGCAGGGACTCCAGCCCCTCTCGCAGACGCGTCGCCAGGGGAATCATCACGGCATATTTCTCCGCCGTCAGGACATGCTCGAGCGTCGCGCGCATGGCCGCCACGGACAGCGCATTTCCCGCCAGCGTGCCCCCGACTCCTCCGGTGTCTTCATAGTCTGCGTCGCGCTGCGACAACACCCGTTCCAGCACCTCTGCGGATAGGCCAACCGCGCCCGACGGTATGCCGCCGCCGATGGCCTTGCCGATCGTCACGACGTCCGGCTCCAGTCCCCAGGCGCGCGTGCAGCCGCCCGCGCCGGCGCAGAACGTGTGAGTCTCGTCGAGGATGAGCAGCGTCCCGTATCGCCGGGTGAGTGTCCTCAGCGCCTCATGGTAGCCGGGCTGGGGCAGCACAATCCCCACGTTGGTCATGGCGGGCTCGGTCAACACGCAAGCGACCGTTGCGTCGGCCAACGCCCGCTCCAGCTGTTCAAGGTCGTTGAATTCGACCGCACGCGTGGTTTCGCCCGGATCGATCGGCGGCCCAACGTTGCCGGCGCGCGAGCGTGTAACTCCGTCGTGGCCCCGGACCGCGAACGCCTCGTCCACCGTGCCGTGATAACAGTAGCTGAATACCAGCACCTTGCGGCGCCCGGTGATCTGTCGGCACAGTCGCAATGCACAGCGATTCGAGTCGGTGGCCGTCAGGGTAAACTGCCAGCTGCTCAGCCCGAATCGCCGCGCCAGTTCCTCGCCGACCCAAATGGCGTCTGCGGTGGGCAGCATCATGGTGATGCCGTCTGCGATGCGCTCCTGTATCGCGCGCACCAGGGCCTGTGGACTGTGGCCGCCCATCGCCCCGGTGTCGCCGAGGCAGAAATCAACGTATGAATGTCCGTCGACGTCCGTGATTCGAGCCCCGGCGGCGTGAGCCGCGTAGAGCGGAAACCCGCCGGCCCAGCGTGCCATCCACGGCATGGGCACGCCGCCCACCAGCGATTTCAGCGCCCGCTCATGCAGGCGCCGCGAGCCGGGATGCAATTCGACGAAGCTTCGGGTTTCGCGCTCCGTGAGGCTGTGCAAGCGCTCCGACGTTGGCACTGTCAGTGCGCCAGCTTCTGCAGGAAGCTCGCGGCGGTCTGCAGGTACGCGTCGCGGTTGGCCTTCTTCCTGAAGCCGTGTCCTTCGTCCTTGGCGAGCAGATACCACACCTCACCGCCGGCCGCGCGCACGCTCCAGACCAGTTGCTCGGACTCGGAGACCGGCACGCGCGGGTCGTTCGACCCCGCCACCACCAGCAGCGGCTTCTTGATGCGGCTGGCGTTGGTCAGCGGGGAGATGCGATCGAGGAACACCCGCATGCCGGTGTCGCGCTCGTCGCCGTATTCGGCGCGCCGCAGATCGCGCCGGTAGGCTGCAGTGTTGCGCAGGAACGTGACGAAGTTGCTGATCCCGAGGAGGTCGATGCCGCCGCGCAGGCGCTCGCCATACGCGACCAGGGATGCGAGCACCATGTAGCCGCCGTACGAGCCGCCCATCACGGCGACCCGATCGCGATCGAACTGCGGCTGCACGCCGATCCACACCAGCAGCGAGCCGATGTCACGCACCGCGTCCTCGCGCAGCACGCCGTTGTCGAGGGCGAGGAAGGTCTTGCCATAACCGGATGAGCCGCGCACGTTGGGCGCGACCACGATGTAGCCGAGCTCGTTGACGAGAAACTGCACGAACGGATCCCAGCCCGGGCGGTACTGCGACTCAGGCCCCCCGTGAATGTCGATGACCACCGGGCACGGACCCGCCGTCGTGCGTGGCCGGTAGACATACGCCGACAGCATGCGCGCCTTGCGGCCGATGCGATCCCAGGTGGGATAGTGGATGAGCTCGGGCGCCCTGAGCGTGCCCACATCGAGGGGGCCTGGCTCACTCCTGGTCCAGCGCTCGAGCTTGCCGTGCTCGAGGTCGTAGACGTAGACATCGCGCGGCGCGAGCGCCGATTCCGCCGACAGCGCGAGTTTGCGCCCGCTGCGGTCGAAGCGCGGGTTGCCGATGCGCCCTTCCGGAAGCCCGACGGGCGCGAGCTCGAGTTTCGCCTGGGTATCGAGCACCGTGAGGCGGCTGCGGCCGTCGTCATCGACTACGTAAGCCACGTAGCGCCCGTCGCTGCTGACGTCGAAGTCTTCGACGTCCCAGCCGGTGGCGGGCGTGACGGCGCGGCTCTGGTGAGTGACCGGATCCTTGAATTTGAGCTGTGCGAACTCGCCGTCCTCGTCGGTCAGCGCGTACACGCCGCGCCCGTCGGGCGCGAACTTCGCCATGCGGATGCCGACTTTGCGGCCGCTGTCGTCCAGCGCCGTGAGGGATCCGGTCGCGACGTCCGCGAGGTACAGATAACTCTCGCTGATCGAGACGTATCTCCACACCAGCAGCTTGCTGTCGTCGGCGGACCAGTCGAGCGGGTACCAGGTGTCCTGGCGGCCGCCGACCAGCAGCTGCGGCGCGGCGCCGCTGGTGACATCGGCAACGTACACGTCATAACTGAGCGAGTCGCGGTCGTTGCCGTAGAAGGCGACGCGCCTGCCGTCGTGGGCCCACACCGGGCTGCCGTGAATGAAGTTGCCGCTGGTGAGCTGACGCACGCTGCCGCTGCCGCTCTGGTAGTACACCTGCGCGTTCTCATCG
>Ga0307469_10000633_pt1 | contig 12868 bp, 7 predicted proteins | sample atmos_gasesAM2C__FD_203084 | JGI IMG/M metagenome (GOLD analysis project Ga0307469, IMG submission 203084) | Hardwood forest soil microbial communities from Morgan-Monroe State Forest, Indiana, United States - atmos_gasesAM2C_515 | ecosystem: Environmental > Terrestrial > Soil > Temperate forest...
CCAGGCTTCCGATGAAGACGGATTCAATCTCGCCGCCTCCCCCAGATAGTGATCCGCCTCCTGCGGCTGGTTCGAACTGAACGCCATATAGCCTAGGAGATAGTTCGCAAAAAAATTTCTAGGGTCGACTCGCAGTTGCTCGAGAAATTCCCGGCGGGCCTCCGGCGTGAGCACCCATTCGTTCCGCATCAAGTAGGTCAGGCCGAGAAAGTAGTGGCCGTTTGGAACTTTGGGATCGAGTGAGAGCGCACGCTGGAACTCCCGGATAGCGTCGCCGTACAGGGTGGCATTTCGATAAGCGTCGCCGAACAAGAGATGCAGGCTGCTGCGATCACCGGACGCCACCGTCATCTGCTGGAAAATGGCCGCGGCCTTTTCCTTCTCTTTCAATCGGAGCAAACAACTGGCGAGACCGTAGCTGGTTTCGCGGTCGGGACGAATCTCGAGGGACTTCTGGAAAGACTCCACCGCGGCGCGGTAGTCCTTTTTCTTGATCTGCGCCTGGCCCTGAATGGTCCAGGCCGTGGCGTTGCGCGGATCGGCGGCAAGAGCCTGGCTGATCTCTTTGAGTGCTTCGTCCAACCGGCTGGTAAACAAGTTGGCAGCAGCGAGATCGACGTGCGCATCTGCAACATCCTCGAACTCGAGGGACCTGCGGGAGAACCTGGCGGCCTCGGGATATGCGGCTTCAAAGAGGCGCAACTTTCCCATTTCGCGGAGTCCCAGGGCGACGATCTTCTCGCTGGCGGCAGCGGCAGCGGGCAAGTCACCCGCCTCCTTCGCCGAGTTCGCAGCGGCAAATCGCCGCTCAAATTCGTCGAGTGGTGAAGCGGGCTTCTGTTGCGCGCTGGCTTGCAGGCACCCCAGAACGGCCAGCAGGAAAAGGCGCGCGCCACGCGCAGACCGTCTCCAGAGAATGACGTTCGAAGACCGGAAAGGTGGGGTGTGGATCAAAGCCGAATGTCCCAGGTTGGTACCTAAAAGTACACGCTTGGTGGCGAGCTGTTCAAGTCGCGGGATTGCGATTCTAAGAGATCGCGTACAGCTGTGGACTTCCCCGAGCCGTTCGTTCCCTTGATGGCGACGATGGTGCTCATGCCTTCGCTTTCTTCTTCGTCGTTTTCTTCTTCGATTCACCGCGTTCACGACGATTGATGAGCTCGTGCTCCTCATCAATCGTGCCCCCTGCACTGCTCCATCTTCTCTTGGTAGTAGAAGACACAGACGAGACGCTCCACGTGGACGGTTGGACGTGTTTCGATCAGCAGACAACCATCGCCCTGACAGGCACGCTAGCTGCTGACAATATCTCCATGACCTCCGCGTCTGTAAATGGGCAGGTCGTTACTCTTGCCGGCGCGATCACCAAGAAAAGCACCTTCCCCGATGTCCTCAACGGAACCTACACCGTCAGCGGCGGTTGTGCCGATGGAGAGCAAGGCAACGTCACGGGATTCAGCGTTTATTCCGTGACAGGGAACTGGGCCGGCAATCTGACTACTGCAGGGGGAGGAAATATCCACTGGAATGCCGACCTGGCTCAAGGCAAGGCCGACTCGGAAGGCAGCTTTGGTCTCAGCGGAGCCATCGCGTTCGAGGCTGCTTGGGCGCGGGGACGATCACGTCGGGAAGGTTCCCTTCCGCGAGTTTCATCCTCGGCCAGTCTGTGAATCTTGAAGGCAAGACCAGCAAGGGCACGATCACTTTTCTAGGGACAGCGGGCGACGATGGTTTGATCAGGGGAAACTTCGTGGCCACCGGTACCGCCTGCGACACGAACGGTACCGGGTACTTGTCGCCCCGGGAGTACTAATGCCTTTCAGCGCGAGGGACCGTTGGTTGGTGAGCCGGATGGCACACCAACGGCAGCGGCGGTTCACGCTTTCAACTTAAGCTTCCGCCACTTCGCCCAGCGAGCTTTCTGCGCAGCGCGAATTCGCGCAATCGCTGCGCGCGACATCTTGCGCCTTTTCGTGCTGGCAATCGGTACGACCTTCGAACTCCTGAGGTTGGCCCAGCGGGCACGTTGAGCCGCAGCGATCCGCGCACGACCAGCGGAGGAGATGGTGCCCCGACGAGTGCTGCTTGCCGCTGTAAGTGCAGAGACAGCCTGATTGAGTTGTTCGATTCGAGACAAGAGACGATTCCGTTCCTGCTCTAGTTGTTTGAGGGCTGAGGTGAGATTGGTCATGGACGCTAATTGTACTGGATATTTTGAGTATCATCTAATACTCGCATGGGCCGGCCGGCTTGTAGAGGTAGTTCCAGAAACAATTCGGTAAGTAGACTCATGATGTCCAAGAAAGATTTTGCTTTTAGGTCCAGAAGCCTTGTGCACGCCAGAATTCCACCACCTCCAGGCGACCCGCGGTGCCCGATTTTCGGAACATGCGTCGGAGATGGTTCTTAACGGTTTGCTCGGAGAGAGACAGGCGGCAAGCAATTTCTTTGTTAGTCAGCCCCAAGCTGATCAACTGCACCAGTTGCTGTTCTCTTCGGGTGAGCCCCAGTTTCCTCGTGACTTGGGCGCCAGCCTTCCAGGTAGTCGAGTTCGATACGTGATCGAAGAGTACGCGACAGAGTTTTGGAGGGCAGACAGAGTCTCCACTAGCTACGGCTCGAATGGCAGTCGCGACTTCTGATGCGGAGGCGTCCTTTAGGATGTACCCAGTTACTCCGTGCTGCACGGCAATTAAGAATTTCTCTTCTTCACAGTCCATTCCGAACAGCAGGACGTTCACGTTAGGAAGGTTCCGGCGCAATTCCCGAATGGTCCCGTTGTCGGAGATTGCGTCCGGCAAAGAATCGCATAGGATGACATCGGGGTTTGCAGAGATCGCAGCGAGTACAACCCGTTCCGAGGTGCCAGCGACACCCACGACCTGGAGGCCGGTCTTTCTGGCCAAGAGACGCACAAAAACGTCGCGTAACAATCGGTTCGCTGCCAACAAAAATACTCTGATCGATTGCTCACTGTCCGCCATGTATTCAGGAACACTCATTGCAAGGCGACGCTCACGGGCAAACTATCCTGCAGTGACGCACCGGATGCAGAAGAAGAACGATTTCACCCATGGTTTCTTGCGTGCGTCCACGACGCTCATCCAACGAGGGAGAGCGGGGAACCAGATCGAGATGTCGTCCAACTGACTGAGGTGATATGGTCACCACGAAACGGGACCGCTCGATGGTCCCGATATGGTTGGCGCCGAACATAAAGGTCGGCTTTTTGTCACAACCCTCACGCCTGCGTAGTCGGTGGATAGGCCGTTGAGCAGGCGGCCTGGCGGCCCTCCGGAGAGGTACGCGGCAAAGAACGCGGCGACGTAGTTTCGGATAGCGTCGACGGTCCCGTCCGGCCCGATGTTACCGGTCTCGGTTTGCAGTTCGGGAAGGTAGGCGCCGAGCCAAACCGCATCGGTTGGGGCGAAGTGGTCGGCTCCGTGAAACAGCACCGCGTGCCTGGCTCCATTCAAATTGTTCCAGAGCTCACATTCCTGATCCGACCACTGCTCTCTTCCTTCGGAAACGAGCAGCACTGGCTTGCTTGCTCCCGCTGTGGAGACCTTCGACATCGCGATCGGGTCCAGCAACACCGCAGCCTTGACTTCGGGCAGTGTTCGCAAGCCCGTCATCGCTGTGTCGGCTCCCAGCGAATGTCCCAAGACACCGATGCGCAAGAGGTCGAGTTTGCCGACCAGGGGACTACCGGTCTCGTTCCAGCGCTTCAGCTCTCCCGAAACCAGTTTCAAGTCAGCTTGACGAGCCGAAATTGCCAGTTTCATGGCAGATTCGTCCGTGCGTAGTGTTTGTTCTGCCAGGTAAGTTCCGAACAATGACGTGAGCAGTCTTCCATCAGGCAGTTCGATCGCGGTGGTCTCATATGTGTGCGCAATCGAGGCAACCACATAACCGCGACTGGCTAAGTCTTCGAACAGGAATGTGTAATCGGAGAGCATGCCCGTGTAGCCATGGGAAGCAAGGATCACCGGGTGGCGTCCTCCAAGGACTGGAGCCTCCCGGCAGCTGTTGGTGCCTAATTCGAGTGGCGGCAGTCCAAGGCTGTTGGATAAGTACGCGCGCACTTTGGAAGAAATGTATTCGGCAGGCGCACAGTTCTTGGTCGGAGCCGCCGGGTACCAGAAGCGAACCATAAGTTCTCGGGGTCTGCCGTCGTTGACGAAGGGGTTCTTGCGATGGGTGTCAGTTACCATCAGGGAAAGGGTTCCAACCGCATACGGTCCGGTCGGCTTCGGCACATGAATGACAGGGGATAATCCTTCGGAAGCTCGGAGACTCCCGTGCATCAGCGAAGCTATGGAGACAGCCAGTGCAAGCAGGAAAAAGGAAAAGCGTCGCATGGCTGCCTCCTTTGCCACTCAGTTCACGGTGACGGTGATCGGCGTCGTGTGCTGTAAAGACGACCCGGCGGTGGCATTCACGTTGACGGTGTAAGTCCCCGCGGGGGTTCCGGAGTTCTTCGGCCCGCTGCTGCCGCAGGCCAACCCAAGCGCCGTCAGCAGCAGCAAGAGCGAACATAGGAACAATCGCACTGCGAGAGTGTTCTTCCGTGCGCTGCCGGTGTAGCCGAATCCAATGAGAGCCAGTGCTGGCGTGAAAATCCAACCTGCATAGAACCAGCCGAGGTGCCGTTCCCCAAGCGACGAAGGAAGTTCGGCTGACGGACCCAGCGTGGTCACCGTCAGGGTGGCGCTGCTGCCGGGCATTACCGTAGTAGAGGAGAGTGAGCAATTTACTCCCATGGCTGATGGTGAGGAGCAGCCGAGTGTGACCGCATTGGTAAAGCCGCCCACTCCAGTGATGGTCACATCGAACCTTGCTGATCCCCCCGGCGACAGCGGAGGAGGTGCAGGAGGTGAGACTGACACAGAGAAATCTGGTGGATCGAAGGAGGCGGTCACCGTTACATCGCTTGTGGCCTTGAAGGAGCACGAACCCGTTCCGGAGCACGGCCCACTCCAGCCGTCGAACCCAGAACCTGAAGCCGCCGTTGCCACCAAGCTCACGGAGGTGCCCGAGGGAAATGCGAATGAGCACTGGGTCGCCGGACAGTCAATGCCCGGCGGCGTGCTCGTTACGCTGCCGCTCCCTGTGCCGCCGAAACCCACGTTGATGGTGGGCGGACCTGTGAAGGTGCCGCCGATGCTCTGGTCCGAATTCATGGTGACGGTGCAGGCAGCCGTCCCCGAACAGCCCCCGGTCCAGCCCCCAAATACCGACCCAGATCCGGCAACTGCTTTGAGTTGCACGGACGTGCCTTTGGAGAAGTACGCCTGGCAGGAACCGCCTTGAGGATATTGACAATTGATTCCCGGCGGAACGCTGGTCACGGTCCCGGTGCCGCTGGTATTTCCCCCCAGACTGACCGTGAGCAATGGATTCAAATCGAAGGTCGCCACAATCTGGCGATCCGCGCTCATGGTCAGGTCGCAGGCTGCGGTCCCGGAGCAGGCGCCGGTCCACCCCACAAAATGAGAAGTCGCATCTGCCGTGGGAGTGATCACCACACTCTTGCCGGATGCAAAGCTTGCTGAACAAGCCGTGCCCTGGCTTCCGCAGGTGATTCCGGCGGGATTGCTTGTCAGGTTGCCAATGCCTGTTCCCGTTAACTGTGCAGTCACGACGAACGGACCTGTCGAGGAGCCTCCCATCAGGTTAACCGGCTGCGGACTGCAGTTCTGGTCGTCGGCGATCTCGAGCGTGGCGGCTCGCACTCCCGCTGCTGCCGGAGTGAAGGTCAAGTCTACCGAACAGGTGCCGGCATTGAGGGTGGTCCCGCAGGTGTTGTTCGCAATGGCAAATTCGGCGGCGTTGGCGCCAGTTAGGCTGAAGCCGGAGAAATTGAAGACTCCGCCGCCGCCAATAGTCACCGTTTCCGTGTCGCCGACCGAACCTAGTGGCACAGCTCCGAAGTTGAGCCTCTCCGGAGTCCGGGAGACTTCGGTGCGACATCCGGAGACACTCACGACCTGTGGGCTGAGAAATCCCCCGCTTGAAAAATCAATGGCCAGGGCGCCATGAACAGGCCCAGCTAATCCTGAAGCGAGGCTCACATCGGCGGTGCATTTTCCTGCCGGAGCAAGACTGCCCGTGCAAGTATTATTCGCCAAGGAAACTCCTCCGACGTTTGTTAGTGAAGGCGTTTCCGCCGCCGCGTCGCGATTGCTTAACGTCACGGTCTGTGAACCCGTACTCGAGTCAAAGAAGAAAACACCCATGTCCAACGAAGTCGGTGACGGACTTATGGGAGCGACTCCGGACCCGGCCAGTGCGATGACCTGCGTGGCGGTGGGGTCGCTATCGACGACCGTGATGACGCCGGGATAGGCGACGGGCACCAGATTGGCGGTGGGCTGGAACTTCACTGAAATCGTGCAGGTTCCTCCGGCGGAAATAATCTTTCCAGCACATGTATCGGTGGAGGCATAGCCAGAGGACGCTTCCACGCTGGTGATGGTGAGGCTAGAGGAAGTACTTGTGTTCTTCAGCGTCACCGTCTTTACAGCGCTCTCCGTGCCCTCCTCCTGGCTGGCGAAATCCAGGCTCGCTGGAGTAAATGACACGTTGGGCGTGGCTGTTCCCGAACCGATGCCGGTCAGTCCCACAGGCTGTGCGGCTAGTGCCGCGTCCGTAGTTACGGTGATGGCACCTGAAACCGTTCCTTTGACTGTAGGTACGAAAGAGACGTTGAGGGTGCATTTGGTGCCAACCGCTAGCGAAGTGGGACAGTTGTTCGCCTGCGAGTAGTTGCCGCTGGCGGTGATCGAATTGATGGCGAGCGCCGTATTCTGATTGTTCATCAGAGTGACCGACTGCTTCGCGCTTGTGCTCCCTATGTTCACAGTACCGAAGTCCAAAGTCGCAGGCGTAAAGCCGACCGGGGCCAGCCCAACTGCCGTAAGGATCGCGCTACTATTGCCATTGCTTCCCACGACGCCATTGAGAACGCCCACCGCGTTGGGCAAGAAAGAAACATTGACGGTGCACGAAGCTCCTGGAACTAACGAAGCGGGACAGTTATTTGTCTGGACATACGGGCCGATGGCACCGATCGTGCCGAGCGCTCCGGGCCTGTTCCCACTGTTCCTGACCGTGATGATTTGGGCGGTGCCAGGCGCACCATTGGGATCCACCACCTGGGGAGCGAACGACAAGGTCGTGGGCGAAAAAACTATGCGCGGCCCGCATACTTGCAGAGACACCAGTGCGGGAACAGCCACCAGCAAGCCAAGCGATTTCGTCCAATTCACAGAACACCTCGTGGGCTAGCCGTGGCTGACGATTTCAGCCTTTGGCGTCGTGTCACGAATCCCTGGGCAACGCCGTCAAATGTCACTTAATCAGTGCGGGTAAACTGCGGTGCTGGTTACATGGCCATTGCCTAAACACCTCGGTGGTAGCCGCTGCTGTACGATCCTGGTTGACGTCGATGGTCCAAACACGCTGCTCTCTTGTCGTCAAAAACAGTGAAAATAGGGCTCGCTTCTCGCTAGTCCTTGGGAAAGATTCTCGAGTTATCCGAAGTAAGGACCACGGGTACGTTCGTGCCATTCGGCAAGACCAGGGATTCGAAAATCCCGCGCGCATGGTTCATGTTTTTGTCGAAGACTACGGCCAGCACGGCGGTGCGCTGCAGCTGTCCGTTCACATACACACTGATGGTCGCTGTGGCCGTGCAATCTCGGTTCACACTGAGGGTGCCAGCAATGTCTTCCGCTCCGGAACTTCCGGCCACACTCCGGGTCTGGGTGCCGGTCAGGTTGCCGGACACGTCCTCGGTAAAGCGGCCGACGGATGCGGCAGGCAATGGACCACTGGGAGAAAAAATGGTCCCGGTATAGGTGTAAGCCCACTTCCCAGCTGCCCCGGCGGTCGAACAGTGGCTGGCTTGAGCCTGTAGCGGCGAAATCACACCAAGAATCAGGGTCAGGGAAGCCGGTACAAGCATCCCGCGAGCAATACTTCGCTTCATATTTATTCTCCTTGGTTTCGGAGCGATGCGAGGAGCGAGGAACGGGAGCATCCCTGATGCCCCCGGGTTCGCTTCCCACTCCTCGGTGCGAGGAGTTATCGGCCAAGTGGCGACAGAAAGTCCTGAGGGCGCTCCGAGTTTTGAGCGATGTTTGACCGAGGGTGCAGAAAAGTCAGGGACTTGCGGACCTGATCTATAATGCTTGCCACGTTATTGCGGTCGCCTGGTGGGGGGCACACATGAACGGCGACTTTCGCATCGGGATCTGGCTGGTTCAGCCGGGGCTGAACACCATCTCGCAGAACGGCACAACCCGACAGCTAGAGCCCAAGGTGATGGAGGTGCTAGTATGCCTGGCCCATCATGCCGGCGAAACCCTGCCCAAAGAACAGCTGCTCAAGACAATCTGGGCAGAGACCTTTGTTTCTGACGACGTCCTCATTCGCTCAATATCGGAAATCCGCCGCGCCTTCGACGACGACCCGCGGGAATCGAAGTTCATTCAAACCATCCCCAAGCGCGGTTACCGCCTAATCCCGTCGGTGGAGGTGGTAGAGCGAGATCGTGCTGGGGATTCCTCTAACACTCCCGGCATCGCAAAAGAATCAATGGGCTCGACGCGTGCCTCGCGGATTGGCGTCGGGCTTGGTGCGCTTGCAGTCGTCCTTCTACTCGTGTTCTTGGCGGCTGGCCCCACCACCGGGCGGCGATTCTTCGCTGCGGAGGGCATGCCCCAGATTCGATCGATTGCCGTTTTGCCACTTACCAGCTTGTCTAGCGATGCAACACAGGGATATTTCGCCGACGGTGTCACCGATGCCCTTATCACCGACTTAGCTCAAATCAGCGCTCTCCGGGTCGTTTCACGAACAACAGCGATGCGCTACAAGGGAACTGACAAGCCGCTGCCGCAAATTGCCCGCGAGCTGAATGTCGATGGAATCGTGGAAGGAACCGTGCAGCGCTCCGGCGATCGCGTATGGATTAATGCACAGTTGATTTATGGCCCCGCCGACCGACATGTCTGGGCCAAGAGTTTCGAACGCGACCTGAAGGACATGCTGCAACTGCAGAGTACGGTTGCCAGCGAGATTGCCCACGAGATCAAGGTCAAACTGACCCCTGCAGAGCAGGCAAAGCTGCGGGATGTACGGGCGGTGAATCCAAAGGCGCTGGATGCCTATGCAGCGGCGCGCTTCCACATCGACCGAGCCAGCAAGTTTCAGTTTGACAAAGGCAGAGAGACGAAAAATGGGGAACTTCAAAAGGCGTTCTCCTACCTGGATATCGCAGTCGAGCAAGATCCAAGTTATAGGCCGACCTATCTGGCATATTTTGAAGCGATTGAAGACACTGACCCAACTGCCCCCTTTCAGTACCTGCCCGAAGCAAAGGCCGGCGTCTTAAAGGCGTTGGAACTGGGTGAAGAGGACGTGGAAGGGCACCTTGCCCTGGCCAAGCTGCTCATGCGTTATGAATACGATTGGGCGGGGGCCGAAAGAGAATATAAGAGAGGCATTGAAGTTAATCCGAGTTCCGGGTATGTGCATTTTTCCTATTCTGAATACCTTGCAAACGTTGGGCGGACCGCCGAGAGTAATAAAGAACTGGCCATGGCGCAGTCGCTTAGTCCAGCGCATGACTATTCCGATGATCATTTCGCCGTCCTTCAGCGAACAGACCGAACTTTGGAACGGCAAAGGCAGGTACTTGAGGAGAATAATCCAAATAATGCGTTTGTCCTCATGATCATGGCCAAAAACTACGCCATTGCCGGAAGGTTAAAGGAGTCGGTGGAAATGTGGGAGCGGTGTCTGACAGCGTACGGGCGGCCTGATTTTGCCAAAGTTCTCCACCAGGCGGACGCTACGGGTGGCCCGAGATTCGCGCTGGAAGAGTGGATGCGAGCGGTGGAAGAATACTCGGCACACAACGACGATTTGCCCGTTGTGATGGCGGCCTTCACTTACAGCAGCCTTGGCAACAAGGATCGCGCCTTCGTCTGGTTGGACAAAGCATTCGAGCAACGCAACTGGTGCCTTCCTTTTCTGAAGCGCGACAATGTTTGGAATCCGCTCCGAACCGACCCGAGATTTAACAGCCTGCTGCGCCGCGTTGGGCTGCCGACTTAAGTCTGCATAAGTTTGCTCGTCGTGCGTTGAATATCGCGCATGCCTGTGGGCTCTTCTACCGGTTCCTGTTTTTAGGGAGACCAGTCCACTGGCCGCATGGCGGGCAGTGGTCGCGACCCGCAAGGTGGCTCAGGTAGTGGGGGGAGAAAAGCGCAAGAGTCCTGTGGGGAGGTCTCTTTGTTCACACTAAACCGACTTCACCTCGAAAGAATTGTTCTTCACATCCTTTGTGTAAGTGCGGTGTTGTTGATTCCCGGCATCGGCCTGGGACAGATCGGCACAGGCAGCGTCACCGGGTTGGTTTCCGATGCCAGCGGTGCCGTGGTTCCAAACTGTGAGGTCATCGTGACGAACATTGATCGCAACGTTCCTCATACGACAAGAACCACTGGTATCGGCAGCTATGCTCTCACTGGCCTTACGCCCGGACACTATTCCGTCACTGTAAAACACAGCAGTTTTCGGACTGCTGTTGTCCCGCCTTTCGAGCTGCAGGTGGACCAGAAGGCCCGCATCGACATAAAGCTGGAACTCGGCCAGGTGAATGAAACCGTAAACATTCAAGGCGAGGCGCCGTTGCTCGATACCGAATCGAGCACGGTCGGCCAGGTGATTGACAATCAGCTCGTGGTGGGTCTGCCTCTGAACGGCCGCAACTACCTGGATCTCGCGACACTCGGCCCGGGCGTAACCTTCAGTAAGGACAGCAACAGCGCATTTCAGGAGGTTCGCGATGTTGGGCAACGTGTGAGCAATCAATATTCTCTTGGCGGCGCGCGCACTCAAGACACCAACTTCCTTCTGAATGGCGCAACCAATACCGCACCGGATTTCAACACGTTCGGAGCCGTTCCGTCGATTGATGAGATTCAGGAGTTCAAGGTGCAGACCAATTCCTACACCGCCGAGTTCGGGCGGGGTGCTGCCCAAGTGAATGCGGTCACCAGGGGCGGCACCAATTTATTTCACGGGACAGCATACGAATTCTTCCGCAATCAGGCCCTGGACGCGAAGGACTTCTTCAATGACATCAATAGCTTTCCCGGCGCGCCAAAACCGCCATTTCATCGCAACCAATTCGGCGCGACCGCGGGGGGAAAGATTGTCAAGGACAAGCTGTTTTTCTTCGCCAGCTACGAAGGGTTACGCGATCGCACCAGCGAAGCGCAAACGGCGACCGTGCCAACAGCGAATGCCCGGAACGGCAATTTTTCCGAATACGGCATTCCGATTTTTATGCCGCACCCATCAGATTTTCGGCCTGGCAACACGTTACCGAATGGATGTTTCAACCCTGATCCTACGGATGTCCCCTGGCCAGGCATGACGATCCCGCAGCAATGCTGGAACGCCGCCACATCAAACTTTCTGGCTTCTTCGTATGTGCGCGCGGCGAACCGATCCGGCCTCCTGAACAATTTGACCGGCGTGGTCAGCCTTCCCACAAATTTTGACCAGACGGCGGGCAGGATTGATTACATCCTCAGTCCGAAAACAACGGTATGGGGACGCTATTCGTGGGGCCGGGAAGAGAACACGATCAATAACGTGCAACCCGTCAGGAATTTGTCTGAAGCGGTGAAGACGCAGACCACAACTCTACATTATTCGTGGGTCATCAGCTCTACCATGGTGAATGAGGCCAAGGTTAACTGGTTGCGCGTAAACTCCAGGCGCGTGGGCCCACTCGCCGGCACTAGCGATGTCGTTGCGCAACTCGGCATACCAGGAGCGTCCAATGACCCGCTTGATTTTGGAACGCCTAGCTTTCTGGGGGCGGGCGACGACTTCCTGGATCTCGGCGAGGATGCGTTCGGCCACCCGCTGCGCAAGGTCCAGTCGACTTACGAATATGGCGATGATTTCTCGATGATCCGAGGCCGGCATGTGTTCAAGATCGGAGCGAACTTCCGCCACGAAAATTTGAACCTGCTGTCGCACAACATTGCGCGGGGAGCATTTACCTCTCCTGCGATTGCCACCGCGGCAGTGGACGGGAGCGGCGGTTTGTCGCTGGCCTCGCTGCTTCTCGGAGTCAGCAACGACTCCGAAGTGGCCAGCGGCGATTCCCATGTGCATCTGTTCCGCTGGACGCAGGCCTACTACGCGCAGGATGACTTCAAGCCCACGCGGAATTTAACCTTGAATTTTGGGGTGCGCTATGAGTTGGCTCCGTACTGGCACGACCTCGATGATGCCATGGTGAATGTTGATTTCCGCGGGCCCATCCCTGTCGTGGTAAGACCGGGAAGCGGTGACCCTTATCAAGACTTTCCTCCCGTGCGATTTGATTCGGATCCCACCTCGCCGACATATCTCCCTTACGTGCGCGACAATCGCCTGGGCCACAATCTCGTCTTTACCGACAGGACCAACTTGGCACCACGGTTCGGTTTCGCCTGGTCTCCAGGATTTGGCCATGGCAAAACCGTGATACGCGGCGGCGCAGGAATCTTCTATTCGCCGATGAACGCCAATCCCTGGTTCGATTTTGCGCGAAATGCGCCGCGCGCCGCCAAGTTCATTCGAAAAGGAGAGTTTTCCGTCGTCGATCAGATCTTCAGCAATACCTCTCAAATCATCATTCAACCGTCAATGTTCACAGTAAATCCTCATCTGAAGACTCCGCGGATTCAACAATGGAGCTTTGGAGTGCAGCAAGAACTGGCGAAAGACCTGGTTCTGGAAGTCGCTTATGTAGGTTCGTCGTCCACGCATCTGCCTCACTTGATCGACGCCAACC
>Ga0307469_10000634_pt1 | contig 12853 bp, 11 predicted proteins | sample atmos_gasesAM2C__FD_203084 | JGI IMG/M metagenome (GOLD analysis project Ga0307469, IMG submission 203084) | Hardwood forest soil microbial communities from Morgan-Monroe State Forest, Indiana, United States - atmos_gasesAM2C_515 | ecosystem: Environmental > Terrestrial > Soil > Temperate...
TGCGGGCTCTCGCCTTCCTGGTCGTGATCGTCCTTCTTTCGACAACTCGCATCCCGCTGCCCTGGCTCTACCGCCAGCTCTGGCCGTCTGGCATCTGGCCCTTTTCGATTGGAGCTGCTTTTACCGTCGTCGGCCTTCTCTTCGCCGTTTGGGCGCGCCAGCACCTCGCCAGCAACTGGAGCAGCGCCGTAACCATTAAGCAGGGCCACGAGTTGATTACCACCGGCCCGTATGCCCTGGTCCGTCACCCCATCTACACCGGCATTCTGACCGGGTTTCTTGGCACCGCGATTGCGCTCTCCCAGGTGCGCGGGGTCATCGGTTTCGTCCTAGTATTCGCCGTGCTCTGGGCCAAGCTCCGCATGGAGGAGGGGTGGATGCGTTCCCAATTTGGGGAGACATATGCCACCTATGCCCGTCAGACCGCCGCCCTGGTGCCGTACCTTTTCTGATCGCTATGTGTCGCGAGCCACCCTCGCCTTTTTGTGGCTCAATGAGCGTAATGGCGATGTTACGTCAACAACGCTTTGGGGTTTCTCAATCGAGTCGCCGCTGAATTGGATGTACCGAACGAAGGCTGGAGTTCGGTTGGCATTTAATCTTCAGCGCGATACTCACCCCATCCTGACTGCTTCCTGTCCACCATGACAATCGTCTGTCCAATTCGCGCTCCCAGTTGTCGATTGGCGAGTCTAACCTGACAGAACAAGCGGATTTCGGGGTCAGTGATTTCCTGCGTCGCGTCCAATGCGGTCCGAGACGAAATTCTTGATGCGGTCAATATCAGCTTCGAGAGCATTGCAGTTGAAGGCCACCAAGCCTTCAAGGCCAGGTTCGGATCATCAGAGTCAGTGTCTTTATTCTTGAGTTTTTCAGCTTGCCCTATGCCTTCCTTTAATAACTTCTTTGCCAGATCAATCTCTTCGATCTTTGTCGCAATCTCAATACCTTCTGCCCAGTAGTCCCTAGGACCGCTACGGCCGGTGGGCTCAACATTACGTAGAGATTCGGACATCGCTTCCAGAGCATCGCGTGCCGCCAAAGGATTTTTCGTCATGGTGACCTTGGCGATATTGAGGAGGGCTTTGGCGCGAGGAGCTGCCGTGCCTGCCGAGTTGGGTAAGCCGCTCGCCGCTTCGATCGCCTGTTGGGGATTGCTTTCCGCCACCCGCACGATTTCCGCGATGCGAGATTCATAGGCCTCAGTAATTTTTGCTTGCTGCAACATGGGAGCTATTCCCATCCCGACCATCCCCCCAGTCGAGGCTTTCTCTTCTTTCCTCAGCGGGGTATCCCTGATCGCCGGGTTCAGCGATTGGATTCCGTTCGGGAAATCCTTGAGCTGTGCTTGCGCTTCAGGTGAATCATGCAGGAGGCGGTTCGCCTGATCGCTGTCCAATTCCCGCAGGATGGGAAGAAATTCGAAAACTCGGTATTGATACTCGCTGTTGAAACTTGCTCTGTTTGAACCTGAGCCCAGGCTGATTCCACTCTTGTTCGACTGCGCCCCATCGAGCACCTGGGAGATTGCTTGCAGCACAACGGCTGGAGCCAAATGCTTCCAGAATCGCACGATCATGCTGCCGAAATCGTCGCTACCAACATTCAACGAATGCTGCTCGTGATCGGCGGCCATCGCCCACCCGAAGATTTGTTGTTTTTCGGTCTCACTTGCCGGAGGCAGTTCGAGCATCAGATTCGTGGCTTCACCGTACGGAAATCCTTCATGTGGCGATCGCTTGAGGAGGTTTAATGCCTGCTCTAGTTTCTTGGCAGCTACTGCATCGGAGATCATTTGACGCAGAAGCTCGGTTCTGACACTAGGCTCCGCTTGAGGCAGAAGGGACTCAACCTTTCGTTCATCCTCGGCAAGCAAGTGGGTTAACGAGTCGGTTTGCAGAAGGCGCTTGGTTTCTACGTTAGTGACTGACGCTCGCTGGTCAAGTCCCGTGTCCGCCCGTAATTGCCGCTCAAGGTCTTCCTCCGTGTCCGGGATCGCTACGGAGTTAAGAAACGCGTCGATTAGCACACGGCGAACCGCTCGTGGATCGCATTTTTTGAGGCTACCCGCAATCATGTCCAAGGCCAGCGACCGCATCGCTGGTTGCAGGTCCGCCGTCCCTGCTAGTGAGGACTCGATTACCGAGCACCACTGCTTCTCCGCCGAGGAAAGTTGTTTCTGCGGGGGGACCTGCGGTTGCTTCTTTTGAGCAAACAGAACCGCTGTACACATGAAGAATGCGAAAAGAACAATTAGTGGCCGCATAGCAAGCCGCCGTACGCAGTTTCGATCAAGTGAAGGGAATCAGCGTAGCACGTACCGTTTGATTGGCGAAACCAGGCGTTCTCACCACTTTGCGCTGTTTGTTCGCCCAGAGACGGGGTCAACGAGTGCTATCGCGATGTTACGCCAACGAGAAGGAGGTTCTGGACCAACATCAGGGTCGCTCTGGCCATTCCTTGTCTGGCATGGCAGGAAACGGCTGGTTCGGACCGAGGTTCGTAGAGCTTATATGGGCAAAAACAAAGTTCTCCGGTGGAACTGGAGTGCCAGAGAGCCTCCGCAGCATGGCTAACTGTCCGGCATGGGTCATCGCGTCAGAAAACGGACCTTGAAGGAGCGTCTCTGCGTTGATGCTCTTAAATTCAGTTCCCGACTCCAAATGTCGTGCTACATCCGCAAGCGTCTCGTGAAAATGCTCAACCGCGGTGTGAAAATCAGGCAGTGCCGGTGCGCGGTAGCGTCCGCCGACGAAGAAGGTACGCGCATACCCGAGCACGCTATCCATGTGCTGTATCAACTCGTGGGGCGTGCGGACCTTCGGAGCTGCACGAAAGTCCGCAAAATCCAGCGGCGCGTCACGCAGCGCCTTTTGCGTCCTGTACGCCAGAGCAGCTAGGAAATGCGTGAGCAGCTTTCGCTTTTCGTCCATACGCAAAGGCTACCATCTTCCTGGAACTACTCCATCCACTTTGGCAAAGTCCTATTGATATGCAGGATTTGAATAGGTGATGTAACCAGGCGGTTAGCGCTCAAATTCCGACTGCTTTCGATTCCCTTCACATCGAATCGTTTGGCTGGAATCGGAAGATGAGTGTAATGGCGATTTTTCGCCAGTTGTCAGGTGTGCCTTTTACTCGGCTGCTTCCAGCGATAGGATTTAGGTGAATTATGACTCGTGAAACGAGAGAACTGTGACCGACTCTCAGAATAGCCTTGTTCTATCCGTGCTGGAGGCCGATGTTCTGGTGGCAATCGAGCACGTGGGCTGGTACGCCTATTTGTGGTTTCCGATCGTTCAGCGCGACGTCCTGAATTTCGGATCGGACGATCCCGACGACGAAGTCCATGCTGCATTCGCAAGCCTCATCCGCAAAGGTTTGTTGGTGCTGACACAAGATAGTCCGGGAGGAGTTCCCCAATGGAGTCCGGCCATCGGGGCAGTGGAGACTGCCCGAGAGACGCTCAGTCTTGGGCGGGATTTGCGGAAACGCGTCAATGAGTGAAATGGCGATTTTTCGCCAACTACCCGGAACTGACAGTCAAGCAGCGCTTACTGACTTCGCCTCTACTTCGGGTGTAAGGTGCCCTCTATGCGAGTTCCCTCAGCAACTGCCCTTCTTCTCATAGACTCAATAAGGGTGAGCTGGACATCGAGCAAAATGGGCCTCTCCCTGGCGTTTCTGGGAGGGCTGTTGCTTTTGATCAGCTCGCGGGGATCTATTCGAAATCAAAAACAGCGAACAACAACTCTCGCGGGACTGCTTCTCCTATCGTGGGTGGGGTCGACTCTCTATGGGTACTCCTACTTCGGCATCCCTCGGCCTGCATCAGAGGTTAATGCCTTCTACTTCGCCCACCAGCTCTTGTCCGGAATATGCGCTGCCATGGTCATTTTTGCCCTTTGGCCCCAAGGCGTTAAAACCGTGCTGAGAATATCCGGCATACTGTTCATCGGATTTAACATTTATGCGGTTGCGCATTACGATCTAAGGCATCTCGCACCAGCAATTCGCCTATTCTATATGGGCAACGGGTTGACAATCGGAATGTCAATTCCTTCGGTCATTTATCTTTGGCTGGAAGGGAAAGCAAAGCCAGGAGACTACAGCGGCAGCGGTGGGATTGCAGTGTCCGAAAGCACGACCCCAAGCGGAAAAGAACCCAGTCAGATTCCGTGAAATTCGATTGCTGTTTGTACACGGTCAGAGTGACTGTTGTAACCAGGCGTTCTCACCAGTGTGCGCCGTTTGTTCGCCAAAAACCGTGTCAGTGAGTGCTATAGAGATTTTTCACCATTATGCAGATCACCCTTAGAATGACCACATGGGCGCATGCAACAACCTGAGTCCGGTTGACAAGTGTCTGGCATTCATCGCGCACGGTTCGGATGCCTTGCAGGACCGCAACTTCACTAAGGCGGAGGTGGCTTTTCGCTTCGCACTCGCTTTGGCCAACTCTGCTCCTGCTGAGCAGGGGCGCGACCTAGTCCCACTGGTGCTTCTGAATGTCAGCCGGCTTCGTTTTCGGCAGAATCGTGAGGACGATGCTCGGCAATTGCGAGAACAGGCCACTGCACAACTCGAACAGAACAAGCCCAGCCTGCCGAATGCGTTGTTTGATCTGCTAATGGCGGGAGTGCTGATGGACCTCGGCGAATATCGGCGTGCGATCCCGTTCTGGGAGCAGGCGATCCGCTTAGACGACCTTAAGGACCCGATCGACATGGCACACATGCTGTCAAGGGTCGGGGAATGCTACAGCCGAACTGGCCTAAAAGACCACGCCGTGATCCCACTCCGTGCCGCGGAGAAGACTTTCCGTAAACATCCCGAGGACCCCCGCCTGCCCGTCGTTTTAACGACTTTAGGGAACGCGTTGCGCAAGAGCACTCCTACGGATGCCGAATCTTGCTATCGTGACGCAGCCGATTGGCATGTCGCGAAGGGACAACTTTTGTCTGCAACTCCCGCTTGGGGAAACATTGGGATTCTGTGCTCTGAGCAAGGTCGCTACGCAGAATCGCTGGAGTTCTTCGACAAAGTCCTGAAGATAAGGGAGCAGTCGCCCGGAGTGCCCACCCGTGCAATTGCGAGTGCGCTGAACAATGTCGCGAACTGCTACCGCCGAATGAAGAAGTTTCCAGAAGCATTTACGGCTGTGTCTCGGGCAATAGACCTCCTCCAGGACCAAGGGGGTGCGGAGTTGGCGCATGCTTACGGAACTCGCGGCTTGATTTTTCTGGATCAGGGGCGGGATTCGGAAGGGGTTGAATGGCTCAAGAAGGCCTATGAGCATCATCAGAAGTTGCCCAGCCCTAAAATGGACAGTATTGCAGAAGATTTAGAGCGCGAGATAGCTGCCCTAAAGAGGCTGGGCCGAGCTGATGAACTGAAGGATGCTGAAGCAAGGTTGGTATCGGTGCGAACTGCCATGGAATCTCTTCCCCAGGTTGATCGTGACTTGAGTGCCCTCGACGGACCAATGCGGTCCGCGGTTTTTGTCGAACTGAATGTTGGCAGTCAAGGACGACTGCACGATGCGGAGCGCAAAGACGTCCAGTTGGAGCGGCAGCTAACGGAACTTCTCAATGACGAGGACGTAGGTTGGTGCGCAGGTCGATTGACGATACCTGAGAGCACGACACTGATCTTTTACGGCTCTGATGCAGAGACATTATTCCGGACAATCGAACCGACGTTACGGAGCGACCAAATATGCGCTGGAGCTAGAATTACAATCCGGCAACGTGACAGTCAAAGGGAACTGATTCTCCCGAGCCAGTTTATGTAATCGTGCAAGAAGCAATGCAACCTGTCGATCCCTCAGTTGACGAAATCAGGCGATTACACTCATTGACCCGCCAGCCCCACAGTCAGAGGGGTTTTGAGTGAAATGGCGATTTTTCGCCAATCATCAGTCGATCTATACTGTCGAACGATGTTAACCCCCGAGGGACTTCTTCGAGCAATCGCGAGAGATGAGAAGAAGCGTGTTCAACGCTGTGAGTTCTACGACCGCAATGTATGCGATTTTGAGTTTGTCGATTTTAAGGTACATATTGACCCCATCACCAAAAAATATCGTGTCTCTGCTCCTTTGATCCGCTCTGGTGGACCGTTTACCAGCAAAGTCGGATTGCTTCGTGCCGGACACCCCGTGTTCATCTGGGCGAACAGCGCAGTCATGCTGATTTCAGTTCGTGGAGAACTGCGAATACAGACGACGTGTTCTATTAACGCTGCCAACGCGGACGATTTCAAGCTCTCGAAACTTGCGGTTGAGGGCCTGGACTTCCCAGTCTTTATCCGGTCGGGGGTGAAACCGACGAAAGAACTGCTTGCATTTCTTTCCTCCTCAGAGGTTCGAGGATCCGCTCAAGCAGTGCTCAGGCGAGGAGCGGATAGCCTGCACTTTAGGGTAGGCGAGGTAGCTCTGTATTTTCGCCCTGACTCCGCGCAAGAGGCAGTGAACGCCATCGCAGTGTTGCTGAACTTCCTTGACCCATTCCGCCCTCAACGTCTGCAATGGGACTTGACCGGACTTCCGTCCGAGTTTCAACACCTGATTCCCCTTATCAAGAAATGGGCTGAGTCCGATGATAGTCTTCGATCAGACTTGATCAGCGAAGCAAGTGAGCCGTCCTTGCTTGAACTGCTTGAGAGCGTCGCTCCTCATTTCGATTCGATAAACGCGTACTTGGATAGTCTTGAGGATGACCTCCCGGAGGCTGCCATAGCACTTCAGGCGCTTGCTGAATGCGCTGCGGAGGCTCGAATGGCGATAAAGGACACTGGTGATCGAAACTAGGCAACTAGGCTAACTGTCGCAATCAGGCGTTAACACAAGCTTGCGCCGTTTGTTCGCCAGAATCCGTGTCAATGAGTGCTATGGCGATTTTTCACCAAAGATCACCTGTGAAGGCTTGCAAGAATGCGAAGAGCAGAAAAGGCCATCTCCTATTCGGTTTCCTTATCGAACAGGTCCGGCGTTTCTGCGAATAGTTCTTTCAGGAAGCTGGCGCGATGGTTCACGAACCGCCGAACAATTTGCATCGGCGCTGTGTCGTCATACTGAATCTCATGAAGTTGTCCCTCATCGAACGACAAGATTTGCGCGTCTGGATACCCGAGCAAAACTGGCGAGTGGGTGGAAATGATGAATTGTGCATCTTTGTGCTTCCGGAGAACGTCATGGAGCAGTACCAGAAAAGCCAACTGCCTCTGAGGAGAGAGTGCCGCCTCCGGCTCATCTAGCAAGAACAAGCCGTTGCGTTGGAACTTGAGTTCGAGGAGTGTGAAGAACGATTCACCATGAGAACGAGCATGAAGACTCTTGCCGTCGTAGTACTCATTCACTCCGATTTGGTCAATGTACGAGACGGCATTAAAAAAGCTTTCTGCTCTCAAGAAATACCCGGCACCGGTTCGCATATCGAACGACAGGCGCAGTACACGCACCAAGGGATGAATCGAATGATTGCTCTCTGTGGTGTCATTCGAGAAGCTCCGCGTGCCACCCTCACGCCCAAACCCATAATGGAGCGCGATTGCTTCTAGCAGCGTAGATTTGCCCGTGCCATTCTCACCAGCCAAGAAGCAAATCCGCGACCGTAAGCTCAACTCTTCTAGGCCACGGATCGCCGGAACCGAAAACGGATAGCTGTCCCAATCGTGCACTCGGTCGCGCAACAGTGTGATCTTCTTCAGCATCGAGCGGTTTGATCGGGGACCGGTATGAGTCCGACGAGCTTGATTTTACGTGAGTTTGCAAGTACATGAGGTCGGTTGACGTAATCAGGCCTTAGCACAAGCTTGCGCCGTTTGTTCGCCAAAATTCAGATCAATGAGCGTTATGGGGATGTTTCGCCAATTACCTCTGCGCGTGGAGTGTGGGGTAGAATCGGCGCTCGATGGCGACGAGTTTCTTCAAAACTGAGGGCCGCTCCATCATTCCAGGACAATGGCCAGTGTTTGTGCTCGCAGCGAGTGTCTTTTCATTGTTCGCCCAGTCGAAGCCCCCAGCCCTGATGCCAGGTTTGGGCCAACATCACCACACGATCTCCACGAAGAGCCCTGAAGCACAGCGTTTCTTCGATCAGGGGATCACACTGGTCTTCGCTTTCAACCACGAGGAAGCCGCTCGGGCGTTTCGGCGAGCGTCAGAGCTGGACCCGCAGTCCGCGATGGCGTTTTGGGGCCTGGCATTGGCATTGGGTCCATGCATTAATCTGGATGTCGATCCCCCTCACGAAAAGGCCGCGTACGAGGCCGTGCAAAACGCGTTGTCGCTCGCCCCGGGCGCGACGGAAAGCGAGCGCGCCTACATTCAGGCTTTGGCTAAGCGCTACTCGTCTGACTCCAAGGTCGACTTGAGGAAGCTCGACGCCGAGTACGCCAACGCGATGCGAGAACTGTCCCGGCATTACCCGGACGATCACGATGCGGCCACACTCTATGCAGAGAGCCTGATGGATCTCCACCCCTGGAAGCTTTGGAGCCTCGACGGCCATCCGACGGAAGGTACGGAAGAGATTGTTGCCGTGCTGGAATCGGTGTTGCGCCGCGATCCTTATCACATTGGTGCGAATCACTATTACATCCATACAGTGGAGGCATCCCCGCACCCCGAGTGGGCCCTGGCAAGCGCGAGGCGTTTGGAAACGCTCGCACCGACGGCCGGTCATCTGGTGCATATGCCCGCGCACACCTATATGCGTGTAGGGGACTACTCGGCAGCCGCCCAAAGCAATGCAGCCGCGGCCGATGCGGACCGCGTATATCTGCGGGAGAGCGGCACATCCGGCAGCATGTACGACATGATGTACTACTGCCACAATCTTCACTTCCTCGCAGCCACCGCTAGCATGGGGGGCAACTTCACTCGCGCCAAGCGGGCCGCTGATGAATTGGCTGCTCATGTCGCTCCCCTGCTCCACGACATGCCGGCGGCCGAGGTTTACGTGCCTACTCCGATCTTCGTACTCGTTCGGTTCCATCGTTGGGATGAAATCCTGAAGCTGCCCCCACCGAACCCCAAGCTGGCTATGACAACCGCATTCTGGCATTTCGCCCGTGGATCCGCGTTTGCTGCAAACGGCCAGATTGCGATGGCACAGGCTGAACGCAGAATGCTGGAAACTTCGTGCAAAGAAACGCCTGCCGATCTGGAGTTCAGCTTTTTTTCCAACAAAGCCAACGTCTTTCTTGTGCTCGCCGTCAATATCCTGGATGCCCGGATTGCCACTGCACAGGCTGACCCTGAGCAGGCAATCAAGTATTGGGAGAAGGCGGTTGAAATCGAGGACAAACTTAATTACGGCGAGCCGCCCGAATGGTTTTATCCCGTCCGGGAGTCCCTCGGCGGCGCGTTGCTATCGAACCGCCAAGCGGCTCGAGCGGAAACCATGTTTCGTGCCGATCTTGAACAGTACCCGCGAAATCCCCGGTCGCTGTTTGGCCTTCTGATGTCTTTGGAAGCTCAGAAGAAGAACGCCGATGTGGAAGAAGTTCGAAGAGAATTTGAGGCCGCTTGGAAAAACGCGGACGGACCACTCGAACTGGGAGACCTGTAAAGGGTCAACTGTCGAAAACGGGCGATTTCACTCACGACCCAGACGGCCCATCGCAGTCTTTAAGATGTCAAGGAGTCCGAGACGCAGCCTAGGCTTGGGGATTGTGCCACTGCCCAGTTCAAGCCGCCGGATGCCTGGCCTCCCTGTGGATGTACGCCAGCTTGTCTACCGCCAGGCCCTGAAAGTCTTTTGCGTCGAGTCTGCCTTCACGGACTAATTCTCCGAAAATAGGCAGGAGGACCGAGTACTTGTACTCGTACTTCCGGTCAATCTCCTTCCGGCGTTGCGTGAGGTAGCGCTCTAGTTCCCACAGTTCGGACGCTTGCCTGATCTTCGCTGCCATCTGTTTTGTTGACTGGATTACCGTATCCAACTCCTGCTGGAGCGCCCGCTCGAAGGCCTTGCGAGCAATTGCCTTTTCTGTCGATGACCATTTCAGGTTGCGCATCGTAGAGTAAGAATCTCGGTCCGGCGAGGGTAAGATCGCCATGTTGGGGTCCTCCTTCGGCGTATTTTAACTGTTCCCCTCCCTCGATTTCGTGGACTTCAGGGGTAGTTTTTCCTGACAGTGGGACAGGCTCGTTCAAGCTCTCTGGGGCATGAGAAGCGATGAACGTCCCGAGCGTAAACCGATCGTTCACGGAGTGTCCAAGGTTCTGCTTGCAGCCCAGATAACGTTCCGTCGTCTGCACGGATGCGTGACCCAGCAAGAACTGAATCTGTTCAGGTTCGCCGCCGCCCGAGTGGCACAGTTTCGCACAGGTCCTGCGCAAATCATGCGGCGCGATGTGTTCCAGACCCACGCTCTTGCAGCAGTCCCTCACCACGTACCAGACTACGTTCTGGGAAATGCCTTTGCCCCAGACTTTCCCTCGCTTGGTGACAGCGCGGAAAATTCTTCCATCCGTGATCCCTGCTGCCGTGATCCACAGGTCAAGTGCTCGTTTCGCCCACTGCGGAATCGGCACGGTGCGAACCCGTCGGCCTTTGCCGATCAGATCCACAATGGCCCAGTGCCCCTGGCGGGTTTGGACTTCGCGAATCTCCAGTCCAACCAACTCGGATCTACGCAGTCCACAACCCAGCAACATGGCCAACATGGCGTAGTCTCGTTTGGCGCGAACACTGTCGCCGCACGCATGGTTCAAGACTGCCGTGCTCTGGTCGAGCGTGAGCCAGTTCCCCGAACGAAACCCAAGCTGCTTGACACCTTTCACACGGGTGATCCCCGCCGCCAAATCTGGGCATAGCAAACCTGCGTCTGCGGCTTCGTGTGCCAAACGGCGAACAGCTGCGAGTTGCTGATTGATCGTATTGGCGGCCAGACCTCGCCCTTCCAGGTACATGCGGTAACGAGTCACGACGATACGGTTGAAGGCCAGCCGAGGCTCCGAGCAGTACCAGGCGATGAACTGCTCGATGGCATACCGGTAGACGCGGCGCGAACCCGGCGAGCTGAGACTGTTGAGAACAGCCGCTTTGGAATGATCCAGGTCCGGCAGTCGAAGCACGGTGCGACGGTAGTTCGCCTTGGTTTTTCTATTTCCCATACCGGCGGCCTCCACTGCCGCAAGGCTGGGACTATGGCACAGTAAGAAAGGCAATCCGTAGATACGGAATTTTCTGGGGAGAGGGTCGTGAGCGAAATCGCCTGATTAGAACAGTTTGACTAGCAATTACAATAGCAATGAACCGGAGTGGGGCGAATCGGCGCGACAAGAGGGATTGAAGCACTCTGTGACAATTGATCCAGATCGTCTTCTCGATCAAATCCTCGAGGTTTTCGTTGAGTACAACACCTGGCTCACGTTTCAGCAACTCGCATCTCGTCTTACCGGAGACCAGTCAAACGAGGACCTAATCGCAGGAGTTGTTCATCGGCATAGCAGAGTATTCATCGTGAATGACGGTCATTGGTGCAAGTTGCGTGCGGTCGAAGATGGTGACGCATTTGAGCTCCCACGTTAACAAAAAAATCGGGATAGCGCGAAATGACTGAACAGTCAAAACATGTTAACGCCTGATTTCATCAATCATTCCGAAACCCCTTAAATCCCACAAGTAAGACTGATCTGGAGACCGTATCGTTTTGCCTGATTGGTATCCAGTTTTGGGAACAGGGTCGCGCACACTTCGATAATATCTGTTTTCAGATTTGACCCAAACTGTAGATGCACCAGGAAACCTAGATGACAATTGCATGCGCTCTCTTGCAGCAACACATCCAGACACTTGTTGACGACAACGCGCAATGGCAAAAGCTCATCGCCGATGACATTGTGTGGGAACTCGCATATGCATCCTCCCTCGGCCATCCGGCGCGGCTATCGGGTCGAGAGGAGGCCGTCCGTCACGCAACCTGGTTTGTGGGAGCTGTGGCGAATTTCCGTTTCTTCGACCTCGCGTTACATGCCTTTGTTGATCCCGAAGGAGCTGTCGCCCAAGTCAAGGGGGAAGGCCTCATCAAGACGACGGGGCGTGTCTATCACCAAGAGTACGTAGTGTTCCTGCGTGCTGCACGTGGCAAGATCGCGTTCCTGCGGGAATATTTCGATCCCGTGCGTGCGGCCAAGGCGCTGGACACACCGATTCTCGGTCTCAAGTGATCCTCCAAAAAATGTTGGTACTTGGTGAAATCGCCTGTCTACGTCAAGTGAGAATTCCGGAAGCAATCGGTTAGGACAGGACGGCGGTCAGCGAATGGCGAGTTGCCGGGTGCTCCATGCGGCACTAGAATAATCCGCATAATCAGGCACACAACCCGTTTCCCAATCAAAGAAGAGACATGAAATTAAGAACGATCATACTGACTTTGGCCCTGTGGCTTGTGGGAATACCAGTGGGTTTCGCCCAAGAGGCCTTCATGGGAGTCTGGAAACTAAAAGAGGCGAAGTCGGAATTCTCCCCGGAAGCGCCGAAGAACAGTACTGTGGTCTACGAGGCCGAAGGCGACAAAGTGAAAGTTACGGTGGACAGTGTCAGCAGCGACGGCAAGCCAACGCATTACCAGTGGACAGGCAAGTTCGATGGCAAAGGATATCCAGTCACCGGTGACTCGCTGTCAGATGCGCGGTCGTACACCAAAATCGACGACCGTACATTGGGGTTCAACGTCTTGAAAGGCGGCAGGATTATTACCAGCGGTCGGATTGTCGTGTCTGGTGATGGCAAGAGCCGCACGGTCACCACGAGCGGAACAGACGCGAAGGGCCACAGGGTGAGTAAGAACGAGGTGTATGACAAGCAATAGAGGGAATGCCCACGGTGATGCCCCGCCC